>Ga0179593_1453264_pt1 | contig 10060 bp, 18 predicted proteins | sample CZODoug2_1_08_16_FD_185931 | JGI IMG/M metagenome (GOLD analysis project Ga0179593, IMG submission 185931) | Vadose zone soil fungal communities from Angelo Coast Range Reserve, California, USA - CZODoug2_1_08_16fungal (PacBio error correction) | ecosystem: Environmental > Terrestrial > Soil >...
TGAAACTGCTGAACTTCAGATGAAAAGTCAAGCAGCACGTCAGGAAAAAGGTCGCAGAAAAAAAAAGGAAAGTTTTGAGGAAAGAACAAAAAACTGGGCGAGGAATCCGGACTAGATGGAACAAGGTGAGAACAGGGCGCCCTGGGGGGCAGTCTGGAAGGGCTTCGAGAAAAAGTCAGGGGGGAGAGGATAGAGGCAAATTGTTGGGAAGAGAAAAACGAGGGGGATGCTGAGATGACCTGTCGGAGGAGTGTCAGAGTTGGGAGAAGGGGGGCCGCACTCAAAAAGGGAAAAAGGAAAAAATCTCTAAAATGGTGGCTTTTGGAACGCCAAGAGATGGGAAACGGGACGCACCGTGCGAATTTTATAAGGTTAATATATGGGAAACCAACCGGAAATAAAAACCGGGGAGATGAGAAGGTTCAACAGGGTGTCTCGTGAACGTCCTGCGAAAGGAAAAACAGCGCCGAGAAAGAAGTTAGGCATCGAAAGGAAGTAAAGCACGTCAAAAAGTAGGGAGAAAGACGGGAATGTTAACTGCTCGAGAAAGGATGAAGGGGACCGAAGATTTTAGTAGGCCACCACTCGACGCAGGGGAAAAAAGCCAAAAAGAGGCACGTGGAGAAAGCCCTTTAACAGGTGGGGACTGAAGGGAGAGGAAGAAAAAAGATCCCAACACTAAGGAGGGCAAGATAATTAAGCAAGAAATCTCCTTCAACGGTCTGAGGTTACTTTGTTCAAAAGGAAAAAAGAAGCGACGAAGGGAAGGGTATGTGGGAAGGAGAGGGTAATCGAAGAAGGGGAAACATTCCCTACAGGAAATCTTCTGGGTCGTTCAGAAGAAAAAACAAATAAGACAAAAGGAAAGGGAGGAACATTTCATTTTGAAAAGGAATGGGGAGGTGAAGGAGGAAAAAGGGGGGAGCGATTTTAGAGTGGGGTCGTCTCTCTGAAGGAGGAGAAGAGAGGAACGCCAACAAGGTCAAGATGTGAAAAAAAAAAAAGGGGGGGGGGGAATTGAGAGGGGAGGAAACTAACGCTGGGAAAGAGCTGGGGCCGACAGAAAGAAGGTACTCCTATAGCTAAACATTCCTTAACGGGGTGCAGGTGCTTTTACACATGAAACGGCAAGCGTCACGTAGGTTTAGGACCTGCCTGAGGAGGGGTAGGGGGAAAAACGAAAAAAAAAAGAAAAGAAGGTGGTTAAATGTGGAGAGCGAAAAGAAGGAAGAAAAAAACTGGGCGAAAAACTCTGATCTAAAGGTGAATCTCTGCAAAAAGCGAGGAGGCGGAAAAAAAAAAACTAAAAAAAGAAAGGAAAAAGTCAGAAAAGAAGCTGAAAATCTGGGAATGGGGGGGGGGGGGGGGGGGGGGATCAAACGAAACTGGCATCTAGCATTTATCTTGAGGAAAGGAGGGAAAAAGAAAGAAGGACCTATAAAAGAGAACAGTTATTTTGAGGAAAGGAATAGGCGAAAAAGCCAGTTTGAAAACGAGAAGGACGGCCTGGCAAAAGAGGCGAAGGAAGGGGTTATAAACCCGGTCAAGGGGACCTCTTAACGAAATGAACCGCGGGAAAAGGAGGAGAAGAGGGGAGTACTCCAGAAAAGAAAGGTAAGGAAGTAAGGGGAAAAAAGCGACTCACCGTCGAACCGGGAGGGGAAAACATGGCTGTCTCGCTCTAAATCACCGAAAACAAGCAATTTGTCATAAGGGGTGGGGTAAGCGGGGGGGGAACTGGATTCGTAAGAGAGAGTCAAAGGAGAGGAAATCCGTTAAAAAGAAAAAAACCAGATCGGAGGGGTTGAGTAACAGCTTTTCCTAAGATCGTCTGGTCTGAACGAATGAGAAAGGAAAGTAGATGACGGGAGGAAAAAGGGCGCGTCAAAAAGGCTGAGAAAAAAAAAAGGGGATAACTGAAGCAAGGTTGTGTGACCGTCAAGTTCAAGACGAGCCCATCTAAGTAGAAAGCAAAAAAATGTGCGAAAAAAAAAGAAAAAGGGAGGGGAGTGCAAAGTGGGTTTTGGAGGAAAGGGAAGGGGTGGAAAAAGTACGATTCAAATCGTTCGTACAACGGGAGGGGGGGGCCAAACGCCGTGAAGTCCGCCAAAAAAGCACGTGGCCTTGGGCGAAAGTTCTGGGGGTGGAGGGTAAGGAATGAAAGGGTCAGTTTCTGAAAAGTTGGCAGCACCGAAAGAGGGGAAGGCATAGGGGGAAGTGCGTCACATAGTAGCCAAAAAACCGCCGCCGCCCTGGAAGGGACGGGAGAAAAAGGGGGGTTGGGGGGATCGAGGAGACGGGTCCCAGAGACCCTAGAAAATTTGAGGAAATGCAAAGGAAAAAAATCTGCCATGTTGGCAAATTGCAGGGGACAAACTGATGAGCCGGCGAGTTGTGTTGTTTGGGAGGTTGCGAGCCAGATGGGGGAGGGGAGAAAGCATAGGACAAGGAAAAATGTCGAAGGAGAGAAAAAGACACAAAAAAGGAAGAAAAAGGGGGACCATTTTCAAAAAAAAAACAAAAGTTTGGGTAGAGAGACCAACAACTTATTGAGTAAACTAAAACAAACGGTTTCAGGATTGGGGACTGAAAATGGAAGGAGCCAGCGATGGGGTAGACGAAAAAAAGGAAAAAAGAGGGCAAAAAGGAGTTAAAAGTCTGGCAAAAATCAAAAAGATTTGGGAAGGATCGAAAACAGACCAACCCCAACCTCAATCCATCATTGTGTGAGGCTCAAGAAAAACGGGAAGGGGAAGTGCGGGACGCAAAACCGGTAGTTCCAAAAAGAAAGAAGACAAGGGCCAAGCAGTAAAAAGGGAGTTGGGGAAGGAGCAAAAAGGTTGGGGGGGGGCCTTCGAACCTATTAAACAAATCAAGCATGTGACAGCGGTTCTGCCCAAAAAAAGGGGGCGTAAACAAGCAAAAAAAGCAGTCAAAAAAAAAGAAAGTAACAGGCAATGAAAACATGGGACGGGAGCTTAACGGCGTAAAAGGAAAGTGGGGTGGATCACGAGTCAGAATTAGAAAAAAAGAGGGACTAAAAGAAAAAAAGGAGGTGGGACAGAAAAAAAGAATCGAGGCCGCATTTAACTGACTGGAGAAAAAAAAAAAGATATTCTCCGAAGAAAACACTAAAATTGGAGAAGAGAAAAAGATTCATCACCTATCTACGCTCAATCCTGACGCGCCTCTTGTGCGAGGAAAAATCATACACGATAGGGTGAAAGGGGGAAAAAAAAAACTTGAAGACTAAAAAAAGAAGAGATAGAGTCAAGAAAGTGAAGACCAATCCAAGGGGGTCGTTTTGAATCCCGACCTTAGGTCAGATGCGTCCTGGGAGAGACGGGGACCTTCGGATAAGGCCGGAAAGAAGGGACACCATCAAAGGGGAAAAGGAAAAGTTGAATTGGTGGGGGGCTGATACAGCTAAAAGGGGAAAACAGCAGGACCGGAGAAAAAGGGGGGGGGGTTAAGTCAAACAGCGACATTGAAATGTCATGACGTCTCCAGTGGAGAAAGGGCCCTTCATTCAAGGGAAAAAACCGGTTTCCTGTTCAAAAGGAGGACAGGGGGGGCAAAAAAAAAAAAAAGAAAAAGGAAACTGAGGAACAAGAAAGAAGATTAGGCATAACACTCGATTATCTTAAAAAGGGCGAAAGAAGACGCATGAAGTGAATTATTGCAAAAAAAAGGGGCAACGCCATAGGGAAAAAAAGGAGGAGGAAATTTTGCCAGATCAGCCGGACAATCGCGAGGCCCGGTGCTTAGACAGGTTGAAATCACGGAAGAAAAGAGGGGGAGATCATAGCAGCGTGAAGAAAAAGGCCCGCTTAAAAAGAGAATGGAGCCGGCAGGGGGAAAAAAGGAGCTTCGCGTCATTTAAAAAGAAGGAAGTGTGGAAAGTGCATTCTGGTCGCGCCTCCTTGGGGGGAAAATGGAGGGGGGAGCGCCAGACTTCAAGAAAAAAGGAGGGGCGGGGAGAAAACCAAAAAAACTTCCCTAGGGGGGGGGTCAAAAGTCAGAAAAAAGTTCCGCGTGCAATCATTGACACCGGGCAAAATCCAATAAAAAAAACGGTTCCAAATCAAAAAAAGGAAGGAAGAAAGCCGGCTTGAGGAAAAAACATTTGTATCATGGGGGTGACAGAACTTAGGGAGAAAAAGGGTACATGTCACGTTGCTTTGATCTATTCGTCTCTCCGAAAAGCATGAGGGGGGGGGAAACTCTGAGCAAGTTCAAAAAAAAGAATCCCATAGACCTAAAAAGAAAAGGAAAGTGGAGGAAGGGGGAATGAATCTCTTTTACTTTGGACCAACAACGCGAGGGAGAAGGGGGAAAAAAACAAATAGAAGGAAGGTCTAAGAAAAAGAAGGAAAAAAGGCGGGGTGTCAAAGAACCAGGCAAACCACTCAGAGGTGAGAGACGGAAAATCGAGGTTTGAGAAAGAGGTAAAATATCTTGCGAGGTCGTGTACGTTGAGGGGAGGGGGAAAGGCGGGGGAAAGTGAAAGGAAAAAACCATCCAACAAAAAAAAGTGGGAGACTTTAAGGGGGGCTTTCACCAGCGGAAGGCGTGGGGAAACTTTCCCCCCTAATTAATGGCGGCCATAGGAGAGAAAGATCAAAAGAAATTCAAGCTGGCGGAAGGATGGGGAAGTGCGGGAAGAAAGAAAAAGGGGCCGTAAGTCAGGAATCGAAAATAACGGTTGTAGCTTAATCCCGTCTCGTCCCGAAGAGCAAAGGCGACGTCAATACGGGGAGGAGCGGGATAGTTTGGGGGGGGGGAGTCTTGAGGTCCCAGACCTAGAAAATCCTCACCATGATCTTTTTTAGGAAAAGAGTGACACCCTAGAAAAAGAGAGAAAGTGGGGAGGCGGAAGAAGAAACCCAATCGAAAAATCAAAAAAAGGTCATCGGAAAAGAAGACCGGAAGGTGGAAACTTTTCCACAATCCGCTGAAATGAAAAAAACCGAGAAGAAAGGCGAAACTTCACAGCGATGAAGACAATTCGCACGCGAGGGAGTCGCCTTATTGCTCAAAAACGGGGGAGTCCGCCATCGTTGACTTTGCGCCGTGAGCCGTTAGAGGGGGGGGGAAATCCGCCGAAAAGGAAAGCAAAAAAAAACGGAGGAGGAGGAAGGAGGGTCGCGGAACTGGAAATATGGTCAACTCTCACGAAAGACGGCGCATCAAAATTCAAAAAAAAAAAGCAGGGGGAAAGGGGAAGGAAGAGGAAAAAGAGACTTGCAAAGGGAGAGGGGGGGCGAGGCGGCAGGAAAGCCGGAATCGAGGTCTTTTAATTGGGGGAAAAGAAGGAGTTCAAAAGGACTGCAGGGGGGGGGAGCAGATACTAAGCCTGGGGGAGGAGGTACAGCAACTAAAGGGAAGAGAAAAAATTTTACAAAAATTTGTGGGGGCACCTCCGAGGAAGGAAAACTGGGAAAAAAGAGGCAAGAGAGTTTATTCATCGGGAAGATAAGGAAAAACAGGACAAAAATGACGGAAAGAGGAAGTCGACGCGGAAAATTACAGGAACGTCCTGGGCTTCATGGCACGAATTGCGAGCTTACACATTGCGCAAGAGGGGGAAAAAAAAGGGGGGAAGCCAGAAAAACACCGTCAAACATAGTATCAAGGAAAGAAAAGAAAGGGGGCAAATGAGTATCGCTCTTCTCCAGGGGCAGTGACATTGCAAAAGAAGGAATTTTAAAAAAAAAACCTCACTTTTGAAAGTGAAGAGGGGGGTGGCAAAACATTGACGCTCAAAACACAAGTCAGGAAGAAAAAAAACTGCTGGAGCAGAAAAAAACCTCAAAGAGATCCCGTCACCGCAGAGGACTGATGGGTGAAAGTGTGGCCTGCTACAAACACTAAACGAACGCTTCCTTGGGAATAGGGGAGCTGGATGGGGGGCCGACTGCAAGAAAAGGAACGGAAGCTGGCGGAAAGCATCATGCTAAGAACGAATTTCTAAAATCCCGGTCATTTGGGGTGGGAAAAGGGGATGCGTGAAGCCGAAAGAATGGCGGGAGGGAAGGGGAGAGATCAGGAAGAATAGCGAATTGAAAAAGCCAAAACGAATCCTGACTGGAGAAAGAAGCGATCTCGCGTCCCCGCTGGGCCGAAAACACGCGGGGGGAAAGCAAGAGGGAAAAGCCAATTTGGCAAGGGAACAAAGATCGGCAACAAGCGCAGGGGTCCTTAAAGGGGGGAACGACCGGAGGGGGTCGAAGAACGAAATTCCTTCCTGGGAACTTGCCGGAGGCGAGGGGGAAGCAACAATAAAAAGAAAACTCAACGCTAAAAAACCTGCGACTAAAGGAAAAAGAGCATGACTGCCGCGCCACCAGGCGAGGGAGAACGACGTTCCGCAAATCATAAAGAGGAATCTGTCGTGATTTCAAAAGGAGCTAACGACAAAGTCGATGACGAGGGAGGGAAGGGAAAAGTGGGGAACGAGAGGAAAAAGCAAACAGGGCTGGGTGGGACTGAGTCATCGGCGACGGACTGACTCCCGTTGAACCCTCATCTACGAGCGCTCACAAGATCATCAAGGGGGGCAAGGGAACAAGCAATCCGAACGAAATTGACAGAAAAAAAGGGACTGGAGAAAGAATTAAAAAAGGAAGAAAGATGAAAAGGTCAGAAAAAGAGAGTAACGGAAGGGGCGACAGGGACGAAACGCATTCCAGCTCCTCGGTGAACTTGAATTCGGAGGGCATCAATCCCTCACAAAAACATGAAAGGTTAGGGGGAAAAAAGTGTGGGGACTAGAAAGGAGGCGATGGTAGGGGGAACGCATGGCGAATAAAACGTTGCAGGCTTAAAACCCCGCCCAAAAAAGGAGGTGTTCTTCTAAGGCCAGGAAGGGAAGGATCCGATCTAGAGAAAAAGAAATGAGGAAAAGAAAGAAGAAGCGGGGGAGTTGAGAGAAAAAACGTAAGCTGCGCACGGGAAGAAAGACTTGAAGCGGACTCAATGTGGAGTACCCGACGTTATGATCCATCAGAAAATTCAGAAGTCAACTTTGGGGGGACAAAAAAACAACCGGGAAACATCTTGGAGGGGGGGTGAGAGGAGCTGAGAACCTAGGGGCCACAAACTAAGGGGAACAACCGAAAAAATAAACAGGAAAAGGAAGGGGAAAAAGTGTCTGTAGAACTACATAAACTTCGTGGCGGAAAGCCCATGGGGAAAAACCTCAAGGTCACACTCGGGTCGTGAAAAAGTAGAGCAAAAAGACAAAAAAAAAAAGGCCCTCATAAAGGGGGAGGAAGATGGGGAAAGAGCGGCAAGAGGGGAGGGGCACGAAAATTCAAAGCGCGTGCGCCACAGAGGCCACTCTGCCTCTTTTGGGGGGGGGGAAAAGGAGAAGGACACACTGATTGGGAGTGGGGGGAGTTGGTTTTTGGGAAAACTCAAAAGGGAAGGAGCCAACATAACGAAATCTTGTCAGAGGGAAAGCTCTCAGGAACCCGGGATGAAAAAAAAAAAAAAAAAAAAAAAAAAAAATAAAAAAAAAAAAAAAAAAAAAAAAAAAAAAAAAAAAAAAAAAAAAAAAAAAAAAAAAAAAAAAAAAAAAAGGACACCAAAAAAAAAAAAAAAAAAAAAAAAAGAAAAGTTGTCCCTCTAAAGCAGATTGAGACTAGAAAAAAAGGAGGAGGAAACGGAGTGCAGTATGTGATCGAGAAGGGAAGGGGGAAGGTCAAGGCGGCTTGGGGGATGGAGAGAAAATCGGGCCCAAGATTTGCCATGCCCAGGTCCGTTATTCGTGGGGGAAGCCCCCGGGGCAAACCAAAGACCGCAGGCAAAAAGCAGTGGGGGAAGAGAAAAGGGGAGAAAAAAAGGAAGGGGGGAAGATGGCAAACGCGAACAGGGGCAAACCATATCGAGCCGATATTTCCAATCAAAAAAAAGTCGATATATTGGCAATCGGTCGTTTTTTGCAAATTGAGAAGGAAAACAAAAAAGCTTGAGGGGGAGAAAAGGGGGATTAAACGCAATCAAGCAGTCTACCCGAAGAACTTACTACCTTCAATGGAGGTGGTAGGGTCGCCCTTGGAGGGAAAAAACTCCCGGTGGAAGGAAAACCTAGTTAAAATCTCAAAGAGAAAAGAAGAGGAGAGAAAAGAAGTGAGAAACGGGGAAGTGTGGGGCCAAAAAAGAAGCAGGAAGTGATCGCCAAGGGCATCGAAAAAATTTACTCAGGGGAGAACCGCTAAAGAGGCTCAAGAGACCGAAAAGGAGCAGACGTCCGCCGCGAACTCATCATAGGGAGAAAGGGTGGGAGTTCAAGACAGTCCATACAGGGGGCTTCAGTACAGAAGTTGATAAGAGAAAAAGAGGAAGATAGTTCGTTAAGCGAGAAAAAGGAAAACGATGAATTGGGGGAAGAAAGACGGGGGAGAAAAAAGAAGACGTAAAACGCTCGGGAAACACCCTTCTTGCCAAAGGGGTAATGGATTCGAGTACAAAAGAAGCCAGTTCACCAGAGAACGGACTTTGAAGTCTATCACGGGAGAAGGACAAAGGTTGCACCAGAGTCAAAATACGTCGAGGAAAGAAGGGGAAAGATCAAAAGGAACTGTCCTTGAAAGGGAGGGAAACGCATAAGTGCTTACAATACAGGGTGCGCAGGACCGTAAGAGGGGAAAGGAGGAGCAGAAAAAAAATATTTCATTCAGGGAAGGCCGAAAGACATGTCCGCGCATGAAAAAAAGATTGCGGGGGCCTGAGAAAAAACCGTCAGATAGCCAGAGAAAAAAGGGAGTAGAAGGAAAATACCTCAAAGAGCAGGGAATGATGGCGGCACGGAAAGGAACTCCGCTCCGGAGCCTTCCAAATAACTCAGAGGGAAAAAAAGGGGGTTAAGGCCTTCTCTCCATCAAGGGGTCTGAGGGAGGGGGAAAGGGGACAAGCAGATCAACAAAAGTCTAGTGGGAGGGGGGAGGGAGGACCAGAATGCCCAGTCGGTTGGGGTTTAAAAGTTCCCTCCTTAAACGTAGGTACAAACCGGCCAAGAACACACAATGGGGGAAAAAAAAAGAGATCAGGCTTCCGGCCCAAAGAGGGAGAGCCGTGAAGAAAATCGGAACCGCGCACTTAGGTACACCGTCAAAGGGGAAAGGGGCGGAGAGATCGATATGTAGGAGGCGCCCGGACGAAGGTAAGAAAAGAAGAGTGAGGAAAACACGCGCCAGGCGAAAGAAAGGAACCCGGGGCGAGCCATTGCGGAGGGGGGGGGGCAGAGATGGCTTCAAAAAAGTGAGGGGAAAGGAAGATCAGATGGAGAGGAAAACAGAATTCTAAAATATGAACTTTCGGGGGGGGGAAAAAGAGGGGTGGAAAAAAAGTTCAAACGGAAGATCACGCGGGTGAAAAAACTGGAGGTTGAGGCGCGTTTCATATCGGCACAGCACAGGTAGGTTACGGGGATTGTCGGTCAAAAAAAGAAGGCGTCATGGACCCAAAAATAAAGGGCCGAATGAGATTGGGCGTTCACCAAAGCAGACGTGGTGCAGTCCAAAATCCTCATCCGGGGCGTCATCTCGAGAAGAAAAAAAACGGGCGTCCGGCACAACGAAGGCTGAAAGAGGAGGGGGCAGCGGAGTTCAATGACACATTTAAGGAAGAAGAGACTTGTTGAGGCATGCAAAGTACGGTGCTCGACAATATAAGGCGAAAGAAACAAACACGCTGACGTGGCATCGGAGGAAATGGGAGTTCAGGTTGGGAACTGGCCGAGGTCACACTACCTCATAAAATCCATCAACGGCGGACAGGGTGTCTTACAGAAGGGGCGGGCACCGAAGAGGGGAGGGGGGAAAGATATGCTTGATGGGACACTCTCGCCAACATACTCATAAAAAAGGGAGCGAAAAGCATTCAGGAGAGGTGACTAGTAAAATCCTAAGGAGGGAGAGAAGAACCGCGGACAGGAGAACGAAAAAAAAAGGGCTGCCACGTTCCCATTAGGTCGCAAAAAGGTATGCAGGGAGGGAAAAAGGAACACGTTTGTCAACGGGGAGGAGGGGAAGGGGGGATTTAAATTGACGAAAAG
>Ga0179593_1500042_pt1 | contig 10060 bp, 14 predicted proteins | sample CZODoug2_1_08_16_FD_185931 | JGI IMG/M metagenome (GOLD analysis project Ga0179593, IMG submission 185931) | Vadose zone soil fungal communities from Angelo Coast Range Reserve, California, USA - CZODoug2_1_08_16fungal (PacBio error correction) | ecosystem: Environmental > Terrestrial > Soil >...
TTCAGAGAGGGGAGGTTGGTATTTGTCGACGAGTGTTGGGAGGGGGTCTGGGGGAAAAGAAGGCCGTTGTCAAAAAAAGAAGACTGAAATGGACAGAAGAACTGAAATGATTTCCTTCTGAATCCACCATTTACAAGAAAAAGAAAACATGACCCAGGAAAAAGAGAAAGGGGGAACTTCAGAGGGAAAGGGGGAGAGAGGGGCTCAGGTGGCAATGGATGAGTCTTGCCGAGGGCGGCGGGGGATGCATCCAAAAAGGGAAAAAGGGAATACAGCCGGCATTGAGCGCCACTGTAAGGGGGAGTGTAGAGACGGTAGCGCAGGAAAGAAATAAAGGGGAGGAGTGAGTTGGGGGGTAAACCACAAACAGCAATCTTTTCTATAACATGTCTCGAGGGAGAAGGAAAGGGGGGCGGAGGGAAAAGAGTTAAACAGGGAAGCCGAAGGCGGCTGTATGGGGAAAGGGGATATAAGGTGGAGCAAAAAGGAGTGGAACAAACTTGTGACCATATTCGCTAAGGGGAAATGGACTCATATCGGGAAGGAGAAGATCAAGGAACCAGGTCGCAGGAGAAAGAGGGGGAGGACTGCTTTGGGTTTCGTGAACTCAAAGCTGCGGGACGAGGGGGGAAAAGCCATGGGGGGGGAGCGACAACCGTGAAAAAGGGGATCGGGAATGACGTCTTTCCGAAAAGAAATGGCTTGGGGAAAGACAAAAACCTGGAAGGAGGGGGTGGACAAATTGGAATTAGTTGGTCACCGGAGAGAAGGGCTAATCGAAGGGAAACGGGCTTGAAGTCCGGGGGGGAAGGTTTAGAAATAAAGTGGGTCATCTTTAACCAGTGATGCGGGAAAAAAATTTTAGGGTAAGGGGGGGTTCCCTTCCGAACTGAGTGTAGTTTTTCAGTGAAAAGGCCAAGAGGAAGACCACCTCAAGTATACTACGAACACGGACCACTGTGTAAGAGGAGTCCGATTGGTGACGAAAAAATAGAGAGCAGAAAGAGGGGGAAAAAGTTGTAAAAACTATTTTTGACAAAGGGTGGGAAAGGGGGAACGAAACAATAATGGGGGAAGACTGGGGGGAAATGAGTGGGAGTGTGTGAGTCTGACTACAAGGGCATCTTATTGCGGAAAGAGGAAGGCGCGCACTAGTTCAACGGCCCGAGAATTCTACACCGTACACGCAAAAAAAAAAATCGGGAGCAAAGATGGTGCACTAAGTTATCGGTTTTCCCACTACCTCGCAGGTTGGACTTGAGCCAAAAAATACCTCTCTCTTTAGCCCGGTATTGAAAGGGAAAGAAGAAAGGGGGACGGAAGCATCTGCTCTGAACGAAAAGGGGAGCCAGGAGTGGAGCATATACAACGAATTCGGCCGTGGCCTCTTAAAAGTTTCCAATAAACAGGGAAGCACTTTGACGAACTGTAGCTGGTGGGGACACGGAGCCGTGGCGGAAAAAGTTCAGCGCCTGAAAGGGAAATCTCCCCCCAAACTTCAATTGAGGCAACCAATTGAATGATGGGAGAGGAAGGAACAGGTCCATCAACCTGCCAATAAACATGCTCGGAGGGGGAAGATATAAGCGGATGAATAAAATCGTCATTAGTGGGTCAACTGTGGGGCTGGAGACCAGAACAACTTTCATTGAAGTCGACTTGAGGAAGCAGAGCGAAAACTGGAGTTAACCTAATTGAAGGTTTTTCTCCCTTATCAGGGGGGCCGAACAAGAGCAAAACCAAAAAATCCGAATGAGTAAAAACCACTCTGAAATTAAATGGTCAGACGAAGAACCGCTGAGGGGGGGGTTCAAAGACCAACAAAAAAATTCTCCGAAGGAAAAAAGGCTGTTGAGGAGGGGTTGTTTACGATAAAAGCATAGAGCCAATGCAGAACAAATTTCAATTCTCATGCTCATCAAGAAATTCCAAAAAGGAGGGGGAGGGACTGTATCCGGGAGGGAAAGGGAAAAAATTGGGGAATGGGAATTTCTCAATTTCAAGGATACCAAGAGAACGTGCGGGGGTACAAAAAGCTGCAGAAAGTACTAAAAATTCAAGTCCCGCCGACGGTAACGCGTACCTTGTCTTTCTCCAGGCCGTGGAAGATGGCGATTGACATCCTGCGGAGTATTGAAAGTTCGGGGGGAAGCTTTTTAGAACCGCAGGGGGCAGGAGGGTAAAAAAAAAGAGCTTTGGGATCGCAAATGGAGAACGACTAATACGACTCTAAGTGCGCCCTCAACAAAGCTGGGGACAGAGGAAGAGGGGGAGAGGGGGGGACGCCAGCCTCGAACTAAAGTTACGTAAGATATTATAAACCAGAGGAAAGGGGGTGACTTATGAATGGTGTAAGCTTCTCACTTCCCTGTTTGTGAATTTGGGAGGGAAAGAAGACAAAAGTGGGGGACTCGACAACAGTTTACGTGTTCGGAATCAATTAGGTGGTAACGAAAGTCAGCAACCTTCATCCTTGCTTAGTAGAGAAGAGAGGGGGGCAAACAAAGGAGGGGGAGGGGGATCGAAACGATTGTCTAGAATTACAACACTGACATAAAAAAAAAACAAACACAAAAAAAGGAGAATGGTTTGGGGGAGGAGAGAAGAATCCGGGGGTCATCTTCGCGAAAAAGAAAGTTTTGCAAAAAAAAAAAAAAAAAAAAAAAAAAAAAAAAAAAGGAGAGAAATCCGAGACGCCGTCCTGATGTGGGCCGAAGAGAAAAACACTCATGATTGTCGAAAACCTTAAAAGAGAGTCACACCTCTTTTCAGTGGAGGGAAAGAGAAAGGAGAGTGTAACCCTGCGACGGGAGCAGCCGGACCACCGGAATCGAGACACAAAAAGAAGCCGAAGAAAATCTTCTTGGAACATAAAAATTGCGTGCTATCATCGATCACCCCGGGAAGAAAGAGAGGCATATGGGAAAAGGGAGGGGGGAAACCCGTGGTCCTAGGAAAAAAAGAGTTGGACGGTAAAGGTGTCAAAAATAATCTTGGGAAAAAGCAGAGGTCTCCTTTTTCCATTCACTATTCAAGCCGATGATCCAGAAGTGAACTGAAAACTCTTAAAGGATTATATCCACTGTCGTGGACGAAGGGGCGGCTAGGAAAGGAGAAGGGGTCAAAAAGGATTTGACCGCACGTTTCCTTCTCATGGTATCCTGCCTCAGGAAAGGGAAAAATTCTCTGTGCAAAGGAACCTATAACGTCCGAGAGACTGGAGGCTGGAGGGAACAGTCGCATCTCAAAAAGGTTTTTCCGCCATTCTTCTCGTGCTTGTCGGAAACTGAAACACACTCCAACGATAAAACTTGGGTGGGGGCTTTCAAAAATCTCGGACATCGGTTTATTGCAATCCGTGTGGTGAGGAGGAGAGAGACATTGGGTAACTTTCGTGCGCGGGGGACTCCTCGGCATTGTGGGGGGAGGTTACCGTCGGGGCGTGGAGAAGGAAAAAGAAACGGCGTGGTCAAAAACAAGGCAAATTGGGACCTCCCGAAGCAAGGAGGGCAAGAAAAAAAGTTTACAGCCGTTGGTGAAAAGGGTGAAACCGATTCAAGCGTAAGCAGAAAAGGGGAGGGAATCTGAGGATTCTAGATTCACGGGATCAATTTACAGGGGGGGTGAGTGGGGAAGACGGCGTTGAGACCATCCATGGGAAACGTGGGGGGGTTAGGCCTAGTAAGAGGGGGGAAAAGGGAAGGGAATAAAGGGAGAGGAAAAATCCGGAAGGATTCTTCAAGTGGTCACCATTACATTTCGGGGTCGGACCATAGGTGCAGGGGGGGAAAAAAAGCGGAAAGGGGGGAAAAAAAAGGGGTTCGGGTTGATATAACTGGCTCTGCCTAGAGAGAGGGTAACCGGATAAAGGTGGGGGGGGACGAAAGATTCGGGTGATGCGCTAAGCGAGTTATTAGAGGGTGTATTACAAAAGGAAAAGGATGGGGAAGGAAGCCAAAAGTTGGGACCGGGATATCCTTGCAGAAAAGGTGCAGAAGGAAAAAGAGTTATTGGTCAGTTTTCGTTCCAGGGGTGGAAAAAGGCTAATCCGTGAAGAGAGATGCCTAAGTGTCCGCACTAGGACTCACAAAAGACAGGGAAGGATAGTTGGGTGCAAAAACAATGTCGATAACTACTTTTTAAAACATTAAAGGGAAAAAAGAGGTGGGGGGGGAGGAGAGGGTAACCGTCAGACAATCCCTTTGATGAAAAAGAATCGACGGGGCAATAGTTTAAAAGGGGAAGTGGTTGGCATCTGAGAGGAGGGAATCGGTGGGGTCGAAAGGTCGAAACTACAGTATGACGACAAGTAAAGGAACTGGGGGTGGGAAGGGGAAAATATGAATATACAAAGGGGGGCTACACAGTCGTTAAGTCAATTCATTCGCTGCGATCAAATCGGGAGAAAAAATTGGGAGAAAAAAACCTTCAACAGAACGACGAGCACTAGGACACCAAGACTGAAAGGTGGGGATCCCGGGGGGGAGGGGGGGAAGAGGGGGAAGAAGATCCTAAGCTTTCACGTAGGATTGCTAAAAACCATGCCTAATGGAGACCTTCTACACATCCGAAGGGGCAAAAGGAGGGAGAAGGAAAAAACACAAAACCCCGAATACGATCCGAAAACTTGAGTAGTGGACCGATCCAAAAAGGAAAGATAGGGAGGAGACCGAAAAAAAAACCTGAGAACCGAAGATTTTCAAATTTGTTTAACAGTCCGGCTGAGCAACACATTTAGAGAGCGTGGAATTGTCCACTAACAGCGCGATGAAAGTGATTCAAGAGGAGAAGGGGAAAGGGGCCTCTCATCGAAGGGAGTCATTGAGTCCTCTAAAAAATTCCGTTAATGCTAAACCCCTATACGCTTATTCTTCGTGACGATGCGGCTCACGGAGCGGGACTCCACAGCAGTGGCGGCTCCAAATAGCCCGGCTTTATTCTGTTTTACTAAGAAGGAACCAGGAGAAGACGGAGGAAAAAGGAACAGTTCACGTGGTCCACGATAACTAGCCGCCTTCAAAGGATATTGAAGGTTGGGGGGAGGGGGGGGGAGGGCGTGAAGGGGGGGGGGGTCGGAAAAAAGGAATAAGAGACACTTGAATGTAATCGAGTCTGAGAGAAAAACATACACGCGAGAAAAAAAAAGGTACTAAAGAAAAGCAATGAATCTTCCTCCCACACATCGGAGTATTATAATATAGCTTCATGGGAATGGCGCGGCAGTGTGGAGGGAAGGGGAAACGAGTGGGAGGGGCTTAAAAGAAAAGACCTCTTTTGCAAGGCGGACAAGAAGGACATAGGAATGAGGGGGGGAAGCCACAACCATGAAACACTCACAAACATGGACACCTCACTATCAAAAGCAGGTCTTGCAAGAAGGAAAACGAGCAGGTGGGGCAAAAAGGAATGCAGTGCAGCCATGGTGGGGGGAGAAGGCAAAGTCAAATTCACGCCCTCTACTACCAGCCTTTGACCAGTGCTCCCCTTTCTTGAAGTGCCGGTAATCCGAAGGGGAATCAGTTGTAAAGGCTGATAGCTCAATTCAAATTGGATAATCACTCAAGACTGAGCGTGGGGAGAAGGGGGGGGTGGGGAGGCAGATCGGCAGACTGTATTGAGCCATGCTAGTGGGGGAGAAAAGAGTTGGAACTTGGATTCTCGCCGAAAGAAGGTGGTGGGACGACTAAAGAAGGAAGGTCAGGCCAGGAAAAGCATGATATGAGGGAGGAAAAGGGGAGGGGGGAGGAGGGGAATACAGCTGGAGGGGGGCTGTAGAATTCATACGCTGCATGGGGGCAGACAATCCAGAACAATGAGGAAGCGGGGAGTCCCTTTAGGGAAGCACAAAATCTTTTTGAATGCAAACCCATTGGACAGTCGTTGTCGGGCATTCGGAGTGAAAGGGGGGGGAATCCACAAAGGGCATCGATCCGTGAATAACAGCGCTGAACGCGAAGGTCAAGGAGGGAACAGTGGGGGCTAGGAAAATGAGTTCAAAATTGAATGCTCGGGGTCGGAATTCAAGCCTAAGGATTGGAAGGGGGAGCTTCAAGGAGAAAACAAGATGACTCTACCCCTCCGTCAATTTGCGAAAACAGAAAGTGGGTAATAGGTGGGCACACAGCTGCACTGGGGGAAACCATTTGTCCGCACAAAAGCTTTTTTTTGAACACCTTTTTTTCCGGTTCACGAAGAACCAGGGGGGGGGAGGGGGGTTGGCCGTGAATGGGCACAATGCGGTGTGTACGAAGGGCAGGGGGGCGACAACTCTGGGGACGCATCCGGCCCTTTCCGCAAAAAGTGCGATCACAAAAACGAACGAAACCCTGACACAAGACCGGACTAGAAGAATGGCTGCACGAGAAGTATTTGCAAACCAACTGGGACAACGGAAACCAGCCTTTTTTTTTTTTGTTTCGTTTTCATACCCAAAAGGAGGAAGAGAGTCGCCCCCCGCCGTAGTGCCGTCCACGAATCCGGTCATAAAACACCGGGCATCGGAGCTCGACCGAAAGTAGGAGCTTTCCTCAGTACCTACACACAAAACTGAAAACCAGGGGGGGGAAGAGAAAGGGGGGTCGTACAAAGCAAAATCTGTAAGAAAAAACTTGTGTGAACACGGGAAGGAAAAAAAAAAAGACTTATTGGGGGTTCACAGCAGAAGAAATCTCACAAACTCATGGGCAACCACAGTCCAGGGGGGGACGCGACGCCGTAGCCCTTTCCTAGAGAAGAGAACACGAACAGGAAGAAGAGGACGAAAGAGAATTCAACGTTTGCCTCAGACGATCCAACTAACACTGAAAGCTGGGAAAGGGTGCAGAGGCCCGAGAGGAGGAAAAAGGGGGAAAAACCGCCAGTTGGGGGTTTCGAAGAACACACAAAAACAACGAAGAAAGCCAAAAAAAGGAACCACTCCAAAAAAAAAATGGGGGGGCGGAGAAAAGAAGAAAAACCGAGGAGGGGTGTAAAACCACAGGGGAGAGTGTCTCTCTACTAATAAAAAGGAAAAAGAGTGACGGGGGGGGGGGGGTTGTGGAAAGTAAAAAGCTATCATCCCGGCAGAACAGAGACTTTAGATGCGAATCAAGGAAGATGACGACTGGGAAAGAAGAGTGAAATTGGAGGTTTTCCCATGTAGAATTATACTCCTCCGGGGGGACAGGGGAAAGGGCACAGAGGGGGAATGACATCTTCGGGTTCGCCACAATCCGAGAAAAATCCGTGATGTCGAGACGTTAATAAGGGCGAACACTAATCAGAGTTACGGAGTCGTGGGGGGGAAAGGGGGGAAGACAGGAAAGGCGAAGCGATGAGGTTTTGATACCCATTTCACTTAGGCTCGGGGAAATCCACAGGGCACGCCCATTGAAAAGTTGGCTCGTGTTACTATATGCTCTCCAAGGGTGCTGCGGGGGCGCAAAAAGGGGAAGAGCATGAAATATCCGATGAATGTTGACTTATCTGTTGGACGGCGGCATGGGTGCTGAAGGTGGAAAACTTGAGCATGTTGGCAGGAAAACTGTGGAAATCTGGGGAAAGGTTGAAAAGGACAAGAAAATATTTAACAAGTCACAGGAGATTAGGGGTTCAACAATGGGCAGGGGTCGCAGAATCGACAACGATTCTCATACAAAAAGGAAGATAAAACAAAAACAAAGGGTAAAGGAAGGGGGTAGAACTATCAAAAAATCTTTGAATTATCGACCATGAAAGGGGGGGGGGGGAAACTATAGAAAGAAGAAAGGGGGGGAAGACTGGAGTCTTAATTTTGTGCCTAACTGCAAAGGAAGAGGATGTGTATAGAAAACTTCAACAGGTCCTCAAATGCCATTTCTTTGCAAGGAGCGGGAGAAGGAGGGCAACCTGAGGACATAAGTCAACAAGGAGAGAGGGTATGCCCTTCATCAAAATCATGAAACTCAGCACTGGATTCGAGAATCAGAGGGGCAACACCGCCATCATAGCAGAGATACAGGTTATGTAAGAAGGGAAGCGTATAGGGAGCGGGAAGAAAGGGTGGGCAGGGAGGACAAAAACAGAATCTTTGGTAGAAAACGCTCCCTTCGAGGGTGACGAAAAAAGAAAGAAAGCATCAGATCCGATGAAAGGTAGTCCCCTGGGTTAAACGTCTTCGAGGAAAAGAAAGACGACTGAGCAAAAGGAGAGTCTGCCCATCTGTGACTGTTGAGGAGAGTTCCAAGGAAACCTCAGGAAAGGAAATAAAACACTTAAAGGCCATGGACACCGACGGAACCTGAAATGTAGTCGTAGGTCTTGATGTCGACGAAAAAGACCAGGTGGTCCTTATCTATATTCAACACCAGAAAACAGAGAACAATACGGGGGGGGGGGGGTGACTCTTAAAAAGGTTTGTGGTGAACACGGAGGGGTTGGGGATTCGAGGGCAAAAGTTACTTCAGGGGGGGGAAAACCCCCCTGTCCTGAGGCTTTTTGGGTGCTCTCGGGCAAAAAAAAAGAAGAAAAACGGGGGGGGGACCAACGGGAGGTTGAGGTCTAGCCAGACAGACTCTCAGTAGAGAAGAAGGGAAAAGGGAGTCGTTGTTTAGGGCTTCCGATACCAAACTTTGATATCTCGAAAGGAAAGTCGTAGACGAGCTTGCAAGGTCAGGGATTGCAGGTTATATTTAACAGGGACGGGAATCAGTAATGGGGGGGGACTATTACGAAGGGGGGGGGGGGGGGGAAAGATTGACAGAAGCGCTGACTCCCCAAGCTCTCTACCGTGGGGGAACAGAGTGGCGTGCGAGTGTGCGGGGTCCAGGAAAAAGTAAAAAAAAGAAAACTGAATTCGAGGTTGATTACAGGAGGGGCACGGGGTTGATAGGCACGGATGAGGGGGTGGGGGACAGAAACACGGTTGTGATGAGCGCTCTGAGGTCTTGATGGGGGAAAACGAAAAAGGATGGGAAGTTGTCCATGGGGGAAAAAACCTTAACTGGCAGGGGGCGCAATCTTGCCTACTATCTTGTGTTTGTAAGGGGCGGTAAAGGGGGGGGGAAGCAAAGGCCTGAAGAGAGCCTGAAGTCTCCGAAAGAGCAACTCACAAGAAAGGGCAGGATGAGTGCAACGAAACTTCTAAGAAACTAAAACTTTACGGCACCAGTGGGAAGAAAAAAGAGGGTGAGGAAAGTGGGGTCCCACGAAAACCAACCGTGGCCCCTTTTGATTAGGAAAACCAACCATCGAAAAGAGTTAACAAGGGACAGTGGCGGGGGCACTTGTCGATAGGAGGTAGGCCTCGAGGAGGCGCAAAAGCGGGAAGTGACGACCAAAAAAGAGACAACAGGAAAGAAATAGAACATCACTAAGGGAAAGGGAGAGTATTTCTATTAAAAGAGATGGAGCCACTGGGGGGACACCCTTTCCTAGTCACGTAACAAACCAGACTTGAAAGGTGTGGGGGCGGGGCAAAAAGCCAGGGTGACAAAAGTAAGCCCGATCAATAGGGGGGGGGGGTGCCTTTCAAGTCGGGGGGGAAAAAACATGCAAGGAAGAAGGAGAACCCTTTAGCAAGAGGTAGGAAATCCACCTAACCCGAAGAAGAAAGCCTGTCTATCTGCGACCTGGGGAATCCTGACTTCCACGAGAGGTGAACTACAAAAAAAGAGGTTCACCTGGGCTAACACTTCTCACCCTGAAATCTGTAATGGGGGGGAAAACAACTATAACAGATTCTGAACCTTTTAAAAGGAAGAAGAAAGCAATTGCCTCTCAAAAAGGAGAGGGGAACGAAAAAGGATACAAGCGCGCTTCACTGACATTGGGCCGAGTAGGGCTCCCATCCCGGTGGGGATCAATATACTTATATTCTGCTTAACTTACCGTCGAGCGAAGAAACGCGATAAGCCGAGGAGAGCATACAAATGAGCGTCCCCGGGAGGGGATGGAAGGGGAAGGGGGTCAGTGGGGGGGAGTGTCTTGAAAGGGTGGGGTTGTAGTCCAGAATTAATCCTTTTTCTTTTGAGAAGTCATCTTGATGAAAACGGCTTCGGAAGTTCTAGTGGTAACAGCCGGCTCGTCGCCAGTAGACAACTCA
>Ga0179593_1598656_pt1 | contig 10060 bp, 9 predicted proteins | sample CZODoug2_1_08_16_FD_185931 | JGI IMG/M metagenome (GOLD analysis project Ga0179593, IMG submission 185931) | Vadose zone soil fungal communities from Angelo Coast Range Reserve, California, USA - CZODoug2_1_08_16fungal (PacBio error correction) | ecosystem: Environmental > Terrestrial > Soil >...
TTTGGCCGTCATATAAACTCTCGTTCATGCCCATCGTAGAGTTTCAAGGGGAGGTAGACGAAACGAAAACAACGGAAACATACTGGTTCGTCTAACGAAATAACAGTCTGCGTAAGGGAAGGAGCCGGGTGATCACATTGGGCTAATCGTAGGTAGAAAAAAAGGGTCGCGGGAAAAGTTTGCCGGGCCAAAGGAGAATAAGACGGCTCTTTGTTTTGTCCCTGATCGCAGGCGGGGGGACAGAGAGGAAACAGGGTCGAGGGAAGTGTGCCATTCCCTGGGGGTAAAAAAAGAAGGAAACTTCAGTGCCTGGGTGTGGCTTAAGTACGGTGCGAAACTGGTGGGGGGGAAGTCTCCTAAAAAAAACCATGGAATTAATATCAACAAGGTTAGTGTTGCGCTACCTGGGTAAAAAAAAGACCGACGATCTCTCCGTCAATTTAAGGGGAACGTAAAAAAAAAAAAGCCAGCAGGAGAAAGTCGCCAGGTGGGGGGGGGGGAGGTTTGGAGGCTTTGGGCTAGTTTGGTTATTGCTAGAATTCCTCCGGACAAAAAGACGCCCAGGTCAAGGGGGGGGGAGGGGGATGTCACCGGTTCCCCACTATTAAAATCCGGGGCAGTCATCGAAATAAAAGAAGAGGACAAGTATGTCCTCCCCTCAAAATTCGAGTTTGTTTGTGGGGGAGGAGGGTCGCGGGGTAAGCGGGGGAGTGGCGTTGTCCTTCATGGAGGTTATGATCAATAAGATCTTGGGGTGGGGGGAAGGTACCAAAAGGCCGACTATATGGCGGAAAAAAAAGGGTATGCAGCAAAAGGTCATTTCAGGTCGGGGGAAGGTATTGCCATAAAAAACCACATGGGGAGTGAGGAGATGTCTGTTGAAGGTCATGAAGAAAGTTTGGCGACGAAGAACGGAAGAAGCGGGGAGCGCCCAACTCAAGACGAGAACTTTGCGCCTCTTCTGAAAAAAGTCCGCACTATTTTCAAAAAAGACCAGCGATGTTGCAAAAGCGCGAGTGGCGCAAGGGGACAGAGGAAAAGTATTACCTTTGATAATTCTTGGGGTGATTATTTTCCAAAAAGTTAGTAAGGAAAAAGCGGTATGACGGGGAAACTGGCAGGAACAACGGATCCATTATTTCGGGCAGATGAAGGAAGTCCCAAGTGGCCGTCAGATGTGGCTTGGGGTGGGCAAGGTTGTTTCCATAACCGGAAATTGAGGTGGGTAGAGAAACGTTCCTCGGACCAGACCAAGAAAACGGTCAAGGAAAGCATGGGGTGGCTTCCAGTTTCCATCTTGGAAGGGCTCTGGAAAGCGAGCTTTAAAGGGACAAGCTGGAGTTCTCGGCGGAAGGTACGGTTCCCGTTTTTCGGAAAGAAAGGTAAAAAAATGAAAGCAATTGGAAGCTCAAAAAATGCAACCAATTCGAAAGGAGCCGGGGTGGAAACTGCGTCCTCCTGCCTATTGAAGGTGTTGAAGGCTGAAACGAGAAAACGGGAGGGGAGGGGATATGAGAATCGGAGGAACTGCGGCAGTTTTGGAAAAAACTTCATTTGACTTGAATTGGAAAGAACCTTGGCTCGAGGAATTGAAAAGGGTGGAGAAGAAAAGGCCTAAAGGCAGCAAAAGCCCATTTTAGTTTGGACTGCGCCTTAAGCAGTGGGAGGACTTCGGAAAACTGGTACACAAATGCTGGAGGAGTCCGCACGGGCCGGATGGCATCGTCAAAAAATGGGCCGGGAGAGGGGGCCAAGGTATCCTGCAGGGGTGCAGGACTAAAACAACCCTGGGATTGAAATGAAATGCAGGATTTCTTCTAATTCCAAACTTTCGCAGGGGGAAAGGGACAAGTCCGGCTGAAGAACTCAATTAGGGCTCCATTTAAGGCAGATGGAAACCCTCATAGGGAAAGGGGATCTTTGGGTGGGAGCAATTCAGAGGGGGGGTCCAAAACTGTTTCAAGGCCGTTAGTAGTCTAAAAGGAAAAGGTCCACGAAGTCCATACCAAACACTTCCGCAGGGTCCTCTACGAAGTGGAGAGCTAAATGAAAAGGAGAGAGGGTACGTGTCAACTACCCTCAAAATGGACATGAAAGAATCCAAAAAAGATGTGGAATTATAAGAAAAAAAGGGGCCACCAGAGGTGCTTGGGGGTCAAAGGTCTGGCTCGAAACCGTCGCACAGGGAAATCTCAATTGCATTCGGAAACAAGGCATCGGGTTGGAAAGACAGAGCCGGGGGAGCCCAGACCATGCTTTCCAAGGCTTCTCACCTGGAAACCGGAGAGGCTGTTTTATAGGACGACTGGTGAGAAATCCAAGAATGCGGGGAGGAAAAGGGGGGCCATGTCCTTACCCGCTTAAAAACAGAGTGGGGGGGCTGTAAAGCCGACTTTCGGAAGGGTTGGAAGGTCTAGACTAGAAACCCATAAAAAAGACAGCCCTGGGACAATCCATAAAGGAAAAGTTTAAGAGATCCAAGGTGGAAGGAAAGAAGCGCCTGTTGCACATCGAGGTTTGCAGGGAGAGGGACTCAGGGGAAAAGGGGACGGGATATGCGCCCAGTTTTGCAAAACTTAGTTGTTCTAAAAGCGGGGGGGGGAAAACTTTCGTCGGCCAATAAAGCCTGGACGCAGAAGACACTCTATGATAACACGGGACTAAACTGGGGGGTGGGAACAGAACATCGAGAAGTCCATGGGTAGCATGACGCGCGCCGAGAAATGAAAAAGACCGTTCGGCCGACCTTGGCGGAAAAAAAAAAAAGAAGCGATTTCATCAGGAAAAAAGGAGTAGCAATGGGCATAATAAAGGAAGTCTACAAGAGATGAACAAAAATTTTTCCGGGAGGCAAACACATTGTTCCTCTGGGGTCGGTTGATGAAGAGGTAGATGCTTGAACGGATATGTTTGGACACGGAGCCTCAAAAAAAAACATTTGGGTATACTGTCTGTTGGGGCCCGGCGTGGGCAGGCATTCACAAACTCAAAAAAGCACAAGAAAACAGGCTAACCCTATCCCCTTTGCGGCGACACCTACGAAAAAATGCCGCTAACAGTAGTGACCAAGGGCAACAGGGCAAAATATGATCCCAAAAAAGGGGTGAACTAGAATGTAAGATAAACCAACGCCACAGTCCAGCACTAGCCGAAAAAAAAAGTGAAAGTTGCCTGTGTCTCTCGGCGTGTAACGTGTACGAGAAAGAAGCGAGTTTTAAAGAAAAGTCAAAAAGGGGACGGGCAAAAATCTCCGGGACCTTGTCTGGTGGACATAGGAGAGGTTCTCCCATACCAGTAATACGGGGTAAGAGGATGCCAATGACTCTCAAGCCATGATCTATGGTAAGTGTAGGGCTAAGGACCTGTGTTAAAGTGGGAGGTTCGGCTGGTTGGAGCCCCTGATCTCTATTTCATCAGATCACTGGAAAGAAGAAACTTCCTTATAGAAGTTACGCTGTAACTTTGGAATCAAAGGGAGGTCCGCTGTTGGGGGGGGTGGGGGGGGGTGGGGGGTGGATGATTCCTAATCTTTTCATCAATAGACGGTCCGGAAAGGGGCTCCGTTGCTCGAGGAAAAAGCAGACCCCCAAAAAGGAAGGACGGGAGGAAAGATCCCATCTGAAGAAAAAAGACAAGAGAGGGGCCTCGGCCCCCTGATCTTGCTAGGCTAGAAAAGCCGACGAGAAAGGGGGAAACTGATTCTGGCGTGGGGATCTTAGACGAGGGTTGGGGGGGGGGGATCGACCGTTGCGCCAATCTAAATACCTAGAAGTCGATTTAGGGGGGGGAGGGAAATAACATCGGATTGCAGGTGCGAAGAAAATGTTTGAAAAAAAATATAGTTTGACACCCCTAGGGTCCCCTAGAAACTGCAGCAACTCAGGGAAGTGAAAGTTAATGTTAAGAAAAAAATTCGTTCCACGATACCAAGGTGGGGGAGATACTCAGGAAGAAAACCGGACCCAAACCGCGCTCGAAAAAGTCCTGCTTATAATGGAGATTAGGGTCCCGGAAAAAAAGAAGGCCCAAATCCGATACAGGAGACAGAAGGGAAAAACGCTGTTATCGTTTGGTAAAAGGGCAAAAAGCCAGGGAGACTGCACCGCAAAAAAAAACTGGGGGGATGGTGCTAACAGCTTGGGTTGACGTTTATTGATTGGCCATTACCAAAAGACTCGGGAAGGCAATCTCTTGCAGCGCGCCTGTTTCTGTTCCCTGGTTCAGATCAGCTGGAAGGACCTCAAGGCTTGGGTTTCCATGGGGAAAAATTCTGGGGGGGGAGATTCACCCTGAATCCGACTACTAATGGGGGAGGGGTTGCAGACAGACCGATCCGGAGGGAGGGAGATACCTAGCATGCAATAAAGATCCTGGTCCGTGTAATCCGATACAGGCACCTGAAAAAAAAAAAGGGAAAAGATAAGGTGGCCCTTTGGGTATTGTCAAAAATGGAAAAAAAAATCAAAAGGGAAACCCCACATGCATGAGGAAATCCCACTATGTTGAGAAACGAAGAGAATTGATTGGAGGGGAGAGGATCTCACAAAAAGATTGAGTTTAAAAAGAGAGTCATGCGCCGTCGATACTTGTGCAAAGGGGGTAAGTGTTACAAACTTTTTGACCAGTAACAAAGTGTGTGGGAGGGAAGGGGAGTTACATGCATAAATACAAGGCAAAAAATCTCTGGGGGGGGAGATTCACAGGTGCCGTAGGCACGCAAACCCTAATGCGGCTTCTGACGAATGACGCTCACCTCAAGCAGGTCAGGGGGAACAAAAGGGAGTCGGCGATCCGGGTGTAATCAATTCGGGGGAAAAATTAAAAAACGCAAGGGAGCGGGATCCGGAAAAAAAAGACTTCCGAAACGACGGGGCATATTTCCAGTCATCTCAGAAAAGAGGCTTGCAACGACTCGCGCTCCACCTGGTCCGGGAATTAGGAACCCTGAACCGAAAAAACAAAAAGGGGACAAGGCGGCGTGAAAAAAGACAAAAGGAATGGGTTAGAGACCGAATACTTTGGAATGAGTTTGTAGCCAAGGCAAACCAAAGGAAAAAAGGTCGATGCCTCGTCAAGTATTAAGTTTTTTTCAGTAATCCGAAAGAGGGGGGGGAGCAATTAGTCGACCGTCGTCGCCGGATCGCGGGGAAGTTTGAGAAAAAAGCTATAGCCCACATCTTGTGAAGGGGGGGCACAAAAAAAGAAAAAGGGAAAACAACGGGGGGGAAAAATCCTCTTAAACATTATGGGCGAAAAAGAAGAAGGTCTCGCCATTTCGGGGGTTCATCCGCACGGGGGGGCTAATAAAAAAGGTCAAAAACAAGACTAGCCTTAATATGAGGGAAAACCAGATTGAAAAGAAGGCAATTCCTCCTTCCTTGGAAGAAAGGGAAGGAGCAACAATGGAGGGCATAAAGCCTGGGACAATACGAGAGAAACACAAAGAAAGAGGGGACAAGGGCTATTGCTCTTTAAGAAGTGATCAAGGGGGGAAGGAATGAGGCTTCGCTGAAGAGGAGTCATTGTTTCTCGTGGATCATCTAAAACGATAAACGGTGGCTCAAATTTGGGCTGGGGGGAACCAAAAAAAAGGAGGGGATCTCGCCCCGATACGACGTATTTAAGTAATAGTTATATCAAAAAAAGCGGAAGGTAAAGAGGAGTAACCTCCACGAGAAAATTTTAATAAGGAGAAGTTTGGCCGTCATATGATTCACTGCGCATAAACCAAATAAAAAAAGTTTTCAAGGAAAGAAAAGGACATCAAAAACGGGAACGGCGTGACCTTTCTGAGCAACGCTGGAAAAAGAGAAAAGATACTTCTCTGTGAAACAATATGTAAAAGCCTCTGATCCTAGGAAGACTGTCGAAAAATAGGGTTTCGGAATATCTTTCAATAAAATGGTAAAAGGGAAAAGTTGTTTTTTAAAACTCAGAGGAAAGGGGCTCAGCGACGGAACCAGAGTGGGCCGACGGATCGTGACGAAGGTTGGGCTAGCAAAAGGGAGTCGGGGAACGGCCTTGCGCAAACTGAAAAAAAGTTTTTATCAAACTAAAGCGAGTGAAGATTCTCATGTTTCGAGTGACAGGGGGCAAGTAAAAAGGAAACAAATAGCGCCCCAGTGGAGGTACAAAGATAGCCACTGAAAGGGTAGGACTCTCAAGTGGTCGTGGGGGAAAAATTTGGCTGTAGTGGTTGGGTTCAGGTTGAGATGCCACAGGAAAAACCCCAGTATCACCAATTTAGGGGGATTGTGAGTGGAAGGTGCCACATAGGGGGAAAAAGTCAGGGAAATGCGGGAAGAATACCCTAAGAACAAGGGTGATTGAGGGGCCGAAGGGGGGGGGTTGGGGGGGGACAGCTGTCGCTTGAGATGGGAGTGAAAAGTGTCTAAACTTGCAAGTCAGGGTAAGGGAGGTGGGGCATTAATCTCACCAACTAAGCAAAGGGCGCAGAACTTCTCAAAAAAGAAAGGGAGGATTCCTCTTCAGGGAGGTAGTCATGACAAAACCCATTTTCTCTAAGGTCGCAATGGGGGGGACCGGATGTCTTGTTCTTCCAGTCCGGCACGAATTAAAAGAAAAGAAGGCAATTCGATGTTATTGGTCGAAACAGGACGGGGCGCCGAACAGAAGTTCGGACGAGAGTACTCGCTAACTTCTCGCAACTAGCCCTCTATTGGAGGAAAAGGAAAGCCGTGGTCCTGTCAACGTCGTCCAATGGGTTTGTCAGAGAAAAAAATGGATGGCGGATGGAGGCTTCCACCTTTGTGGTTTTGAAAAGGAGGAAGGCCTGCCACCGGTCAAGCAAAGGTCCCCTGGGGATCGTGAACCAATACGAAGGGGCACGGGGCACGGGCCGTGTTTTACCATAAAGGGGAAAAATGTCGCACCGCGGAATGTCTAAAGATAAGGAGAGGGAAGGGTTAAAAACGTAGCCAGCAAAGGAAAAATTGGAAAAAGACGCTGTGTTCTTGAAAGAAGAGGGGCCTGAACTCCAACAGAGAATCAACGGCGGATGAGTCGGTTGGCCCCGCATGGAATTAAAACGGCGACCAACCTGCAAATCTTGTCCACTGGGGGGGATCGAAAAAAAATGACTCGTAAAAGCCGGGTGTGAACTTCGTGGTCCCTTCCGGGCTGGGGGGGGGAAAGTGACAGGTCAGAGAGAAAAAAGTGGTCGAACAAGGTTATTCGCGCCTAAAATGCACCTAGTCTGAAGAAGGGGTGAAGAGTCATGGCGGTACCTCCAGTCGGGGGAATTACCTAAGGAAAGAAACCAGTTTTGAACAGCGGCCTGAAAAGTTTAATGAAAAAAAGGTCCTGGGGGGGAGGAAAGGGCGGGTCCAGCAAGTTTGCGTCTGTCTTAAGGGAACAGATTCTGAAAGGAACTATCTAATATAAGTAACGAAGGGGGAGAATGGGTCTGCGCGAGATTGCACGAAGACATCGACAACAACGGAGGCAGATAGATCAGTCAATACTGTTGCTGGAAAAAAGGGGGGCACGGGAGTTCCTTTGAACGTGCTTCTATCCAGGAGGAGGTTGAACTCAATGGTCAGTGGGGAATAACGAAATCAGAATCCCTCCAGGATAAAGCCTTTACATGGGCTTCCTGAAAAAGTATTATTCAAAGGGGTTCAAGGAAGGCAAGGGCACAGAGAAGGGCAAAACCTGTCACCACTTTCCTCCTATAAAGGTATAGACGTACCAGTCCAATTCAGGGACGAGTTGAATAACGCACTAAAAGCGCGCCCCTTACAGAACGGAAAAAGTCCGAGGGGGGAGAATGAGTAGGAGTAGCAACAATTGTTCACCCATGGGGGAGTTGGGAAGAGGAAAACAGAAACTCCCCGGACCTCTCCCTCTGAAGGGGGGGAAAAAGCCGATTTTTTAAATTCCTTGGAAGTCCTGGCCAGCATCAGGGACGCTACGCAAGAAACATCCCGGGCTGCTCCTTGGGTGTGGGGAGAGGGGAGAGAAAAGCCTGGGCAAATCCAAGATGGAACTCCAGGGTAGCGGCCAAGAATCGACCTTCCAGAGGTGCTTAAAAAAGACTAAGAAGGGGGGCTTAGGTGGCCACCGGAGACTGTCCTAAAAGATTTGGGTGACCAACAAACCATGACAAAAGGCCAATCCCCATCACTCCTCATTAATAGGGCAAAAGGGAAACTTGCAGGCACGCGAGCAGCCTTTTGGGGACATCGCGGGGGGGGGGGGATCGGAGGGGGAAACGTTGGCTGCTGATGAGTCCAGAGGAAAGATGGGGTCTGTGGTTTCTACCTAAGGACGGCGAGACGCACATTATGGAATATGAAATGACTACGAGAGGAATCCTTGAAGAAATGGGCAGCCTGGGTGGTTGTTTGCCAGCAGAATCTCCGAAAAAAGAAAACTGATGGAAGAGATTACCTAACACGGAACGTGTTCCTTCAACCAGCATAATGGGACGGAAAACACCTGTCAGTACTACGAGAACGCAATTAGAGGGAGCCCCTCACTAGGGTATTCAACAAAACTTTCAGGGGTTCAGAGGGGCCATTTCTTTTGATCCATGGAAGATTGGGCACTGCTGTAGGTTAGCTGGACAAAAACCAACCACCATTGGATACTGTAGTCGGGGGCAAGTGGCGCGGCTCACAACGAATCAAAGCAAACCGCAACCACCGAGAAAAGGAGCAGGATTTAGGGGTTACTCGTGAACTTCGCTTCTACCAAGGCGAATTACAACAGTGGAGGACAACGCTGGAGGTACTACTGGGTGTAATGAAAAAAAATGGGAATCACCCGTCCCTGCCGAAACGGGAAGCACAAAGAGGATAATGCTTGACTTTCAATAAGAACCTATAAAAAAAGACAAAAAAAATTGAAGAAAAAACATGCAGAAGGTCCTGGTTGTCGTGAACTTTCGATACTGCGGAACCGAGAGGTCAATTTGACTAGAACCACTTTACGCAACCATGGTCGCCCAGACCTTGGCGCCAGGCGGTTATTGGAAGAACTGGGCTGGGAGAATATGGACGGGGGGAAAAAAGGATCAAGGGAGATGGCGGAGGAAGGGTAATAAAAAAGCGTCTATGAATTTGAACAATGATCGGGGAGGCATTGATGGAACATTACCGATTGGACTCTTCCGGGATAATTTGAGAAGGCATACTTAGTAGGGCGATATTTGAACGTTAAAAGCGGCCAACATCCGGCAAAGTATACACTCGGGGGGGGGGGGGGGAAGATATCGAACGACTTGATCGGCGAAAAAATAAGCTTATGGAAAAAAGGCAAGCGTAATAAGCACGTGAACGAAAAAAAAATTGGAAGAAGGGTGAGCTTAGTGGTGAGGGGGCCTGGTGTATTGACGGGTTTGCTCCAGCGGCTAAATGCGGGGGGCGAGAGAAGGGGGTTTAGGCACTCCTCCAAAAGGCACATGGAGGAAAAAACGTTCTGTGATTTAAAACCGACGTACGGGCCCTTTCTCTAACGGACGACTAGAGGGAAAAAGGTTTAAGGGAGCGGCCATGTCTGGGACCCGGACATCTATATAGGAAAGAAGCGACGCCGGCTTTCGGAACACTTGGAAAAAAGGGTCGAGGGGGGAAGCCAATCGATCCGGATAAAAGTTACGGGAGGGGCTCTCGCGGAAGGAACAAATTGAGTCCAAGTATCGTGTCGTCACCTACCATAGACCTTTTGTGGCAACCTGGAAGTGGGGTATTTCAGGACCAAAAGCTAAAAGAAAGAGATTTTGCAAGTGGCTTAAATTGGGAAGAAAAGTGCCCCGGGGGGAAAGAGTCAACAAACGTCGGGCACGGTTTTCCTCGTCTGTAATAAGGTATGAGGGAAAAAGAAGGCAAAAGGGAGGTATTAAACACGCGACCGATCCCGGGATTCTCAATTCATTCGGGTGTCAGAAGACAGGACCGGAATCAGCGAAAGGGGGAAAGACCGGTACGGCGAAAGATGTGCCTTGTCCTTCTTACCAAAAGAATGCTGCATCCGCAACAAGGTATACTAGTCAAGGGAAAAGTCAAGAAAAATAAAGGGGGGCGCGTCCAGAGGGTAT
>Ga0179593_1413683_pt1 | contig 10059 bp, 13 predicted proteins | sample CZODoug2_1_08_16_FD_185931 | JGI IMG/M metagenome (GOLD analysis project Ga0179593, IMG submission 185931) | Vadose zone soil fungal communities from Angelo Coast Range Reserve, California, USA - CZODoug2_1_08_16fungal (PacBio error correction) | ecosystem: Environmental > Terrestrial > Soil >...
TCGACAGAAATAATCTGGAGAAGGGTGAAAAATAAAGCTACAGTTGTCAAGAAATAAAAAGAAAGGCCCATAGAGAATCCAGTCAGACGCGACCTACAGAGGGGGAAAGCCGAACCGAATTTTAAGAGGGAAAAACGGCGAGAGCCCGGAGGAAGGGAAAGGAAGCGATGATAGAAGGCATCTCGGGAACAAAAAAAAAAAAAAAGGGAACACACCGGGAGCAACGGTGGGGATTAATACAGGTATGGTTCTTGAGAAAAGCCCGCAAATTGAAAAGATTTAATAATTCTTAAGTCAAGAACGAGAAGAAGAAAGGCGAGCAAGCTACACCAAAAACAATCAAGGTCGTAGGGGCCACAGCCAGGGGGGTTTCTTCCGCGGAAAAGGGCGGCGTCCTAAAAAGAGGAGAATTATAGGGGGGAGAAATCACCATCCGATCATCAGGAGGCTTCAGGAAAGCGAAAGAAGAGAGAAAAACTGCTCCGGAAAAAAAAAGATAAAAGAAGTCAGGACAAGGTGAGAGATTGTATCGGAAGAGACGGATGCGCATGGCAGAAAAAATTAAAACACCATTGGGAAGTTCAAAGAAAGCTCCGCCAGTAGAGAAGGAGAAAAAAACTGGTGAACAAGGGGGGGGGGATGCCATAAAAAAAACGGAAAAAAGAGTAGAGAGGGTTGGGGAACGGCGTCTGGTGCAGAGAAAATTCAAGGGAGTCAGGGAAAAAGGCAAGGGTCTGGTTCAGGGCGTCGAGACAGAGCAAAAAAAGACCGCAGGGAAAGCGGAGACCTATTATGCGGAAAAAGTCAAAAAATCAGGCAGCGGCGCGGGGAACGTTGTTAGAAGGACCCGTAGAAAAGAGAGAGCTCAATCAGAACAATACCTCGCCACGAAGCCGAGGGGGTGGGGGAAATGGATAGCGATAGGGAAACCGCAAAAGATCCAGGCGCAATTCAAAAGGGGAAAAGGAATGTGGAGAACAGTGGCACTGCCCAGAAACAATCGGGACAGTTCACCCCAAACCGCGGTCAAAGGAATGAGGGGAGAGGGGGGAGCTCGTCGGCCGCGGAAAAGCCGGAAAGGAGGAGGGAAATTGGATACGGGCATAGCTTACAACGTTTGAGCGCCCGCACATCCAGATTAATTGGAGAGAAACCAGAAGAAAAACAAGTTTCGTAAAAAGATGGAGGAAGGATGAAAGGAAGGGAAAGAGTTTTAGGTTCAAACAGGGGAGTGGGGGGGTAGAAAGAGAGCAAAAACACACCCTAATGAGCCGGGGAAGAAAGGCGCATCTGGCAATTTATCAGCCACATCAGGGGAAAGCCACTTTGTTCTGATTTTCCGAATCAACAAAAGGAGATAAATCCTTCAGGTCCCACAGAGGGCGGGGGTTCGGGGAGAAAAAGGGAAAAACAGGGCAGGGGGGAAAGGGGAATGCTCCGATAACAAGGGGGCATGAGGGAGAGAAGAGGGTCCGGACGCAAAAGAGAACGTACAGTGAGAGGAAGCAACGGTCGCTAGGACGCAGAAATCCCGGTCTAAGGTAGAAGCAAGAAGGAATTTAAAACCATTGAGAGAGGGATAAGTCAGGACAATGATTAACTAGGGGGTGCCTGAGAACTGGAAACCATCAAGCAACGCGGAAATCAGGGGGCGAAGAGGTAGCCCTTCATTACCTGAACCTCCGAAAAGAGGGCGGAAATTGTTGGAAACCCCTTCAAAAAAAAGGAGGGGGGGAAAGATCGTGAATCATGCACGTGAAGAAAAGCAAGAAAGGAGAATTTCACGGGGAGGGGGGGAGGGGGAGGGGGTTGCTAGAAGAGGGAGAATATGGAGCGAGTTTGACGGGAAAAAACAAAAAACTAAGGACCCCAGAAAAAACGGAGGGGGTCGGGGAGGGGTCGCTGACGGGAAGTGGAAACTTTATCACGTAGCAAGCATAAGCGCGCTTTGCCAACGAAAAAAAACAAAGAAGAAAAAAAACGTAGGAGTGAGGAAAAGGGGGAGAGATTTCTTACGGTTGCAAAGGGCGAAGGAGAGAACGGTAATCAATTTTTCACAAAAGCATCGAGAAAAAGTGAAGCCAACTCACAAAGAAGCGGGGTTATGCAGTTGGGGGTGGGGGGTAATAAACTCGCTTCCAGAGGAGCAAAGCTGAGCAACAAAAAAAAAACCCTCCCAGCACCGAACAAGTTCTCATGGGTAGGGGGGGGAAGAACAGTATGAAGACACGATCTCGCCGCAGTGGGGGGGTGGTGCATATTGGGGGAAAACAATCGCGCCACTCCAAGGGCGAGGTATGACGTGAAGAAAAGTAGAACGCCGCCGCTTTTGCGAAGGGGAAGTAAAAAAAGAAAAAAGCGAAGAAGGGAAAAAAGAGAAACCCGGCAGTCCAAAAGATCATGTTTTTACCGGGAGGAATCGGCGACGCAATCCACCCCCCGGCGAACCGGGGGGGGGCTTTGAGGAAAAAGTCATCAAGAGTAAATTTTCTGAACGAGAACTGGGAGCCAGAGGAGTCTTCAGGACCACAAATACAGAGACGGAACGCAAAAGTTCGTTATCGCGGGGGGGAGGGGACCACGTGAAAAAAATCCTGAACCGCTACAGAAGAGGGGCTAAACGCCAAAGCTGTGGACAGGAAAAGGGAGGGATAGAGAAAAAGGAGTTGGAAGATCGTAAAATAGAAAGGGGGGAAAAACTGACACATGGGCGAAGGGAAAAGATGAAGGGGGGGCCCTCAGGCAAAAAGAGTGTTTTGGGTTGGCAGACGGAGGAAGAGAGCCGTAGTTTGAAACAGAAGGAAACAGGAACGGGGTGAATTGAGAAGAAAGAGCCTCGGTTGGGAACTGAAACCGCGGTTAAGCGGATCTTAATCATAATGAGCTTGATGGTGGTGGGGAGGCGGAAAAAGACCGAAGGTATGACAATAGCGACCAAGAAGAACTACATCAAACGTAAGGAAAGTGAAGGCAAAAAAAATCCAAAATTCTAGGTAAGGGAAGCAGGTAAAAGGAACTTCAAGATGTGAAATGGGGGGCAGACCCCGGAGCCAAAAAAAGAATCCCTCAAGACAATGATGATAGATCAGGGGAAGAAGAGGGGAAATAGAAACCATTCCCAAACTATCGGCCTCGTGCGAGGGAGAAAGATGGACCTACGAGATCGCAATCAAGTAAAAAAAAGCCAAACACGCGAAGCACTCGGAAGAATTGGTTTGAAGGCGAATCATCAGGAACGCGCTCCTGAGAAGGGAGCATTGGAGTTGAGGGAAGGGGGCGTCGATCGGAAAGCCAGAGTAAAAGAACTTTGCCATTGAGAAAAAAAGAGGACACACAGAGAACCAAGTTCAGAACGAGACGGATAGGGGGGGACGTCTATGGACTGAGGGGTTAAAAATTATCACATTTGCATTCCCGCAGGGGAGGAGGATCTTTGCAGAGAGAGGTGAGGTGTAAAGGTGAGAAATGCGCATCCAGACGAGAAAAAACGAGCAACAAATGGAAAGGATGGAGGTTAACGAAGTGGGAAAAGGACAGAATCAAAGCACGGATGCGGGGGTTTCATGACACAGCGCTGGGCGGAGTGTTGATTTCGGCACAAGAAACCAAGGCCAGATAGCTTATTTAAAAAGCCGACGGTTCGCGGGGAAGGAAAACTCAAAGAGGAGAGTCATGAAACATAAGAATTGAGGGGGGTTGGTAGATCTCCAAAAGGCTTGTTCATTAGATAAAGGAAGTATTAAATTACGGCTGGGTCAAAGGGGGGGGAGCATGGGGAGTGAAAACAAAGCTAAAATAAAGGGAGGGAAAAGCAGAACCACCATGGGAGAGCGGGATCTGGAGGAAGAGAGATAAGAACGGGGCAGTTACGTCGAAACGATCTGACTCTGGGGGGAGATACACTTCGTCCTCGCGCACAGCAGCAGGTAGTTTCGAGAGGGGAAGTGAGGGATAAGGGAAAGAGGGAGGTGATCGTGAACTGAACGTTAGGAGGAGAAAATTATTGGGGGCAAAAGCGCAAACATCTCGGTCAACCACCACCGGGATGAAAAGAGAGAGATGGATGCGAGAAGCTACTGGGGGGAGACGAAATAAGGCAAACAGGAAAGATAAAAGAAACCGTAGGAAGAAAGGCTCGCGAACCTACATAATGAGGATGCACTCGAACAGAAGGGGGCGAAACGCTCGCTGCAGGCCGGAGGGCTGTACGCGAGAAAAAAAAGAGAGATCCGAGCCACAAAGTGGGGTAAGGGAATGACAGGTTCTGTTCGGGGAGAACAGCCAAGGAGAAAGAAACGGGAAAGGAAACGTAATGGTTATAATTCTTAAGGAATCCCTAGGAAGAACCCTTCGGAGCAAAGAAAAACCTCCTTCGGAGGTGTCCGTCCTAAAGGGGGTTGGGCTCCGCGCACAGGGGGGATCGTTCCTAACCAGATTATCTAGCGGGTTAGGGGGGGGGGGGGGGGGGGGGGGGGGGGGGGGGGGGGGGGGGGGGGGGGGGGGGGGGGGGGGGGGGGGGGGTGTGGGGGGGGGTTGGGGGTGGGTGGAAAAAATCAAACAACCTATAAAGTAGGTCGTCTTCCCGACAAAAGAAGCTACTGCATGCTAACCTTGAACTACAATACAGAAAGGAGAGGTGGGATAATGTCGCGAGGCAAGTAATGCACATGGCGACAAAGTTAAAAAAAATAAAAGGAATCAAATAAATCTAAGAAGAAGGAGGAATGCTGGGAGAATCAGAGTGGCTTTAAAAAGAGGGGAAAAAGAGAAGAACCATCTATAACTCGTGAGAAAATTAGGGAACTGTGAAAAAGAAAAAGGGCAGAAGCCGCTGGGTTCAATATTAAAAACAAAAGAAAAAGCAAATGAGAAAAAATGCCGAAGGGCGAAGGAAAATGAGGAGGCAAAAAAGTTCAAAACCAAGTAACAGCGTGCTCGGGACGAAGTTTTAGTAGTTTCAGGGATTCGAATCTCGAAGGAAAGAGGAAGAAGAAGATCCCCCTAAGGTAAGAAAAATGGGGGGGGGGAAGTGGTCTATAGTCTGACAGAAAAATTAATCAACTCATTAGGGGGGGGGAAAGTTTTTGGCGAAAAGGGGCGAAGGACCAGAACATCTTGGAAGTCACCGGAAAGAGGCATGACAGCAGATCGTGAAGTTAGCTAAAAGGAGGAATCGTCACTTCCGAGAGGAGGGAATTTGGGAGAGAAAGGGATAAGGGGACGTTGTAAAGGCCCGTCACCAATCAAAGGACTCGGGGATGTATGAGTACGCGAACCGACCCGAGTTTTGAGGAAACAAGAGGGATTGAACAACGTCCAAGTCCGGAATTACTGTTATTGAAAAAAAAAACGGCGAATGGATTTTCGCAAGCGAGAAAAAATAAAAATAGGAGCAAGTTAGGCAGGAACTCATCTGGGGCAAGGGAAGGACGGAAAAGAGTCAATCACCCGTTTCAAAAATATGTGAACGGAACCAGAAAGGACAAGTAATATCCCACCGCCTGGACAAAAGAGGGCGGTGAGAGAGAGGAACGACAAGGGTCATTATTCTGTGGGTACGTGGGGAAATGAGAAGGATAAAGACGGATGTAAAGTCGACAAGAAGACGTGGGCCTGAAGACACCGAATTGCTTCGATCTAAGGGAAAAGGTGACTCGATGACGGGCAAAAGACCGGCCAGGGGGAAACGAAGGAGCCTGGAAACCATTGCCGGGTCAGAACGGGGGGAAGATAAGGTGTGACAGAAAGCGTGTTCTTTCATACTTTCCAAAACCGAAGACGCGCTGGGCTTTCAAAGGGGACCCGGCATCCCTGCGCCCTCTGATTCAAGTCGGGGGAAGGGTGGGCAAAAGAGCTACAAAAGAGACTAGATCGTTGCATCAATTTGAAAAAAGGCGCAATCAGCCATAGCCCGGGGAGAGGCGAGGTCTGGGGGTGGGGGGGGCGATGACAGCACTAAGATGGCATCTAGGTTTCCGGATAACAAAAAAAAACAAAAACGCCCAACCGCTTCGCAGGGAAGAACTGGAAGAGATGTGGACAAGGGGGTAATCCTTCTCACTCTGCGCGACTGGAAACCGTACGGACATCGCTCAGAAAAAAAAAAGGGAGAATACCAAAGAGAGATAGGAGGACTTGGCAAGGGCAAGGAATGCGTGTACGATAATCAAAAATCCTTCATGAAAAAATTCAGCCCCTCCCCCGCGAACTGGGAAAAAAATGGGGGAATCGAAAAAAGGGAATAGAGCAATAGGTAGACCCCAAAAAAAGAAAAACCCCCGCCACGCGCAGGGCGCATGGAGGAGGGAGATCAACGGGGCATAGGAACTCGATAAGGGGTTCTCGGGGGAAAAAATTCCCGCCCTCAGAATAGGACAACAGGGAGGCACGGAGCAGTTCTCCAAGGCCAGTGGAGAAAGGGAGGGTAGGAAAGCAACCGCGGATCACCTGTACCACGGGAAGCAAAAAACGGCATTCCCAAAGCAATGGGTTTGAAAAAAAGGGGGGAGGACTTCGTGGCTCAGACAGAGGCGAAAGGAACTGTCTTGCAAAAAAAGGGAAGAAAGAGAAAGGGGGCCGCCGCGAACTTGACGCCAGCGTCTTGGCGCCCTTAGCCACAAAGTATGTCAGTCTCCGTAAATGGGAGCACAGTTTTGCGTTATCGGCGAGACAAGGAAAAGGACCTGACGCCGCGTCCGTGGAAGAGCAGCAACCCTGGACAACTGTGGAACTGGAGAGCGCAGGGGGGGGGGAATCGGAAAATCCGAATGGTGGGAAAAAAAAATGGGGCAGTGACACTGGAGGGAGGGGAAGAAACATGATTTGCCATAAAAACGGGACATAGGGTGGGGGAGCTCGGGGCGAATCGATCGAAAAGGGTTTGGAAAGAAAAGGCATTGGAAAGAAGGAATGAAGACACGGAAAAAACTCTTTCAAAAGACTGGGAAGGAAAAGACTAAAGGCGAGCTTGTTGGAGTCTTGCCAACGCTACCGACAAACGTAGCGAAAAAAATGGAAGAAAGAGCGCAGAAGACGTAAGAAGGACGAAGAAAAAAAAACTCACGATTGCACGCTGTCCGGGAAACTCAAGGTAAGTTGAATAAGAAAGATGGATTGCGCGCAAGAGTGTCATAACAACATTAACAACTCATGAGACTGGATGATACGAGCGAAATAGGGAGAGAAACCATGACAAAACTATCGCGCTGGAGGAGAAGGGGAGCCCGACTATGCGCTCGAGTCTCGCAGACCGAAATAATAACCCACAAACGCGAAAGATCACTCTGACTGAAGTGGTGGTGGAAGAGGAATCAGCACAGGTCAGCAAATAAAAAAGGGGGCGAATGAGTCGATTGCTTCGATCAAGAAAACGATCCCGGGAAGGTCATAGGGAAGAACGAGGACGGCCGTTCAGGAAAGAGAGGAAGCGGGGGGGGGTAATTGTAGGGCCTCGAGGTGGACACGGGATATCTCCAGCATTCCCTCAAAAGGGAGGGAGGGGCTTTGAGGAGGTATCAGCGCAATGGGTGGGGCGGGGAGGGGGGAGCCAATGGCGCATCCGGGTCGAGGACGATACAATCGAAGCAACAAAAAAAGGCTTCTGTAGCTGTCGTCTGCAATGCGAAGAAACAGAGCGGGTTCGAAGGAAATATAAGGACAAGAGAGAAGACGGCTGGGTGATTCGAAATCAACGCCGTAGCTCGTGGAGGAAAGCCGCCCGGGTTCAGAGAACGCTACAACGCGCGAAAGAGGAAAGGCATGGCCATCCTCCTCACTTGGAGGGGGGGGGGGGGGGTGGGGGAGCTGAATTGAACCTCAGGAGGGTTCCCTTATGCTGAACCTTAAGGGAGGAAATGGGAAACCCTGGTGAGGGAGAACTGCTGTCTCTCAAAGAAAGACAGAGAAAAAAGAAAAAAAAAGGGTCGCGAGACGCGACTGGCGGAAGAATACGCCGGTACAGTGAGTCGCGGCGACGAAAACGGAGATACCTCAGTGCCGGCTGAGAAGACAGGCTGTAGGTCGCGGGAGGCAAAGGGGAGGAAGCCGAAAAGGTCGAGGGTGATCGTGAAGGAGGAGGAAAAAGGAGGGCGACGGAGTATTGCGGCGAGGCCGTATCGAGAAAAAAACAACAACGGTAGAGGAAAGAAATTTATGGAAACTCCAATTACTCTGTCGCCTAAGAAAAAAGTTACGATCAAGAAGCCACCGGCGGGTATGCCGACCCCTTCCGAGGGAACAGCAACTGAGGATGCGCGAGACCGAAGGGGGGAAACAGCGCGATACGTCGACGTAACGGAGAAAAGGTCTCCGGAATCGAAGCCGCACAACGGGTAAAGCGTGGACGAAGGGAGGTCTTGGAAAAAGGAAAAAAAAGACAAAGAGGGTAGGACTTTATAGGAGAAAGAAGAAACCATGGAGACAAGCTAAACAACCCAAACAAGCGGATGTGGCCATACGAAGGGTTGGCGTCTCAACGAAAGTTACCGAACGCGCTATCGGAGGGAAAGTGGGCGAAAGAAACCACCCGATAAGAGGAGGTAGTCATTAAAAACCTGAAAGCCGCGCAGGGAGAGACAAAAATTGCCCAAAACAATACAGAAACGGAGGAGTGCTCGCTTTTATCGTCGAGAGGGAATGAGCACGGTCGAAACACGTTAAACAAGAATCAAGCAAGAAGATCACAGAAAGCGCCGCCAAGGGTTAAAGAAGAAACTCTGGTGACCATCGCAAAGAAAGGTAAAACGAAGAAGAGACTCGTGGATGATTGGGGAAGGGGTGGCGGTGGGGGGGGGGGGGGGAAAAACGGTAACAGATGCAAGGCAAGGACTTGACCGATGGAAGAGTAAGGACTCCAAATCGAAGAAGCAAAAATCGGCGGAGCTCGCTGAACGCTTTATACCAACAAAAACCAATTAAGGCAGCGGGAAAAGACCGTTGGGTTCTGTTCCAGGGAGGAGGAATCTCGAGCAGGCGAAACAAGCATCATAGACAAAAAGCCATAGTTGGGAATTTGGAAGGGTCTGCACGCGCGATCAGAAGACAGCGCATTATGACTGTTGGAAACAAGGGGAGAGACCATGGCACCAAGCAGGGAAAGACCGCGGGCACGAAAAGGGGAAGAGTTAGTTCTAGTCGGCGGACGGGACAAGAATGAGCTGGCGGGGGAAAAATGGGGGGGTAGATCCACGGGATAGCGTCCGTTTGTGTCAACCCTCCCCACTCAAACTCAGGGGGAGAGTAACGCGCAAACAAACGTTTCGGAAAAAAAAGAGGGATTTTCATTATAAAAGGACCTTAAAGACGTTTATGGTACACAACTCAGGAGGAGGCAGCAAAAAAAGAGCCAAAAAAAACAGAGCTCCGTGGCAAGAAAAGCTCCTGGGAGAAGGATTCCCCGAGGGGTAAAAAAACGGGTAAAAAATCTTCTGAAGGGGTCCGAATTCCCAAATCAACTGGAAGGAACCACCCACTGTCCCACAAGATTGTATTTCAGGAAGAGACACGGAAGCGGGTACAAGGATGCGAGAGCAAAGAAAAATAAAGAACGTGACGGAACGGACGTAGAAAGTGATGGGGGGAAGACCCTGAAAACTTTCTGCCGAAGGTTCGTAAGAAGCGTGATGCGGGGGGGAAAAAAGACGGGAGGGACGGTAGAGGCAAAGAAGGACCTTTAAACCATTGCAGAGGGGATGAGGGGGGGGAAGGAAGGGGGTACCTGATTAACGCAGTGTGCTTGGGGGGAGAAAGTTCTCCCAAACGCACACGCTGATCGGGGCGAGAAAAGAAAACGAGTTCAAACCATCAGGGAGGGAGGAGTATTGTTGCAAACCGGAAAAAACAGGCAGAAGAGGAGGGGGCCTCAAGGATCTAAAAAAAACATGCAGCAAGGGAAGGAGGGTCAGGGGTGGGGGGGGCTACAGCGGGATCCTAGAAGCGAGTTGTGCCAGGTCAACCACCACCAAATGACCCTCCCCACCGCTTCGAGTGAGGAGGACTGCGCTATGAAGGCTGGGCAAATGGAATCCTACACGCATAGCAGAGATGCAAACCACAGGGAAA
>Ga0179593_1487719_pt1 | contig 10059 bp, 12 predicted proteins | sample CZODoug2_1_08_16_FD_185931 | JGI IMG/M metagenome (GOLD analysis project Ga0179593, IMG submission 185931) | Vadose zone soil fungal communities from Angelo Coast Range Reserve, California, USA - CZODoug2_1_08_16fungal (PacBio error correction) | ecosystem: Environmental > Terrestrial > Soil >...
CGGCTATGTCGCGTGCGGGTGCGGGATTAAAAAGAAGAGATGAAAAGGCAGCCGCCCGTAGCACGGGGGGGGTCACAGCGGAAGACGATGGAAGGCTCTCATCTTAAGGGGATTCTTGTCTAATACCTTACTTACCCGACCAACCATCTGGTACTTGACGTGTGAGAAGCAGCAATCTGATGCGAAAGCAGGACTGCGCTTACCAAACTCTCTGGAGACGATCGGGCCCGATCTAACATTACTGTACGTGGTGCTGCTGCAGGCACATCGTACGAGCCGGCGAAAGTCACCCGTAGCAGATCGGTGGGGACGATGCGGACGAGGAGCTTGATCGGGGAAAGATTCAGCGTTTTGCCAAAGAGAGATGCGTGACTGGCTTCTCGAGTAACCAGATAAACGCAACGGGCGGCCTCGTAGGAAAAAGGCAACCACTGGCGAAATGGATCAGAAGGGAGGAAGGGGGTTCGCCGCCCCCAATCGCACAAAGCGAGCTTCCGAGGCGCCGAGCGCGCAAAAGCGAAGTCTGAACTTCGGGGGGCGAACAGAAAACTAAAACCTTTTCCGAGAGCGCGAGGACCAAAAACATCCAAAACGGGAGTCCTAAAGAAGCGAATCACGGCTACATAAAAAGCCCCCTGATCGGAAGCCCAGACGCAGAAGAGCGGGCAGAGTGTGGGCATACAGTACTTTTTTATCTATCGCCCAGATACGGACGGTGGGGGGAACTCCGATCAGGGGGAAGTTATCCGTGGAACCTGCAACGAAGAAAGACCTGTTTCTACCAAGCTCTGGGATTGTGGACCGGCGCTTAAAGAGGATTCGGGGAAAGCACCTATAGGGATTTGGAGTCTATTCTGGTCTCAAGCGTAAAAAAAATCCAAACTTTTACGAACGGCTTCCAAAAAGGAATCGCGGAGAGCAAACGGCGACATCACGGTGTTAAGGTAAGTGCAAAACTCCACGTAGCTCACTGATCACGCCTAAGTCAACTCCCAAGACCAGTGGCCCAGGCAGGCGGACAAGGCCGCCCAGCACAAACAACGGCAATACGACGCCATTCCGGTCGGAGCTCGGGCTCGAGAGAAAATGGTAGGGGGAGACGCAAGTGCGAACCAGAGACGTCGAACGCCTAGGCCTCCTCCTAGACTATGGGGGAGCACTCCAGGTTTCAGTTGAAAAAGGAACTCATGGTCTGTCTTGGACGGGGTTAAACGAACGGAAAAGCGAGGAGGAAGAACTATTGGCTCGAGTGAACGGATCACGCAGGCAGACAAGGAACGCCAATTTGTTTCGCGGTCAGGCCGACCGCGTACAGCGTGCCCATGTAATTGGAGGCTGAAGGGGAGGAAGCGAGTGTCAATCCGAGGTAGGGGAAACGCTGGCACTGTTGAGCAGCGGGGCGAGAGCGGTCATTGCGCAATGGGGGGTCTGTGGGTATCGATCCAGTCGACCGGGAAAAAACGGTGGGGACTGAGGCAGTTCCGCGGCAGTGCGGGAATGCGAACCATTGAGGAGAGGAAAGGCGAGTCAATGAGCCGCGTTAAGGAACGCGGGCCCCACTCTACGCGACGACACGGGGAGCTAGCAACCAAGGCCGGCTTCCTCTGAACGATTCGCCACGTTAGGCGCTGGGAGACGAAAAAACAGGCACCGTTCCTAATAAAGGCAGGTGGCACGATTCGCAACAAAGGAATCTGGCAGCGGTCCGTGTCGACGAAACCAAACACGGTCTGGCCCGCTAAAAGCAGTCTCAAGCCCTCGTTCCCAACGTCGTCCGTCGCTTGTGGAAAAAGAAACACACACAAGGGGAGACCGGGAGCGTGATCGGGTTAGCACAGACACACGGTTTTCTAAGTACTCCAGACTGACATTTGTAAAGACGGATGGAGCTTGGTCATTGCAGCGAGCCGCGGATTCGGCGAAGGGCCTAGACACCAAAAACGCGCCGCGTGAAAGCATACCACGTCGAGTTTTGGGAAAGCAGCATCTCTCTAGACAACACGACAGGATCCCAGTCTTCAAAACCGCAACGTGTAGTCGGGAAGGCAGGGGAAAAGGGAAAAAACATCAATCGCCGAATCAGGGGCAACGGCAACGCATTCACTTCAAGCCGAAGGTCATCCGGTTTGGCAACCGGGAGCACGGTCGTGCGGGGAACCCGGATCAATGACAGTTAGACAACCAACATGTGCGCGGCCTCAACAAATACCCGAAGACGGGCCACTGTGTAAAGATGTAAGGCTGAACATTAAACTGCTGAGCGGAGAAAAGGACGGGGTTTGCTCCAACACGACAGCGCAAGGCGCGCGAATCAAGGATCTCGATTGCGGCTGGGGTTCGAAGTCTCGTCAGGTCAAACTAAGGGGAAAACGGAAAAGGGTGCTCTCGAGAAACCGAGGAATGGCGCGTCGCTGGGCGCCGGCGGGTTCATTGACCCAGGAGAGTCGGAGGCATGCTGAGCATGGGCAAAGTGGCCCGAGCTGCCGCCTAAGGACTGCGAAGTCCCCGGGGTGGATCAACGACTGAGCTCGACACGTTTTCGGCGCCACAGACCGACTCTGCTGTGAAGAACTGACTCAACTATCGCATGAAGAACTACCTCAGACGAACAGCTACACTTGGCTCCGGGGGACGGGAAGTACCTTCGAGGGGGCGAAGACGCAGACGCGGTCGCGGAGGCGCCCAGAAGACGACACTTTGGGCCGGACCCGCATGATCTACGACCTCTCGCTGCCAGTCTGCAGAGAGGCCAAAGCAATCTCGTTTTAAGCCCGATATAACTCCATGGGTATGGGGCACATCGGGACTCTCGCAGGGAGGAGGACTCGCGCTCACGTTAGGCGGGGGGTAACCTGGGAGGCGCTCTTCAGCCCACGTTAAATACATAATCTTAGGCCTACTACTGTGGAAAGTCGGCAAGATTTTTTGTCGGCGGAAGGTTGGCCATCGAACCGACTAATAGCGTGGGGTGCTGAGTGGGGCTGTCCATTCGGAGAGCCATGCCCGGGAGCTTGCCTTACTTACAGAAAAAAAAGGGGAGCGTGGCTTCGCACCCCTGGGGGGGCCGACGATTGGGGAAAAGTCAACAAAAAGCTCAGGATGAACAGGCATTGGAACCAAACCCAGGAAACCGAGAGAAACAGCTCGGTGCGCGGCTTCCAAAAATTTCTCATCGGAAGGACCGCAAAAGATCGGAAAGGTCGTTTACTGCAAACCTATGTGACCGCTTGATGGGAGCGCTCGCCGAGGACTTCACAGCTGAAGACCCCTGCGTCAGGGAGGAAAGCGCAGGGCCGCGCAAACGATCCAGTCGGGTTGTAAAATTCAAAAAGATGAGTGACCTCTTTTCGCGGGGCCAAGATCGTAGTAGTGTCGGCGATTTCCAAATGAGGCGCAGGGGAGAGAGGACATCTCTGTTTAGGGGTACGCGCGCGCAGGGACCGGGAGGTAAAGGGCGGGGTATAAGAGGTCGCTGAGCTGGCGCGGCGCCGAACCTTTAAAAAAGACCTTCAGTCCGGCAGGCGCGCTGCCGAATAGGAAGCGGCAGTATTGTCGGCGAAGACGAAATGCAAGCCTGTCACCATTGACTAAAAAAAGCCTGCAAGGATCGGCCGTCGTCCGAGAGGGGGGGGCCTTTTTGCAGCTTGACCCGCGCCCGAGTACGGAAGCACGCGTGGTGGCAAACATGCGAGGCTTCGGGGCCGGACTCCAGAGGGGAAGCGCGTTACGTCTGTGAAGTACGGTGGGCCGCGTCTTGCGCCCGATAGAAAAAGCTGGGGCTCACAACGAGGAACTGGTTCTTCTGTCAGACCAGTAACAGACAGGACGCTACTGACTGCTTAAACGGGCAAATTCAGAGTTGAGTATCGTAAGAAAAACGGACGGGGAAGGCCAGAGGGCAGGTCGTTCAAACGTATAAGAATGGGGGCAGATCACGACTTCTCTCCGTCATTGATGAGAATGGTCGAGGGGGGGAACCTCATAAGGAGAAGCTGGAAGGAGCGTCCTCGGGCGACGGGTGTTGACCGAGGGGAATTTTTAACAAAAGACTCTCACTGGAAAGGACGCAACGGGGGTTGAAAAAAAGAGAAAGGATGAATACGTGAGTCCGGAAACGCAGCAGAAGGGGCGGCGCCCTGTGAAGCCTCGAGGACAGACAGTCATCGGAGGCTCTTCCAGACGACAGATGGCTGAGCGGTCAAGTTGTCTTGGGCAGAACGCGGCTCCCAAGGAAAGCACAGAATGGTTACGGCGTGCGTCGATACCGAGAATCGAGGGGAACAGGACGATGGAGCTAGAAAATCGGACTGACGGGCCCGATCAGAAAGAGGAAGGGGGGTGCGCAGCGGATAGCGCAGACTCCCGGGGGCTCGGTAAGGAAAAAAAAAGGGAGCCGTGACAAAGGCGTTGGGGGATGGCGCGGGGGGGGGGGGGGGGGCGGAGCGTTTTGAAGCCTCAGCTGGGGTTAAAAACCGCTGAGGAGGGATGAGGCGACGTACGCGGGCCGGCAGGCGGGGGGGGGGGGGCGGCGAGAGGAGAATCAAAGCTATGACGAGACGGCTATTAAGGACAGTCAGGCGAAAGGGATAGGGGGAGGGAGAGGGGGGGGGGGGGGAAGGGCAGTTGCATTAGGGAAAGGCCGAGGCCCATCGCCTCCACTTACAGTATTCTGCTACGCGGGGGGGTAGAGCAATTTAGGGAAGGGGGAATGACGAGACAAGGGCATAAGGGTGACGCTTGTACTCAATTATCTTTCGATGACCAAATCACGGCGCCTGAGAGGCCCCAGAAGGGCCTACTACAGATCCCTTCAGCGGAGAACGGATTCACGAACCGAGATCTGTTGGGAGCCCGTTTACGATCACCCCCCGCCGGGTTCGGAAGCGAGAAGCCCCACCCTCGCCGACTATCGGTCAGGGGACCAGCGGTGCGTCAAACGGATGGGCAAACGAGAGCGTGACAGGCAACCAAGGAACGCGAAAAAAAAAGCGCACCGAGAGGAGGGGAGCGGATAGGGGGCTGCGCTCGCGCCTCCGCGGGCTTGGGGAGTCCAACTCGCGAAAAAGCAAAAGGGAGCCGCCTCTAACATCAGCTTGGGAGTAGCCTCAACGTCAAGGGATTTGAAGGGAAAGAAGCGCACTCCCAAGCCCACCCCGAACGAGAGCCGAGGCGGCGAGCGTCTGTCATCGAAACTATCCAAAGGCAAAAGACGACGTTCCAGAAAGGCGGAGAGGATCCGATTCTGCGCAGCGGGAGGGTCTCGGCCCAGTCAAAAAGCGACCGAATCGCCGAGATCAACAAACTCGGGAGAAGCGACGTGCCGAGACCAGCATTGCGTGGCGGCAGCGATAGTCGTGTTCAACTTCTCGGGGGACGACAATGGCGGGATGTTCGCTCGAGTTCTAGATCATGCACGCCACAGAAATGCGTCCAAGGAGTTGCGCACTAACGGACGACGAAACGCGTCGCAGGTCATGCAGGTAATGGCGCTTCGCGGAGCCAGGGGGTAGGAGGGGTCCGAGGTAGGGAACCCGTCCTAAAGTTTTTCCTGGAGCAATTTCGGCGCTATAAGGGGTAAGTGCGCTGTCGCGAAACTCGAAGGGGGTCACATGTGGTAGGAACCGAAAACGTGGGGGGGTCCCCCCACCAATCCCGCAGCAAAACCTCCGGGGGGGTGGACTGGGGAGGCTCCGAGGCAAGGTAACACATGCCTGCGAAGACATGGCGAAGCATGAGCAGACGGGAGAGAAAACAGGACCCACGACGAGCGCCAGCGAGGTGAGGTCGGGGCCGAGCCCCCATGAGCTTCACATTCAGAGAGTCGCCAGACGTGTAGTCTCGGACGCAGGGGGGAGGCAAAGGACAAGACACCGACGAATAAGATCCAGGGCACGAGAGCGCGAGTTACCGCTAGGAAGAACCGGTCGACGCAAACCCCGCCACGTGTCGTGCGCTCACACATAAAAAAAGGTGAATACGGTTTACCCGACTGGGCGGTGGGCCCTCGGGCTTGCGGAGTCACGGGGTGGGAAGAAGCTAGAGCAGGGGGACTGTCTCGACGAACGCGGGTACTCAGCATGAAAAGGGGGAACATGTCAGTCAGTAGCTGTCAGGCGGTTGGATGGGTTGAGGCGGAGAACCGTAAGCAGACTGCGAAAGTGCTACATTCAGGCACCGCCGGTTCGGATAAACACGTCGCGCGGTTTGACCCAAGTGAACAGGGAAACTAACACAAAAAGAGAGGGGGAAGGGGGACACAGGAAACAGTGCCAACTGTATTCAAAAGACACGCGGAAAAGTGGAGGAAAACCTAAGCCGAGCGGCCAAGGTCAATGAATGCACGATCCGACAGCAGTCCGGGTGAATACAGTTCTGGAGAACGTATCATGCCATCGCCAAAAAGGGGTGTGCTCGTTCAGAACACGAACGACGGTACTACGTGCGGGAGTTTAAAGGGCCGGCAATGGACGGGCGGGCACGACACGTCCGCAGTGGCGTACACGAAGGGGTGACGGCGAACGGCGCGAATAGGTGAAAAACTGGGCGCGGAGCGGACCAGGACCTTTCAGGGAAAAAAGAGAAGGAAAGTAAACGAATCGGAGAAGAGTCTGCTCGGAGCAATCGGTGGCCGCGTTGGCACGTTTGTGTCGTTGCGATTAAAATCGGCGCGGACGAGGGGGTCAGCCATTGAAAGGGGGGCGGAAGTAAAAACGAGCTCCGGTCCGCCTTGCATTCACCCCGAGGAACGCGTCGAAGGAAGAGGGAGCAGAAGACCGCCTATTCAGAAAGCGAGAACTGACAGGCCTGAAAGCGCAAGAAAAAAAAAAGCATGCCCGGAGGAACCTACAGGAGACCCGAAATCGCAAGCGATGGACTACTGCGAAACAACCTACTCTTCGTCGGATGGAAAACGTTGTGCGCGGTCTCAACAGGGAGAACGACCAACTGCAAATCGCCGCCACACACGAGCCTCGGAAGCCCTACAGGCTCCCAGCATTCTCATCAAGGGGGGGGAACGGCGAGCTCAACCTCTTTCTGGGGGGGACGGGCGGGATGTGCTCACGGCAGGGAGATGCGGACCAGCGTTACGGATGCGGACATGAGGCCGACTACCTGGGGAGCTTCTTCTTCTTGGGTGTGATCTGGGTCGGAATGCAAACGCCGGCGAGCGGCGCGAACGCGGGAGGTTTCGTCATGTCGGTTGCTTCGTTCGCTCAGTACTAAACGGGGGGAGCACTTCACTACCGGGCGCGTTGCTGGCGGAACTGGGGAAGGTGCAGTTGGGATAAATCGCGCGCGACCTCGCGAAACACAGAAAAAATCAGGCCCCTCGTGCGGGTTTTTTTTTACGGCGACCGGGCGAGCTGGAGCACATTCGTAAGTACGGCACCGGCTGGATGCCGAGAGAAGCGGCAAAGGCGGAATTCACACTTTTACCGAACAACCGGCAAAGGGCGTGGGGATACCAAAGGAGGCTCGCCCCAACGTGCCAAGGCCAAAGATCTAGTGACCAGTGAAAGGTCATTCCGCGGGAGGGAGGTCGGGAGTGGTCACAGGTCCTGCGGGTGGAGAGGAGTAGAGTGGCGTTGGGGTCCGCGGCTAACGCGGACTGCGTAGTCAAAGCGGGAGGAGGGCAAAATGAGCCCTTCTCGCTCGGAGGGAAAGGGGCCGCAACTGAAGTCTGGGTTGGGCGGCGCCAGGAGGGACAGGATCTTTCGGCCCCCGTGTCATCGCGTCGGAGTCGCTTTGCCTGTTGCCGGCGGGGAAAGACGCGCGTAAGGCTCGACGACGCGTGTGGGGGGCAAACGCGGCGATCTTACGCAAAAACGCATCAAGCCAGAAGCAATGAAAAAGGGGACCGACGGGGATACTGGGGGGAGAAGGACGGAGCTCCGCGATATGTCTAAACTTCAGCCACCCGGAACCGTAGGTTTCGTTGCCGCTCGTCAGCGATCGAAAGAAGACCGTCCGCTGGTCCATCGAGAGGGGAATCGGACGCAAGTACCAGGCGGTGTGAACGTATCGAAGGTCATCGGCACTCACGATCGTGACCGACCGCACACTCAATCATGCGTGGCGCTTTCTAAAAAATCTAGGAGGAGGAGTCTGCTTAACTCGGGGGAGCAGCAGAAAGAGTCCGAGTGTCGTTTTTACGCTCGAGTGTCTCTCTCACGGACGTCTGGAAGGGGGGAAAGAATAGATAGATGGCGTAAGTCCAGCTGCGGGAAAAAGGCTCGACCAGCGGTCCCGCCTCCGTCCGCATCGGAGTCGCGCGCAGACGAAGGGCGTGCGCGGCACGACTTGTGAGATTTGGCGATCGCGAACCAAGTCCCCCTGGTCGGCGTGGGGGTTCCGACTCGGAGCATGCGCAGCCGGACTTGTCGCCGGGCTGAGGAAGAAGGGCCAGATCTACCAGTATAAGGGTTGCGCAGCGCGAGGAAGAGGCGCGATCTCCGACGTACTGGGTCCCAAGTACAAAAGAGGTGACACTGCGGATCTTCGGATTCGTGCCACCAGCTTAAAAAGTAAGGAAAGGGGACGCCGCGGCTACCGGGTCGGGTGACAAGAGCTGAGACGAAGCTTCTATGACCCCGGTCTTCAGAATGATACCCTAGCGCAAGATTAAAATCCCAGCTTGGGTCGGGCTGCCGAAGAGGAAAGAGAGCTCCGGACAAACATCAGTCATAACCTCGTTGAAGAAGGACGCGGAAGAGTCACCACGAGACCCCTCTCGGCCAACGAGTAAATCGGCCGAGGATAGCCCGACAGCGACACCGAGGGAACTAGGGTTCCAAGGGAAGACAAGCTACTAGAGAAGATCTTTTGGTCTCTCCCGAAACGGGGTGGCAACCGGAGCGGCGGAAAAAAGGTGGTACGCTAGGACTATAACCGCCGAGCTGGACAGTTTGACGTCGGAATCCATCTAGCGCTGGGTGAACAGCAGACGCGATAGGGATGCTGCCACGATCGGGGGCGCGGAAGTTAGGACGCCGATTGCGCGACATACCGAAACAGCAGGAGCCAGCAGCGGGGGATGCTATGCAACGCCTCGAACATCGTGTTTAATGGGTCCGCGCGGCATGCGGAAGAAGGCCACACCAGGCCCAGCCACTCGGCGAAGGAGTCGACGAGCATCGCCAGGATCACACACGCAAGAGATCACGTCGTCGGAGCCGGATGCGAGGAAACTGATTCCATCGAACATCGCCATGTACACGCAATAAGGGCGCCGTGCGTAAAAATAAGGCTAAACCGCGGGGCACTCCGGCTGCCGGAGGGAAGGCAATCATGGGGGGGGGCGGTCAGCGAGAAGAGGTCTTAGAGAGTCCTGATTGGCGGCGGAAGGGCACGGGTCTTACCAATAGCGCCGGCAGACCGGTCTATGCAGGTCGGCAGTTGGAGTGAACGACAGCAGGGCCGTGCCGGGGGTCGCAGGTAAATTGAGGACGAAGTCTAGAGGTATTTTCGAAAGAGTAAAGAGGGCGCCCCGTCGTATGAGTCTCAAGGGCAGGCTCAAACGGCGAACTCTGGGCAGGTCGGCGTCGGGGAAGGCAGGGTTTCTCACATCTAGGGGCTACAAAACACGAGAAATTAAGACTAAGAAGAGGCCTCACAAGTGACCTGCGGGGGAGGGAACTGGAGGGAAAAAAAGCAACCATCGAGGGATCGCGAGCAGTCCGGGGCTTAGGGAAGGAAAGACGATTTCTCAAGATACTTTGGGAATGGGTTCCGGACAAAGGACACCGATATCCTGCGATCCACAGTGTGGCACGACATTAGACGCACCTTTGTGAGCGAAAACCCCGCGGGTGGTCGTTCCTCCAGAAGCAGCACGACAGGAATCGAGTCATGGACGACCCTCAATAGCCCGGAAGGGGCTTGTTGCGGACGAGCAAACACCGGTCCGGGTTTGAAGAAGCTGGGATAGTCGCGCAGACAGAGCCGGGTTGCCCCAAAAGTGAAATGACAGGGGGAGTGCATGGATGAAGGGCCGGCGCAAGCTCGGCGGAATGCACTTCCTCGCCGGATACCTGCGCTTTTTGACACTTGACGGCGGGG
>Ga0179593_1489005_pt1 | contig 10059 bp, 12 predicted proteins | sample CZODoug2_1_08_16_FD_185931 | JGI IMG/M metagenome (GOLD analysis project Ga0179593, IMG submission 185931) | Vadose zone soil fungal communities from Angelo Coast Range Reserve, California, USA - CZODoug2_1_08_16fungal (PacBio error correction) | ecosystem: Environmental > Terrestrial > Soil >...
GGTCGGAAGGAACGAAGGCGCATCTGCGTGCTTTACCCAAAGGGAAGGATGCGAGCAGCCAAAAGGAGCCGTTGGGTAACGCTATGGCAAAGAAAAAGAAGAACCAAAGGGGTCCAACTCTCACTCCACAAAGGGTCCCAATGAGAACCCCCAGGTATGAGCTTGGCAAAAGAACATCGAAAAGGCCGTATCTAGGGGGAAACGTAAAGGGGAAAAAAACAGATGCGGTATGCCATCGCGTGAAGGCGCAAAAGCGAGTACCACCAAGACTGAAACTCAGATGCAACAAGAGGGCCCCAAAAAACAAGAACTGGTTTGTGGCTTCACAATAAGGAGAACGAATTGAATTTTAAGTCCTCGGTGGGGCCGTAAGGTAGGGCGTGGGGACCCTCACTGGGCGCCCAAGGGGATCTTTGGCCTTGCGTCCAAACCACTCTTAACAAGAGGAGTGGGGTTTTTTTAAAACCCCCAGGGGAAACAGCTTTTGAAGACGCGAAACCAGGGGGTCAAAAATACAGACCCAAAGATCAACCTAATTCGAAAGGGCAGGAAAAAAAAAAACAAAAGCCGTCTTGGCAAGGCCAACCACGGGGGGGGGAGAGTGGTCAAAAGGAGAAAAGTCGAAATGAAAAATGCCCACGGTGAGGGTGCGATCCGGAATGTGGATTCGTTCATCTATACAGGGGAAGGGACACGGCAAGAATCCAAGGATGTGAGCCATCGGGCCGAGGAAAGAAGGATCAGACCGTCCAAGGCATATCGAAGAAATGAAGAAAAAAGGGGGCAGCCAATGGGCAGCTCAAAGGTGCCGGAGGAGGGAAAATGAACCGTAGGCGGATTAGGCCATCAAAGTCCAAAAAAGAGACATAAAAAGAGCCGAAATGGCTCAAAAAAAAGGAAGAATTGGGAGGAGGAGAGGAAAGGGAAAAAGCATTGCATAGGAGGGAGGAAATGAGGTCTCGTGATTGTGGGGGAAGGGGGGGGGATGCCGGTATCCGCTCCCGGGAATACTTAAGAGGAAAAAACGGGCCCAATTGCTACGAGAGCGAAGAAACTCCAACGGACGCAAAAGTTGGCAGGAAGGTCGTGCGGAAACGAACTGGATATCTGAGGAAGTGAAACGTCAGGGCCAGAGGCAAAAGTCTGTATGAAAAGGGAAAAATACGCAAGCTGATTCCGGAGGCCCAGAATGCGCGCAGAAAGAAAAAATACAAAGATGGGGTGGGAGCCAAAATCCTTCAATGGCGCAGAATTGGGGTGGAATTTTAGTGAATTCAGAGAGGGAATGGTGGGAGAAGGTCCTCCAAAGGGATTTGAGCAGTTTTTGAATGCCACGGGTTGATTCCCCCCGGAGGAAAAAAAAAGGGTTGTTGTGTTCCCTGACAAGGTAAGGTGGGGGTCGTGAGGGAAAGGACTCAGATTTGCTTTGTGAAAGTTGGAAAAAAGAGAATTTAGGGGTGCGCGAACCTTCCGAGGAAACGAAGGTAAGGTTTGGTCCGACGTAGCCAAAAACGATAAAAAGGGGGGGGGGCGTAAACCCAGGTGGGAATACACGCGAAGGATCAAAACTAAAATTCAATATGAGGGGCCGCGAACAAGGGTTAAAAAAACCCAAATTAAAGGGGGAGGGAGGTTGGGAAAAAATGAAGTTCAGCCCGGGTCAATAGGGGGGACAAAAATCCCGAACCCACCTTCACTGTGGCAATAACCCAAATCGGCTAGGTTGAAGCTATGGAGTAGAAAAAAACCCCTGAAAAAGGGTACAATAGCAACATGTACCTCGTGCGCCATTTGTCGACAATAAACACTGAGTGGGAAAAGAGGGAACATGTGGAGGGGACCTTGGGAGAAGCTGGGGCCAATTTTTGCGGTTTCCCTTCAACGAGAGCGCATGGCGATGACAAAGCGAAAGATCACCAACTTGGGCCCGGGAAAAGCCAAAAGAAAAGATGTGTCCCTTTGGATTTGTTCACTCAAATGCAAACGCTGACAGGTGCTCGCACCCGGATCACGTCCATTGGCAAGGGGCCTTCGCCGAAACGAAGACGGCAAGAGTTTTTGACCGCCCAAGTCGTGAAAGGACTCGATCATTCACTACGAAAAAGAAGCCGAAAGGGAAGGGTAGCCGCAATTTACGTAAAAAAAAGAAGAGGCACAAACGCAAGTAAGCGCATGGGTGACGCGGGTGACAATGAGGAGGGCGAGACGTCAACGGGGTAGGAGGGGGGGTCATGGGAGGCCGAACGTCAGTAGTGGGAGAAAACAGGGGGGAAAAAAAAAAAAACTGCATCCGGCTCGACCTCTACAGCAAGCAACGCCGTTGGGACGAGGCCAAAAAAAATGGAAACGATGCTTTGGTCCCGAGAAGTTGCCGAGGGTCAGTGCGGCAAAAAAAGCAGGATAAAAAAACTAAAAAGTGTTTTGAAATACCTAGGTGAGAGCGTAGGACCTTGATGCGAAGGTGGAAAAACAAACAAGCATTTGGGGGGTCTGAAAAAAAATGATTGAGGAGTAATGTTCTAACGGGCAGAAAGCTGGTCTGGGTGAAGGTGGGGGGGGCACGCGTTTCCCCGGTCCAACGCAGCAACCGCCGAAAAGATTCAAAGGAGGGAAGGAAAGAAAAAATCCACGAACCTTATTTGCTAGGCACATGGACCGACCAAGTGTCGATGAAGAAACAGGGGGGGGGGAGGGTCAGTCTTGTGGGGGGGGGAATAAAGAGGTGATTGACAGACGTTGGGAAGACAGAAGAAATCCGTTGCACTTCAATGGAGGGGGACGAAGGCAAACAGAGCTTGCACCAGTCCAGGTCGAAAAATAGGCCGTAAAGGACGGCAGGGGGTCGTCAATGACCACCTACGGGGGGGCGTAAAAGCACAAATGGCGTGATAAGTCACGTGGAAAATTGACCAAAAGGTGATCATATGCCGAAAAACTCCGAAAAAACGAGTCACCCAAGGTCTTGAAAAGAAAAAATGTTCAGATCATTCAAAGAGCCCAGGCTCTCAAACAGAGAAGCGTTAAGAATCAAACAGACACTTGAGGGGACCAATGAAGCGTTTGCCCAAGCCGGCAAAGGAACAAAAAAAAAAGGGGGGGAAACTGGGCAGGCGAACCCGGGTGAAACTCCAGAATATTAGAGAATTTTGTCGCAAGTTGTAACTGAAAAAACGTTTGGGAAAAAACGGACAACACGTGTCCAAACACGGCACCAGGGTAGGAGAACGGCGGGCACTCAGGGGAAACGCAAAGATGCATGAATTTACAGAAGGACCGAAATCGCACCCAGGGTGTGCAAGACAACTGTGCGCCTTGATGGACCAATGTTCTAAAAGAAAAAAAAAGGGGTGTTGGGGTCCCTGGGAATTAGCGGTTGTCGGGAAAACAAATTTGCAAGCCAGTCCACTGGGGGAAAACCCTTTCAAGATTGTGAAGACACGAAAAAAGCAAGTGTTTCGCTACGACCGCTTTAGAAAAGGCACACCCACAAAGCCCAACAAACCCTCGAGAAAAGGGGTCGAAAAAAAAATACAAGGAGTAGGAATTGTAATCAGGTGGGGTGTCAAAGAAAGGCAGAATGGCTTAAAAGAACAGAATGAAAATCCCAAGCTTCCGACAGGCCAAAAACTTCATCAGGGGCGTTGGAGGGAAGGGCAACCCCCCTCGGTGCTGAAGGACAAAATTGGCGAAAAAAAAGTTTGAGGTCACAGCATCCGGGGGGGGAGCGGGGGAAGCAGCCCCCTACTCCGGCTGAACACTACTCCACAAATCGAGTACAAACGGGGAAAAAAAATCAAGCAAAACATGGTGAAAGATGTGGGAAGGAAAAAACGACCAATTCTTCCTTGAAAGCGGGCGAGCATGAAACCGGAAGGGTAGGAGGAAGTGGAAAGAAATTTCTGCAAGGGGTGCTTGGGGGCCTAAAAAAAACTCCAGGGTCATAGAAGACGGATCGAAAAATAGTCCAAGAACGTGAAAAAACAGAACTAACAACAACACTGGCGTGGCTAGGAAAAATATATACGAGAAAATTAAAGGGTCTTACAAACACGGAGGAGAAAAGTCACCGGTTGGATTTCCATGAAAAGGAAAGGACGCCATAAGTAAAGGAGGCAAAGGGTGCCGGGAAAGAAAAAAGATATATGAAGAATGGATTCAAATGGGCCGACCCTGCGGGTGGGGGGCAAGAAACGAAAAAAAACGGGGGAAAAGGGAACCAGAAAATCAGAAAAATAAGCGAAAGAAAGGCGCTGAAAAGCTACTAAAAAATCAAAAAAAAAAAGGGTTGAAAAGTGGGCAAAAATTTCCTCGGGACGGTCCAGCAAAATTATATATTAGAAGAAGGGTGGGGGAATGCAAGGCGTTGGAGACGCGATTAAGACTCCAACCCAGGAAGTGGCGTCCTAAAAACCAGTTCTGCTTCACCAGGGGGAAAAAGAGGCAAAAGAAATGCCGTGAAAGACAAGAAAAAAGGAGGGAAAAAAAAACATTGACATACTAATGGGAAAAAAAAAAAGCCAACTCGAACGAAAAAAAACAACAAAGAGTGCTCCCATCCGACAACCGAAGAAGTGGGTTTTGGGCGCGTGAGGTTTAATCAACACAAGTAACCGAGTAACGGAGCGCTCGCGGGAGACCACCGACAAAAATGGGGAAAAAAAAAAAAAAACCACGCAACTTTTTCCGAAAAAGGGACCCAACTGTTTCGAGGGCGAGGGGGGAGGGGGCACGTTCCAGCGGACGAGGCCAGAGAGCAAGGCAGGGGAAAAGAACAGGAAAACGGCGCGGGGGGGAGCAAGGGCGTTTTGGTCAAGAGGATCTCAACGCGGGAAAAAAGCGTCCAGGAGAAGATCGGCCTCAAAGTCACGAGAAGGGATAGGATCTTTGGAAAAAAAAGGGGGGAAGGGAACCCGTTACCGAACGTTCTGATCGGATCGGCGCAATACGCACAACAGAGAAAGTGTCAAGGGGGGCCCCAGAGGATTGCGCCAAGGGTCTGCCCCGGCAACCCCAAAAAGAGGGCGGATTCACACTAAAAAAAAACACAACCTATAACAGCAAGACACCTCGTATCGCGCCCTTGTATCAAGAGGAGAAAAAAGAAACGGGAAGTAACGGAACGCGGGCCAGGGAGGGGAAGAAAGGAAAAGGATGGTCCTGATATAATCAGAATAGGGACTCAGATCGCGAGAGAGGGAAACGGGGAGTTGGTATTCACCCAAAAAATTTGCAGGCTTCAAAATGCCTTTCCAGTGAAGATGAACGAATGGGGCGCAGGAAAGCACTCCGGTTGCCAGGGGAAAGGGAGCGCTAAGAGAAGAGCCTGTTTGGGGAAGAATGGAAAACATCAAAAGAATCAAAGTTGAGAGTGGAGCGTAGCTATCGAAACCAAAGGGTTTAATGAGATCAAATGGGCACGGTGGAAAGAAGAGGAGGATAGGGATCTCTTCCCGAATATGGGGGCAAACTCTAATTTGAGTAGGTTTTGGGTTCACACACGACAGAAAAACGGTGGAGAAAGACAAATCACACGCCTTTGATGTGGTGGGGGGGGGGGGAAGGGCAAAAGGGGACGAAGCCCTGGCAAAAAAAGGGGGAGGAGGGCGGGGGCGGCCGGGACGAGGGAGAGAGTGGGGAGAGTGGGGGGGGTGTGAAGGGAGACGTGGTGCAGTAAAGAGGGAAGAGTGGGGGGGGGGGGAGTTAGGGGGTTGGGGGTGGGTGAGGGGATGGGGGGGGGGGGGGGTTTTTTAGGGCGGGGGGGGGAGGGGGGGGGGGGGTGGGCCAGGTGGTCGGTCGGCGAGGGGGAGGATTGGGTCGGGGGGGGGGGGGGTACGCGAAAGAGACACGGAAGGAGTTAAATTTGAGTCGCCAACAACAATAATGCCAATGCATAAAAGGGGGTGGGGGGAGAAACCTCAACACAAGGACATAAGGGGGAAACAAAAGATGGAGCTAAATAAAAGGACAGGTTGGAAAAGGGAATCTCGAAGGAGGTCTATTGAACCCCCATAAGAGGGAAGAGATACTTGAAAACTGGAAAAAAGTAAAAGGAACGTTTATGCCACAATCGTAGGGAGAAAAAAACGAATAAAAAAAGAGGTCAGCCTAAGGAGCCACAGTCCCGCACAATTGAGGGAGAAAATGAGGCGGAAGGGATGTGAGCGCGTAAGTAGCACAGAGACGACCAACCGAAGGGGAAGAACAAATCATTAAGGGGAAAAAAAGATAGCTTGGTGGAGGGGGAAGAAGAAGCAAAAGAAAGGTCCCGGTCGTGAAAAAGCTGGGGGCCGGGAGGGTTTCAAAAAAAAAAAGCCTGAAACTAAGAAAGACATGGCCGAGTAGCATCACTGAATAGCCACAGACAAAAAAAACCACCCAATCCTCGAAAAAACCCCGAAGAAAGCCCCCAGCGGACCGCTAAAAATTTGAAGTACGGGACCGATCCCGGGTTCGATGAAAAAGGGGGAGCAAAAAAAAAAACGATACCGCTTTCCAGAAGACCTATCACGAAGATCGGAAGCAATCGGGGTGAATACGTCACTAAACAACAACGGATTAGTAAAAGATCAAATGTCGGGAAAAAAGACCAGAGGTTCTCGGCATCCTTGACACCCAGGGAAAAAAGCTGAAGCGGTATCTGACCGGTCCTACACCTGAGGAAAGTGTCTGTACCCTCGACTTGAGTGGAAAAGCTGGAATTGGAATCGGGGGGGGGGGCATATCAGGGGGGTGAAAACAAATGGATGATATGGGCCAGTTCCGGCCGATCGGAAATCGGTTTCACAAATGGGACAAGACACGGACATACGCAGAGTAAGAGGACCTGGTACAATAAGGGAAAACCAGGGTCCTCCACCCAGCGACTTGGGGGGAACTCTTTGCAGCAGTGTGGTCAGTACGCCTTGGTGTAAGGGGGGGAAAAAACGCTAACGTTACTGGGGCTCACAATTTAGTCGGGAGAATGTTCGCCAGTAAAGCACTCTGACTGACTCGGAGGCGGCGTCTCAGGTACGGCTGGGCGGGAATATCGGGGGATACCGCAGCCCCTGGAGTCGAATACTGATTCGTGGTTATAAAACTTAGAATCGGGCCAAGGAAGAAATCTTAGCGGCTAGCGAGGTGGGGGATGGTCGGCTGGTGAGGAGTAGAAAAGCGGTTTGAAACGGGGGGAAAGAACGGTCCTGCGTCCCCAGGAGAGAAAAAAAGGTTCTCTAGCGCTGAGCCGGCAAGGACAAAGAGGACGGCGTCAAATGGAATCTATGTGAAAACAATCAGGCCCAAAAAAGGTTCTGAAAACACGCTAACCAGGGTCTATCAGGTTTTGCAACGTAGATCCAACTCCAGGATCAATGGGGCATCGGAAATAAGAAAGCAGGGGGCGATCCGCTAAAAATGGGAAAATGCATTCTAGGGGGAAGCAGACCTTCAGTTGCGGAGAGGGGGGTCGGCCACAGCGTGCCTTGAAAGGACAGATTCCGCGGGGCGTATAGGGGACTTGCAATCTGAAAGGAAAAAAACCATGAGAGAACTCCACGGTTTCGAGAAGAGGAGGAAACAACCTTTGCGGAATTTGAATAAAAGAATCTCCGGGCCGGCCCCTAGCCTGAATGTTCAAACTGCGCCGCATCACCGCGACAAGGTGGGCAAGGCGGGAAAAAAGTGTAGAAGACGCACGCGGTGGCGCCCACGGTCGGCGCGGGGTCGGACGGCCATTTAAGTGGCAAAAACTGGGGGGATGCGTCGTGCGGCAAACGGGGGACACTAGCCGTTGTCACACAGCACATTGTAAGATCTCTCGGGATGCGTCTGCCCAGGCGAAGTCGGTTGCACTGGAGGGAGCAACAACGCGTCCGCGGCGCAAATGCGTTGCGGGCTGGCGGAAGAAATACCGACGCCGGGAGGGGAGAAAAAGGAAACCTGCGCCTGCCACGCCGGACGGAAATGGCGGGGTTTTCCATTGGAAAGGGGGGTTTCTCTGGGGAAGGGATGGGCAAAGAATGAAGTTGCGGGAAGACGCAGGGGGGGACCCACTTCTTCTCGGGATTAAGGGTTGCGGGCCGGAGGGAGGGGCTGGGGATTCCAATGTCGTCAGCCTCCACGGCACGGGAACTTGTACAGGGCATAGGCGAGTTCGAAACGACCCGGGGGGGCGGAGCTATGTTTGCGGGTGAAAAGGGCGCTAACTGCGTTCGCGTTCAAGACGAGATCAGTTTTGAGTTCTGACAAACCGAGGGTACGAGTAAAATTTCTCCAAAAATTTGATAGTCAAAGCGGGCTTGATCTTCTACTTTGCCTGGGCGAGTTCAATGAGCTGATGTACTTACGGGGCCAAGCATTCGTAAACCCGGACAAACCAAAACGCCCGCCTCCCTTGTCTCTACGGAGGAGACCACACGGCTATGTAGTATGGGGGGGGCCAGAAAAGGACTGCTTGGAATCCAACAAGAAAAAAATCCGCGCACGCCGTTTTTGTTAAAAAAAAATCAGCAAGTCAACAGGGGGAATCAAGGGGGAGAATACTCAAAAAACATCCCGGTGGGATGCCGGGGGAGTCCTCTGCGCTTGCGCGTTTTGGGCGGGGCACAGCCAAGGGCCACTCCTAGGGGGAAAAACAGGGGGGGGTTTCATTTGAAACCGCCCGAAGCCGAAAGAGTTGGAAACCACACCACACGGGGGGGGGACTGATGGTCGGCGGGAGAGGGAGGCTATTTAGAGGTGTGTGAGAAGCAGCGCCCAAGGCCATCAACGGGGGGAAGAAAAAGCGGCTAAACCTTGACAAGAAAAAGGAAGGAAAGGGTTGTCAATGTTAAATCCGGGGAAGGTGGAGAAGGAAGGAAACTGGGAACCGCATAAGCTATCTGGTAATACCAAAAATTCCAAAGGGAAATAAAAATTGCCCATGTTCGAAAGAAAAGAGCGGAGGTGGTTGGGGCTGCGGGGAAAAGGGGTAAAGGCCCCGTAATCTCAGGGGGGAACTAAAACGTGATCCTCTTAAGCTTCTGATTGGAAGGGGAAGAGATCCACCCTGCAAAGGACACAAGCCTAATATGACCCAGAACAAAGGGGGGGTTTGATTCAAGGAAAACCAAAGGTGTTTTAAAGAAGGCGCCGTGGGGGGATGGGGGGGGCGAAATTCGCGCGGAACACTATTGTCCAAAAGGGGAAGTGGTCGCAGGGGTAAGGACGTTTGCCGAACATGGGGGGGTGAATGAACACCCATGCACGGGACACGCACTGCTGCACCACCATTTTTAAGGGGAGGCTGTTATTTTGGGGGGGGTCCGAGGGGGGTGCGCGGGGCGGAAAGGCATTCGGGCTGTGCAACCCGAACTGATGTCAAGCTGGATGGCTGAACGAGGGGTTTGAAAGTCGCCGTGCTGACCGGGTGAAGGGGAGTATGACATTAGGGCTTTGAAAGATGGGGTTTTCGTTGTTACCCGCGGTGTTGAAGCCATCAAAGAAAAAAACAGGGGAGTGTGGACCTGGCTGGGCCCAGCTTTGGACCTGGTGCAAAAGGCGGTGGCCCATTGACGAAACCGTGCGTGGCAAACAACTATGTCTACATGGGGAGCCGGAGGGCTCTCAGGCGCGTATCTTCGTCACAATAGGCGTTTGTCTAGACGTGGTGCCAACTCGAAGGAAAAAACAACAAGGGACTGCCGCATAAAAATAGTCAGCATCGAAGGGCAAATCGCCAAGGGGCATAGTGTGATGGCGGGGTCAATGCGTGGGAGGAAGAAAGGAGGGGAGGGTTACGGGAAAGTAGAAAAGAATGTCATCTAAAAAGACCCAAACGGATAAACGTACTGACTCAATAAAAAGTGTCCTTAAAACATGCTGCTGGAGCTCACCACGGCCCCTACTCTTAGTATTTTGTAAAACGTAGCAGTCAAAGATCCTGCATACGAGAGGCAACTCTTATGGGCAACGCATCTTATCACGTCCGAGTGTGTCAGTCGGGAGAAAAATGAAGGGGGGGAAACAGGAATTATGCAAAGGAAAAAACGGGAAACCTTAGTCGGAGGAAATTATATAGGGCGTCGGTAACGCCTCTGGTTC
>Ga0179593_1504349_pt1 | contig 10059 bp, 16 predicted proteins | sample CZODoug2_1_08_16_FD_185931 | JGI IMG/M metagenome (GOLD analysis project Ga0179593, IMG submission 185931) | Vadose zone soil fungal communities from Angelo Coast Range Reserve, California, USA - CZODoug2_1_08_16fungal (PacBio error correction) | ecosystem: Environmental > Terrestrial > Soil >...
GGCGGGATCTTGGAAGAGGGTGAGCGTCCCCTCTCCGTAGTGGCGGAATTTCGTGGCGGGGGGCGGGGGGTACAGCAATGTCAAAAACGAAAAAAAAAAGGACTATCTGGACCGTCAACAAAATTGGCACCAGATCCCCAAAAAAAAAAAAAAAAAACAAAGAATCTCCTAAAAAGTTCGCAGTTGGAGGGCAGACAAAAAAGAAGCGTGGTGGGGGGGAAGCGACTGCGGAAAAAAAAAAAAACAAAAAAAAAACGACCTGCAACATCGACGGCAGAGAGGGAGTAACGAATAATTGTTTTTCAAAAGAGCACACGACCGGTCGCAATAAGCACCGTTTAGGAGGTCCAAAAAATAATGGTCGAGATACATCAGGGGGAAAAAATTTTCAGCATCGGGGAAATTACGAGGCGGTGTGGGCGGGCAGGGGGGGGCCAACACACAATTGAGGAAAAAAAAAATTGAATTGGGTTTCGGGGCCAAAAAGGCGCCACATCAAGCCGATGGTGAGGAGCGACAGGGGAAAGCGTTCACACAAAGAGAAAAAGCAAAACAATGAGGGGGGAATGGAAAAAAAGAATCCCGAAAGGAGACCAAACGAAAATGGAGGGAAATGTGGGGCAAAACTCCAAAACTAGACCTGAAAGATTGAAACTCAAAAGGGGCGTCACACCAAGGGACCCCTAAGCAAATTGGAATCGCGTGTAACCGCAAAACGCAAAGAATACGGCGTTGAACTTTACAGAAAAGGTGAAAACCAATGAAGGTTGGGGCGGGCGGAAATCAAAAACCACTTCCAAACCAAAAAAAAGGAAATTCTGTCAAAAGAAAAAAGCCGCCCCCTCGACGCGAAAGGCAACACGGAGGGGCAGTGGAGGTTGTCAAGGGCCGAGGGGAACTAATCCGTGGGTGCAGCAAACCTTAAAACTTAGGGCGGAAAAAAAATCTGATCAAACCGAACCACGCGCCACCAAAGGGGGTATTACGTACCACGGGAAGGTGATTGGATTCAAAAGCGGCCGGGATAAAAGGGTGAAAAGACAATGCCAACTCAAATTTCCGGGGGGAAAAAGCCGGTCATGTTTAAACCAAAACGGGGGGCGAGAGAGCGGGGTGCCCAAAAGGGGCGGAAACACCCATGTTTTGTTTAGGCCGAGCGAAAATCAGGGGAAAGGGCAAGGCAATGTGAGGAAGGGGGGAATCTGATCCAAAGGGAACAGTTTCGGGGGTTGATCGCAAAACGAACGGGAAAAAAAAAAATAGAAATTGGGAAAGGAAAGAAAGCAGGAGTACGATTTGGGCTCGTAAGGGAACAAAGCAACCAAAAAAAAAAGTCTTGCCAAATGGCCATCAAATGACGGGGAAAAACGTCCGCAGCGAAAAAAAAACAGAAAAAAATCGAAAAACATCGGAGGGCGACGAGGTGGCCGCCGCGGTAACGGAAAGGGTTGTACACAAAACACGTCAGGGATGGGGGGGGGAAGACGGATGGCAGAGTGGGGGGTTTTCGTGAAAGAGAGTTTGCTCGATTTGCAGGGGCAAGGAAATGCGAGCGAAAAGGTGGGAAGGAAAGAGAGCAAACTGCCACGCAAACGAAAGAACTAATTTGGGGGGAAGAAACAATGAGAAATTAAAGGGAGGCGGGCACCCGCCATGACGTGGGAAAACAGACCTGGTAAAATCTAAAAAGGGGGGGAATACGTTCCTAAAAAAGAGAAAAGAACGTTGAAAAAGTCGGCATCGTTTGGACAAACGAATTCCTCCCACGAAGGGAGAAAGGAGGAGGGAGAACGGGAAGGAAGGAGATCGACCGAAAAAAAGAGGGCTCAAAGGGCCAATCATCCCCGACTGCGAAGAGAGTTCCTCTTTGGGGGGAAGAAACTGTAAAAAAAGGCGGGACCATTACCAAGGCGGGGGGGAAGCCGAGGGGGGATGAGAAGAAAGAAACTGGATGCCGAAAAAACAGGGGCTGCGTGGAAACAAATTCCCACGAAGGAACTGGAAAGATCGATGGCCCGCACCAAAAGGGGGGAAAAAGTTGGTGTCGGGTGCTGCGATCTCCTAAGGAAAGACGCGAGAAGAGAAATTAGAGAGACAAAATTTTGTGGTTGAGGGGAGAATACGAGCAAATTGGCAACCAAAGGGGCGGGGGTAAGGGGAGCTTACGTTGAAAAGTTGAAAGAAAAAAGAAAAAGGGGAAAACACGGGGGCGCGCAGACGAATCGGGGGGGGAAAAGTCTACGGGAAAGACAGTCCTTGGCCGTCCAGGAAGGGGGACAAATATTGTTTCGCCGGTGTGTTCGTCTCAAAAAAAAAAGAGTCGGAGACGGAATCCCAACAAGGGGTGGGTCGAGTGAAGGGGTCCTTTGAGGAAAAAAAAAACACTTGTTTGGGGGGTCGGCGATGAATCCCAAAAAAAAGAGGGGGGGCTATCCTCAAGACGAACGGTGTCAAGGCCAATTAGAAAAGACTCTAAGTGCAAGGATTTTGGAAAGTTGCGAGTGTGCGTGGCCTGTTTGGCAAAAGTGGTTTAAACGGGAAGGTTTGTCGGAAAACGGCTAGAACTTAACCACCAGACCTGAAGGGGGCCCGCGCTCTACCGATTGTACAAAAAAAAAACAGGAACAATAACATAAAAAAAAGAGGTAACAGAAAAGGGGTAGGGGTCGTCCTTGTCAATGAAGCACCTGCTTTAAATACCTCAGGGGAAAAAAAAAAAAAGGAAAATGTGCAGGGGATACTGGAGATAAAGTAGAGGGTAGGGGGCCCCTTTGAAAAATAAAAAAAAAGGCGGCGCTGGAAAGGGTGGGGAGGCCACCAGGGCCAATGTTGGGGGAAAACAGGAAAAAATCACTCGTTTTACGGAGGGACGTAAACGACAAGCAGGGCACAAATCCCGCAGTCGAGCCAAATCGCGATGCAAGGATTACAAGGGGAGTCCAGAGTCCGCTTTGACAAAAAAAAAAATGCAAAAAGAAAGGGCCACTTTCTCTAAAAGAGTGGGAGCCGAAAAAAATAAGAAGCGGGAAAGATCTCCCACAACAAAAAAAAAGAAGGAGAAAAGAGTTCTCGTATTTTTTGCCGAGTCGGGGGGAGGTGAGAAGGACATCAAGAAATCACGCGAAAACAATTGAAAGGGCGGACTCCAGAACGACCAGACTAGAGGCAATCAGTGCGCGGGCTCCGTTGCAAAAAGGGAAAATTACTCGATTGGCCGCTGCGAAAGGGAGGGTACCCCGTAACCGCAAGTCAGGTGGGGGCAAAATTTGGAAAAGGGTGGCGAATTCCATGGGGGGTGAATTTTCCGAATGAGCGGTCAAAGGGGGGAATGGTTTGGGGTTATAATCCAGAGCACTGGGGGGGAGGTGTGGGGGGAAACTAGTAAGGTTAAGCAGCATTCTGCGCGACCGATGAGAGTACAGTACCTGTTCATGGATTTGCGGCGGGGGGTCGGAAAAACGGTAGACAACTCCCGGTAGGCGTTTGTAAAGGGTTGAGTCCACCAGGCCCGAAAATCAAGTCCGGTAACGGTGTCAAAGAGACGTAAAAAAGACACAGCCCAAAGCACAGTCAAAAATAGAAAAATTTAGGCGGTGCTAGAAAAAGACCAAATCCCCGAAAAGGGAAGCAGGGGAAAAAGCCAATCGTCGACCAGGATCACATCGCAGAGTAAAGGTTTGGAACCAGAAAAAAAAAAACGAGAAAGCAAAGCCAAAAATTGGTGGAAGGTGAAGGCGGGCAAAGGATACTCGCTTGAATAAAAAAAAAAAACAGGCTAAAAGGGGGGACGAAATGCCGAGCCGTTGAATGTGCGGGTCAAAGAAAGGGAAAACTAGGATCAGGGGAGCAAAGTGCGTTAGATTTGCAGGGAAAAAAAAACAAGAACGTCCAAGTGGAGGGATTAAAATTAAAGAAAAACGGCACTTCGCACCTAGAGGAGAAGCAAAAAAATGGGGGATCAGGTAATGGTCGTCATGTAGGGCGCGATTCCCCCCACTTGGAGATCGAACCACCCACAGTTTTAAAAGGGGACAGTGGTTTGGTGACCACCAAAGCCGGGGGGGAGATATCGTAAACAACAGACATCAAGGCGGGCATTGGTTTTGGGGGGTTTGAAGCAGAGGGGAAAGAAAAAAAACAAGGCAGGATTCTTTGGATCTGAGTGCAAAAAAACTGCAGAAAAACCGAAAAAGGGCGGCGATTGAGCGGACAGGTTGGGCAAAAAAAAGGAAAAAAGGGGCCGGGCGGCGGCCAACATTGCGTGTTGAAAAACGGTGTTCGGGGAGGAAAACACAAAAGAACCTTGCTCGAAGGGAACAAACGCGGTACAGGAGGAGGAAGGAGGGCGACGATCCGAGGGGTTAGGAAAAGGGAAGCTGCGCAGCAGAGGGGTGTTTTCCGGAGGAGCGAAAAGCACCAGTGAAAGGGGGGTCGGCCCCGCTGGAAGAGAAAGGGGACAGGGGGGAAAAAATCGCATGTAAATCAAGCGTATTGAACGCATAGACGCGGGCAGCAAGAATTTACCGGGGGTGTGGCAGGATGGAAAAAAAAAAGGCCTCAAGCACACAAAAAGTCAGAACAACGATTCACGATTCACGAAAAAGAGGCCGGGGGAAAAACGAAAAAAACAGAGGGAGGAAAGCTAAGGGTTCGGAAGGTGAAACCATGGAAAATCCAGGACCGGGGGAAGATCCCCTGATGTGGGTAAATGTGGAAAAAAAAGGGGCTGGGCAGGGACATGGGGGGGGGCAGCTGGGGGACGATTGGAGAACGGGTGGGGGAAAATTTGGTCTGGCAAGGGGGGGGCAAAAAAAAGGTAGGAGTTGTGGACAGGGAAGTCAAACGAAGAAAAAAATCGAAAAGCGGGGGAAACTCAATTTTTCAGTGGGAAAAAAAAAAATTGGACACTCTTTCCGTCAAGCGGGTGCCCGATGAAACAGACCACCATACGCGGGCGACAAGGGGAAATAAAAAGGGTGGGCCGCAAGATTGTGAGTACACACCTTTAAAGATTTCTCAAAACTAACAAGACCGGCAGTAAGTTCCGGATCAATAAAAAAAAAAAAATGGGACACTCGTTGTGGGGGAGTGGAGGGGGTGGTCCAGAAAAAACAATCGACCGGAAAAAAAAAAGGGCAGACAATGGGGAAATAAGCTCTTGGCGTGAGAGAGAGAGAAAAGTTGACTGACTAAAAAGCGGGTAGGGGAAAGCCGGAATAATCTGTAACAAAACCCAGTGGAAACCACTAGAAAAAAATGCTGGGTGGGGTGTCCCCTTGGGGAAAGGGTAAAATTAAAAAAATCAGGGCAAAGAGCTGAAAGACAAGCAAAAGAAAGTGGGCGGTGGGGTTTGGGTGTTGGGGGTGGTTTTGCAAAATTTTTTTGGTAACGGGAAAAAAAAAGGAAAAAGTGTGGTCGGGTGGATCTATGCAACGCTCTGTTTTCAGGGGGAATGTGGTCCGCCCGTGATGAATCGGGGGGACGAATCCGGGTGACACAATGATCACCGGAAATGGGTGGGGGCAGTGAAGAGGGGGGGACGGAGTTTCGCAAACAAAACAGCATGGCGGGTCAACGCACGGCACCTATAACGCTTCAGAAAGTGGGCAAAGCGCAAGGGAGAGGGGAGTCCCGAAGGGGGCAAAAAACGAAGTGTTCATGTAGAGTCAAAAAAACCGGGGGGGGGGGGGGGGGGGTCACAGCTAAATCAAGCTAGAATGTGGGATGCGTTACCGTAAAAAAAATGGATCAGGAAGAAGGAAAAACTCCGCCAAAAAGTAAGTGGATTCTACGGGCCTAATCATTTGAGAATTGGGAAAAAAAAAATTCACTACAGGAAAGGATCGAAACCAGTGAAAAGGGAAAGGGAAGGAAACGCTGGGCATTCCGAGGAAAGGGAAAAAGGTTGGTTTGAAAGGATCCCAGGACAGGCGTGGGGGCTATCGATCGGCAAACAGGGTTGGGGGGGAGGAGGGTGTGTTGGAAAGCGGCAAAGTGGAAGTTTTGAAGAGGGTTTTAACGGACTAGCACGGGGATGTTGGGGACAGGGGTGTTGCACGGCAATACGATCTATTGAAAGGGGGGGACAATTGTCTATAAAGGAAGGTCAACTGTGCACTGCAGCGGGGGGAGTGAAAACTTCAACTCGGGGTGTACTAAGGAAAGCCGGCCCGCAGACCGTGGGAGGGGAAAAGAGGGAGAAAAAAGTGTCGTCATTGGATCCCGATGAACCGGATGATTTTCAGGAATGAATAAAAGGGAATCTAACGACGCGGGGGGACGGAAAAAATTTGTGTTCCGCAAAAAAAAAAGAATGACACCCGGTGCGGTTTGCGGCCGTGGAGGGGGAAATGCGGGTTGGCGATGGGGGGAAAGCAAAAACGCGAAAAAAGCATCTCTCAGCACTCCGTTGTTCCCGATCTTATTAAAGAATATCTATCAACTGGGGGTTCCCCGGAGCCAAGGAGAGTAGGCTGAGTACGGCGATTAATTTCCGGCCGTGGTGAAGGGGATGGGCGGATGTAGCAGTGGTAGTGTTTGAAAGTTAGCCCCGGGGAGGGGGGGTTAAAACCAACCCCCCGCCCAGACCCCCCCCACAGAAGGGGTAGAAACTATGGGGGGAGCGCCCCGCGCAACAGACTAGGTGTCACCCAATGAAAAGGGAACGATGGTAGGGTGGAGGTTGTGGAGGGGTTGAGGGCTAAGGGATGTGGGCGGAGGGGCGGGTGGTGGTGGCGGGGGCCTGCAATAATGGATCAGGCCGTGCCGGTCGGGGAGTGGGGTCGACGGGGGCGAAGGGAAACAAAAAAAAAACAACAAGGAGGAGGAGAGGATGCCGTGGGGGCTTTGGCTGGACAAATCGAAAAAAAAAGGGGTTGAGGAAGGGAAACGCCCGAAACGCCCGTTGGAGGTTTGGGGAGAGAAAAAAAAATCAGCAAGACCGAAGTGGCGAGGCAAAACGCCTGTCTCAGGAGGACCAAAAAGGTGGCGAAAAACGAAAAAAGGTTCAAGACACGTGACCGGGGCCTGGAGCGGGTAAAAAGAAAAACGGTGCAACGGGTTCAAAAGAGCCCCGCCTGCAGAACTATTTTGAGCGGGAAAAGGGTTATATGAATGGGGAAAGATGCCGGGAGGAAAACTGAAAAAAATCGACGATCGTAACCCCACCGAAAAGGGAAAAACGAAAAACCGGGGCGGGGGCCAACACCCCACACAGAAAAAAAAAAGGCGAGAAGGGAAAGGGGTTCGCAAAGGTCCGGGGAGGGAGCTCGCAAAAAAAAAAGAAGATTGGGGGGGGGGGGTTGCGAGAGGGGGTCAGAGACGCCGGGACGCAGCCCGCCTAGTCCTGAAAAGAGGAAATGTCAAAGGAGTAAAGGGAACCAAAAAGCGAAAAAGGGAAGAATCAAAGCGAAAAAGATCAAAAGCCGTCAAAATACAAAACGCCGCTTGGGATCAGCAAAGGGTCTGTAAAAGTTTCCTGTAAACAAGAACATTTCCGAAGGAAAGGGAATTTCACAGGACAGAAACACCCCAAAAAAAAAAGGGGGGGTAGGGGGGAAGGAAACTTTTTCGGGGACAAGGCCATCGCCGGGTGGTTTTAGATAAAAACAGTTTTCGAGGGCCAAACTTGCACAAAACCGAAAAAAAAAAAAAAAATGATGTGAGGGGGGAGAAACAGCAGGCCACGCCTTCAAAAAAGACCAAGGGAAAAAAAGGCGGAAAAGGAAATGTGAGGCCCCCGAGCTCGCCGGCAAGAAGGGGGGCACAATAACGGAAAACCACGAAAGGAAACACCGCTGTTGGGGTCGTAAAACCGCCAACCGGCAAAGCACTCGTCTTTACATGGAAAAGAAGGGGAAAAAAAAAAAAGGGATTTTTGGAGGAGGGGAAAATGATTTCCGCCAATAAATTCTTTCCATGAGCCAGCAAGAAAGTCGAAAGGCGAAAAAGGGGGCAAAAAAAGGCCGGGGGAAAAGTTTCGGAAAAGGACGAAAGAACTCTTGTGCCAGAAAAAGGGTCAAAAGAAAAATCAAAAAGCTCGCATTCTAAAAAATTAGCACTAAGGGGAGCTACTGGAAAGGGTTCTGCGAACGGCAAAGGAAGGGGGACGGGACGGGGGGTACAACAAAACAAGAGTGAAAAATTCCTTTCTCCTTCATGGGATCCGAAAAAAAGTTGGGGAAAACGAAAAAACGGGAAAAACCGAGGAGCAATCGTTCAATGTTTAGTGAGAACGGGGAAGGGAAACGTAAACCGGACAGTAAAAGACACGGGTGTAACTTAGGAAACTGGGGCAAAAAGTTGGACAAATAAAAAGGAAAGTCGCACGGAAAAAGGAAGTCAGAAGGGCTTAGGAAATTTAGAAACTGAAAGGAAACAGCCAGCACTCCGGAATTCCAATTTGTTGAAAGCAAATGGTTGGAGAAAAAACTCCGAAAAAGAGGACGCAACATGCGCCAAGGGCCCGAGAAATTAAAACGGAAAACTCCGACCAAGGTCCGCCGAATTTCACAGGGAAAAGGACATACGAAAAAGGGAAAATTTTGGGAAAACGGCGGGAGAAGGGAAAAGAAAAGTTTGAAGATTCGTTGCGCGATGGGAGGCGGCAGTTAAAAGAAATAAAAAACAATCCCTGGGGCACGAAGGGGGTCCTTCAGGAAAATCCGCAGAGCTGTAAAAAGGATCAGAAAGCTTGGTGGAAGAAAAAGAGGGGCAAAAGAAAAAGAGTCGTATGTGACTCTCTGACAAAGGCCAGGCAAATCTTCCCATAAAAGAAAATAAAAAAAAGAAAAAATCGGGGGAAGAACAAAAAACAGGACAACCTCAAGAGGGACTCATTGAAAAGGTCATCTGGAAAGGCAAATAAAAAATTCTCAGAACATAAAAAAATAGAAAAAGCAAATGTCTTTTCGAAAGAGTCGGGAAGTGTATTTGAACTAAAAAACGGACGGACCGGGAGAGTTGCAAGGATGGATGTTGTTTCAGGTAAGGGGGGAAAAGACTGAGCAAGACGTGATAACTCAAAGGGAAACATTGCCTCCGAAAAAGCAGATCAGGGTCCAACGCCCGAAAAAAGGAAGAAAACGACGATAGAATTGGGAGGTCGGAAGATGGCGAAGAAAAAAGGAAGAAAAGACGAATTAGAGAAAGACAATGGTGGGTGGAGTCGGGCGTAACGAGAGCAAAAAAAAAAGAAGGAAGAGGAGGGTTGGAATGGTAGGACGGAAGGAAGTTTGGACGGGTAGGGGAAAAACTGCAGAAAAGCAAAATGTGCGCAAAAAACGGAGATTTCTGACGAAACGACCGAGAAATCTTGAGGGGCGGCTGCGAAAGGATCAATTGGGGAAGGAAGGGTGTTTGAGGAGAAAAAGCGGGACGCCGATAACCAGATCCAAGAAGGTTGGGCGGAGGGGGGTCGATTTGGACTTGAGGGGAACAAGAACTCAAGGAAAGAGAAATGGAGGGGGAGGGGGATTTCCCGAGCGAGGGGGAGGAAGAAAAACAGGGAGGAGGGGTTGTCAGGGGATTTGGTGACCAATAGACCAGGGAAAAAAAAAAGAAAAACTCTCAAGCAATTGAGGAAGAGTTGGTGGCAGGTGGGGGGCCTGTGTAAAGAAGTCAACGAAACCTCAAGAGTTAGGGAGGCGGCTCTTAAACGCCTTAAACAAGACTAAATGGCAAAAAACAAGAGAGGAGGGGAAAGAACCGACGCCGCAGCCAGGAAAGAAAGTAGGCTGAAAACTTGGGGGTGGCAGCTTCATAAAAAATAAAGGTGAAAATAGTTACCGGTTCAAAGTGCGGATGCTGGATATAAATAGAATGGAGCAAGGAGGGAAGGAATTGGGTCCGAACAAGCATGGGAAGAAAAAATAGGGTGGTCCAAAACAGAGTATCAGGAGTTGCGGGGGCGGGGGTAAAGGTGTTGAGAATAAAAAAGAAGGGAAAAGTCGGGAAAAGGCAGAGGAAGGCTCGGGTGGGAACCAAAAAGAGTGCGTCGCGTTAGGAGGAACTGGCCAGGGGGGAAAAAGCGAAGGGCAAAATACAGAGGCTCAGAGAAAA
>Ga0179593_1513337_pt1 | contig 10059 bp, 9 predicted proteins | sample CZODoug2_1_08_16_FD_185931 | JGI IMG/M metagenome (GOLD analysis project Ga0179593, IMG submission 185931) | Vadose zone soil fungal communities from Angelo Coast Range Reserve, California, USA - CZODoug2_1_08_16fungal (PacBio error correction) | ecosystem: Environmental > Terrestrial > Soil >...
CTCACGACCAAACTCCGGGAGAGGACTCGAATGGGACCAAAAAAAAAAAGCGCGAAAGTCTTATAAGAGGGGAGAAAAAAGCAACAAATTTTCCCCACTCCATTTGTGACCTCAAGACAATACCATCCAGGGAAACGAAAACTCAGATCCGGACACGCGATTAGGCTTCAAAACCCAGCAAAGGAAGGTGGGAGAGTGCAGGGTTTTGGGGGGGGGGTTCAATAAAGGGCCCCCAACACTGACAAAGAGCTGAAGCGTTGCTTGAGTGAAAACCGGCTTCAGAAAGACAATACCATTTTGAAGCATCACAACACTGCTCTGTGCCGTAAGACGAGGGAACTGAAGCTAAGTTCACAGCTAGGCACAAATGAAAATGGGGTAGCGATTTTTGAGGAAAACCATAGGGGGAGAGGGGTCCTGAAAAGCACGCCGAAGGACTCTCTGTTCAACGCTGCCGGGATTAAGGAAGCTTGACCAAAAGAAGGAAGGTTGGTGGGAGCCAGTGTTGACGGGCACCATTTCCCGATCTGAACCGAAAGAGAGAAAAAGAAGACATTAGATTATCATTCCGGAGCTCTTCAATGGCGGCTGAAGCGGTACAAACTACGTGTCAGATTTAGCCTCGGAAACTTCAAAAGAAGGAGGAAACCAAAAGGTCAAGTGTGCCCCTGATTGTATTTGGCCTGGTACGCCGAACGGAGTAAGAGATGACGGCAAAGTACAGGCGAGAAAAACCGCCAAGGGTTCAAAAGAGGAAGGGGGGGGGGGGGGGAAAAAGGGCCGAGGGAACGATGACACCGTCGCACTGCGGATCGCTGTCCCGACAGCGTCTAGAATCTTTCTTTAATCAAGAGATAAAGGGTGTTGAGAGCTGCAACACTTGGCTACCCAAAAACGTCCCAACGACACAGAAACGCAAAAGGGATCCCACTAAGGGCCTTCGCGTGCGAAGGGGAATTCTAAAACATGGCCTGAACGCGGGATCGACCACCATGGGCGAAGGCCTTTAGCAGACTGACGGGGGAGTTAAACGTGGGCCTCGTAGTTCCGGAGTCGGTTTAGAAAGGGGATCACAAGAGGCCGTGGCGCAGAATACCGCATGAACCAACATCTCGGGGATCTTTTAATTTGAAGGAGATCAGGGGGATGGAAAAAACCACGCAATAATTCATTGATGGTAGAGGTGAAGCGAGGAGGAGGGTAAATGCGATTTGTTTGTCCGGAAGGGACAAAGGCGTGGGGAGAACGGTTCTTCGGAAGTTTGGGACAAGGAAATATAGCAAGCCCTTTCGAGTTTGACATGAGTCGGGCTCCCTGTGGGAAAGGGGGGGGGAGGGGAGCGGTCCGCCGGTCTTTTGAGAAAAAGGCAGGCGAGCTGACGGATGAATCGGAACATGGGGCTGTGGGAGAATCGGGGGAAGTGAGCTCACTATCAGTGATAAAAACGGAAAATGAGGGGATAGAGAGTACTACGATGATTAACTGATGATGGGCCTCGGACAGTAATTATCGTCAACAAAACCACTTTGTTCCAAGCTGTAAGATACAGGAATAGAGGGGTCAAGCACAGTCGAAGCTGCCGTGGGGGGAAAGAACAATTAGAACGAAGGAGGGAGAAGTGAAAAACGAAAAACCGGCTCCGTACTTAACCGCGGATCCGAGGGGGAACGTCCGGGCTCTTCACAGGACATAAGCGGGGAAAAGACTGGGAGCCGCGCGCGGGCGAGCTGAGGGGTCGTATAACGGGGGGAAAAAAACAACACAAGGGTCCCTCTCGTGCAAATCCCCTCGCAGGAGAGTTGATGCGAAGGGTACGATAAAGGGGGTTTTAACGCACACACGAGAAGAGTTTACTTTTCGAAAAACAGAGGTCGGCAAGGCTTGCAGATAGGGGGATCGGGGAAGAGCCGATGCAGCAGGGGGCCAACCGTATCCACGTCGGATCGACATATAATCACGACAAAATGGGGTGAGAAGCGCTCACCGTCTGGGCAATAGCGAGCCAGGGGACAAGGATGGGATGATTCTTGCTCGGACCATTGATGGGAAAGATTCAACGAGATATCTCTCTCAAAATGTATTGACAATTACTGAGCTTTGGAGAAAAATTGACGGAGAGTGGGATCCCGCAAGGCCAGTAAAGCGAAATCAAAAGAACTGCTCTTGATTACGCTAAGCCGCGGGCGAGAGAAAGGCCAGAGGGGAATGGAAGCGCCCGGAGGGGGTAATCGAGAGCTTCTATAAACAACTTGGGAATAGGGGAGAGAGAATGTGTCGGGGAGATAAGGGGGAGGGGGAAAAATAGAAATGGCTTCAAACGAAAGAAACTCGAAGCGCCTGAGGTCCGCCCACGCGAGCAGTGACCGGAAAGAAGTGAAATCAAGAAGGGCGTTGGGGCTAGCTTAAGAAAAAAGGGGGGAGCACCGGAAAAAAAAGAGACCATAGAGGCGGGGATGCGACACGATAACTAATCGGGGAGTCTTCAAAAGGCGTGGAATATGTTCGAGTCTCAGGGATATAAGAAGGAAAAAGAACGGGTACTGGAAGGATTGGGGGGGGGGGGGGCGAGGCTAAAGTTGGTCTGTCGAAATAATTGGCTAAAGTATGCCGCTTGGGAATCCAGGAAACTGCTCACTTGTCCCGGAAGGGGCGGGGAATACAAAAAATGAGGCGCGAAGAAATAGGGAAGTCTCATTGGGGGGGGGGAGATTAGCGGGGGGGAGGGAAAAAAAAGTTCACAAATTACAAGGCGTCCCTGAGAACAGCCGAGAAAGAGGGGAAAGGGAAGTCAGTCTATATGGCCCCTCTCAAAGGTTTATTGAGGAGAGGGGGGGAGCGGGGGGGGAGGGCGGAAAGAAAACTAGGTGGTAGATAACGGCGAGGCCGGGAGCTGAATAAATTGGACGTCGGAGGGGCACAAGTAGACGCGTTATTGGGGGGGGGGCAAGACAAGAATAAGAGGGGAAAGCGGGATCACCGGGTTGGGGAATCTGAAGGAGTTGCCGACTGCCGAGCGAAATACAGAAGTCGGAGGGGAAGGAGAACAAAAAAGATTCCTGTCATAACATTGCGGGCGTCAAGGGGCTTCGGGGCGGGAAATCTTTAAAGGTCGGGGCCGGCTGAAGGAAGGGGGGGCAAGAAAAGCGTCCTATGGTGAATCCACGGATGACAAATGTACGAAGGGGGGGAAAAAATCTGAAGAGGAAAAAAAAACAACCAAACGAGTAGGAGGGGGAGATGCTGGGAAAAAAGACTCGGACAGGAGCAAGGATCAACCATCGGGAGGAAAGAAACGGAAGAACGGCAACGACCCTTTCAGAAGCACTACAGCCCTGTTCCTTCCACGCAAATGAGAGAAAAAGCTGAGGGAAACGGGAGTCGGAGACGCCTCCTAAAGGAGGAATCGATCGAAGAAGAGGGAACTCCCACTGAACCCTCAAAGCGAGAAAAAAAGCCGTACGAGATGATGGTCGCTGAATCCATAAACGTCCAGAAAAGGGGGGAAAGTCCAGGGGAAAAATAGCTCCAAGGCCTAGCATTACAAAAAAACACTCTAGGAAAAAAAAAAAGAAAAGCATCAAGAGGAAAAAAAGAGGGGGGGCATATCGCCGATCGGCAAAGAGTTCCCTCGATGGAAACTCAAAGCCTGGGATGGTGACAAGTTGGGCACCGTCCAGCTACTGTGAAAGGAAAAATATTAAAAGGAAAGGGGGAAAGATAACTCCAAAGGCCCCCGTAGGACCGGAGCAGGACACCGTGTTTAGATCGGAGGAAGGGGGGGACTATGGGGGGCAATTCTGTGTCAAGAAGACCACGAAATTAGACGCAGAAGGAACCGTACAGGGTTAAAGGCTATAAAGCCGAAGCATTGCTACGCTCGGCAACCGACCTTAATTTCCGAAAGGAAAGAAGGAAGGGGGAAAAAAAAACCGAAGGGGCCGGTTTCGAAGGCCTCGTTACGCGACCAAGCAGAGCAAGGGATGCTTTAAAGGAAATCTTTCACCATGCGAAAAAGTAGAGGAAAGCAATTCGAAGATTCGTTTGAAGCAGTAGATAACCCCCCCCTAGCGGCAAAACAAAAAAAGAATAAGAAGAAGAAAAGATGGTGAGAAGAGAGCTCTTCGATTAGAAGAGCTAAAAACGGAACTAACTCGGGAAAAGGGAAGACCTGGAGTCTGCGCAGAAAGGAAATCAAGAGCAGTCTGTAAAGGAAAAACTGCGATAGGCATGTGCGTGGCAAACGATACATAATTCCAGGGGAAGAGAGTCCTAGGGCCAAAATCGAACAATGCGAGGGGAGGGGCACGAAGGGGGGAATGAAGCCTGCTAAAAGTAGTACGGTTTGGGAGAATAGGAAAAAGGAGCAGAAAAATAACCCCAAAAAAAAAACAACCTCCGTAACGACTTCAACCAGGGAAGCTGGATCTCTGTATGGAAAGGGGGGGAACCGCTGCGGGGTCATCGGCTAGGGAAACGTTAAAATATCCTTGCATGAAAGGGAACTCTTGGGGGGGGAAGGGAACTGGGGATTCTGAGAGTAACCTGACACCGTCTCAAAAGAAGCTAGAGGGGAAACGAATATCTAAGCTGGGGGGGGGGGGTTCAAGAGCAGGAGAAAACTCAAGCAGGCCAAACGACGCGCGGACTAGCGAAAAATGATTGAAGCTAATGGTGGACTGAAAGAAAAAAAATAGGGGAAGTACGGCCACGGGTGTTTCGGGGCCTCAACCTGAGGCGGGAATAATTGTTGACCTCTTAAATTCATCTGGGAGACAGAGAAAAGTATACGTAAAAGCGAACGCCCCAATGGGTTGTGGAGAAGAAAAAGACTGCCGAGGAAGAGGACTGAGGAATTAGGGGATACTCCGCTATCAAAAGTTACATAAAGTTTGGATCACTGAAGAGCTTGAGAAAAAAAAAGGAGGAAAGAGAAAACATGATGGGAACGAACTCCGGATCTCGCACTTGAGGTCCCCCGGAGGAAAAGGGAAAAGGAATAGCAACTCATGCCCTTCTCGGAGCTCTAGTTGCCAAAACGTCTGACGTCTAACGAAGAAAAAAGGCAAGAAAAAGAAGAACGCCAGGGGGGGTGCGAACAAACATAAGGGGCAGGTAGAAAAAAAAAAAAACTCTATGCCGTCACATGAGAAAAGTGAACATCCCATCAAGTGGTAAAGACAGAGGGCCGACAAAGGTAACGTAAAAAGGAGCTTGGTTTTTAATTTCGTCGGACTGAGAAAGGAAAGAATAGCATTGGAAACAGCCCTCCTAAGACGCGAAACCTCGGCGCGGAAAGTTAGACTGGGACGTCAATGGTGGGGGACGGCTCACCCGCGGGAAGGCCACGGTTAGAAACACGGACTTCGTCGGAAGGGATATCATATTCATCTTGCCGCCCGAAGTTGACCGGGGGGGGGCAAGAATAGCACCAGTTCCGAAGCCAGTCGAAATCTCGCGATCAGAAGAACTTAACGAGTTCATGTCGGCTGGGGAGGGGGGGGAGAAACTGCGAACTCGGCAAAAAACCCGGCCACACCCCAAATGAAGTCTTTTTCCTTGGCGGGGGGGTAGAAAGAGAGAACCCAAAAAAACGGAGGAGGAGAGATGACGAAGTACAGGCCCATAATCAATCCGCAACATTGACTGGAGGCTGTCCCAGTGAATTGAGGGAAGGGATTACAGGGGTCCGAATGAGTGAGAGGAGGGCCTCCTACATTAACTAGTCGCGGAATCAGACTTTCTGAAGGAACGAAAAAGGGTGCGGAACTGTGAGCTTCCACATTTCTGAGTCCAAGGAAAAAAGGCCCAACGTAGATCAAGAGAAGTCCTTCGGCGTGAGAATTAGGAGTAACAGATGGCCTCAAAGGGGACGACCAGGCTACCCAGTGGATGTGTGCCTTAGCTGTGACTTTCCGACTCCTTTCATAGAGCGTACAGGACTAGTGTTGAAAATGAACTGCTATCAGGGAGGAAGCCGCCGAAGCGAGCCGCAAGGAACAAAAACTCTCGCGCTTTACTTTCAGGGGTTGTCGGCAAAAAACAAAAAAACTGGCACCTCAGTGATGTGCAGGGCAACCGATAGGTGACTCATAATCGAGACGTCGAAGACCTGTAGGAGGGGGGTCTTACTAGGAAAGTTCGTGCAGTGGCAAGCTTCACACATATTAGCCAAAAATTTCAGTTTGGAAAGCAGGGCTACGCGCAAGGAAGGAGCGGGAGGGCTAGTCGGTACAAGACAGGGGGAAAGGCAGGAGGAAAAGATGGGGGGGGAGTTTCGGGGAATCATCTTTGTGTTGCGCGCGGGACTCAATTGTATAAGAGTAAGATAAAGTGATCAAAAAAAAAGGGAGGGGTCAAAGTTGGAGTCGGAGTCAATAAGTTCACTGAGGAAAAATGTGACGAAGGGAGAAAACAAAGTATTATCTTCAGCAACAAAAATGTGGGACGGTCGCGGGTGCTAGCGGGAGCACAATATAAAGATGCGAGCCGTTCAACATTCTAGACTCATTCGGTAGGAGGGGGGAAAGAAAACGGCACCGGAAGTCCCCGCGCCTGGTGTCCCGATGTCGTCAGGGAACTTCTGATCCTATAGCGAGTCCTAACGCGCGTGGCAAATCAAAAAAAGTTGAGAAAAAAACACAAAGAATAGATATTCGAGACTCACGAGAGTCGCTTGCTCGAGGCGGAATATGCCAGAACGGGGAAAAAACACCGCAGGAAATCAAAGTAGCAAGGCATTGGCCAAACTATTTTCCGATGACACTACAACCAACGGTTGTTCACCGTGACAAGTCGAACAGAGAGATCAAAACGGTGGCAACCTGGGGAAGATCTGCTCCAAAATGGTGGCCTTGTTCATAGAGGGGAAACGAGAGGTGTCGGGCTTGCTCGCATCGTGAATGCTTACGGAACATCGGATCTTGGGGGGGGGAAGAAGGAGTTGAGAAAAGCGAAAATGAAAAAGGGATGAAGAACCCCGGCGAGGGTGCGCGCCACTTCCAGCAGAAACTTGAGGAGCTTCCATTTAGCCGAGGCCGAAGCGCGGCATACAAAAAAGGCTAGACTTTAAAAAAGGGGGGCCTTATACTCCCTTATAGTATGCAATCAGAAACAAGGGGGAGGAGTTTCTTTCTTCGCGCCTTTGCAGAGAGAGGGGGGATTGTTCTCTAAGTTGCATAAGAGACGAATGCTCTTGTAAAGCGGTCCTCTCGGTTGCGAAAAGTGGCGACAAGCAACGGGAGATCCGAGGGTCATCACTTTCGAAAACCTCAAGCCGCGGGAGCGACAAGATACTATGAGGTTTAGTAAAAAAAAAGGGTTCGAGAAGAAGGAGGGATCTTGAGACTCGTTGATCTCTACCCAATAACCCGGGGAGGGGGGGGGGGATTGGATGAATAGAAAGAGCGGTGGGCTTCGGAAGGGACCCTTCACAAAATGCCGCGCTTGGAATTGAAAAAGGAACCAAACCGAAGGAACACGGAAAGGGGAGGGGGAAGACCTTCGGTTTCGCGAAAAACGGCGTAGAGGGGGCATCGAGGGGGGCCGGAGTGTCACAAGTATAAAGTGCCAGGGAAGTGAAAAAGAGAAGACAAAGATTTATTGATGAATGGAATGAAGGCGGGGAGGGCGATAGGGCCCGTGGTCTTGGGAAAAGAAAGCCTTGGCAATTCTCGTCGAAATGAACAAAGAAAAAGGGAAAGGGGGAAGAGACAAGAATCTCGTAAGCTTGGAATTTGGAGGTTCGGGCTGATCGAATTGGAGGGGGTCCGAGCCGAGCGATAGTCCTCCTTGGAAGGCGAAATGAAGAAAGCGTCGGGCACAATCCTGTCATCACGCCAAAGGTACATTCACAATGAGGCGGTTTGCGGATCTGACAGGGTCGGGGGGCGTCCGTTATGCAAGAGGACAAGGGGGCTGTCCTAGTTTTGAAAAACTCCTCTAAATCTCTGAAAGAGGATGAGGAAAATTGAGTTTTTTCAAAACGAAACACTTTATCACCCCATCCGGACTCTATGGCCATCAAAAACAAAAAAGAGAAGAACAACATCCCCTTTGCCTGCAACAGAAGATGAGCGGGGAGCACGGTGAGCTTCATCGAAAAAGAAGTCCAAAGGCGCGGCCCAGTCGGCAAAGACACTTCCGATCACAACTCCGAAAGCCGGGGAAAGAAAGGAGAAAGGATTGGGTTCTGTCTGGAAATATACGGGGAAAGTTGACTTAAGGGCGAAAGGAAGGCTGGGATTAAGCGCCAAGACTCGGCAAGAAACGCAAGTAACGCCTTCCCCCAATCGCATCATCTCATAAGAACCGGTATGCGAAAAAAAAAGAAGGGGACTAGGGGTTCTCATGTACACTTCCTTTAATGGGGGGGAAAAAAATAAAGGGAATAACGCAAATCACATGCAGAGACCGAAAGGCTCACCCCCGGAAGGGCTTGACCAAAAAGAAAAAGAACACCGTTGGAGGCTCAGAAGCGAGGCATACGGGGGGGAAGTGACGACAAAGCAAATCTGTAGCCGCGCAGGCGAAAACTTATCAACGTAAACGGGGTGGTCGTCTATATCACCGAAGCCGCGCACATAAGGCACGAGAAGGACAGGAGAAAAAAGGGTGAAGGGATGTCTCTCCCCTCCTCTAACGGGCGCGTGGAGGGGGGAAGTACGCGAGAAGGCAGGCGAGCCGGGAACAAGCCTGCCGCAAAAGGAGAAGACGACAAGCGGAGTTCGCTTTCTGTTTGAGCAATGGTAGAGAAATCACAAAAAAAGGGGGAGGGAGAAGGAACTCAGACAGATGTTGTTTTTTATAAGACGATGTGCAAAAAGAGACATTCCGCAAAGAGAAAACGGAGGGGCCCCGAGAACGCGCAGGATAAGGAGCAGTAACGAAAAGACAGTTGGGAGGGGGGTGGAAAAGTCTGACTACCCGAGGCAATCGGGATCATCCCTAGAGAGGGATGATAGGAATGAGGGGACAATACATCGAAAAAGGGAGCTGTTAACGCCATTACCCAATGCCGACCGGAAAAAGGGAAGTGAAGGGGGGGTGGAGATAGATTCACCGCAACCTGGGGGGAGAAGATCGCGAGTCACCACAGAAACCGGCTTGAAATCGGGGAACGGAGTACGACATACGGGGAAAACCGCTGGGGGGGCTCCGGTTCAGGGAAGAGGAAAGGCCTGGAAAAATCTTTTTTGAGAACGTCAGCGGTGATGGACTGGCATCGAAGAAGTCTCCAGTCATCACAAGAGCAAAGAGAGGCTCGGCACAACGAAATGTGTTTTTGTTCATATTCGAGATGACAATCCAGAACGCGGAATAAAAGGAGGGAGGGGGGAAAGAAATAGGAAAAAGCCTACACATCCGGAGAAGAAAGGGGAAAGAAGAGAGGGGTTCGGGGACCAACCGCGCTAGAAATTTGGGGCCCGCTGAAAAGGGACCGCGAGAAAAAGGGAGGGGGCGTAACATCTCACGGCCCACCTGTGGGTTGGGAAGGGAGAAGTAAAACGGGTAAAGGGAAAAAAAATCTTCCGAAGGAACTTATCCGGTGCCAAATCCAAAATTGGATCACTGATATTAGTCGGATCGGGGGCCGGGGGAAAAAGGAGGGTTCACTAACGAAATCAGGGGATGCCCCCTTAAGACAAGAGGCGGAACAGTACTGCCTCCGGATGCCCTGTGCGCGAGCTCATGGGAGGGAGAGGCTAATAGTGGGTAAGAAAGCCAACTCGTCAAAGGTGGGGGCGGAAAAAAAAAAAGGGGGACCTGCAAAATAAAGCAGGTCTTCGACTAAGAACGTCCGTCACCTAAACAGCAATAGGTTCTATTGCGTGGTGGGCATAAAAACAAAACTGGAAAGAGACGTAGATTTTTTTAATGCGGCTAATTCCGCCCGGGATAAAATGTTGAAGTGGGAAAAAAAAAGCAAACGCGGCAAAGGATATAAACGCGGAAACGGAAAGGGTCGAATGGGTAGAGCAATTTTGTCAATCAAAAGAGAAGTCCTTAAGAGAAAGGAGGAGGTCAGAGCTTGCACTCCGCTCAGGGGGAAGTTGTTGGGAG
>Ga0179593_1535142_pt1 | contig 10059 bp, 10 predicted proteins | sample CZODoug2_1_08_16_FD_185931 | JGI IMG/M metagenome (GOLD analysis project Ga0179593, IMG submission 185931) | Vadose zone soil fungal communities from Angelo Coast Range Reserve, California, USA - CZODoug2_1_08_16fungal (PacBio error correction) | ecosystem: Environmental > Terrestrial > Soil >...
GCACTTGTCTTGGGGTGTGGGGGACCACAAGAACAAAAAAAAAGTATAACGAGGCCATGCCGATCCACATCCTTGAAAATAAAGTGCTCCTTCAGGGAGACCAATAAATACTAGCCTATAAGACCTCGCGCAGGCATGGAAAAATTGCAAGCGGGGAAAGGGCTCGGAAGACGGGGGATACAAGGGCAAAAAAAAAGGGGCAAAGGGGAGTGGCTGGTCCCGGAGACACGATCTCTCGAGCAAAGTACAGACGGACTTGAAGAAGTTGTCCAAAAGGCATCTGGGAGCAAATTACCCAGATAAACTACCCAAATCAGAGAGGCGGAATGGGCCAAGCACAAACAAACCGAAAGGGGGAGCACTCTCGTAATATTACCAACCTACGGCGTGAGAAGAAGAGAGCTTGACGAGGCTGTCACATGAAAAAATACTGGAAGAGCCAATCTGGCCGACTCCAGGAGAAACCCAGGAGGGCGTAAAAAGCGCTGGGCAGATTTGGGGCTCGTGGTTCGAGGGGGACGGACCTCAGGAACACCGTCTTTCTATAGGTAAAGCTGCCTGATGGAGGCAATTAGTGTAGAATTCACACTTAAAACTCCAGACGTTGATCTCAGAGACTACGCATTCCTAAAAAAAAAAAAGGGCAGCAAGGAGGGGGAGAGAGTCGCGATCATAAAGGGGAGGGTCTTCGAAAAAAAAAAAACGTCAACGCGAAGAGAGAAACTCCACGAAAGAGGCGAAGCTCTAGCTACGCGACTGGAGGGGAGGGGGGGGGGGGAACAAATCGCGAGAGAACGGCCAAGAAAGGCTCGCCCGAAGAAAAGGATGCAAACCTCGTGTTCGGAGAACAACGGGAGGAAACGGTCCGCGGGCTCGAGGAGAATGATCCCGACAAGAATCATGGGGAAACCGGGACGGGATCGACCAAGGGGGGCGAGAAGGGAGATCCGGCAAAAGAAATAAAGTAGCCCGGTCAAGAAGGTCGGTGGACCGTCCTTTCAAGACAAGACGGAGCGAGGGGGAAAAAAAAATAAAAAAGGGAGGGTCGCCGGTGCAGTCGCGCGTCAAGAACTCGAAAGCTCCTGGCCATTCTACTAAAAACGCTCGGAGAGGGTCGGAACGAAGAAAAAAGAGGTAAAAAACCTCGAATCGGAAGGCCGGTGAAAGGTTCGCGCTGCAAGTGGCAAAAGGATAAGGGACGCCGAGCCCGCGACGGCAGTTCGGAAGAAGGCGGCCTTATCGGAGGGGAAAGAACGGAAGTAAGGGTCACGAACCGAGCCGAAGTACTGGCGGCCACATCAAAAAACCACGATCGAGTGAGAGGCGGGGACGACGTCCTCGGAGAAGCTCAAAGGACACCGGAGACGAAAAGGCCGGGGAAAACCAACGCAGACGTGATGTAGTGCCAGGGCACTGCGGTCCGAGACAGGAGGAAGGTGATTGGTGAGGGTTTTACGGGAGTCAAGAGGTGGGTGCCGAAGGCTTTGGCTTTAGCGGGAGTCCGGTTCGAGCAGAAGGAACGCTCATTCGATAGCGGAGGCAAGAGAGGAAAGTAAAAAAAGAAAAAGAAAAAAGAAGGGGGACCCCCCCCGGAAACAAGAACGATAACTGCAATGAGGGAGGGATCGCGCTTCGGGAGGGGAAACTGTTCGGATGGGTCAATCTCTAGATCAGAAAGAATCTAAAAAGACTGTCTAAGAAACCTTTCTCCGCCATAAGGAAACTATACGTCATCCCGCGATGGGACAAAGGTATTCGCTGGGTGGAAGACAGCCAAGGCGTTTGAGTTGGCTTGAGAACTTGGAAGAAAAAAAACCTCCGTCCTGAGCCCGCAGACGCTGCGCTAGGAGAATCTGGAAGGTCTGAGACCAATCCAGAACCGAGCGGGGCGACAAACGTGAGCGTCGAAAGCACGCTTGGAAAAAGAGGGCACAAGGCACCAACGGGGAAGAAAGGAATTTAAGAACACCGTCGAAGGCAGACCGAGGCGACTCGTCGAGGAGTTGAACGGTTCGAAGGGCCGGCGGTATGTTTCCACAACCGGATCGGCAAGACCGACCAGAAAGGGATAAAGAAGACCGAAAGGAGCGGCACGTCCTCTCTCGAAGAGCAAAAATGGCCGACTCGACTAAAAAGGAGGGAAGAGAGAAAAACTCCCGGGTAGAAAATCTCTCAAAAAAAGGAGGTAGAAGAGGGGGGGTCTAAAGGAGGGGTCAGAAATCGAACCGAGCTGTTTGTGCGCACTAAAGGATAGACTAGAGGGAGGTCAAGCCGGGGCTCGGGCTTCGGTCTTCTTGGGAAAAATCCAAGGCTTTGGGGAAAACTCGTATGCCGATACGTTGAAAAAAAAATCAACGCCCGCCCTGCGAAGAAGAGCATCAGCGCCTCTGGCGAAGGGGGAAAAGACGTGCGACACCTTTTTGACCTTGAAAGGCGGTTGCGATGGCTTCCGACGTCAGGGGGAAATTCTAAAAAGAAGCTGGAAGAAGGGGCAAGCCAAGACTCGAAAAAAAAAGCTGGGGCAAGATCTTGACGAGCGCCCGCAAAGCGCACTGTGAAAAGGCCATTAAAAAACGCTACTGAAAAAAGAAAACAAATCACGATGAGTCTCGTTCAAGCTGCGGAGAAAAAAGAGACGAGACTCCGATCAGGGCGATTCAAAAAAAAAATCGGAAGCACAGGAAGCAAAGCGCGCTCGAAAGAGGGGGCGCTTTTTTTTGGGGGAGGTGGGGGGTTTTTTTTTCAAGGCGCTGATCTTCGTGGGAGCCTCGAGGGAGTCGACACGGCTCAGACGAAGAGCGTAGGAGGAACAGCGAAGCCGTAGCCAAACGGAGCACCGACGCGGACCTCAGCCCAAAAAGTCCTAGAAAACCTCAGCCGGCAAAAAAAACTAGGCACCGGAACTACCTCGATCATGGTACCCTAATAAGCTCAAGAAGTATCTTAGGATCGGACTCTTGATGTATCGGCTTCTCACCAAAGAGCCGGGGGATGTCTAAGCCCTAGATCTAGGCGCGGTGGAGAATCTAAATCGTCAAGAACCGCTCGACAGGCCGTCCGTAGGGAAGGGTCCAGAGGACGGAATAAGAGAGTGCCACTTGCCGTGAGGAAAACTGAAGGACGGAACTGCGAGACCATCTATCAGAGAACGCGGTGTTTATGAAGAGGAGGCGGAGAATAAAGCGCGCACGAGCGCGTATTAGACGTCGCGAACCTCATATGAGACTGAAGACATGGAGGACGATCGGAAGACGGAAAGTCCAAAAAAGAGGGGAAAAACCGGAGAAGTAGCCTGAAACGAAGGCCGTCGGTAGAAACGGCACTAAGCATACGAAAGTTGCTTAACTAGAACGGATCGATAGTCGGCAAATTGGAAGGGGGGAAAATAGAGACGTCCAAAATCCTGACCCTTTAAGGACTAGATAGTCCTCCGAGGAAAAGACACACGTTAAAAGAATTCAAAACCGCCGAGACATAGGGAGGGGGCACCAAGAAGGGGGAAGAGGTCTAGCATCGGGGGTCAATTTCAGAGAAGACGGGTGTGTCGAGTACCTATCTCTAGGTCAGAGCTAGCGGATCTGGCAGGCTTCGGCAGTGGCGCGAAGTTCGCGCGGATCCGGTGAGGAACGACATCGAGCCTGCTAAGCAGAGCGCGATCGGAGAAAAAAAGATCGTCAATCGCAGAACTTAAATAGTCGGAGATCATGGGGAATATGCAAAAATCGAAGACCGAAATTAATGCAGCATCAAGACCAAGGAGATCAAAGAACACGCGACGTGGGCTTTTGCCGCTCCATCTCAGAAGGGCAAAAAGCTGACGCCATCGAGAGTACTAATCTTTTCGGGGAGAAGCTTTCGTCAGGTGGAATCCACCGACGGAAACTTAACCGTAGTAGGGGAACCAAAAAAACCCAAAAAGAAGTAGGGTGCATCGTTCCCGACGAAAGGAAGAGGGGAGATTCGAAAAAACGCCGAGCTTAGTAGATGAAAGACTGGGGAGTAACCGCCGAGGTGCAACGCTGATAGAAAAAAGGGCGAGGGAACCGAGCTTCCTCGGAAGGGACGTGGCGGGAAGGACCAAAAAAATCGTGCCCTTCCCTTGCTACCCCTGAACGAGCATGAAAAGCTAGGGGGAGTGACTGAAGGAAGAGGTAGTGACTCGAAGCTTGGAAAAAAAAAAAGGGTCCACGCAGGAGCCAGGGCCTCGCCGAAAGGGCACAGAGGGGGATCAAAAGCAGGCGCTTGGACACGAATTGGTGTTTTGGTTTTGTGGTTGTGGTTTTTTGGTTTTGTTGGGGGGGGGGTGTGGGTTGGGTTTTGGGGTGGGGGGTTTTTTTTTTTGTTTGGGGAGTGTTGGACCGGCCGCTAAAAAAAGGGCAATGCATCAACAAGGAGAGGAAAAAAGAGAGATGCACTTGCTCAATTGTGGCAGAGGAAAAAAAAATTTGCTCATAACCGGTATTGTCCAGAGAAAAAAGAGGTGCAGAACCGTGCGAGGGACCGAGGGGATTCCGGAACCCTAGTCAATCCCATCGCCGGACATATCGATCAGGTCCAGCAGACGCAGACGACGTCAGCTCGCTATACGGGATACCCGGAGAGGGGAGAGTAAAGGGCACGGTGAGCTTTCCAGCCAAGTAACTTCAGGAGCAAAAGAATTCAACAACTCGAAAAAGTGGATTCGACCTAGGAGGTCGGGAGAAAAAAACAGAGCGGCGAAAAAAACCGAGAAAATCGCGAGACCACAGCGATGCATAGAGGCTCTTAGAAAGCAAAAGAATGCGGTCCTTGTCGTGGAAAAGGGCTTAAGTAAAAAGGATGTCAGAGTCCCGTCTGGGGCCGATATCCATCAAGGACTCAAACTACGAAGCAGTGCGATCTTGTCGTCACGCAGGCTCTGGAGAGTAAGCGGACAGAAATTCCCGCCTAGACGGATCGAGCCGGCTGGAAGGAGGAGGAATAAAAGGAAAAAGAGGGCACTTCACACGGAATCTCCGAAGAGGGCGCGATACAGGAATACCGCGACGTCGACGGGTCTTAACTATCATTCTAGGCGTGTTACCGGCGAGGCGAGGACAAAGCCACTGGCCAGCGCTGGCCAAATCGAAGAGCCCAAAAAAGGTCACTGGAACAAATTCGCTCGAATTCAAAATCTGACCAGACCGATTTGAAGCTGCGGCAGGGTAACAAAACCAGAGCTTGGAGGAGAGAAGTCGTAAACGTCAACAAAAGGGAGACCGAATCGCGGGCCCTAATTAGGGGGCTATGCAATACGGGATCACAAAGGGCCGACGAAGCTAATCCGCCAGAGGAGAGAGATTAACGTTCGAGCGAGGGGCGTCGTTCACTCTACAAAGGAGAGAGCTCACAGGGAGGTTGGGAACTGTGAATTAGCGGTTAGGCGAGCTTCTAAGGGGAGCGCTCGGGGAATGAGGATACACGCGCGAGTGAAGTTACAACGCATTGAAACCGAGTGACGGCAAATACGAGGGGAGAGTGCAATCAGGACAGGAAGGTCTAATTGGAGTTTCCACGGGTCTTCTTCTCACTTACTCCGGAAAAAAAAGAAGTCCTGTTCTACCGGAGGAAGTAATAAAGAGGGGGACTGGGGGCTCGACTTACGACACTACCTCTCCGAAAAGAGCAATGGCGGAACATAAAACAGGCAGTAGGGCGCAGCTCGACAGTCTCGGGAGTGTCCTACCCCTCTGCAGCTCGGAGATTCTCAGGAGAGCAACGACTCCCAAAAAGTCTTGGAGGGGACATGGAGAGGGGTCCAAGAAAAGTCTGGGTATTGTGTTAGGATGAGCCTTTCTTTCACATTGTACACGTGCCAGTTGGCTTAGTAAGCTTGGGGGTTCGTCCGTAAGAGGCCTTCAGCAGTGAGCGATAACCGTAACTGAGAAAACAGCGCCACGGATTAATTTAAATTAGACCTCAAAAGCTGAGAACGGGGCTGTTCGGGCATAAATAGGAGGCGAAAAGCCAGGGCTACGGAGCCTTAGAAAGAGCAGCGTTTCTTCCCGACATGCTTGGGAAAGAGCGTCACCCATCGGCAGGGTGATGTTGTACATTCGCGTAAGTTGTGGCGTTCCATCCAAAAGCGGGGGGGGCGGACAAACTTCGTCCGCTCGGCCGAAAGGAGACCACCGCAAAAGATCCTTACTTAGGGGACCTATCCGGTTAGCCGCCACTCCCGGCGACAAGAGGGGAAGCAAAAGTCGACGCCAACTCGCTTGCGAGAAATGAGGTGGTAACGCACGTTCGGTAGAAGACCTGCCGAGGGCACGATCGCTATGTGGGATGCTCTCGAAAAAAAAGGCGGTGATGGAGGTGTTTCGCACAACCGGATCGCCAGTAGGGACGGGATCAGATGAAAGAACTGAAACGACGAGCAGGCACGGAGCCTCTCTTTCCAACGCGAAAGCCGCGAACGCGCCTAACGCGGAAAGCACTACCTGACCGCGGTCACATCAGAGACACGAGAGAGAAGATGGTGAAGGGGTACAGGTAGAGGAAGCCTCTCTTAAAACGTTTCAACTGGCCCAGAGCTGCTCCAAAAAAAAGCGAAAAAGAAAAGGCTGCTAGGTACGTCAGGTCGAGGGAGCACGAAAGGAGAGAGACTCACCAAAAGGTGTTGAAAAAGATAACCGCCGCGCGGGACTCCGATTAAAGCACAGATCGAGAGGCGAGGGAGACGTATCAACGACTTTCGGGTAGAAAAGGGGGAAATGGATCGGGGAGGCTTCGTGGGGCGTCGACGGTCTTAACGGCCAGCCCCTCTGTCCTCGTGTAATCCATACGGGACCAGAAAAAGAATGGACAGCGATCATTACAAGGAGGGGGAAGGTGGCGACCAGTCAACTTGGCTGAACTGACATGATCAGACCAGAGGGGGTCAACATCGAGAGGAGACATTGGAGGAGGTTCAAGCAATGCTGAAATAATCAGTAACTCAAAAAGAGAGGGAGAGACAGGGGATCAGACCAAAAAGAAAAGGGGAAAGAATCAGACAGAGAGGCTAATTCAAGGAGGAGGATTCGGCTGTTCCGAAGTCGGTAAAAAAGGTCACTGCGAGGATAATAAGAGGAGGACGGGGGCGAACAGTCTAAGCCAGGTCCAAGCCGAGCGGAAAGCGGGAAACGAAAGCCTAAAATCAGGGCGCCGGCCAAAAAAGAAGTGGCAAAAAAAAAGGCACGTGCGGTCGTCGTCACCTTGCCAGCTAAAAGAAAGGAGAGGTCTTCCTGCCGAGTCGCGCTGCTCACACACAGAATGTGGGTTTTGTGGAAAGGGAAAAGGGTTCGGAGAGGAGGAAAAAAGTGCTTCATAGAGGTCACGGTAAAGGGACGTCGAAGGAGTCGGAGGCGTCCGGAAGAGAAGCCGCCCTCCTGGACGGGTAAAAGGACGATCACTAGGAAAGGCGGGCAACGGCTCAACGATCAGAAGAGATTACCAAGTAATGTTTCCTGTCGTCAGACTCGAGAAGAAAGAGGAAGTATAACGTCGCGCGCAAAGAGGAGATCGACATCGGGGGGGCGCAAAGAGCAGAAGGCCAGGCTAATCAAGGCGACCTTCGCGAATTGGGAGACCCCTAACGTCGGGGGGTACGACGAAAGACGAAACATAGTAGGGGCCGTTATCGGGGGAGGGAGGGCGCCTTTCAAAGAGGGTGAGGGAAGAGAAACCTAAAAAAGCCGTCGGGGGAACGGCGATCGGCAAAAAAACGAACAGGTACAAAACGCTGTGGAAAAGAACTCATCATCCGCAGATGAGGGTCACAGCGCCGCAAAGGGGCGAGCTCTTCAGGGCCGGGACGGGAAGAGCGAATTGGGGGACCAAAAAGCTCGGTAGGATCTTCATAGTTTGAAATGGCAGTGGAGCCGGGAGGGATCCGGTTGACAGAAATTAAATAACCGCGCATTTCCTCGATGAGCTAAGAGAGACGAGACGTCGTGGGACGAAGCGCAATTGAGAAAGGAGGTCGGTAGTCGCGGGGAGAATTCCAATATTACAAAAAAAAAGCAGACCACGTATCCGATCCCGGAGAACGCACAACGAGAAGAGCTTCATAGCCTCTATCAACCGCGGCTAAAAAGAGTAATGCAAAAAAGAGTTAGGGTTGTAGAAGAGGAGTGGTCAGGTGAGAAGAACGTCTTGTTGAAATGCGAAAGGGCGGAATACCAGGAATCCAGTCTGGCAGTGAACGGGAACCGACGAAGACCTAAATAGGGGAAGAAAGGAGAGAGCGCGAGGGGGGAGTACTCCAGGCTTTGACTTACCAAAAAGAAAAAAGAGGAGAAACCTCTTGGCATGAGAGCTTGACAACAGAAAGATAGGCGACCAGGAAAAGCCCATCCCCGTACCGAAGAACCTTGGAGATCCCGGGAAAAGTAAGCTCTGATTTCTCGGGTAGGCCGAGAGGTGCTGCTATGTCGCAGGTCACAAGGGTCGGAATGAGCACCGCTCTCATTCTCCCGGGGCGGGGATAGGAATACTTTACAATACCGGATGCGCAAGGTTGGCGTGATCAGCAGAGGCAATGGCAAAAAAAGTCAACAGGAGGAGGAGAAGTAAGTTCAAGTGAGAGGGGCTCGGGGTCGCACAAAAAATCCTGCGCATTAAAGACAAGAAACAATCGTGCAAAAAAAGGGGAGAGTCGGGGAGAAGGACGTAGAAGACGTGCAAAAAAAACTACGCCGACAAAAAAGAAAAAGGCGGACGGGACGAGATAGGGATCTACAATTTCAATCGGTCTCGGAAAAACAGGGGGGGCTTTAACGGCGAAACGAGAGGGGGGGGAGAGAGTACAAACGGCTTCAAAATTTTTAAAGAAGAAAGTAGGCACTAGGTTTGGTCTGAAGGGTCATGGTACACACTCATAGAATCCTCCGATCTCGGGAAGTCCTTCCGACGGGAACGGATAAAGACAGCCCACTAAACTCGCGCGCATGTTCAACTAGGAGGTCACATTGAAAAGAAAGGGCTGAAGACTCCACGTCGGAACAAAAGGACTAAACACCCTAAAACGAGGCAGTAACTAACGTTCGAAAAGGGATCGCGTTCGATATGGAGGCGGAAGACCAAAGGAGGGACTCGGTATCTAAGACGGGAGGCGTGACGGAGACAATCTCTTGGGCATCTGCAAGGATCTCAACGACGAGGAATCTCAAGGGAAGGAAGAAAGCACGAAAAGAAATCGGCGGGATAGCCTTATAGTAGGAGGGATTCTTCAAGAGTCAAAGCGAAGGGCTGCCGGCCACGTCCAAGTAGAAGCAAAATTCTCCGCTCCCGGTGCGGGAAAACACTGAAAAAAAAAGAAGAGGAAAGGGAGCTCGCAGGGAAGAATTGATCGGGGTCATGCTCTGTTCGGAAAGGGGGAACGAGGGGAAACGGGAGGAGGGGGCTCGGAAAGGAGATAGCCGAGGCAAGAACCGTGGGTTCAGTATTTTTACACCAAGGAACCAAGGACAGAAGCGGAAGCAGCGAGGGCAAACGCGGATCGATGTCTTCGCAGAGTTCCAGTCTCAAAGAAGGAACGCAGGGACTACAGGCCGGAGAATGTCGGGTCGCCGGGAGAAAGTTGCCGTCGCGGACGGCGGGCGAACTCAGGGGAAAGAACGTCGGGCGCCGGGAAACGAAAAAAGGGCACTGAAGGCGAGTTACGCACGAAGGAAGAAAAACGTAAAGCTGACGACTCGGAGGAGGACGGGCGCATGCATTGAACGTGAACTCAGAAGAGGGGGCACGGAGGAGGGAAGGAAGCTTCTGTAGTACGACTATCCCGACGTCCAGGAAATAGACTGATCGTTGACTTGAGAAAGCTCGCGCAAAAACATAGGAGCTAACAAGGGCGCCACAATCACCCAGGCGAGAGAGGCTACGGGGATAAAGGATAGAAGCCCAGTCCCCGCTCGAACGAAAACATTTACGAAAGACAGAAGACAGATCCGGTTCCATTGCACTGGGGGGAAGAACGGCGACCCTCGGTTTTTGAGGGGGGCCGTGCGGGCAGAAGGGTGAACAGTAGGCGGCTTTGGGTTAGAAGGTGAGTAAAATAAG
>Ga0179593_1616039_pt1 | contig 10059 bp, 18 predicted proteins | sample CZODoug2_1_08_16_FD_185931 | JGI IMG/M metagenome (GOLD analysis project Ga0179593, IMG submission 185931) | Vadose zone soil fungal communities from Angelo Coast Range Reserve, California, USA - CZODoug2_1_08_16fungal (PacBio error correction) | ecosystem: Environmental > Terrestrial > Soil >...
ATGGAGCCAGAGTTTGAAATCGGTTGGAAGGGAAAAAATGGGGGGTCGACGAACTTCGAAGGGAAGACGACCAGGAGTCTGGCGGGGAGGCCCGCAAATGGGGAAAAAAAAAGAAAAAGGGGGAACAAACTCCCGTGGACACACGAGTTCCGCCGGGAATTGACTTCTGCCATACGAAAAAAGGAGGAAAGCGCTGCTATGGGGTCCCAGAAAAAGCAGAGGGGAAAAAAACTCCATGTGCGTAACCTCGCTTCGAGTTCACGGGGTTTGGGGATTTTCTATAATGGAAAAAAAAAAAAAAAAAAAAGAAACGGGGGAAAAAAAGAAAACAGGCCATCGGGAGAGGAGGAAACAGAGCTGCATCGCACGCCGCCAAGATTTTACAGGTGGAGCTTAAAAGTACCCAAAAGCATAAAATCCGAAAAAGAAAAAAGAGGCCAATTTAATGGCAAACGCTGGACGACACAGGTAAAAAAAAAAAGAAAGAAGGGGATCGGATCACCCATCCAAAGTTGGCGGGGAGGTCACTACGCAACGTGGCAACCGAAGGAAAAGAAGCAATTCTGAACCGAAACAAACCGAGGATGAAAAACCAGGAAGCACAGGAGTGAAAATATCCAAAAGGTGGATCACCGAAATTCCAGGTAAAAAAGGCGGTAATCCACGAAAGGAAAAGGAACTAGGGGGGAGATCAAACTTCAAGAGAAGGCCCCAGGAGACATCAGGAAAACAGGGCGCCTTGAAGGGGACAGATCCCAGTGGGTTGAGGGGGAACCGTCGCAGGCGGGGCAATCAACGGCGTCAGCTTTTGGGTTGCAGGGCTGAAAAAAAAAAAAAATGGGTTTTTGCGGAAAGCCTTAAAAGGAAAGAGGACGCGCGTTATATACCTGTAAAATTAACAAGTGGAGGGGGGGGAGAGCATTTTGGGATGGCACCTAAGAAGAGAAATGTCCACAAGTGTTAAAGGTTAAATGAAAAAGAAAAAAGCAAACCCCGCCTCAAATACACGTAAATTGAAAATTCATCACGAGCGAAACCGCCCGAAGCCTCCCGAGAGGGGAAAAAAGTCGGTGTAGTTTGTACAGAAGGGAGGAATGACTGTTTATCAAGAAGAAACGACGCAGCAAAATGCGCCAGGAGAGACAAAAAGAAAGATGGAAGACGGTGGGGAGAAGGGGCAGGGGGGAGCGAGGGGAGAAGGGCGGGAGATGAAACGAAGAACGAGAGAGTGGGGAACGGAGGAGAATGGGTGAAGTAGGGGGATAAGAGAAAGATGGGGAAAGAGGAGTAGCGCGGGGGGGGAGGAGGGGGAAACGAGAAGTAGTACGAGGGATCGGGACAAAAGGGAGGGCGAGGGAGAGGAAAAGGGGGGTGATGGAGAGGCAGGGGGGCGCCTTTGCAAGAGAGCCTAGCCCTAAACCGGGCCGCTGCTCGGGAGATGAAAAGCGGGGGAAAAAAGTGGGGGGTGGTACAAGACAAAGGGGGGGGAGACTAAGTGTCGATTGATAATCGATATGGGTTGGGGGGGGGGGGGGAAGTTGCCTTTTGGCTACAGTGGGGGGAGGGGGGAAGAAAAGGAAAAAAAGGATCTGGGGTGGGTCAGAAAGTCAAGACCTTAAGTCAGTGGGTTGGTCAAAGGTCAGCGTGGTTGAAAGGAAAAAACCCGTTTCCGATAAAAGGAGAAGGACAATTGCCCATTGGGGAATCTCGCCAATTTACCCTCCCGTCAAAAAAGGTTCAATGTTTTACCGGAAAAAACGAAACGGGGGGGGGGAACCTCTTCAAAGGGGGGGGGTGAAAAGGGATCTCGTGTCGAGGAAGATCGAAAAAAGTTGGCTGGTCCCAAAGGGGGGAGAGAGGGTCTCTGCTGGTTGGCCGAAATACTCTATGATGTCAGGGGAAGTTTTTCCAAGAGATTGAAGAAGTAAAGCCATCGGAAAAAAGGGGGAGAAACCGGGGAAGGGGGTAACAAGGGTCCCAGAGTTACAAAGGCCGATCACCAATGTAAATCGACCAAAAAATGTCAAGGACGACTGAAGAAAAGAGGATGCCGTTACTTCTTTATCAAGGGAAGAAGTGGGGAGACGCAGGCTCAAAGCAGTGAGGGCAAGAGATCTCGCAAAAAACGGAAGGGGGGGAAAGATGAAGGGAAGGTTCCCCCCGGCACTGTGAGGGGAAGAGTCGTCGTCCTCAAGAAGCAGGTAACAATCCATCAAGGGGCATCTCGTGAAAGTACTGGAGGAGATCAGGGGGAAACGAAAGGAGGGGGGGACGGTGCGATTTTTGGAAGAAAACCGAGTCTTGGGGACTGCCTGGGGGAAAAGACCGCGGGGGGGGGGGTCCACGGGGCTTGCTGGGGCAGTCGAAATCAAAAGAAGAGAAAATAGAATCATATTGGGGGGGAGGGGAGCAAAAAATTTCGGATCAAGGAAAGTACGGATCTGAAAAAATAAATCCACCGCAAGGAGAATCGGGAAAAAGGCGAACATGAAACCGGAAACAAAAAAAGGGGGAAGAAAATGGATTCCGCAAAAGATGCAAGGATGGGAAAACATGCCAATAAAAGGGAAGGGGTGGGCCGATGGAGACAAATCAGTAGATCAGGAGGACTAATCATCACCACTTGAGAACGGTGTACGTCAAGCATAGGGTGATGAAAAAAGAAAAAAACAGAGAAATGACAAAAGACAATGATCGAAACTTCGCCTGCTATTGCATTCCACTTGTAAGAAAAGGGGGGCAAACGGAACATAAAAGATCAAAAAGGGTGCATCAGCCAATGCACCCGGATGGGGCAATATTAAAAAAAAAAAAGAAGAAGTGAGAAGGAGAAAAAGGAAAGACCCTGCCGAGAAAATGCTGAAATCAAATGGGTCATCCTCAGCCCGAAAGCTCCAGTTGGCTGTAGGGATTGGAAACCAGTTCAGGGGAATTCCGGATGGAGGGGTAAAACACATGGGGAAGGGTGGGCATGGCATAGTCATAACCCCCCCTGAGAGTCATGGTGTCGGCCGCTTCTGGATCGAACGGGTGGTAGCACTAGTTATTAAGTATGTATTTAGAGGGGAAAAAGGATGAAAAGAGGGGGAAGGAGTGATGAAAGCATCGGGAACAAGGTCAGGAAAAGGCCTGATCAAAATAAGTACAAAAACACATTTGGGAAAAAAATAGAACAAGACAACGGTTTAATATTGGAGAGAATTATGGGGGTATGGATGGGGTGGCAAATTGTCAGTTTTTAAAAAGGGGGTCCTAAAGAGCAGTCCACTCCAAAAACAAAGAAAAGAAAGTGGGGGGTCAGTCCACCTCGAAAACCAAGGGGGTACTGGTTTCCACCCCCAACAGCATCCTAACCTTGAAGCCTTGGGCAAAAATGTTTTTAAAGGGGGGGAGTCACAATTCTTTGCCGGTTAAATGCAAGATGTGGTTACGGGGGAAAGGAGATACAAAGGAACAAAACTAGAAGCCAGAACTGGGAGTTGTATCAAGAATTTCCGGAGAAAAGAAACAGGGGTGCATACGGCTTACCGATCAGAAGAGAAAAAAAAGAAAAAAAGAAAAGAAAAATAAAAAGGGAGAAAAATAGGGGGATCAAGAGTAATCCAGGACAACAGGGCACATAAAAAGCTGAACAGGAAAAAAAGAAAAGTAAAAAAGAAAAAGAAAAAAAAAGAAAAAAAAAACAAAGAAGAAAAAGAAGGAAGGGAGAAAGGGGAGAGGGGGGGGGGGAAAGAGGGAGAAGGGAGGAAAGAAGAAAAAAGAAAGGGAGAAATAAAAAAGAAAAGAAAAAAAGAAGAAAAAGAAAAAGGGGCAAACGTGTGAGACGGAGCCGGGGGAAATCGACTCTAGTTTCTTACGGGGCAGAGAAGATGCATACTCTGGAGGGCTACGGGGGTAGAACGGGGCGGGGCGTGACCACCCAAAGGAAAGTTTTGGTCGTGTTTTCTAGAAAAAAACCATTGCTTGTGTCTTCCGCTTTGGTTGTTAGAAAAAAAGGGGGGGTGACCAGTCCAAAAAAGTGAAACGCATATCTTTATTGCCAAAGGTGGGGGCTTTTCCGTAGATTTTCGTGGGGGAAGGGGAGGGTGGCTGCGGAAACGGGGAAAACTTTGGTACTGCTATCACCACGAGCAACAGAACTGGACCGCGCGAGGGAGGAGGGTGAGAGCGGCCTCGTCTGGCAGAACCCAACCGTGCCCTCCCCGACTGAAGTGGAAGGAGGGGAAAAATGGAAGGTGGGGAAATAAAAAAAAGGATCCCTCAAAGAGGGAACGCCGAAGCGAAAAATGCAGTCGAACCCGGGGGATGCCTTTCGTCTGTGAAGAAAAAAAAGGAAATAATCAAATAGCGAGTTGTCCCGCGGCAAGGGACATTCCGCTGAGCAGAGAGGGAGGAAAACGCGTGGTCTTGTCTTTTCATCGGGAGGGGAAAGATAAAAAAAATTCTCGAAAAAGGTTGATAAAGAAGTACGAAGGAGTACTTAGTCCATGAATAACTCCATTTGGGGGGAGGTGGGGAATGGGGAAAAAGTCAAGGAAGCCATCGAAGGGAGAGCCAGAGAGACAAGCACAACAACTGATTATTAGAAAAAAGAGATATACCCAAAAAACTGTGAAGGGTTGGTCTTGGGAACGATTTTCCCAAAAGGAGGAGGACCATCGCCTTCCGTAACTTTGGCATTCCTCCAGAGAACTGTAACGATGCGCATTCCAGAAGGCCGGGGGAAAAAAACTGAAAAAAAAAAAGGATTCATCTAGCACGACATGTGTTCAAACAAACGTTTTGGGCCGCAAAACCCCCTCGGAAAGGACTCGGCTGTCAGATGCCAAAAGCCGGACGCAGTCGCCAGGCTCGCAAGGTGGGGCAACCAAAAAGGAGAACACAGATGTACAGAGCCAATCTCGTCACAAGAGGCTTGGAAACTCCGGTGGGAAACGAGGAAGAACAATCCCGCCTTTCGCGCCAAAATTGTCTGGGGGGGAGGGGGGTTGAAGAGGAATACTCGCAAAAAAAATCGCCGTTCACCAAACAAAGAAAAAAAGATCAAAACGTCGAAGCGACGCTGAGAAACCAGTAAAAGAAAAGCAAAGAAAGGGGAAACCCCACGCCAACGAAGGAAAACCTAAACACCGTAAAAGTAGCAAAACTCCGGGAAAAGGACAGAAAAAGTGCTGCACCGGACAAGCGCAAAACAGACGGTTAGGGGAAAAGAACCGAAGAAGGGAAATAATCGAAATCCGGGAGGAATGGAAAAAAAAGGCAAGACACCGGTTAATCCAGGATTAAAAGAAAGTAGGTCGTAAAAAAGCACAAAGGGGGACCGATAAAAGGTCCCCATTAGGTACTAAAGGGAAAAAAACATGGCCCTTGCAGGCAGTGGCACCGGGCGGCCCAAAAAGGTGAAGTAATTCACCAGGGGAAGGAAAAGGGAAACAAAACTTAAAAAAATTTAGCTGGGGGGGGGAGGGGGCATGACGCCTGTTTTTTGGCCCCCGAAGACTCCTTAACATGCCAAAAAAAAGACAACCGCGTGGAAATACCGAAGAGATCAAAAAGAGGTGAGGGTGTAAACAGGCAAGTGCGCACACAAAGACAAAAAAAAAAGCAGGAAAATCCAGAATCCCGGTGAAGGGAAAGTGGGCATAACTCACGCCTCAAATACACGGGATAATTAAAGCGGAAAGGGCGAGCTAGAAGCAACTGAAAGAAGAAAGGAAGGGGGCACAATGTAGTGTAACTCTCAACCAAATTGAGGTTTATCCAAAGACTAAGCAAATCGAGGAGGAGCCTGCAAAGAAATTGTAGGGAAGGAAAAAAAAAACCCAAAAAAAAAAAACAAAAAAAAGGGGGGGAAAGAGGGGGATTGCGTACCATCAGCGGGTTCATGTATGGTAATCAACACGACGGTTCGAACGGAACTGGGGAAAAAACATAATCCTCAACAAAACAAATTCTGAACGTGGAAACACTTTTGTTCTACAGGGGGGACCTGGGCAATCTGAAGGCCAAAGGTCACCGAGCTTCTGGCCACGAGGAAAAAAAAAGTGGGGTTTTGTATTCATTGGGGTTTGGGGAGGGGGCGGGAAAGTTCACCGTTTCCTGACCCTAAGTTAACTTGCTCACTTTGGGAGAAAAAGTCAAAACAGATCACCAAACGGGGGGGGAGGAAAAAATGGGGGGTTTACCGCACAGCCTTAACACTGGGGGGACCGAACTTCGTTTTGGTGGGGGGGCAAAAGAAAGGTGGGGAAAAGAAAATGATCGCCAGGGGGTGGGGGCTGGGAAGAAAAGGGGCGTATCTGGGGGGGAGGACGAAACGAACAGAAAAAGAGGTCTACCACGAAAAGGTCTGGAAAGGGAGGTTCGAAGCTGTTTCATAAACGAAAAAGAGAGGAAAAAATCGCTCCGTTCCAATTTCAAAACAGGCCAAGGGCGGCGGACAAACAATCAAACAATCATCTCACTTGGCAACACAAGAAAGGGAAAAAAGCAAGGGAGCTAAACCAGCTCAAAAAAAGGATCGGGGAGAGAAAAGACTTGAGGACGCCCCAGGACTCAAGGCAAGTGCCGGAATGGCGAGCTCAGGAAAAACACAACACGGGGAAGGAGGAGGAAAAAAAATTCAAGGGCTCGGCCAGCAATTCGAAGGAGGAAAACGAAAAAAAGGAAATCGCTAAATCCGATCAAGGCCAATTGAGAGGGGAGCACTATCGGGGCCATTGGGGGGGGGGGGGACAGGGTAGGGGACCCTGGGGTTAGAAGGGGCGAGGAAGTCCCGCTGTTCCGGGGGTAACTGACTGGAAGAAGGAAACTCGCGGGGGGCGGGGCTTTCGGTTCGAAAAAACCCCATACAAGAAAGGGAAAGGAGACAAATCAATTGGGATAGAATCCATCACCAAAGAGCGTCAGCTGAGGAAAGAGGGGGGACAAAAAAACAGTTCCCGGAGAAATCGTTAAAGAGAAAAAAAATTCCGGGGAACCCCAAAACGAAGATGGGACGGAGCAAAAAGCAAAGATGTGGGGGGAGGAACCATTGCAAAAACTAAAAGGGGACGGGAGGGAGAGAGAAGATTGGCTGAGGAAAAAAAAGGACCGACAGATGGGGAAAAAAGAAAGCAAGGAACTGTGAAAAACGACCAAAGGAGAAAAAATGCAAAAAAAAAAAAAATCGAATCTAAAATAATCCAAACAGGGAAAACGCCGAGCCCTGCAGATTTGCCCGGTTAAAAAAGTGAGCAAAAGGGCAAACGCAACCAGGAGAGAAGTGGGAAAAGACAGCAGGAAACCAGGGGGTTTCGGAACAATAGGAAACACCCCGGGGGGGGACTGACGACAGCGCAAGAGAGAGCCAAAATACGAAATTTGTTCTGGGGAAAAAGAAAAAGCATATAAAAAGAGGTTCTTCGGCGGGTGATGAAACCGGTTAATCAGAATAAAAATCCAATTTTTGGAAACAAAGAAAACTCTGACTTCAGAACCAAGGCGATGTAATCGTGAACCTAAGGGAGCACGGGTGGTGGAGAAAATGTAAAAAAGACTTTGTTAAAGGGAAATAGCGAGGGGAGCCGGGCGCAGGAAAGGCGGCGGTAACAAAATAACCACTCTAGGGAAAAAGCTGGAAAATGGACGGAATTGGTAAAGAAGAGTTGACCGACCAAGAAAAGTCGAAAGGGGACCCATGGAACACAAGGACTGAAGGGGAGGGCCTCTCGAGGCAAAAACCGGAAAAAACTGGTGAAATTACAACTTTCAAACAGGAAGAAAAAAAAGGGGGGAAATAATGTGCTACCGGTGAAGCACTGCACCCAAAGGGGCGGGGCAAAAACTGGGTGTCAACAGAAGACGGACCGGGGGGAACAATCGGCAGGAAAACTTTTTTGGGGGCACGAAGGGAGGTCTGGATCCCGAATATGACGTGATAAGCACAAAAAAAAAAAAAAAAAAAAAGAAAAAAAAGGGGGAAAAGCCGTGGACCATCTGGCAATGTGGTCTTGAAAAAAGATGATATTTCAACCGTTGCCTAAAAAAGCCGGGGAAAAAGGAAAGAAAACAGTCTGGTCAAGGAATCGGGGAATAAAACGGGAGAAACAAGGAAGAGAAAAAGAAAAAATTCTGATCCAACTCTGGGTGTGCTCTTTGGGAGTGTCGCCGAAGTGGGCGGGGGGGGGGAAGGGGCATAGATCACCTTGAAAGGGTAGGGGAAGGGGTCGTCGTCAGCGGTCCGCCTGACGCATTATCTTCACAAAGGGGCGGGGAATTCGATGGACGGCGATGGGGAGGGAAAGGCAGGGGAAAACGGCTCAACCCGAAGACAATCAAAGGGAGAAAAAAAAGAAAGCGAATGAGGAAGTCGGCACCGACTCAGAAAGGCCGCGCCAGTACGATGAGGGGGCGAAAAAAAGGTTTAAAAGAAAAATGTCCCACACGTCTCAGGGTGAAATATAAAGCGAGAGAATGCTAAAAAAACAGCGTCGTGGTCTTGAGGGGAGAAAAAGGGGGCAGAAAAAATAGAAAACGAGAAAAATTGAACTCTGTCAAAATTCAGTTCGCCTTGCGAAGATGATCCAACCGGGGGGAACTAAATCGGGAAATTCTATACCCGACAAGTCCTCTGAAGTGCAAGGGCCGACGGGGAAAAATCCGGGGGGGGGTGGAGCCGAATCCACACACTGGGGAAAAAAAAAAGGAAACCGAAAGCAAACAACAACAACAGGGGAGAGGGAAGGGAAGAACATAAGGGGGCACGGGCCAAAACATTTGGAGCTTGGGGATTCCCCTCGAGCCCCACAAGGGTCACTCCGTCTCAGGAAGCCGGACAAAGGAAAAACAAAGGATCTTGCAAAAAAGAAGTAAAAATTAGCGGGGTGCCGCCAACCCGGCTACTCTTCGGGGGGGGCACTTTGCCCGCGCACCGAAAGAAAACGAGTCGAATGGGTCAAAACAGAAAAGGGAAGGGAAAGGGAGTCGCCATGGCTGACGTCTTCAGCTTTTTGCGAAGGGTTTCAACACAAGGGGGAAAGGGGCGCGTAATACAGAGAATTCATCAGAAAAAGAAGGCGGATAAAGAAGAAAAGCAGGACATAAAGAACGGGCAAGGGAAGGGGGAAGTTTCGGTGATAAGGCCGTAAAAGTAAACCGCAGCAAAAGAAGGGGAATTCAAAAAGACCATGAAAAGGCGACGCTGAACGAACCAATAAAAGAAAAAAAAAAATCGGGAAAAAACAAAACGCCAAAGGAGGCTGTTCCGCCAAAAAAGTAGCAACTAGTATGCAGAAGATCAGGGGACTGCAAAATCCAAGGCGCCACACGAACCGGACTTAGCGGAAGGAAATATCAAGAACGAGAAAGAGGATGAAAGGGACACTGTCGCACGGGCGGCTAAAGGAGAAGAGCACACGTCCACAACGTTTCCAAGGAAAGGGCCACCAATGTGACTAAATGAAAAAAGAACCCTTGCAGGCCACTTCCGGAAAAAAAAAATGAAAAAAAAATTGGGGGGTTACTTCACAGAGACTGGAATATCAACTGTGCGGGAGCCAAAATTTGGGGGGGTCAGGGGGGGGCCTTTGCGAAAAGCCTTGGAAAAAAAAGTCCAAAAGGCGAAAAACGGGAAATACGGACTTAAAGTGGGGAAAATGGTGAAACCAGGCAGTCAGGCTGACCGTAGACCCTGTTTTAAGTCAAGGGGGTCCAAGAAAAAGAAAAATAAAAGGACACTGATAAAAAACGTCAGTAACAAGGGGATCACGAGCGAAGAAGCTCGGGAAACTCCCAGAAGTGATAAAATTGATTTTTGAGAAAAGGGAAGCAAAAAAGAAAGGGGAATTTCTTGTTGGGAGGAAAAACTCATCAAGTACATAAAGCTATAGTGCAAAAAAAATGGAAATTTCGTATTCAAGAAGAAAAATCGAGAAAGCGCTTGTCGTGGGTCAGCCATCAGAAGGTGTTGGGCCTGGTAATTTGCAGATGCCCCCAAAATTAAAGGGGGTAAGACACTGCCCTGGGAAGTGATAAATGAAAAAGAGGGAAGGGGTGAGTTTGCCACCTGGGGGGGTCCGA
>Ga0179593_1268083_pt1 | contig 10058 bp, 10 predicted proteins | sample CZODoug2_1_08_16_FD_185931 | JGI IMG/M metagenome (GOLD analysis project Ga0179593, IMG submission 185931) | Vadose zone soil fungal communities from Angelo Coast Range Reserve, California, USA - CZODoug2_1_08_16fungal (PacBio error correction) | ecosystem: Environmental > Terrestrial > Soil >...
AAGGAAAAGGGTTCGGGGGGGTTGATGGAAGCCAAGCGAAAACCGGGGGGTTCTGTTGAACGCAAGACCGTAAACTGAGGGGAAAAAGCGCCGGAAACACCCCGCCACTTTTCTCGCGGGCGTGTGGGAGAAAGGCCGGGGGGAAAGGAAACGTCGGGACATAATTTTAAAATGATAAATCAAGCAAAAACCAAATGGTCACATTGGACCCAAACCAAAAGGGTGTTGTTGGGGGGAAAAACCACCGGAGCATCATCGGGAAGGGGGAAGGAAGATATTACAAAACATTATCGGCCAGAAATAAAAACTTTACCCTGGTACACCATGAAGCGGGCCAGGCTTCGAGAAAAGCTGCGGGGGAACCCAACGGTCTCTATCGAAGGGGAAAGGGACCGCAAAAGAGTCATCCAGGGAGGAATTCAATGAGGTGGGATATGATGAAAAGACTCAAAAAAAAAAAAAAAGTCCCCACAAAAGAAAACGAAAAAAAACACGGCCAAACCGAAAACCGTGGGAAATTTGAGGGGAGTGTACGGAAGGGTCAAAAGAGTGTAAAAGAAATAAGTGCCACGGATCAATGGGGAATTGTTCGGTAGACTTGGAACCACACCATAACGTCAGACTATAAAGAGGCTTTCAAAATGAGAAAAGCTGACAAAAATTAAAATCTTCTATATTGGAATTAAATGTCAAGGAAAGACTCCTGATAGCTAAGGGTTTTCACGCTGGTCCATTCGGACCTGAAGGATGGAAAGGAAAGGCTTCAGAGAAAAAACACTGCACACACCACAAAAAAAAGAAGAAGGGGTTTAGGGGGGGAGTGTAGACGGGAACTTTGACCGCAGCCCTTATTCTTGCAGAATATGCTTTCGGGGTAGTCCTAAAGGGTTAGGGACAAGGGGGGGGGAAAAAATAGAAAAAAAAAATTTTTTACGTTGGGGGTTTTCTCAAAGGTGGGACCATAAAAGGCCTGGAAAGTAAACGAGAAATAACTGGCAACATGTGGAGTCCGGCCTGTGAAAGGGGAGAAACGGCTATGAAATTTTAAGACGAAAAAAATTGGAATCGGTTTCGACCACATTGGAGAACGGGACGCAAAGAAAGGGCGGGATCGGGGCGTTTGAGAAAGTGTGCTTCAATGGGTTCGAGGGATGGTCAGCAGATGAAAGCTACAGGATTTTCCAAATAAGAAGGAAAAGAACAGCTTAAACCAGAGCAGTAAAAGAGGAAGTCTCCCCATGATTTCGAACGGGGACCGTCGACTGGGTTAAAATAGGAAATAACTTGAAACGGGGGGAGCGCGTTTTTGGGGCTAGGGAGGGGATTGGGAACAACGTTATTTGAGCCCCAGCCTGAGTTTTGTTCCTACTACAAAGAAGGAAAGAACCCCATCAAGGAAAAATTTGTAAAATACAAAAGGTAAGAGCTGGGGAAAGCTTTTCTAGCGATAATTTGAGCATCATAGAAAAGAAAAGTAGAAAGCGGGGGTAGAAGAAATGAAAAAGGGGAAAAACACTTAAGTCACGGGGAAAAATACAACAATTTGCAGAAAGTCAAAATACAACGCGGGACAGGGAGGGAAATTAAAGGGATTTCCAGAAAGCGCCGGGAAAAGAACGAACAAATTCACGGAAAAAGGACAGCGGAAAAATCGGTCCTTTCCTGAAACTAATTAAAGAGCAAACAATCAGAAAAAAAATCGTCAAAAGGGTCCCAGAACCGTTCACCTCGGGCCCCGTTATCAAGAATGTAATGGAAAACGAATGAAATGAAAAAGAAAAGGGTCGGAAAATGGAAACCTAGAAGAGGAAAAACTACGGAAAACCGCGAGTGAATCAAATTGTTTTCGATGGGAAGTACGAGGGAAGGGTGAATAACTTGCGCAAAAAGTTATAAACAAAGGAAGTGAATATGGCCCATTTTTAGAAAAGAGCCACAAACGGAAAGCGGGGGTAATTAATAAATAAAAAGGGAATCAACGGACATGCAAGTCAAGAGAGAATAGCTCCCGGAAAAAGAAAAAAAAGAAAAATACAGAAAGTTTTGAAGAAAGGTTAAACCCGGCCGAGCTTAAATAGAATCTTCCAAACGCTAAGAAGTAATTTCAAAACTAGGGAACAAGTGAAAAAAAAAAAAAAAGAACGGGGAAAAAATGGCTGGGAGGGTTCGGTCAACAGATTCTTCCCCGGGTTCTTTCCCCAAAACGGCTTTCAAGGGACGTTTTGGGGGCCTTTTTTCATGTGGGTTGTTCAGGCTAGATCTTCGTAGGGTGTTACCTTCCCATGACTATCGAGATGAAGACCTAATCCACAAAGGAGGAACACTGGCAGATAGAGAGGGGGATGGTGCACCCGAAGAAGTCAAGTCGGTTACGAAAAAAAAAAGTGAACCGATCCTTTCAGTCTTGCAACCAGGGGGGGACATGGTTAGTCAAAAAGGGGTTGTAAGGTGGACTGACAGCAAGAAATGGTATCGCGAGGTCGCAAAGTTTCAGCAGGGGGGAAACCTTCCTTAAGAGAAGAGGAAAAACAGGCAACCAGGAAGAGGAGGAAAAACGGTGAGAGGGATATGGTAGGTGAGCAAGCCCGAACAATAGCGCTCCAAAGCTGCTCAGATATTGAAAGGGGCTTTAAAACATAGGACTCCCGGGAGAATTAAGACACCAATGGAAAAGAAGTTAAGTGGTTGAGGGGCATAAACTGAAGGAATGGACAACAGGGTTTTAGGATCGCTCCAGAAAAAAATCAGAAACGCCAGAAAAACTGCCCACTCTCCAGGGATTTTTCCCGGCCAAGCTTCACATTTCCCCAAGGAGAGACCCGGGTATGTTAAAGAGAAAACCCCGACACTCGGTTCTAGAGGGAAATAAAGGGGGGAAAACCTAAGAGTATTCAAAAAAAAAAAACCTTTTTTTCAGATTGTGGAAAAGGAATAAATCCAAGTTAGAAAAGAGGACGACCTTAAGGGAAAGTGGGGGACAGAAAAGACTAGATGAACTTAAGAATAGCAAATTGAAATCAAATCGGGTTTTATCAGACAAAAAAGTCGGTCCGAGAGAGGGGTCAAGGACGGCAAGGATTGCTCTAAGCGCGAGGGCCTGAAAAATTCTGGCAGGATAATACCGAATTCCAAAAGCACGGAAAGACATTTTTCCCAGAGGGGAAGAAAAAAGAAGCAAAGGAGAGAAGAATGGACTTGGAACCAAGAACGATTCGCCCTTTTTTTGTATGAGAAAAAAAGAAAGGAATAGACAGCCCCATAGAACGAGACCAAAACAAAGAGGAGGAAAAGAAGATTAACCGTTAAGAGGGGATTCAACCTCGTTCACCTTAAAGGGTTCGAATGAGGATTCAATGGGCCTACAGGAAAGAGGATTTGGGTGGCAAGCGTAGCCAGGGAGATGGGTTGGGAACGGTACACGGGGTAAAAGGGAGCTTCTTTTTTGGACCCCGCGTTCATGTTATACCCCAAGGGGGGAAAAAAAAAGACAGAGCGGGGAATAGTTTTGTTTTGCAAAAAATCGAGATAAAGGTTGGGATATTGCTCGGTTCGGCCTTTCAGTTTCGTGGAAACCGGTTTAAATTGTTCTCTCTTAGACCGGATTCCTACTGTTGGAAAAGTAATTTGCCTGAAATGAAGAACAATAGACCCCCCGCCGCACCAAGGCACAACCGTAACCCCCACCAAACTGGTTGGAAAACAGGCCCCCGAGGAGAAAGTTAGGGGCCGTGAATCCATGCCAGGGTTAGCGGATCCGCCAGCATGGGGTCTTTGAAACGTGGTAGTGGTTTTGTTTGACGCCCCCCCTCTCTCGGTTGACGGGTCTGGTTTTGGGTAGATACTGGGCAAGAAGGCGGGGGAGTTATATTTTAGTCTATGGCCGAAAGTCCTTACTCATGACGAACGTTGGTCATGAGGGTTTTTCTAACGAGGAAAGAGTTCGACAAAGAAGATGAAGGTAAGGAAAAACAGGCAGCCCACACTATCCGGGGGTCCCGGTTGAATGAATTTCAAGCCACGATCCCTCCTGCCAAAACATGTTTGGGGTAAGCAAGGAATCGAAGCGGAGAGGGTTGCCGAGGACAGGGGGGGTTAAAAAAGGATCCACTACATGAATCATTACAGTTTTGGGAAGAACTATAAGTACAATGAAAATTGAGGAGAACCGGGTTGTCTTTGCTGTGATGGATTTTATATGCAACTTCTCTCTAACTGAGACCTAGTAGACATGTGAGGTCCGTACACCATAACGAAATTTTGTCACCGTGGAGCAACGGGGGACTGAAGGTTTCGGCAAAGAGGGGGGGAATAGAGAAAAGTTGCCTGAATAAAACATTAAGACCAAACCACCAAAAAAGGGTATTTGTTGCCAGGGATTCCAAACAACCCCCAACCCACCGGAATTAAAAAAAAAAAAGGTGTGGGTTTTGGTCTATAAGACTAATATGTCCCTTTGACATTATCACACGACGTCACCTCATCACAAAAGCCAATCTAAGAAAACCGCTTGGGCACAGAACCATCACTGAATCAGCGCAGACACTACACACGAGAATCCTTGTTTGTGAGGTTTTGCCATTAGCACATACCATTCGTAGATACTCATCAAGATCTTTTTTTTTGGAGAAGAGCTTCTGAAAAACAACAATAACGAAAAAAACCGGGGTTACCCTTTTGGGGGGGGGGGGGGTTGACTTTTAAGAAGTTTGCGATACTGACACTTTTAGGAAACTGGCGAATTGGTTGGTTGGGTTTCGGGAGGGTGGGGGGGGCCAGAGAGGAAATCTAGCGCTGGAAGGGGGGGTTTTTGGTGTAATCCTATTAGGGGGGGAAAAAAGTTCAGGTTGTTGGGAGAAAGTTTTAAAACACGGCCCAGGATTACAAGCCTAATGTGCTTTTTGTGGACGGGCCGGGGTTCCACCAATTCAAAGAGTCGGGGGGAATAGATGTTGTGAAATAAGGGCTCTGGGTTGTTGACAGGGACTTTCTTGGAGACTTTAATTGGGACGTAAGAAGAAGGCATGGTTCTTTTTCGAAGAATAGGTACCAAAATAATCGTAAAAAACCCGCGGTAATTTAAACGCGGTAGATAGTGCCGTTGGGGGGTCTGAGGGGGTTGGTCACGGGATTTGAAAAAGGGGATGAAGAAGGGGGGGTCGCAAAGGGGGGGTGTTGGAATAATTGGGTTGAAGGTTTTTCTAACAAGATTTCAAAGGTGATTCGCTACCCATCCCGGTTGAAAATGAGCAGAAGGTGCGAGGAGTTATTGTTGGAAAAAAGGAGGGAAGGGTGTCGTTGAGCGGTGGATTCAGGAAGATACCCTGATGCTTACTGGGCAGGCAAAGGCAGTCAAGCACGTGACATTACAGGCAAACGCAGTAGAGATGACGCCAAAGCGAGGAAAAAATACGCGAGGAAAGCTAGAATGTGCGAAGAAAGGACTAAGGGATAGGGGGGGGGGAGCGGCTGGAATAACCTAAAGGAGGAGCACTCGAATCCGTGGACCAATTCACTCCTCATTGACCCAGCAGAAATGGGGTTTGTTAAAATTAAATTCATAATGCAGAAGGGGAAAAACATAGAAACGATAAAACGCCCGAATCAGGTCAGTTGCCGGAAGCGGCAAAGGATGGGTAATGGGGGGCCTTGGGTGTAATTTAGGGACGGCATGATTTGACAAAGACGGAGGAACAGAGGGGAGGGTTTCTTCGGTTTGGGAACTCAAGAATAAGAAGATAAACTTAACTTCTTGGGTGAGAGGGAGGGACGATGATCCCGCGCCATTGCAATGACCTGAAAACTTGCGTTCCCAGTTGAAGAGAGACTGGACCACACACGCAGCCTGCGAAACAACACCGCTGGGTTACCCGCGCCGGCCTTAGCGGCCTTGGTCAGGAGGTCAACCACAAGGTTCCTCCCCCCCTAAAACGAAAAGTTGGTTTTTGGGGCATTCAGGTGGAAAAAAAAAGGGTTGTCCTCCGAAAGGGAAATGTGACGAGATCTTGGGGAGGACCCCTAAACAAATTCCAGTGGAGGGAAAAGTGAACTTCGAAAACGAAAAAACACCACCCAGAAAAAGTCGTTGCCTCGTTTCGAGCGGAAGGGGCCATCCATGTAAAGCGAACAGGGGGAGGGGGCCACATCCACAACGGGGAAAAAAGATGCGGGATGATAGAGAGGAAGTTAAACAAGAGTAACCACTAAATCAAGGGGGGGAATTCCACAATTTTCAAATGGGAAAGGGGTGATTTAGGTGGGGAAAGACAGAGTGGAGGTGTGGATTTTATGGGAACGGGGGAGTCCAGCAGAAAACAACAAGGGGGGGGAAACCAATCCGAAAGATTCCACCGTGGGGGTGGGAACCCTTGGGGGGACGAATCCGGTGAATGAAAAGAAAACGAGGTGTACGGTAAAGGCCTTAGGAATAGAATAATAGCCACCAAATCAAGGTCACAAGGAGGAAGGACCGGGGCCTTGTGAAGGATGAAAACCGAGGGAATTGGCCCCGCCGGGCAAGGGGGTTTTGGATTCTTTTGCCGCGAGAGGGGGAAAATTCGGGCGTGAAAGGGGGGTGGGGGAGAGGATATGTGGAATGTGTAACGGCGACGCCTGGATTCAAAGGACCCCACAAAAACAAAGTACGTTGTTGGTACTTGGGGGAAAGAATAAATGGCCTAAAAAGAATCCAAGACAGCAGGCAACAAAGAACTGGGTTTCTCGCAAAAAAAAACGGCCAGACACCAGGAAATCAAATCCGGGGGGGGGGTCATAAAGACAACCACAAATCCCGGCTTTGTTTGGAAATGGAAAGAAACAGCAGGGTGGGCGCCTTTGAAGTGCCGGGCAAAAGACCGCAAAAATAGACTCGAAAACCAAAAAAAATAGAGTAGAAAAGAGAAGATTTTTTGGTCAGGTTGGAGACGGATCCAAATAACAAACTGGGATTAAATACAAGAAGGTCTTATGTACAGAAACAACAGGCAAGCAAAGAAAACGTGAAACGCGCGCGGCTGGAAAACCATGTGAAGATGAATCGGGGGAAGAAAGAAGCCACCTTAGCACCGCCAAGAAAAAGTGTCCTGGAAGTGGGGTCTAAGCAAGACAGTGCATTCAGGACGACAGATTAAGGCAAAGAGACGGGTGCAGATTGACCCGGGTAATTGAAAGTCGGCGGCGCAAACGCTCGGAATAACGCCTGGGACCGGGAACTTTGCTAACGTTTCCTAGAGAATGAAACTGGGCAGAAATCGATGTCAAACACGGTCTCAGATGTGGAAAATTGGTGTATGAATTAAAAACATAGAGGTGGGAGACGAGAACGGAGGTTGTTTCATTGGTTCAAGGGGGAAACGGATTCGGAACGTAGGGCAAGAATAGGGGCAAGAAGGAAAATGGCAACTTTGGGGGGGTGCTGGTAAACGCACCAGAAATTAACCCTCCAAATGCAGTCAAACCAATTCCCCCGATTGCAGAAGGAAATTCGAAAAAGTACTATGGCACTGGTGTCCTTGATGCAACGGCATCGCGATATCGACGTGACTAGGGGGGGGGGTCCGACCATGTGGGCAGCCCCGGCCTGTTATGAAGTAAACCCTTTCAGAGGGCAACGACTAATAAGATGTTAGGGTTCTAGGGTTGAGTGAGGGGACCTGTGACCTAAGCACCGGTAAATTCTTTTCAACTCACAAAAAAAAGACAGTGATCTTCTAATTGCTCACCATGTTGAAAACGCCGGCAAAGGGTTCAACAAACCGACGCAAAAAAGTTGCGGGGTCTCAAGGTTGGAAGCAATAACCGTTACAGGAAGCCCACTATTCCCAAGCGTTTTTGGGGGGCGAATGGGGGGGAGGTATCAAGGCAGAGGGAGGGACCGGAAAAAGTGGCTCATGAGGAAATTGGCAGGGGGCATAAGGTAGAAAACACCTTAGTTTGATCAGGTTAAGTGATTTCGATGAGGTCAAAGAGCATTAAGCCTAAATAAAACGCTTGAAATGACAAGGACAAACAAAAGGACACGGCAAATTCACCATAGTCCGTTAGGAAGAGCCTTACATTCGAACCGTGTTTTTTCTGGCCCGGCGGGGCACCGATGGACAATCGTACCTGGAAAAATGGGCGAGGGGGTGGGTTGTAAGGTGGGGTGTGAAACACCAACAACCCACCACCCCATTGGTTTTTTTTTGGAAACATTTGAACCACGCTTCCATTGAGCCAACCGGGGTGATCCGCACACAAAGCCGTTCATCGCCTCCATGCGTTGGATGCCCCGTCTAAGCTGGCAGACACATGCGCTATGTTGAGGTCGCTAACTCGACATTAATGCCAGGCGGGAATAAACCCGCAGGAAGCAGGTTTCAGGAAAGAAAACCCTTATCACAGTCCCTCGTAAATAGATCCACCTATAAAAGAGTAAAAGGAAACTTTAAATTGCGGGATAGAAAAAACACTCATGGAGAAATGAACAAGACCTGAACGAACAAAACTACCAAGTTCCAAATACAAGAGGGAACCCAAAGAAGACAAGGCAATGAAACTAAGCGAGCTTGGTTTTGGAAATACCATTCGCGTTGAGGGGTCTGAAATGGTCACTGGGGGAAAACGAGGAAAAAAATTATAACAAAAAAAACCCAAGGGGTCAGACCTTTCCATCCGACGGCTGGTGAAAAGCCTGTACACACTCACAGAGAATTTGGGTTAATCTCTGAAAATCTTTTGAAGAAATGTCATCCGAAAAAAAGGGATCAAAAAAAAAGGGGGAGTAAAGTAGGGGGGAATTTTTTACCATACGGGACAAACACGGAAAGTGGTTATTTGGGTTTTTGAAAGGAAGGGGAAATCAAAAAAAGGGCAAAGAAGCAGAGGCCTAAAAAGAAAGAAAATATGCGCCGGTTTGGAAGACACAAGGTTCTCTTCTACTTAAAATCATACTGCACAACTCAAAAACGTAGAAAGACAATTTGACAAACCCAGTCTGATTCTCGAATCATTAGGGCTGTCTTCCATTACCAAAAAAGAGGTGCGGGTTCAAGACCCGTTTCTGGAGAGAAAAAAAAAAAGACGCGGGGGGGGGGGTAAATTTGGTAGTAGTCCGAACTCTATTTAACGCGTAGTTGAATCAAAAGGGAAAAAGCTATGAGAAGAGAAAAGTCTACGGAGGGATCGTTGAGTGGCAGCTCAAGATGCCTTGAGGGAAGATGTATTGAAATCTTTCGAAGCCGAGGGGACCGGGTGGGATCCCACCAGGGGGGACAATTGGTGATTGAAACAGCAGCCGTGGCAGAATAGACGGGAACAGGGGTTGATAGGGAGGGGATACAGGGGAGAACTGCATCGAAAAAAGAAGAACCAATGAAGAAGGCCAAGGGCTTCGAAAAGTGTCCCCAAAAGCACCATAACACAACTAAACGTTTCTCTGTAGGGGGCGAAACTACTAATTAGAAACTGGCAACACCGACTTCCCTTAGATTTGAAAAGCGAAAACAATCTTTACTCTTTCTCTCGGGGGGGGGGAATTCGAAACCAGGGGAAAAGAATTCGTGGGAAGCGACTCGGACGGAAGTCGGACTTGGGGAAGATCTCGGCTCACCCCAACCAGACCTAAGAAGAAGTCCCGGGGAACTTTCGTTCAAGAAGAACGAAAAGTTTCCTTCCCCACGGGAATTTCCGAGCAAAGGCACGAAGAGAATTTTGGCTAAAAAAGATACGGACCATACAAGTTGGACCTGAAGGGAAAAGGAACCAGTGGGGGTGGGGGAGAAGGGTCCTGAGTTCGAATCATTGTCAGACAGGAGGCGCCGAGGACGGTACACGGGGTAGAAGACAATAAAAACGGAAAGAAAATAATGCCTCGGGTAGCGAAAAAAGGTCCGCTCTATTGCGCCCACGAGGGGAAGGTTAAGACTATCAAGCAGGGAAAAATGATGCTGACAGGGGATAAGAAGTACTCAAAAAGAAAATCCTAAAGGGCCAAGCCTGAAAAACACGAATCGAAGTCGAGTCACAATTGGGAAACATAACGGGAGGAGCATAATTGTTAGTAAAAAGATTGAAGACGGACC
>Ga0179593_1272456_pt1 | contig 10058 bp, 16 predicted proteins | sample CZODoug2_1_08_16_FD_185931 | JGI IMG/M metagenome (GOLD analysis project Ga0179593, IMG submission 185931) | Vadose zone soil fungal communities from Angelo Coast Range Reserve, California, USA - CZODoug2_1_08_16fungal (PacBio error correction) | ecosystem: Environmental > Terrestrial > Soil >...
GGGGGAGTAGTTTTCCACATGGGGTTCAAGGTACGAAAGAGGGAAGAACTGGAGTAACAAATGTAGAAAGAGATATGGTGGCCGTCGATAACATTTCTCGTACTACTTTCCTAATTGACAAACCTGTTCAAAATCGAGCTCCTTTTTGGAAGAGTAAGAAAAAGCTGAAGAAAGGCCCTCGATAGGAGAAATACCCATCGGTAGTGTTGGGAAGCAAAATTGACAATCACTAACTTATTACGGAGGGCCATGCGATTCGTACCCAGCTAGATATAAACAAAACGTAAGACCAAGCCTTCGATCAGGAGATAGAGCCTCGTGCGAGTCACAATGGAAACAATGAAAACGGTCACCTCTCTTCCTTGTTGACTCGCCAGTACATCTAGTTAGGGAGAACCCGACGATTGGGGACATACCACGGAGGGGTTCCTCAACGTCTACTGGGGAGAGGCAAACAGGCCGCCATTTTTGGGAGTGGGAGCCTGCAATGCGGCACGAAAAAAAACCACCGGCAAAAAAGATTTTTATACGAAAGAAGGAAGAAGAACTGCTATCGAATCAAACGGGAAAGCGCTCTTGTAGTAAAGGGGGGCGGGCGTTTTAGAGAGTCGTTCGCCGAGGGAAAGAGGTTGCAGCACGGCGGTGGGCTATGAGAAGAAAAGAGAAAGAAACAGGGTTTTGAGTAGAGGAGAGGGGAGCGGACGATGGCTACCTCTAAGGGGGGGGGGAAAAAGGGCCTGGCCTATATCAGAAACGGAAGGTTTCCCGAGCTTCTGGAACGAGGTGACTAACTGGGGTGGTGGAGTCGGGAGCCTGGCGGGACTCCCTACACAGGGTAAATGCTGATGATCTTCAAGAAAACCGAGGGACGCAGAGGATCTGTCGCCAGGAAGGGAAAGGGTGATGCTGCATTGTTGTCTCAAAGTTTAGGGAAATGGAGAAGTGTACTTTGGGGGGGAGCTGTTATCTACTCAAGAACAAAAAAACGGCTTATTATTAAAGTAAAAGAGAAATGCATTAGCAAGAACAGGGCCTCCCCGGGGGGGGGGGAAAAAACAAAAAATTCAGGCATCACCGCCACGACTGGCATATAAGGGAGGAAACCGAGGAAGGAGCAAACCGGGATTAACTCCGGAGAGTTCTGGCTGGTACGGGGAGGAAGCCGCCAGGAGAGAATAGAAAATAGAAAAGGGGGCATTTAGAGAAGAGCGAAAAGACCGCGCTAATAAGGGCCAGGTCTTTATAGGGGCAAAAGTACGTTTGGAAAAAGAGGAAACCGCACCATTTCTCAAATCCATTCGAGGCGACGTTCCTCTTCAAAATCCGTGTCTGAACGCGATTTTTAGAGCCATCGATAGAGGGAACTGAGCTCGGAGCAGGGAACGTAAAGAACGGCCAGAAAAAAAGCGCTGCCCGGTCACATTTGGAAAGACTTAAAGTCTGCTGGAAGTAGTGGCCACTGGTGAGGAAGGTTACGCGAAGGGTTACATGAAAACCATGCTCGGACTGAGGGACGGACATAAACGCGCCGCAAAAAGGGGAAGAAGGGATTCTCTACAAAAAAGGAGGAAGCAGAAAGCCTTGATCAATACAGACGTGAAGAGGGTCCTCGTAGGGGTACCAAGAGGCAGCGGAGAGACAGCGCAAGAGAAGCACGAAGGGGGTTTCAATTGGGAAATTGGGGGACGAAGAGACGTGCCAGACGGGATTTACCGAATGGACGCGTTGGATCACATAGGTTAGAGAGTCCGGCGGTTCTCTTTGTCAAGAATGGACTGAAACTGAAGGATGAGCGCAGGGTGAGGGGGGGAAAGGAATAACCAAAAGATAGTTAGGCCGTTAGTGTCTATTAGGCACTTGGAAATTCGCAGCGCGACAAAAAGTATCAACGAAGAGATTACCTCGATGCGAGCACAGGTTCAGGTCGCGTTGTAGGGATGACATAGATAGTAACCGACCGTGTGAACGCCGCAGTCGTTCATAGAGATAATGGGGGTAATAAAATCCAAAGAAAACCTGTAATGGGGGGGAAAAGCCAAAAAACTTGCTCAAGGTGCTAGGGATTCCAATGACGTCATAGAATCGAAAGGAGGGCTGGAAGAAAAGTTGTGGCGATGATCTGTACAACCTGTGGAAGTTTCACAAAAAAGCGGAGGAAACGCATCACTCAGTGCCGGGCACACGAAAATCGTCGGGACGTGAACGGGAACTGACCATTGGTCGCGCGCTCAGGACAAAAGGCGGGAACAGGGATCGAATCGACCGCCGTCCCTTTGAATTCACCGCCTCGGCAGATTTCCCCAAGGCGGGGGGGCAGAAGCAGACCTATCCCCAAGGCAAAAGCCACCCACTAACTTAGAGCAAGGAAACGGAAAAGGGGGGTGGGGTAACCTTGTTCCCGACTCAGGGGTTGAACCAGGTGCCGGACGAAATGGGACGGGAGGCTTCACTTGAAAAGAAAACGCTCTTTGGGTCGCGGCGTGAAAATCTTTTTCACCCGGGACGAGGATTCTTAAAGAAAAGCAAGGGGGGGGGTGTGGGGGGGGGGGGGGGGGGAATCCACGCTGCCGAACTTGCCTTGCCTCAACTCAAGTCGGGAGAAAAAAAAAAAAGAAAAGTAAATAAGACGAAGGTAGCCCCGCCCAAGACCGTTTCAAAACCGGGTCCGAGGGTTCGATGTCCAAAATATTCGGCACCAAAACATCCTGCACAAGGGGAAGTAGCGAAAAGGAGGGGAGACGCGATTCTTTCTCCAGAGGCTCAGGTCGCGAGGATGAGCGCCATGAGTTCATTACAAATCAAAACGGGAGCGGGGAGAACGTACAATAGAAAGAAATCTATTAATGAGAGAGTCGATCAACCATGGGTGGCACAGGGAATGCGTTGAAGGGAAGCCCGCGATGCGTATGGCGACGCGCTCGAAAAGGAGGCAGCAAATTTGGAGAGGAGGACATAAGCACGACAACTCGTACAGGGGGGACAGAATCGCTCCTTCAACAAGTCGATGTCACAGGGGAAAAAAAGACATGTCAGGGGATCCCTGGAGTCAGGCGTCTGGGTTTGGGGGGAGCCTTGCCCAAGAGGAAGAAGAGAAAACGTAGGGTCGCTCAGGGAGAAAAAACGCTCGAATACAAGAGGAAAAGAGAGAAGGGCGACGGGGAAAAAGTGGGAAGGTCAAGAGGCACAAAAAAGGAGGAGGATGAAGATGAGATATATCTCGCCACCTAAGAGATTCGCCCAACGCGGGAGGGGTCGAGCTTTCGCTGCATCCGCAGCTATCGAAAACGAAGTGGACCGGACTCGAGGATTTGATCTAGAAAAAATGCCGTGACTGGTTTCGCGGGGAAAGGCTTCCGACGGGAAAATTTGGTCAAAAAGAAGGATTGGAACTGAAAACCTGCCTTCCGGTACGTTCTTTGGGGGGAACCGGGAAGACGGGGAAAATTGGCTGAAGAGCATCTAGGCAGCTCATCTGTGAACGACAAACCGGGGGGGAGCTGCAAAATCGTCGATCGGGGCAACCAAAAGGAGGAAATCGATTGCGAGGGATTCTCCGCAGAGAAAAAAATAGCGATTAACGATTGCTGTAAAAGCCTGGAGGAAAAATCGCCGCTAAAGACCAACCGGACCGACCGAAAAAAAGAACGTGGGGAGGAGGAATCTAGGAAAACTCTGTACCCGGGACTGAAACAGGGGGCGTGTCAAAAACTGGGGCAGGATTATAGCACTTCGCGACAGAGAGCTGAAAAAAGAAAAAATGGGCCCCACCTACATAGTAAGAAGTTCATCCTCAGATATGCGGGGAATAAGCTAGGAGCCACGAACAATGCGGGCAGTATTCCAGTCTGTCAGGGGAAACAGTGGACAAGCCCTCTTGGACCGTGTAACATTATACCAATCTGCGCGGGGAAAAAAGCGAGCCTCATATAGGAAAATTCGGAGGAGGGGGGACCGGCATGTATATGAGGCTTACCGATGCTTTAGGAAAATGATGGGTGAGAAAGATAAAGTTCGGACGGTCGAGTCTTATAGGCAGAGGGCAGTCAAACCAAAAAAACATGTATTTAAAAAAAGAAAAAACCGGTCATAAATGCTCGATGGGGGTGAGAAAAGGTCAAGGCACGGTTTCGAGGGAGATACTGACATCCACGCAAGCGATTCTGCATCGCACCACTAGCGCCGCCCTCACAAGCATGACGTGGTCAGGATGCCTGTCAGGGCATCCCAGAAAGTCATCGCCGAAAAAGGCCTGGCGATTAAGAAAAGGATCCATTCAAGGACTGCTTGGGCGTGAGGACACCGTGAATGTTCTCTATGTAGAGGGGGAGGGAAAGGTCGTTCCTGGCAAAAAGGCATTGGTTAAGGGGGGAAGAAAGAGAATCCAAGGCGGACCCTGACGGTGGCGTACTGGAAAAGCCCGCGTCATCGGCCGGAGTCTATACCGGTGTGCGCTGTCGAAGAAACATGCGGACAAAAGAATCCAATGCGCCCAGGGGAAAAATCCGACAGTTTCAACGGTGGGTGTAAGGTCCAATTAACATCAAAGAGGAGGGAATAGCTGCAGTTGGGAGGCCTAACCCCTATAGATCACAAATAAAAATAATCTAAGGGGGGAATCATTCAGAGGAATCGAGGAGATCAAGGGTCTGGGACTCGTGCGAGTATGTGGAAAAAAAAAAAACAGGAAAAGAGAGGATCTCTAGAGGAACGAGCGAGGGAAAATATCTGGGGCACGGCCGCAAGGGGGTAGGGAGCCCGGCTTTTTTAATCTGCCGTCGAAATGGTTTAGAAAAAAAAAAAACAGGCCGGCAGGGGGTTTAGGGTCTTACTGAGGAAAAAAAGGCCTGGAAAGTGGGAAGAAACCGCCGTCAAAAAGGCCCACCCAAGAGGTTTCAGAGGCAGAACTCCTGGCTACAGGATCAGAGCTCGCTTGAAAAGGACTACGAAGTGGAAATCGCTGTGGAAGGAGGGGTGGATCGAATTTTCGCAAAATTGGTCTGGAAAGAAGGCGCTGGGTTAAAGGGGGGGCGCAGGAGAGCTAGCGACCTGGTTCATCGAGAAGGAGGGGGTTTCTCTTCTAAAAAATCTTTCCTGAAACCAGAATCAACAAATTATTATTAGGTACCCTGCTTTAGAAGGACCCGGCGCGTTGAAAAAAGCGATGGGAGACGTAGAGCTGGATTGGATCTGCCCGCCCCGGAAACCTCAAAAACAAAATTATAGAGCGTGAAAAAGAAGTCCGTCTGGGTATGGCGCGGGGTGAAGCCGCGGACGGACAAGGAGGGAACGGGTGGGGGCCTGTTGAGGAAGTGAGACTGTTGGAGCCACATATGGTGCCTCGGGGATAAGAAAAAAAGTATGAGGAAAAGAAGAAAGAAGGAAGACGACCCGTTTTTTTAAGCCCGACAGACTAATTGAAACCTAGCCATAAAAAAACGAAATAGACAGGAAAAAGTCCAGCGTAAAACCGAAAGATCGCCTCCACCTCAGGGACAGAAAAGGGGAAGGATGACGATCATAGAAGCACCGGTCTGTTACGGGAGGTGCAAAAGGAAAAGCAAAGTCTCGGAATGCAAATCGCCACTCCAGGGTCGAAAAGAGGACAAAAAAAGGCGGGACGAGGAAAGTATACCAGTGGATTTCGTGGTGGAAAAAGCGTTTGGAACCATCGTATGAAAGACTTTGCTATGAGCAACCAGGGTCGGAGGATTGGGGAAGATCATAGAGACGTGATGCAAAACTTGAAAAACGCAAGAATCTTCGAAATGACGGACAAAAGCACGCTTACATTACTTCGCGATTAAAGGGAGAAATTCCCAGAATCCAATTTCCAGAGCTATGAGAAGGGGAGGGGAACGAAAAAATCTAGCTTGGTTACAGCATTAAAAGCGGGAAGTGTAACATGGAGCAACGGTGAGGGGAACAAGGAGCTCGGTCCGCCAAGGGGGGGGAGGCCTGAGGGAAACTCCAACATGTCGACGTTCATGTAGAAAAAAAGACTAGGCCAATATCAGGGGCCGCTAAAGGGAGGGTCCCTAAGAGCGGGATAAAAAAAAGGAACGCTAGGTTCCAGGGGGAACCCTTTTAGATGGCCAAAAAGCCCGCGATCTCATAGAGTACGAGAAACTGTGAGAGTCTCGTGGATGATGATGATCTCAGGTGGCGGCGCTGTGGTCAAACATAAACAGGCAAGTAAGCAGGGTGGTGGGGGGAATCCCAACCGAAATAAGTCATGGGGAGGGCACAGACGTGGTTGTCCTTGTCAAAGGGTCAGAGAACTCTAAACAAGATAGAGAAGAAGGTGCAAAAAGGTTGCTCTAAAAGTCAGGTCAAAGAATGATTAGAGGCGATGGAAAAAGCTACCCCAGGATAGATTTCTAAAAGAGGAAAAATCTGTGAGAATCGGTACATCGAGACATAAGGGACCTGATAAATGCCGCTCCGTTTAAGTTTCCTGCTCTTGCAATGGTGAAAAAGGAAATCCTTGCTCAGGTCACGATGCATGGAGCTGTATTAAGGAAGATAAAAAAATCGCGATGCTGCGGGCAGTTGGCGCGTAAGAATGGGGGGGTGATGGTAGAAGGACACGGCGGGGAGTGTGAAAAAAAAAAATAGATGTCGAAGAAAGACATCTCAATCCTAAAAGGAAATCGAGCATGTTGAACAGAAGGGGGAATTTAAGGGTCTTCACGCACCGCGGCATACCAGACAAGGGGAGAGGCGAAGACGTCACATTTGAGGCAACAGGAAAGGTCAGAAAGCTCGGCGCAGCATACCTGAAGGGGAAAACGACAGCAATGTCCACGACACTTATTAGCAGATCTGGAAAAAAAGGAATTTGTACTGGTTCCAAAGAAACCTCTGGGCCGAGACAGAAGTGATGATTATAATTCAGAAAAAGCAAGAAGGGAACGGGGGGGAAGAGAAGTTTTCAGGGAGGAGTGGAATATCTGTATGTTCAGTCAACACGTGGACCGATATGAGACGGAGGGAAAAAAAACTCACCTTAGTTCACTCGGGAGGTCGGGGAAAATACACTCGCGGTGATAAGAAATATTGCAAAGGGTCTTCAAGAAAAACCTGACGGGGGGGGGAATTCAGAAATCAATCAGCCCGGTGGGAAAAAAAAAAGGAAGATGTCCCCAATTATTCTCGAAGGCAGCCATCACAGCACGGACGCAGAGCGGAAAACTAGGGAGCGGAGAGGAGGTTCTAAATCCGGAGGATAGCGGGTAGTAGCTAGGGGACCTCGTCGAAGATAGGGTTTCTCTAGGAGGGAAGGAAAAATGAGGAAGGTCGGGTAAGGAAAAGAAGTGTTGCAAGCTCGGGTCTGAAGACCGCAGAGGAGGCCATGCCCTCAAATGAGCAGCACCGTAAATGTAACGACATCACCAGAAAGGACGTTAGGAGGCAAGGTTTTCTGCACCGGCAAAAGCGTCTTGAAAGGGAAACCGCCGACGGCAACTGGTCAGAGAAAGTCATTCAGTTTAGGGAAGGAAACAGAATAGGGGACAAAAACCTGGGGTGTAAGTACCCTTTCTTTATTAAAGAAGGGCAGCGGCGGAAAGAGAGCCACGAATCGAGGAGAATGCGACTCCACGGTTGAGGGGCTCTCACAAAAAGAGGAAGGTAATATACTAAGTATATAGAGGGAGACGTCGCATGCGCCGAAGAGGGGTCGGTCGGTCGGGTCCTGCAGAGGGAGCTAGCCATAGAAAGACCAGTGTACGCCGACTAGGGGGAGTGTTTGGGGGGGGGGGGGGGTTGTGGGGGGGGGGTGGTGGGTGGGGGTGGGGGGGGGGGGGGGGGGGGGGGGGGGGGGGGGGGGGGGGGGTGGGGGGGGGGGTGGGGTTATTCTTTCTATGATATATCAAAGAATTGAAAGACTGAAAAGTTCTTTTCCATAAGAGTGCCAGAGGGGAGGATAAAGGGCGAAGAACTGAATAAGAATTCTGTCTAGAAAAAAAAGACTTTACCGTCTGACTAAGCCGTGCAAGACGCAAAGAATAGGGAGCTTAGACAACGTCTCGGACAAAAGGGGAGGGGGTATCACAAAGGCAAGAGTAACTCGTGGGAGGCGTTTAAATGATCAGAGAGCGCGACCCAGGGGTAAAGATAGGCGCCGAATACAAACCGCCTGGTATGAGCAAGGGGAATCTACGCTCACGGGAAGGCACGGAAGAAAAAATTGTGAGTCGGAGGCCGGGGGAACGGTTGGGGAAAGGAAGGTTAGGAGGAAAGGGAAGGAATTGGGGGGCGGAAGGGAACGACGGAAAAAAGGGGAAGCGAAGTCGGAGGGAGACAGTACGATCTGAAAGAAGGAGGACCGCCGATGCTTGGGGTCAAAAAAGGGACGGTCAGCCAGCGGGGAAAGAAAGAAAAGAGCGATGAACTAACAACGACCAAAGACGCAGGGTAAAGCGCGGAGGGAAGCACGGAATTGCTTCAGGGAACATCGGGGACAAGTAAAAAAACTCGGTCACGAAGGAAAGGAAATAAATCGGGGCAGATGATGGGTTGAGGCAATGTTCTGGAGGTCAAAAGGGCAAGTGAAAAAAACCGCAGGTGCATCAAGGAAAGGGAACGTCGATTTAGTCTCCATGTTGGGAAAAGGAGCGAGGGAGCGATGAACAACCGGGCAAATGTATTTGAACGTGAGCAGGGAAACACTTTCGAGGCATTGGGCAAGAGATGTCTGCCCCTCGGGGAACAGAAGCGATTAATGAGCCAACAAAGAGCCCCCGAAAAAAGAAACCTCAGAGATTTTCAATGAAGGGGGGGGAGGCCAGATAAAAATGGATCTCCGGGGAAAGAATTGCGGAAAAAGTGAAAGAGGTTGGCACTTTCAAGCGGCGTCACTTGGAATATTTCACTATCAGGTACCTGTTAACGATCTTTTACATGACTGTCCTATGGGAGAAACTGGATCGGGGGGTCGCTAAAAAAATAGAGAGAGAAAAATCCATTTAGCGGACCTGACGGGGGCTAGAAGGGGAAAGAAAAACTAAGATCCGGAGGAAGATCACAGGTCTGAGGGAGAGCACAGGCCAATCCGCGAAGCAAACTCCACCGAAAAGCATTGCGGGGGGGGGGGGGGGGGGGAGGCCAATTAAATAAGAAAAAAGCTGATCTTACGGCCGGGTGAGGGGAGGGGGGGGAGAAAAGAACGCCCTCAGGAGGAAATCAGAAAAAATCGACCGCCAAGCAGTCAGAGAAGAGGAAGAGATGTGGGGAAAGATGAGAGGTTGTCACAAGGAAAAAAAGGGAAATCGGAGATATTGCTCTTGAAAGAAACGCGAGAAAAATACGATATTTGGTAAACGACGTGGGTGAAACTTTCGAAAATAGGACGTCTATGTTGGGAGCGTCATCCGAAGGGCTTTGGGCGGCGAAAAGGAGGACAGTTGAACGAAGAAAAAGGGGAAAAGGCACGTACAGGAAAAAGAAGGGTAAGAGCTGGAGGGAAAAAAGGTCAGAGAAAGACGACTGCTCACTAGGGACAAGGGGAGCATCGGACAAAAGGAGGGAAGAGAGTAGGGGGAAAGCGGACGGGTAACCTATCAAGCAAAGGTGAAAGTGTATATCTTGGAGCGAAAGAGTTGTAATGCGTGATATGCGCGGAAGAATAGAAAGTTTAAAAAGCTTCTGAAGAGGGAGGGGGTCGAGGAGATGGGCTAAACTATTCAAAAACGACCCAGACATATAGAAAACGCGGCAGGAAGGGAAAAGAGCGGGTACCTCTCGCTTTTCGGGGGACCGGGGGGGAGAGGGGGGGCGATTTGCAACAGAGCCTGGGAGGGATTAAAAACAACGAAAGCTTCTGTAAGAAAAGGACGTGGAGAAAGGGCAACATCAGAGGAGATGCGACTAGTCGGGAGGTGGCCGCTCGGAGGACTTGTTTATTCTAATCGGGGGGGGAAGGGACAGGTGTAGGGACCGTGAGCATGTTTCCTGTGAGAGAAAAGTGGTCATCGGGAATCTCACAAACACGTATGATGATGAAAATAAGAAGATATACTAAAGGGGGGTCATTTTGAAGACCGACACTGAAAGACTCC
>Ga0179593_1370022_pt1 | contig 10058 bp, 11 predicted proteins | sample CZODoug2_1_08_16_FD_185931 | JGI IMG/M metagenome (GOLD analysis project Ga0179593, IMG submission 185931) | Vadose zone soil fungal communities from Angelo Coast Range Reserve, California, USA - CZODoug2_1_08_16fungal (PacBio error correction) | ecosystem: Environmental > Terrestrial > Soil >...
AGGAGGTCCCATATTAGTCAGGAGGCAGGGGTAATGGGGGTTAAAAGGCCGGGGGATTTTAGGTGCTACTCCGGGACTAGAAAAGCTAGGGATGGCTCCCATGGTTAATTCGCTGGAAGGATAGGAGGAAATGACGTACAAGGCGGCTAACTCGTCGGAAAGCAAGGGGGAAAAGTCTTAACTACCTTGACGACTCTACCCTGCGGATGTACGTCATGATGTCAAAGAGTTTAAACGTACCTAGGGATATGAACTCAGAGAGATACTCTCACCAGTCATGAACGACTTCCCGCACCACCGAAACATAAAAGAAGAGAACCGGGGGAGCTAGAAAAGATCACAAAAAAACAGAACTACTCCACTTCTAAAGGGTGAGAACCTGCCCACTATGGACGGCAACGTCTTCCTGGGGAACCTGGAGCACTGGAGGAGGAAGCGGGGATATTCACTTCCGCTAAGAAGAAGCTAGCTAGATAAAAGAGCCGACTGGGGCGGGAAGAAACCAATACTAGAGAAACATGAGGGATAATTAAAACTTTGTAAACTTTTATAGGGCAACCGAAGAGGGAAGCCCGGTGGGTGGTAAGACCCTTCGAGCATCGCCCTTCTCCTGGGGGGGGAAATGGGCAATCTGGAGTCAAGACCTAAGCGACCAAGAGAAGGAGGCGGCGGTCGGTAGACAGGGGAAATCTAATAATGATAGAGAGGTGAAAAGTGGCATCCAAGAGCGTAAAGAAGAAAAAAAATTTAGTCAACTCGCAACCCGTCAAGGTGACCAAAAGTCGGACCTAGCACGCCACGAAGGTCGGGAGAAGGGGAGGGAATGTACGTGCGATAGCGCTGAAGGCCAAGGACAAAAAAACAAGACGGCCACTCATGTGCACTGCCAAAGGAATTCTTAGATGACCCGAAAGGGGGCGACTCAAAGCCTCTAACCCTCCGGGGCCGACCGGAAGAGGAAGTCACTGGCGTCTCCGCGTAGTCTGAGAAAACAATCTTTAAAACTTGACCTGGAACTCATCAAAAGGGGTGGGATAGCCATGTGACGTGCAGGGTAAGAGACAGACCTATTACCAGGCAGGGAAGGTGAGGTAAATGGTGTTGGACCGAAAGGGAGGTTTGGTGGAGTTAGAACGACTATATGATTAGAGGCGATGCCGCGCCGAGGGGGGAAAGAGGACACAAGAGAGAGAATTCACAAGCCAAAGTCATGGGCTAAATATAAAAAGGTGCGGGCTTCGTTTAAGTTTTCGGGTGAATGAAGCAGGGGAAAGGTGTAACAGATCAAAAAAGGCGTTTGGTAGCCAAAAGAGCGCTGGACTTCATCGGAATCGCGAAGCTCAATCGCGCCGATCGCCAGCCAAAGTTACGTCGGGCTTGAGAAGAGAAAAAAACACCCCCACCCCAAGCAAAACAGAAATCCTGGAAAAAGAGCGACCATCTAGGTAATTCCGACATCTAAGGCGGAGAAGGAAGAGACCTCGTAGCCGATATTGAAGGCGGTGATCGGCGAAAGACAAAGTTGCAAAAGCAAACTCGTCCACGAGGGGGCGGAGAAATCAGGGATAAGTCTTTTTATAAACTAATCCCCTCCCCGCAGGAGGGGGGGGGAGAAAGTGGCGGGGAGTTGGCCATTTCTATGTTCAAAGGTCCTTTTTGTAGAGGCAGCAAGAAGGAGAATACGGGAGAAGCAAGGAGTCCGGTAGAAGCGGACCTAGGGGAAAAAAACCGATACAAAAATCGGCGGAACTAACTGACTGACAGGTTACCTGCCCTATCGATAACGAGTGGAACAGGAGTATAACACGTCCTTTTCGCAATTGGTGGGGGATCTGGCAATTGACCTAGATGAACAGAATCGACAGGCGCTCCGGCGTGTGGAGCAGTGTGGGTTTCTCCGTAGAAAAAGATAAGGAAAAGAGGAGGGAAGCAGTCGTGAAGGGGTGTTGCAGGGTGAGTCCCAATAGGGCGGCAAAGGTATCTGAACGAGGAGGAAGGCAGAAACTCAGGATTCAAAGGGAGAGAGACTGGCAAAAAGAAGGGGCCGTTGAGGTCGGGCGCTGTGACAGAGCTCATGATACAATGGAGCAACAAAGACGCCGGTCGCTGGTACAGTCGCAGGACAGAAGGGAAGGAAGGGAAAGTGCGAGAGTCCCAGCACAAGGGGGGATCAGTGAAGAAAAAAGAGCGACGCCCTCAAACAATTACTACGAGCATAGAAAGTAGAGTCTGAGCTCTCTTAACTAATTTCCCCGCCATTCAGGCAGGAGAGAAGCAGCGGACTCCGGTTGGTAACCATAGGGCTAGAGGATACTAGCGAAAGGCCGAGGGACCTCTTCAAGGAAAAAAAGCGAAAAAAAAAACCCAACAGGGTAATGGACTCTCGCCGAGATGAGAGGGAGGGTATAGAGGCACCTGAACTTAGAAGACTCTCTTAACCCGGAATGAGTCGATCTTGTCGTATCAGGGATATGTTTCAAGCGAAAGGGGGGGGGAGACCTGTAGAGTCTGGGAAGGCGAAAAAACGGAGTCTTCTAAATCAAGGAAGGAAGAAGCAAAGGAGCTTTAACTTGATATCCGTGTGAGGAGTGGGTCTCGGACGACGTAAGATGAAAGATTAGGGTTCGGCCTCGTAGAACCGTGCAGGTGAGGGGGTGTCGACGGATCACTTGGGAACTGACCTTAAGGGGAAGAAGAACTAAGCGAGGAACATAATCTCTCTCATGGCTCAAGAGAGGTGGGAACGCGGATGGTGGGTCCCTGACTTCAGGGGAGGAGGTGAGTGACGTCGTAGGGGATATAAGAAAAGGCGCTTTACAAGACGTACGACGCCATCAATCAAAGAAGGAACAGATCCGGAGCGACGTGGAGTGTTCGTTTTTTCGTTAAGATGAAAGAGGGCAAGGGAAGGGGAGAGGAGAGAAAGAAGCGTGCCTGAGTGGGAGGTCCCCCTAATTCGCGGGGTGTAGTGAGGGTGACATGGGGGTATGCATTATCGAGATCATTAAAAGGGAGAAGGGGGGGAAACTTCTGTTGCAGGAGACAACGAACAAAAAAAGATGGCAGTCAAGAGCCCAGAGGTGGGGAAGTCGGTCGCGGGTAGAGCCATAGAGAACCGGTCTCCTGAGAAAAGGGAGAGGGTAGAGGGAGAGGATTCAAAGGAGAGCTTTCGCAATAAAGTATATTATTCGCGGAAATTCTACTGCAACGAAGGAAAGCGAAAAAAGTTTTAGAAGATCTCTCACAAACAACGGAGATTGACGATATGATGATTCCGTGAAACACAGGTTGGGGAGGGAACCTAGTTGAAGAATGTAAAAGAATCCGTTCCTTCTTGACTGATGAATCAGGGAGGGAAATGAGAAAATAAATCCTATTCCGCCAGGAGATATAGGTTAAAAGGGTATAGTCCAAACAGAAACCAGCCGCAACAGCCTTGAAACTAGCATTGTAGGTGGAGGGGAAGAAAGAGGAGGAAGGAAATTTAATCAAATGCACGACCTTTTCTTCTCCACCTAGGGATTGAAAAGCGCCGAGAGGGACACCAAAAAGAAAAACATACATCACGGGAAGAGGGGTACCGACCCGTGTAAAACGAATAACGGGCTTAATCGTCCATTATTCAACGCAATTCGGTGTGCTAACATACCCGAACTACACCAGGCATAGATAAGAAGGGTTCTGAATGAGTGTATCTTCTGGAAGGAAAGATAAAATGAAATCCAAGGGGGAATGGAAAAAAAGGTCGTCCTCCTTCGTCAACTGCCGGACTCAAAACCCGGAGTCTTGACCCTACATTCATGACTGAGGACGCAAGACGAGATGTCTGTCATTGGGGAAACGAGATTAAAAGGCCAATCAAAGGGATACTTCACGGAAAAGAAGGCGTCCTGCTACAAACCGAAGTCGAGGCCTCGAAAAAGACGCATCGTCATATAGGAAGACAAACAGCGACCAAAGTAAAAGGGAAGCAGGTACAGCTAATGCTCATGATACATGAATGGGAGTTCCAAGGTGGGGAGAATGTGAATGTCGACCCCGAGAACTAAGAAACAAAACCGATCACTAGATCTTAAGACTGAAAGGGGGAAGGGTGAAGGGAGGAGACACCTGTTACTACAAGGGATACTTTTGCCCATAAGAAAGAAACCGCCATCCGCGACGCAGGGGTCCCCAGGGGGGTACGAGTTTAGGTCGATAATGGAAAAGGCATGTACGCGAGTCATGAATACCCTCGAGAAGAAGGAGGCAGGGGACCAACTTATGCGATGCAGCAAGAAGACAACGAAGGGAGCGTACGTTCCTCTAGCAAGGAATTAGGGAAGCGCGCCGGTCTGTCCGGGGCAGGGGTATAGCATACGGAAAGAAACTTTGGCCGCCTTAAAAAGAGGTTCCGTCTGACGAGCCTCGCAGCAGGACAAATAAGGAAACGATCGGCGACCTGAAAACCCTGAAAGGAAGAGCTGGGGAGCCATGTGTAATAATTGCCAGGAAACAACCACTACCATGTACACGTACCTCATCTAGTCAGAAAAGGTCGTCGATATCGGAGACAGCAGAGGGTGATGCCAATGGTGCATAGGTACGCAAGAAGGTCCAGAAGACCGCGTGTGTGAATCAACCCGCAACACCACAGAACAAAAAGGGAGGAGTAAGATCATACTTGCTTAACCTCCACTGCTCAAAAACATCCTGTCGAGGAAAAGAGTATCTCAAGTAAAAGGGAAGACGCCCACGCACATTGGAAAAGTAAGTTGGATGAAAAATGCAGGAAATCGTCTCAGATAATGGCAGGCCAAGAGGGTAGGGCGACGACTTGTGGGTGTCGGGGAAGGTAATGACGGTCCCCGATTAAGATCAACAAACCGGAGAGGGACTTCTCCCCTTTTACGAAATTGACGGCGTGAGAGACAAAGTCCTGTTACCAAGCCCATCCACTCAAACAGTCGCTCACAAAAACCACACTGAGGGATGGGGAAGACCAGATACCAGAGGACATGCCTCGCTGTTCTTCAGCCTCGAAAGCGGGCGAGCGGACGAAGGCGTGGGATCGCCTATCTCCTACCGCAGGACATAGAGCTAATATTACGACGACAATACGACTATAGGAAGGGGGAAAGAACAGGGGAGGGGAGCCTGGGAGATCCTCACTTACAAGCAGCTAGGTTTGCGAAGCCCAGAGAGGGGGAAAAAGGCGGATGGAGATCGCGACGAGTTCGCGTCCGAATGTCTTATCGTCCAGCGAGCCTAGGGATCAGACGCCGGAGCAGGGGGATCTTTACCACAACAACCTGCTGAGGCAAAGGGGGCACAAGGATTCAGCCTGCAGACCGCAGAAAAACAAAAGGAAGGTCGTCAAGACACGGAGCTTGGACTTTACCTCGACTGGCGAGGCAGAGGAAAGAAAGGCACTGCAGATATCTAATCCGAATAGTGAGGGGACAAAAACAAAGTAAGACTGAGGAAAAGAGAAGGATACCTCCTTCGCAAATTTTGAATATTTCGGGTTAGGAAGGAAGAAACGAAACACTGGCAATGAGAAAGACAGAGCTCGGCAACGTGACAAGTAAAGGAAAAGGGCAAAAGGGGGAGACCACGATGATGGGGAGAAGCGAATGGGGAAGAGAGTCCCAGCCTAACTACCTCTTGGAAGTGTGCTCAGAACAAATTGCATGCAAAGCAGAAAGACGCGTGCCAAGAACAATAAGATTTTGAAAAACGAGGACACCCGAGGTTTCGATCGAGGGGAGCGATAGAATGCCCACGTAAACTAGCGCGGATCGGGAAGTAGATTTTCGGTCAACAAGATGAGGGGAGAGGACCCGAAGTTTGAGCCGGAAAAAAAGGGGGAGCAGTACCAAGAGATAAGATGTCAGGTACGAGGGGAAGGGGGTCAAAAAGGGAAAACTCCAAATCGACTTACTCGAGAAAGTGAGTCGTGTTTCGCACCTATTGCCCAGGGGAAAAACAGGGAAGGAGAGAAAAGGAAGGAATGGGGCCCCACAAATATGATCATCACCAATCTATATAGTAGTGTTTGTCACACTCAAAAGAAAAACAAATTACATGGTGATAAGTAGAGAGTGTGTGAGGGTGTCCCTTGCCCACAAGCAATAGGGACACAAACTGGTAGGGTACTCGTGGTCACAGAAAGAGACTGAGTCTCGGCACGGCCGTTACAAAAATCTAACAGGTCACTAGATGATACGGACAGAGAGACGCACTACTCAGAATGAGGAGTGCTGGGAGGAGGTGAGAGACCAAAAATTGCTCAAAAGAAGACATGAAAGGGACGGATGAGGGCAGGTGATTCACCCGAGAAGGAGCAAGTTGGCCGCGTGGATTCTAATAGGAATAGTATCTCATAAGGGTCGGTGGTGAAAGGAAAGAGAAGTGCGGAGGAAGAGATACGCCGGAAGGATAAATACGGGGCCCTTTTGCATGAAAAAGGTGTGAGATCGCTGGCGGGCAAGCGTGAGGGGTAAAAGGATGGGAAATTCAAAAGAATCGCCTACCGATGAGAGACAGGGGGATGGCAAGAAACAGACCGAGCGAACTAATTGTTCTCAAAGCAGGATTGCAGGGGGGGCGGGAGTCCATGACAATTGACATATCAAGGGGGTGGAAAGAACCGCTGAAAATAAAAGGAGAAGATACGGAAAGAGGAAACAAGCTCACAACAAAGGAGGAGGATGAAACGATAAATATTTGCCAGATGGCTCTATAGTAAATGTAATGTTAAGGAAGTAGAGGGGGGGGGGAAGAGGGGGGACTCCTCCTCCGCGAGGGAGGCAAAGTGAAGAAGTATTTAACTGCATGAAGAGAGGAGCCTTACGCATCTCAGTCTGAAGAGAGAGAATGTCATTCTGCGACGTTGAAGAAAAGGCGTGAAATCTATATCATCAGAAAGAGAGGGTAATGCACCTGGCCGGAATTTGCCGGGAGGAGGAAGAGAAAGAGCGTCACGTCAGACGAAGCAACCGAAACAGACTCTGAGGAGCTGACGAGAGCATAAAGTAGTACTCCCCCACGACTTGCTCGTAAAATGGGGAAGGAAAAGGGAAAGCACGGCAATCGTCCTGGAACAGAACCCCATGGGCCGTATGGCATACAGCTACGCGGCAACCTCACATCAAACAATACGCAAAAAAAATAAAGAAGGAAAAGGTATCACAAACCGTTTTCTCATGCTAGAACTACTACTCGGGTACACCGGAAACTAAACGGAAAAAGCGTCGATCAGACGCTGTGACCAGGAGGCGAACCATCCTCACGCGGGGAGCCCTGTAGGTCGGGGGGAAGGCTCACACTTCACGCGCAAAAAACGGATAGGGTTTTACCCCTTTCCATCAAATGGGCGAAGAGCGAGGACCGCGAAGAAGAGATTACGCGTCTTTCTGGGTGAAATCGAAAAAGGGGAGCGGACGGACGATTATTGGTCGATAAAAGAAGGGTACCAGGGAGAACGGCCGAAAACTTGAGGGGGGAGAGAGGACCCCTTCAAGGGGTTAAACACGACGCAAGTCCCCGACCGACTTAGTAGAGGAAAGAATAGTAACGAATAGAATCAAGGCGAGCGAAAGACCGGGAAGAGATGTATGGCACGCACATCTTCAAAGAAAAAAAGGCTGACGGCGAAGGGCGGGAGAAAGCAAAGGGCTCTCGCCTATCGGCGATCAGTAACCTTACGATGTAAAAAAGGAGAGATCCGACTCTTGCATCTGAGTGACAGAGAAAGCGCGGTTCCTGGAATTCCGCAGTACGTGTGGAGTCAATGCCAGTCGTTCACTCTGTCAGATAACGCCCTCGCAAAAAGGGAAAGCTCAGGGGTTGTCCGTCAGGAGGCCTTTGTGGTACAGAGAATCAGGTCGGTATATCAGGGGGAGAAGGGCCGGGAAGAGGGGGACGCGATCGCCTATGGGAGGAAAGGGAAACCGGCGCAGGATGGGGAGGAACAGGTGCGTGTTTCTCGGAGGGAAGGGGAGGGGTTAGGTGGGAAGAGCAGGGTTGGTACCAGAGCCAAAGGACCGTCATTGGCGGAAAAACCCGCATAACGGTGGACTATCACGAGCTGGACGTCGAACTCGGGCAGAGAAGAGGAAGAAAAAGGGGGGCCAGGCGTGCCTTGATTCACCCAGAACTTCATGGGGCAAAAAAGAAGAAACAGGAAGAAGTACTTACAGATCCTCAAGTGCGAGGAAGACGTCGGCCTCGTTCCTATATTGAACTGCGATCGAGAAGAAAAAGTGCACTAAGCCGATCGCAAATCAGGGCGAGACAAAATCGAGAAATTCACTATGTAGAGGTGAGGAATCCAAAGCCAGAAGTTATTTGGGTGGTCGCAAAGGTCAGGAAGGGGGGAACGTTTACCGTAGTATTCACACGACTTGATCTGCATAGAGGGTCCCATGGGATATAAACCTTTTGAGAACAAGAGAAGGGGGACGTGCATCTTCGCTCTGTGAATTAAAGAAAAGGATAAAATACAAAACAACAAAGGATCATGAAACTGAAACGGATGGAAAAGGATAAAGAGAGCCGAGTGGGGGAAGGCCGGAGAGATCCACGGCCTGTCGCAATTTGCGGGGGATAAAACTGGAACTCTCAGGAAAATCGTTCCTACGAACAGAGGGGGGAGAAGGGGGGGGGTGGGGGTATAAGGGATTCTAGCAGCCGGCGATCTCTGGAAATTGTGGGCAGGTTTGTTTCGGGGTGATGCCAAGCGGCGGAGAAGGGGGAAAAGGAAGCTCCAACGGCGAAGCACCTCTCAGGAGATAAGCTCGGCAATCGAAAGGCACGGGAAACTATGACTGCCCATTGGAGGGCGGACGATGGGGGGTCCGGAGGCCAGTACTCAACGGGAGAAAATACAGCTATTCTCGGTCACGTCTTTTAAACATGGAGACGCCTCGGCCGTGGGGGAGAGGCCACTTCTTAGAGCCAGCTGAAGATGTGGGGAAGAACGGCAAGATCTCCGGCCACCCGCTAAAAAGGAAGAAGCGCGCTCGACGGATTCTGAACGACTCTGACTTCGAACGGCAAAGTCCGTCGGTTATTCTCTTACAAGAGGGAGAAGCGAAATCCTTGTCGGGCTGCCGCAGAGCTCAGGAGGTTCTATAGACCGTAGGCAGTCAGAAACAGGACAACAAAAGGGGGATGAGAAGAGCGCAGCAGAGGAGGCGTAAAGGCTATACCGGCACCCACTCGGTTAGAACGGTAGATCTGTCCTACGGGGAGGGACCGTTCGTCTGAGAGTAGCGAGCAGGAGCCTTTGGCAAGGAGGGGAGGAAGAATCGTTGGCGAACCTTGTAACGTCTGAGGGGATACCAAAAGCGCTCGAACTCCCCTTCCGTAGAACGAGTAAAGGAGAGAACATGGGTCGTGGGGGAGGTGTGCTGTTGATCTCGGAAAAAGAATTGAGGCCCGGGGGGTGGAGGAAAAAACCGGCCGGATGACGGTTTTAGCAGCAGACCTCTCAGGGGACGTGGCGGGGGAGAGAGAGACGCATCCAGCACCTATCTTTAGGGAGAAGCCGCAGTTGTACGAGGACTTGTAGTCAAGGGCTGCCAGTGGGAGGAGGTCGTAGGGGCGGGCGAAGAAACTCCGCCCAGGTGTCCTTCTCGCAGGACCGATAAAGAAAACGAAGGGAGACGGCGAGAACGACGTGCCAGGTCGTTCGATAGAAGGACCCGAACAAGCAAAGCGCAACGGATGATCCCGTGAAGCGTGAGGGAGGGGAGGGGCCCCACAGGATTCCTTGTGTAGGGAGGGGTTACGTGGGGGGTGTTCCCTAAAGCAGACGGAAAAGACCGAGGGCCGACAGCCAGGAGTTGCAGAAGGGGTATGGAGAATAGGGTCGGCAATTCAAAGGAATTCGCGGGAAACGGCGAGCGGCAAACCGGCGGGTCGAAGGGGAAAGTGGGCAACTGTGACAACGAGCGCCTTCGGAAAGAATCTTGGTAAGGGAGGTAAGGCAAAGACGTAAAACCCCAAATCGTCCACAAAGGCAGAGTATTTCTCTACTTCAAACGACGGCTGAGAAAACCTGTTTGTCAAAG
>Ga0179593_1374963_pt1 | contig 10058 bp, 13 predicted proteins | sample CZODoug2_1_08_16_FD_185931 | JGI IMG/M metagenome (GOLD analysis project Ga0179593, IMG submission 185931) | Vadose zone soil fungal communities from Angelo Coast Range Reserve, California, USA - CZODoug2_1_08_16fungal (PacBio error correction) | ecosystem: Environmental > Terrestrial > Soil >...
GGTACCGGAGGTAAGATGCGCACGGTCACGCTTTACCTGGTGCCGCGTCCCCATAAGCGCCGCGGCCGAAGATGGATTGACCGGCTACGGTAAAAGTCTACGAAACGGGAAGACCGCTGGCCGCGGTGTTGACTACCGGGTTGTCGAAATCAACCGGTGGACTGGATCACTCCGGTCATGAGGCTCTGGCATCCGCTCGTTTTCCGGCAATTGGCGAAAGCCCGCTCTGACTCACGCTGTTTCGCTCAGTGGCCTAACCAAGGTCAGCAGTCCTCACGACCAGGAACAAGCCGATCACCACGGCGATCATCATTTCCACCAAAGTGAATCCAGCGGTGGGTGCTGTTTTCATGCTGCCACGAACAGGGTGTAATAGGGGGCGCGAGCGCCACGGTTTGCTGCGGCAATTGGCCGCACGGCGTTTTCGGCCCATTGGAACTTTCACGGTACAGGTCACAGGAAACCCTGTGGTGGAACCGGTGAGTGTGGCGAAGTGCGCCGGCAATACCAACCTCAGGTCATTCGCCCCAGCTCCCACGTCAAAGCGTCCATCTCTCGTGGGTGCAAGCTGCCGGATCGCGGCCGTGTAGCGTTCGCTGCCGTGTCGCAAGACCTGTATCCTCCGAGGATCGTGCAACGAGAGGCTGGGTCTAGTAAATCGTGGTTTGCGTGCGGCCACGCCCCGCGGTCCCCAATAGCCGGGCTTGGCTTGCATGCGAAGCCAGACTGGCACGCTTCGATGCGGCAAGCCCCGCGAACCCCGCCACGCTGGTGCGCGAGAGCGCCACGATTCCATTTTGTTCGAGAGCCCCAATAGGCGACGGATAACACGGACCAGCGCCACCATGACTTCTACGAGACTTAACGCCTCCCGATCGCCACTTGTTTGGATGTCTCATTGACATGAGGTGTTCGTGCTCCCTCTTTGGTGTCGCCGTACTTCTCCGTGAGCACCGCGCCCATGGATTGACGGCCAGGCATCGGGGTCCCACTGATGTTGCCGGTGTTTGTCGGTGCAAATTGAATATTGATGACGCCGGCTGGGCCCGCCCCCGTTTGGCGCGGTATCCCATGCGATTGTATTGTCGTAAGGAGATAGTTGTCGTTTGGTGGCAACGAACGTATCGGTGCCGGTAAGGCCGGGTTGCGCGCGCATAGGTGTCGTTGCCGGCGTCGAATGTGTGTTCCTCATTCTTAATGACGAATAGTGATTTGTTTTCCAGCCCACCTGCCAGTATTGAGGTGGTTTCCGCACAAGACCTCCCGTCGGTCGGACGTGCAAATGTTCCACGGCTGGCCCCCGAGCCCTTGACGGCTTGGCTGCGCCGCAAGCTGCATGTCGCCAAGTAAGGATTTCACTTCGCCCCCGTGAGATCCGATTCGACGCGGTGATGTACTTGAAAGTGGGCGTGCCGACGGCGGCGAGGATAGCCCACGATCCATGACGACCCTGATAGAGCCCGAGCGCGTGAATCCGGCGGCGCGATTTTTTGGCGTCATCCCAGTCATGGAGCGGATCCTATCCGCGCAACTTGCTCGAACCTTGAGCGCCGCCGCCGACGGTGCGCAAATGAGAGGTATTCTCGAAAACCGCCCCTAACTGCCCGAGTTCTCCCGCCTGGCCTTCTCGTAGGCACCGCAAGGGCCTCCCTTATGAATCTGCCGTGTTCGCCCGCTCTAAAGGGAAAACAAGCAGGGTCACGCGGGTCCGGCACCGTTCGCTACTGCAGGGCCCAATGCTCAACGATGCGCCATAGAGCTTCGCGAGCTCATCGACTGATTTCAAGTCCCAGTCCGCTCCGTGTCCTGGTAGACTTCGGCAGCCGGTAGAAGCGGCTGTCGAACCCGCTGACGTCCTCTTCAGTGCGCCAGCCCGTGTCTTCGACGGCGAGAGTGGCTTGCCATTGGTCTTCCGACGCTGACGGTTACGCTGGCCGCCGGACTGGGTGTATTGAGGGCGTTAATCGATCAGGTGCTCAACAGTCGTCGATCAGCGCCGGGTCGGCGAGTGATGGGCCGCCGCTTCACATCGATTCCTAGATCGAGTTTGGACGGCACTGCGCGATCGAAGAATCGGGCCCGACACCTCGCCGACGATGGTGTCGAGCGCCACGTGAGTATTGATTCTTCGTGGCGATGTTGACCGTGGGTTTTCGCGGTCCATGGCCAGCAGTTGGGTTGGCCGAGTGCGCCAATTGCGGATGCCCTCCTTCAGGTTTGAGGAAGGCGGCTTTTGACCGGTGCGGCCTGCCTACATTCCGCGACCATGCAGATCGAGCTGTGGCCTGCAGACCCGGAATCGGCGTGCGCCAGCTTGATGCGCGGTGTTCGCGATGAACCGTTGCTCGCGACTGCACCGAGGACGCAAGGTCCCGTGAACATCTATTCAGGTCACCACCACGGGTGCGATCTCGCGCGGTACGGAGCATTCATCGATTGCGCCGTAGGTCCTGTGGCGAACGGGGCCGCGATTTCATCTGCTTCAAGCGTTTCACGGTACGGAGTGCGCCATTGGATTGCCACCCCACATCACCAGCACCAGGGTTACATCCAACTGGACGAAGTCCCCACACATCGTACTCTGAGCCGTACGGGCTGCGTGCATCGGCGACCGGCTGGATGTCGGCAAACGGTCATGAGGACTACAAACACGCCGGGTTTGTCGACCCGTTTTTGTGAGGCTTGCGGAACCGCGCGCGATCGATTTGGGTCAATCGCAATCAGCTGACTGGTCTCACCGCTCATTGGCAGCCCAGTCCGTGCTCGCCGTCGATGAGCCGGCGGAAGTATCGCGCATTGTGTAGATCACCGAATCGGCGGCCGGCAAGCTGGGTTGCGTGTCCGAACGGGTGTCGACCGCGATCCGAAACCGTCTTTATGTCAAGTGCGTCCATCAGCGCATTTGCGGCGTCCTCAACCGGGCGATCGCTGCTGATGACAGCCGTGGCGCTATATTGTTGATGGAATGCCCAGGCGGCCGCATATGGTCGAGAAGCAGAGTGGAACCGCCAGCCAGATCTCAAGCGCCGCTGATCGAGGAGGTACGCGCCTTGGCCTCTTCCAAGCGATATCCCAGGCCGCGCAGGCTGCGGATGACACCGGCGTCGCCCCAGCTTGGCGCGAGGTCCTCACACATGGCACCTCGATGGGCGTTCGGCGTTTATCTCGTGGGCCGGGCCGGCGAGGGCCTGTTGCACGCGCTCCTTGGACACCCCCTGTCCGATACGCCACAAGCATTCGAGCAGCAACCTTCCCGCGCGGTCAATTCCCTGCGGCTGCGCCGTCGATGCTGATCCGCTTTGCCGGGAGGTGCGACGCTCACGGTTGATTTTGATGTGCCATCGAGCGCACCGCTCGAGCGGCGCATCAGCGCCCGGTCAAGCGCGCTGCCAACTCCGCTGGCTCGAACGGCTTGCTCAAGAATTCGTCCGCGCCAGATCGAAAGGCCGCCTTGACCTTGTCGTTGAGGAGTGCAGCGCGCGGTCAGAATCAGGGCAGGGTCGGCATCGTTTGCCGCCGCTGCGCATCCGGGCGCACAGAGTCCTGCCGTCTCCCCCGGCGTCTCACATCGATCACCGCGAGAGCGAATTCCTCCGACTCCATGGCCGCTTGATCGGCCTCGGCGCTGTTGACTCGAATGAACCCGAGTATTTTTGCGCCGTCAAATAATATATTCCCGCGGCGATTGCATCCGCGAACGAGAGCATCGTCTTCAAACGACCAGAAGCCGCATGTCGCTTTTTCGGGATTCGCCACGTTCATCAAGAAGAAAAAGCCGACGGCCTTGTCGCGGCTGCGGCGCCGGACGGCCCGATCGGCGCCGAAGGCTCTGCGTCGAGGTGGTTATCAGCGTGCGGAAGCTTGGCCTCGTATGCCTTGCAAATGCTTCCGTGAACACATCGTAAAGCCATCGGCGGCCGGTGCTCAAGGCCCGAAAACATTTCCGTATACAGATCCCAATATTTGCCCTGGTTCTGGGTGCAGAACACCCCGCGGCTTCCCGGCCGCGATCGAAACTCTCCTCCAGTTCCGTCGGATCCACTCGGCCCCAGAATCTTCGAGCGGGCTCGCATCTCCGCGAGCGAGGCTGTGTCTGCGCCTTCGTTTCCTTCCTTGAAGGCCTCGCGAACCGCATTGACGGAACTTGTGCCCGCACAGACCCGGTGTTCAACAATCGAACCAAGTCTCGTCGACGCCCGCCGGGCATATTCAGTGGCGACTCCGGCGCATTGTCCTTGTTGGCGGCGTCGAAATGGCGAAACCGGTTGCGGAATTCATTGCGATTTTGCTTCAGATCCCAAGAGACCCAGACCGAGTTCGCTGCACAATGACCGCCGATCTGCAACGCGGCGCGCGCGCTTCTTGGGTAGCCGCCTCGGATCGATGCCCCACCCCCGGCAGAACTCCGACAAGCCGACAATCGAATTCTCCGTCATACAGCCCGTCGCCTTTAGCTAGGAGTCGGGCGGGCGCCGCGACGAACGCGGGACGCTGCGAGGTTCGGCGGCGCCGCCGCGCTCGCGGGCGGGTTTGACCTTGAGCGTTTCGCGTCATCATGTGCCAGAGGTGCTCCGCGACCCATCTTCCGACCGCCGGCCCGCGCCGGCGGTGCTCGTTCCGGGGCGAGGATGGCCGTGGAGTTTCGTGGGTGCACGCCGCTATCCACGGCCAAATTGATCGCTGGGCATCGAGCAGCTGTTCAGATCGAGTCTTCTGCCCCAAGAGGTCATTCGCGGTCGACTTCTTGACCCGCCGAGGAGGGTTGATTTGCCGCTCCGTAGGCAAAACGATGTCGGCTTTCGGCGGGCTGTGGTGGTCGTTTCCCTTGTTTCGAAATGCTGACCAGAAACTCGTAGTCCCCGAGGCGAACGTAATCGCCGTCCTTGAAGTACGTAGTCATGGGTACTTGCCGTACTTGCCGATCGAACCTGGCTCCGTTTGACGTAGTGCCGTTCGCTACTGGTGTCGACCAGGACATAGGCTCCCCGGCGAAAACGATCCGCGCGTGTTTGCCCTACAGGTAACTCTCGGGGTCGGGTAGAATCCACCAAAGTGTTCCGCGTGCACGGCGGGCATCATCGGACTCGGTACTGACACGAGTGGATTCTAAACCCGACCCACGTTACCTGTCGTCAAACACCGCATGATCGATTTTCGCGCGTATCGCTATGTCTGGTTCGACACCAGTTCGAACGGCACCTACGTCAACGGCGCCATGTTCCGCTCGGCAAGTACCATGACTACGTACTCAATGCGGCGATACGTTTCGCCTCGGGGAATACAGTTTCTGGATCCGCATCGACAAGGGAAACACCACCCGTCCCTACGAAAGCGCCATCGTGCCTCGACGGCAAATCACCCTCCTCGCGGTCAAGAGTGACCGCGATGACTTTGGGCCCCCCGCCGACCTGTGATCTGAGCCAGCTGCTCGAGCCCAGCGGATCAAGTGTGCCGTGTAGAGGCGTGCACCCACGAAACTCCTCGGCCAGTCCGTCGCCCGGAACGCTCCCGCCGCGCGGCCGGCGGTCGAGGACGGTAGGCGCGGGCACTCCTTGGCACATTATTACTCGCCCCGCTCAAGGTCAAACCCTCCCTCGAGCGCGGCGGCGCCCCGCCCCCTCCAGCGCCGCGTTCGTCGTCGGCGCCCGCCCGACTCCTCGCTCACAGCGCCTTGCTGTATTACGGCGACTCGAGGTCGGCTTGTCGGCTTTCTGCGTGTGGCGGGCTCGATCCGCGTGGGCATCACCAACGAAGCGCCCGGCGCCCGCGTTTGCAATCGCACCGGTCAATTGCTGTGCTAATCGTCCGGGTCTCTGCTCTGAAGCAAAATCGCAATGAAATTCCCGCAACCGGTTTCGCATTTCGAGCCGCAACAGACAATGCGCCGTTAAGTCGCCCACTGAATATGACCGGCGGGCGTCGACGAGACCTTGGTTTCGATTGTTGAACACCGTGGTCTGGTGCGGGCAAGTCCGTCAATTCGGCTTCGCGATGCCTTCAAGGAAACGAAGGCCGAGACCCAGCCTCGCTCGCTGCTATGCGAGCCCTCCTTCGAAGAATTCCTGGGCGAGTGGATCCGAAGTAACTGGAGGAGCGTTCGATCGGTCCTTGGGAAGCGCGGGGTGGTCGGGCACCAGACACAAGGGCAAATATTGTGATCTTTATACGGAAATGTTTTTCGGCCTGCGCACCGGCCGGCCGATGGCTTTCCGCATGTGTTCAGCGGAAGCCTTGCCAATCATACGAGGCCAATATCCGCCGCTGATACCACCTCGACGCAGCGCCTTCGGACGCTCGATCGGGCCGATCCGGCGCAGCCGACGACAAGGGCCGTCGGCGCTTGATGACTTTGCGCGAATCCCAAGGCCATGCGGCTTCTGGTCGTTTGACGACGATATATCGTCCGCGGATTCAATCGCCCGCGGATTGACGGCCGCAAAATACTCGTTCATCGGTCAACACGCCGAGGCCGCTCCGCGGCCATGGAGCGGATGAATTCTCTCTCGCGGTGATCGATGTGGGACTGCCGGGGGCCGACGGACCGACTCTCGTGCGCCGGCGTCGCAGCGGCGGCAGACGATGGCCGACCCTGATTCTTACCGCGCGCTGCACCCTCAACGACAGGTTCAAGGCTCTCGAATCTCGCGCGGACGACTTCGTTGAGCAAGCCGTTCGAGCCCGCGGAGTTGGCCGCGCGCTGCCGGGCTCTTTGCCGCCGCTCGGCCGGTGCGCTCGATTGCATCATCAAACTCAACCGCTTGAGCGTCGACCTGCCCGGCAAGCGGCTCATCATCGACGGGCGCCGAATGGAATGACCGCGCGGGAATGGTTGCTGTCTTCGATCTTTGTGCGTCGTATCGGACAGGTGGGTTTCCAAGGAGCGCGTGCAACAGGCCCACGCCGGCCCGGACCACGATATACGCCGAACGCCAATCGATGTGCATGTGTCGAGACTGCGCGCCCAAGCTTGGCTACGCCGTGTCAGCCGCAGCCGCGCGGCCTGGGATATCGCTTGTAAGAGGCAAGTCGCCGTGACCTCCTCGATCATCCGCGCTTGATACTCTGGCTTGCGGTTCCACTCATGCTTTCTCGCCCTATGCGGCGCCTCTGTTCATTACCTCAACAAATATAGCGCACGCGTCATCTCAGCGATCGCCTGTTGAAGGACGCCGCGAATGCTCTGATGGGCACTTGGACCATCAAAGACGGCGGATCGTCGTTCGACCCCGTTCGGACACGCCACCCCGCGTGCCGTCCCGCCGATTCGGTGATCTACACAATCGCGATACTTCCGGCCGGCTCATCGACGTCGACGCACGGCTGCCGTCGGTGCCAATGAGCGGTGAGACATCATCTGATTGGCGATGACCAACTCTATCGCCAGCGCGGTCCGCAGCCTCACAACACGGGTCGACACACCCGGCGTGTAGTCCCATGACTCGTTGCCGACTCAGGCCGTTCGCCGATCCCGCCGCCCGCTCCTGCTTCATGATACGCTGTTTTGGGACTTCGTCCAGTTGGATGTACCCTGGTGCTGGTGTGGGTTGGCATCCAACGGGACCCGTCCCGTGACACGCTTGCGCGATGAAATCGCGGCCCGTTCGCCCCATACCCTTACGCGCAATCGATGCAATCTTCCGTACCGCGCGAGATCGCACCCTTGTGTGTGACCCTGACTCGCCTGTTTCACGGACCTTGCGCCTCCTCGGTGCATCGCATCAACAGTTTCATCGCGAACACCGTCGCATGCTGCGCACTGTACGCCCCTCCGATCACGGGTCTGCAGGCACAGCTCGATCTGCTGGTTCGCGGAGTACGCGGCCGCACCGGTCCAAAAAGCCGCCTCCTCACCCTGCAGGAGGGCAACCGCCCATTGGCGCACTCGGCAACCAACTGCTGGCCCTGGCCCTGCCGAACCCACGGTCAACAAACTCGCCACGAAGAATCAATCCGTGGCGCTCGAACACCAGCGTCGGCGAGGTCGTCGCCCGATTCTTCGATCGCGCATTGCAGTACACATCGATCTAGGCATCGATGTGAAGCCGGCGTCCATCCTCGCCCGCCCCGGCGCTGATCGACGACCTGTTGAGCACCCTGATCGATAACGCCCTCAAATACACCCCGTCCGGCGGCAGCTGTAACCTCAGCGTCGGAAAGACCATATGGCAAGCCCCTGCTCAGCCGTCGAAGACACGGGCACTGGGCTCCCCATGAAGATGCCCCAGCGGGTTCCCAGCGCTTCTATCTACCGGATGCCAATTCCCCAGGACACGGAGCGGACTGTACTTGCCATCGTCGATGAGATCGCGAAGCTCTATGGGCGCCTCGTGTGAGCATTGGGCCCGGCGCGAAGGTGCCGGCACCCGCGTGACCCTTCTGTTTCCCTTAGCTGGGCGACCGGCAGATCCCTTAAGGGAGGCCCTTTGCGGTTTCCCTACGAAGAATGGACAGGCGGGAGAACTCTTGCCGTTAGGGGCTGTTTTTGCGCACTACCCTCTCATCTGAGCAACCCGTCGGCGGCGGCGTCATGTTCGAAGAAGTTTGCGGCGATAGGATCCGCTCCGCATGAATTGGATGACGCCAAAAAAACGCGACCCGAGATTCACGATGCTCGAGTCATCATGGCGGTCATGAGTGGGCATCCTCGCCGCCGTTCGGCACGCCCACTTCAAGTACATTCACCGCGTCGGATCGGATCTCCGCGAATTGAACTCCTTACGTGGCGACATGCACTTGCGGCGCACCAAGCCTCAAGGGTGGCCCCGGTGACCATTTGCAACGTCTGACCGACTTACGTCTTGTGGCGGCAACACCACATCTTGCAGTTGGGCTGGAATCATATTCGTCGATAAGAATGCGAATTTCCACACATTCGGACGCGGCAACGACACCTTTGCGCGCCCGCAACCGGCCTGTTAACCGTCCACCTACGTTCGTTGCCACCAACGCCACTACTCTTTACAGCCCCTACAATGCGCATTGATACGCCCAACGGGGGCAGCCGGCGTCGATCAATATTTCAATTGCACGACAACCCGGCACATCATGGACCCAGCTGCCTGGTCATTCATCCGCATGGGCTCGGTGCTACGGAGAAGTACGGCGACAACAAAATTCGGGAGCACGACCACCCCCCTCATTTCAATGATACCAATCCAACAAGTGTGCGATCGGGAGGCTTCAGTCTACGTCTGAAGTCATGTGCAGCTGGTCGTGGTCCTCCGTCGTCCTCTTGGGGCTCGCCAATGGAATCGCTGGCGCTCCTCGAGCACACGTGCGGCTCGCGGGGCGCTTGCCGCCATCGAATCGTCAGTCTGCTTGGCTTCGGCCATGACGCCCAATCCCGGCTATTGGGCCGCGGGCGTGGCGCCGGCCAGCACCGCACGTTTACATAGAACCATGGGGCCTCGCTTGCAGATCTCGGATACAGGTCTTGCGACGCCAGCGGAACCTGCTACACGTCCGGATCGGCATCGTGCAACCCCCGCGCAGATGTCCGCCTTTGACGTGCGGAGCTGGGCGATGACCTGAGGTTGGTATTGCCGGCGCCCTTCGCCAAATCACCTGTTCCAACCACCACCGGGTTTCACTGTGACCTTTACCGTGCCTAGTCCAAATGGCCGAAAACGCCGTTGCCGGCCATGCGTCAGCAAAACCGTGGCGCTCGCCGCCCCCTACTATACACCCTGTTCATGCACCATGAACCAGCACCCAACGCGGATTCACTTTGGTGGAACGATGATCGCCGTGGTGATCGGCGTTGTTCCTGGTCGGGCGGACTGCTGACCTTTGTTCAGGCCATGAAGCCCACCAGCGTGAGTCAGAGCTGGGCTTTCGCAATTGCAGGAAAACGAGCGGAGGCCATGACCTCATGACCCGATGTGTCAGTCCACACCGGTTATTTCGACAAACCCTGTAGTCAACCCTCCGCGGCCTCGGTCTTTCCCGTTTCGGGGGGCGCCTTTTACGTCGCCCGTCAATCCATCTTCGGCAGCGCCTTATGGGCCGCGGCACCAGGTAACAGCGTGCCCGCTGCGCTATCTTTCCCTCCGGTAACC
>Ga0179593_1446119_pt1 | contig 10058 bp, 8 predicted proteins | sample CZODoug2_1_08_16_FD_185931 | JGI IMG/M metagenome (GOLD analysis project Ga0179593, IMG submission 185931) | Vadose zone soil fungal communities from Angelo Coast Range Reserve, California, USA - CZODoug2_1_08_16fungal (PacBio error correction) | ecosystem: Environmental > Terrestrial > Soil >...
GCTCATAGGGGGGTACTAAAACCAAAAACAACGGGCCCACTGCCTGGGGCACCGCGTAACGCTCATCCAGGGGGGTAAGCGAACGAAGAAGTAACAGTGCCCGCGTCTGCGCTCATAAGGGGAGTAGGAGGAGAGGAAGGGAGTAATAACAACCATGTTTCGGTTCATATTCAAGAGGGTGGCATCTAGAGAGTGAAAAGGGGCGGAAGAGACGACACCTAGTTGGTCAGGCGAAAGGCAAGAGGTACATAGGTCGCAGAAGGGAAAGGAGCAAGATGGCGGGGCACTGAGAAAACGAACCCCTCCCTCGGGGAGAATGAGAAAAAACCAAGTAGCCTGCCGTAGGAAAAGAAGAAGCTCCTGTAGCCTCTATTCAGTCACTAATTAAAGAAAAAAGAAAACGAGAGGTCATCATACGTCAATCAAAGGGGGGGAAGTTGACCTATCAGCGTCCATATTTACAAAAAAGGGGCAGGAGAGTCAAAAGAGGGACTACGTGGACGCAATAGAAAAGAATCAGGAAAGGATCACAGAGGCCAAGGCCGAAGTCACCTCAGTCAGTCTTGATGTGGCACGAACTCGCAGCGGGGACACACAAAAAGAAACATTTCTTAAAGAACAGGGGAGACAAGAACACCTCAAAACGCGGCTTTGCCGGGCGAGTCGCAGATGAAAAAAAAAAAAAACGAAGCGAAGGTCTGCGTATGCAGACAAGGGAACAAACAAAAGAAAAAAAAAAAAAAAACACATGAACAACACAACGAAGAAAAGGAAAAAAAGAAAAAAAAAGCAAAAAACACTGTCCTCGCAGCAGCAGCAGAAGGATGAGAACACTCTCTGTCTTTCTACTACGAGCAGGAGAAAAGGGAGGGTTCCCAAAGTCAACATCGAAACAAAAAAAAAAAAAAAGGGGAAAGAAAAAACACCCCAAATTGTTCCAGAATGCACTGCTCTCGTGGGAACATCGGTAGACAAAGTATACTCCATTAGGCTTTCTACATCTAAACGCACTAGAAAGGGGATAGACAGACGAAAAAACTCCTATTCTCAGGAAAATTGAGAGAAGAAAAATGGGGGTGGCGACCGCTGACATGGTTCGCGAAAAAGTGGGAACTTGAAAAAGAAGAAACAACACTCAGGACGCGAGCGGCCTGAGGGGGATTGAAAAAAGGAGCCTAGCTCGAAAGCTCCATCCTCTGCGAAGAGGGCCAAAGAGCGGAATAGCGCATGATTCTATCGGAAGGGGGAGGGGATCAGACCATGAGAAAGCAGGAAATTGAATGGAAGTGGGGAATGGAGAAACGTTATAACGGAGAAGATGTAGAATCCGGGGAGAATCTTTTATCACATGAAGCACCGCTCGATCGGTGTCGCCAAAGGAAAACAAGTCCTGGACTAAAATGGGGGATTGAAAGGCGACTATTCTAGCATGGGGACGGGAATCTAAGCGTATTATTCACGGCGAATTATAAAAGGGCAGGAAAAGCCTACGCCCGAAGTCTCTAAAGATGAAGGACTTCGACACATCATTCCAAAGGGCGAGTCTTCCTTAAGGAGAAGGTACACTAGCTCTGTCGTCGTGTTCAAGATCTTCGGCTTCCAAAGTCTTGAAAAGACAAAACAGACGGAAATTACTCGCCGGGAGGAGTACAGATATTGGCCTCTATCTCTATCCGTGACGAAAAGAAAGCGGAAGGGGAGGTCAATCCTAAAAGAAGCATGCAGGAACGGTGGCTTTGAAGAAGTCGAAGGTCATTTGTGGGATTGAGTTCTACGTGACTCATCAGTGACCTGAGCGCCATGGGATCTTTCGTGGGGGGAAGACAGGATCTGGTTAGTCTGATCCAAAACGAGGGAAGAAAAGTCACCTCCCGTCCTCGGGAGGAAAATCCCTCTTTCGCTAGGGGGAAGCAATAGATGAATGACGGGGCCCATGTTGGGGATATATGAACTTAGAATAAGGGGAGCCACATTGCAAATCCTAACAACGATGGGGGGCATGCAAAGAGGCTCATAGCGGCATACGTAAGGAAGCACAGTCCCGGGGGGAAATGCGCCGCACCGGGCCGAAAAAACGACATAAGTAAGACTGACATTGGGAAAAAAAATGGTATGGAAAAAAGTGGCGCCACAGGCTCGTGTGAAAGATAAGAAAGGGGACAAGAAAGGACGAAAGCTGGGGGTAAGGAGGGGCCCGGGAATGAGGATGGAGCCTAGGAGTACTTATAGAAAAGAAGCGATTCAGCGCCTGTCTAACGGCAGTCGATTAATTTTCAGGTGCAATCGCGTCAGCAGTAGGTTTCTAGGGAGAAACGACGGGGGGGACACTGGCTGCCTGGAAGCGCCGCTCTCAAAAAGAGGGGGGACACGTCTACACCGATTCTTTCTATAGAGAGGACCTGTTGTTCTTTCCTGAGAGGGAAAGGGTGCAGACAGGAACACTGTCGGGCGTGAAGACAAAAAAAATGGTTTGGGGGTCTCCAGGTCATCCAAGGGAACGACTTTGAGGGGGGGGAACTCACGGGCTGATACAATTCTCTTCAACAAGAGAGGGAAGGGGGGGGGCGGGAGGGCTCCCGGAGTAAAACGAGAAACTACGTTGGAAGGGGAGGGGTAAAGTCTGGCATTCATACTAACGTCGTCGATCTCACAGACAGAAAAGGGGAGGGGGGGGGAAAGATATATATTGGTTGAAAAGACGCAAGAACGGGAACAGCGAGAAGGAACGAAGTGTCTCTGGAAAAACGGAAGAAAAAGACCCCACCAAAGGAGATGGAATCTTACTCTGGTTCAGGCCAGAGGAAACGAGAAGACGAGTCGAGGGGTAAAGAGTTATTACCTGGAACATGCATGTGAATGAAAAAAGGGGACAGGTGAGGAAAAAACGGGGAGCGAGGAAGAGAGAAAAAAAGAAGAGGGGCGGATTCCCTCTTAGGGGTCGACGTGAAGAGAAGTGTGTGGTTGACTTCTTTTCTAAGGAGAAAAGGGGGATGTTGTAAAGTCAGGGGAAGGAGGGGACCGACCGGGTGGGCGAGTTGGGAGTCCGAAAACCCTATCTGGTACTCATAAGCCTTCCCAGGCAGCAGCGAAGGAAGTTCGCCAAAGTGTGGACTCTTCGGTCAGATAAATCTAGTATAAAAGAATAGGGTCCGCAACGCTCGGAAAGAACCTGGCCTAAGAAAGAACAGGGCGTGTCGATGGGCCTGCCTAGCATGGTGAAACAGAATTTGGAGGCCATGCGGGGCAAATAGCCCAAAGTGGTCCGGAGCTGGTCCTGATGGGGGTACGAGGGAGAGGAACAAACAAAGGGGACAGGGGGGAGTCCTTAACGTGCCGAGTGTGACGAAGATCATGGAAAATGCAAAAAGCCGGTTAAGGAGGTTTTCAAGCTGTGGGAAAGGCTGCAACGTGAGAGCTCGACTAAATGGGTGCACCTTGAGGGCCGGCCGATTTGCTTCCTGACGGAAAAGAGGGGATTTCCTTGTTCGGCGGCACAGTGCAAACTGGGGGGGTGAAGCGTGGGGCTCGCTCAGGCTCGATGCACCCCAGCCAGCTTCCAGGGGGAAAAAACCGCAGGGCAACAAAGAAGTCGCGCGTCGATCTCCTCCTAGAAGGGCCTGAAACTGGAGGGAACAAACTACACCCCTTCCGGGGATTTGGTTCTGCAGGAACTACAAAGGTGGTCCGTTTGTCGGGGAGGGCAGCGGCCCTCTACGTGGGCCGCTTGAGGACTCAAAGTCTGCGTCAGGCCGGGGGGTTACTTCTGTATCAAGGAGGCAGAGGGGGGGCGTTAGTTTCCTTCTCCGGAAACAATTAAGCATCTCCTTGTGAGGGGTTTTCTCTCGGGCGGTGGCGAAAAAAAGCTGGAGTGTCTAGGGGAAGAGCTTGAATGTTTCCGTGTTGCTCCTGGGCCGTTTTCAGGACGGCGCGCTTTAACCGAGAAGAAAGGGAAGGGCATCTGTTAGGCCGAGCTCAGTCCCGGCGGGGGGGGCAAGGGAAAGGGGCGGCTGGCTGACCCCGCGCTCCCAAATGCTGCGGGATTCTCGGCCGCTTGCTCGGAAAAGTCGAACTTTCTGCCCGGGAGGCCGTGAGCAAAATACATAACTTCACTCACGGCTGCGGGGTCCATACTAACTGTTGCCCAATTACAGGAAGAGGAAAGAGAAGGGACGGTTGTAAAAGGTCGGCTGCTGCTGGCTCGAATCATCTGAAGCACAGGTAAGTGAAAGACGGATGCTTTTCCACCCCCATGGCGCAGCCACAGACAAAGTGAGTGTGCTGAGAGGAAGCGTGGTGGGTCCAAGCCGACCCCCTCCCTCAGTGGAGCAGGATATCGACGCTACGGAGCAACACGGTCAAGCACTACCGTTGAAGCCGAAGCCAAGGGCCGGGGCGTGCCCTGGGACGTCGGTGAAAAAAGGCTTGATCAGCGGAAGTAGGAAAAAAGGCCGACCTCAGCCCGGCCCGAAGCCAGTTGCGATAGTGCAAAGAGAAGGGGGGGGCTCTGTTTCAGGAGATTGGGTAGTCAGTTAGGGACTTCACTTCCTCAATTGGAACCATCATGCTCACCTTTCACGGGGGGAGGTGCGCAGTTGATCTGAAGTGGGCCTGCGGGCTTTTTGCTGGAAGAACTTCTGCTCTTCAAGGAGCCTAGGGAAGGCTGAGGCCAATGAGGCTTCTACACTTCTCAGAGAAAGGCCGCATGTGATTGCAAAAGGACACTCCTCTTCGGGGTGCCGCCCTTTCTGCAAGTAGGGAAGGGGGGGCAAGAAAGAAAAGAAAAAAAAATAAAGAGGAAAGGAAAAAAAAGATGAACCCCGCGTCGTCTCCCTCTATGTGAGATTACTACACACGGGCTGGTTCCCTTCTCCTCTTGTGGATGATAGAAAAATGGTGGAATCTACTTTTCCTTGCACATACCGCGGCCGGCACGGAATGTCTTCCGTTAGGCTCTTGCTTTCCTCCTATTAGATCTCAAACCACTTGTGTCATTATTTGCACCAGAACTTTCCTAATAGAAACGAAAAAAAAGGATCTCAATCGCTCTGGTCAAGAGAGGGGAGGGTCTTTCTGTCTAGTCGACTACTGCTCAAACGCGTTGTTTCTTGAAAGTCAAGAGATGGCTGGGAACCTTTTTCTCCTCTGGCTAGCGTCACGATTAAAGAGTGAAGGGGATTGCCTGAAGCTTTTCGGCTTCGCCCGAGGGCAAAAGGCGGGGGGCCTGCATAAGTGGATATCGCCGTTGGAAGTTGTGGGCTTGGGTTGGGCGTTGCCGAAAGATGGTTCCACCGGCCTGGATTGCCCAGGGGTTCTCCCATTTCGGGCGCTGCTACTTCCAAGAACAGCGAGAAGACATCGGATCTGTATTGAAGGAAAAGAATCCTCAGGTCTCATGCACCAAAACAAGATCTTCCTCCTTACCCCGCAAAGGGACAAAAAAAGAAAAATACAACAATTGGTGCCATTTTCTGAATGGGGGAAGTCCTCTAGGGGGAGAGAGGGAGGGGAGAACCTTCAAACTTGTTTCATAAAGGTTGAAGGCGCCTTTCTGCTGGGGAAAATAAAGAAGCTTTTTTCACCTGTAGCATACCGCTCCTGAAATCTGCTTCGGGGGGGGAATGCTCTCTCCCGGGAAGCTCCGTCACAAAGGGGAAAAACGTTCCCTATATTCCTACCCAGTAGCAGACGTAAATTACTGCAAGTAAAAGTTTAGAGCATGAGATAAAAAAAAACAAAAACGGAGTGAGACAGAGAAGAAGGAAATCTGTCTGGCTGAATCGTTCTTGCTCAAAAGGGGGGCCTCTCGTTTCATTTCGCCCTGTTTGAAGAGGGGAGAATAAATCTAAAAACCGGGTCAGGTGTAAGGCGTTCCCGAAGAAGGGGCATTGAACTATAGACCTCCTAGCGCCGAAAGCCACATGATGATTGACAGCTAAGTGTGAACGAAAGCAAGCTAAATCGCTGCTAACCATGCACAAGAACAAAAAGGGGGTGGTAGGCGGGTGCACTTGGGGCCGAGGGAGGGGGGGAAGTACGTTCGGTTTAGGAGAACTTAGGAGGAGCCTCGCCTTTAAAATACGACGCGAGAGAGATTGTAAGTCCCGAGGAGGGGTTAAACACTGTAACTTAAGGAAGGTGCTACAGTCGGAAGTAAAAGAAAGGTAAAGATTGCCGTCCTGTCTAACGGTTAATTCGGTTAAGCCTGTCCTCCCAAGTCTGCTTCAGGGGAAATCCTCCTCCGGGGAAGGCGGTCCATGGGGGGCGGTCTGATCTCGAGGGGTTCCCGCACTTCTCTGGCACAGTGCTTATTTCCTTTCCACGCCCTCGGCCCCCTCTTGTCGGCACTTGGGTTCGGATGTGAGAGGGTGGGATTTCCCGGCGCGCATGTGGGGTGCCGCTAGGCGCCTCATTTCGCAACTTGATAGTAGTACTGGAACTCCGCTGTATCACAGTATCCAGCAATTTCGGGAAGAGACGGGCATATGGGGCCTCGGTATTGAAATCACCGATGGGTTGAAGGAATCGGCGGGTGTTCCTTACCTGAGGTCAGACCGTGCGTAAGAATGGGCCAGATGGAAGGAGTTGATCTTTTCCGCCGTCTTGACAAGTGGGGGGGTGGAAAGGTAAATCACCACGAGTCGCGGGCAAGCAATTAGGCATCTGTATCAGAGGAGTAGACTCTAGTTTTCAAAAAGAAAAACTACGATACGAAAGGAATAAAGTGGAAGCCACTCTTCTTTTCCGGACTAACATGGGCCTCGATCGGGATTCACTAGGGAGGGTTGAGGAGCTGGGCCTATGCGGGTAAAGCCCTCGGATCGGACAAAGAAACGCCCTTGCGGCAAAACACACGCGGGAAAAAAAAAACCAGCGCCTTCTCTACTCCGGCACTCAAACGGGCCTTAAGGGAAAAAAAGCCACCGCCTTGAGTCGGAAGGGACGCCGGTAAATCTGGGCCAGCTAGAAGAGACACGTAAAAAAAAATAAGAACAAACAAAGTAAGGGAAGAACAACAGCACTTTCAACCGCTCAATTCATCCTCAGGCTGATTTCCAAAAGATGGGGCTTCTCGAGGCGAAGCTGTGGGAGGAAAGTGTCCTAGGGGAAGACGAAGGAATCCTAACGAAAACCGGGGAAAAAAGGAAGACGCTATATACCATTTTGTCGCTCAGCCGAGGAGTGAAAGAAGCTGGAACAAGACTTAACAAGGTGCTGAGAATTGAGGAAAAAAGGCAGTCTTACTTTCCGGAAGACAGAATGAGAAGGATCTAAGGTACACAACACACAGAAACAAAACTACCACAAAACAGAAAGTAGGACAAAAAAAAATAAAAAAAAAAAAAAAAAAAAAAAAAAGGGAAAAAAAAAAAGTAAAATAACAACAAAAAAAAATCAAAGGGTATGAAAAATCAACACCAAAATCACATGGTCGATGTAAAAAGTAAAAGAAGGACGGAGGACCGCGATCAGAGGGCTTGAAAGCACGGCGCGGTAATAAACTACAGAAAGGAGGCAAAGAGGATCGAGACCTCCACATTTCCTAACGCAAACTACACGTCAACACAAGGGGGGAAAGCAACCAAACAATCTCAGAGAGGGGGAAATGGGCTGAGTCAAGGGGGACAGGGTGGACCCGGGAAAGCGGCAGAAAAGTTTTTCAGAAAGTGGGTTAATAAAGGATGGTGGAACAAAATATGGGAACCCAGATCCCCAGAAAAAAAAACAATGGTCCCATTAAACCCAAAAAAGGAACACACGTAGAGTTAAGCCTCAAATTTCCCACCTGTTTTAAAGGAACCCGCCACTCGTTTGGCAACCTTGGTTTTGATGACAAACACAGCAGAAGCACAGAGCACTGGAACTCTTCTTCAGGTAACGAGCAGTTAAAAAGTTTGAGGGGTGGGTAAAAATCGGAAGACGTGCCGTCAAACTCTGGAAGAGCAAGGGGGAAGTGGGTCTCTATCTAATCAGATGACGAACAAAAAGAAACAAAAGTCTCTACAGTATGGATTACACAAGGGAGAGAGCAAGACAGAACATTGACCTTTTTTTACAGAAGAGAAAACCACACACGCTAAAAACGCCCGGAAACCCAAAGAGGGTCGGGGGGCCCATCCTCTGAGAATAAAAGGGCAAAAACCCCCAAACCCGGGGGGAAAAGATGCCCTTTAAAAGAATCCCCGTCACCTTTTGTAAAAGGACTTACGCTTTCCGACAGGAAATGCAAGGGGTTGGCCTGTAAAACCCGTACGGTTCAAATGAATACTGGCAAAGCAGACAAGGTGACCCTAGTTTTCATGCCGAAAGGCCAAAACTTTATACGCCAGAGTAAAAAAGGGGCCTTATACACTTCACGGGTTCCCCCCTCTGCGAACCGTTCCCAGCCCGTCCTGGGGATTAAAGTCAGAGTAATAATTACCAGACACATGGAGCTCGTTGGAAAATCATCTCCAAGAGTGGTCTGGCTGTTCTTCTTATAGGACTATTATGACTCTCCACGGCGAAAAAGAGAGGTGGAACCCTATCTTCACGTGAGGAAGAAACCAAAATGGAACACGGAAAACCCATCGCCGAGGGTGGCCTGAAAAACTAGAAAGGATTGGAGGGGGTTTGAAAAAAATCGAACACGACAGTAGCTTCTTCAACGGAGACGTTCTCTCAAAAAAGGAAATTGGGTCGCGCAGGCGAGAGGGGCGGGGGGGGAAGAATTTAATATCAACCTAGCGAAATGGAGTAAAGGAGGGAGGTAACATCCCTTCTCAGCGCAGGTGGAAACCCTTTGACAGGCTTACAGGTACCCGAATGAAGGTAACGCCCTGTTAGCGGGCGGGAGGGGAGGCTCCATAAAAAAAATAGGTGGACAAAAAGTAGTGACCCCCTATCGCCTTCTATCTTAAAACCCGGGAAGGGCACCTTACTTGGGGAAGGGGTTGGGTTTTCTCCACAGCCGTGGGGGGTAGAGTGTGATCCGGATCTAGCACGCGCCTTAAAACAGGTCGGGCACGTTTCACTCTGGTGTAAAAGAGCAGGGGTTAGGCTGGTTCCGTTATACTCCCGGTCCATATGGGATGAGCTTTCTTCCTGAGTTTTTGTGAGCCAGGGTTCTGCACACAGGGCAAAAATAATTTTGGTGTGAAAGGGCACGAAGAATAAAATTTATAATAAGTTCTTCTTGTGAGAAAAGGAAGGGGGCCCCACCACAGTTGGGTTAGGGGGCTCGTCTGTTCTGCAAACCCAATTGATGATGGTTTGCTGGGGGGAGAGAGAACTAGGGGAAAAGAGCGAGGGAGAAACTGGATCCTCAGTCGAGAGGAAACATGGCGGCCTGACATGAGCCGTAGTGGTATTGTTAGGCGCAAAGGGAAGGAAATGGGTTTGGTACTTCTCCACGGAGAGAAGGGGAGAGGGAATCCCCTTAGCGCCAGAAAGGGGAAAAAGACTGATTCCGGGTTGGGGGAAAGACAACAGGGAGATGACGGGGTCCGGGGTTTTGGTAAATTCGAAGAAAAAAGGGTAGTAATCTTTTGAAAACAAAGTCTGTAGAAAAGGGAAAAATGAACGAGGTTAACCACCTGGGGGCGCCAAATGATTTGCAGTAAAGGGGGGGAATCCCAGCCGAGTATGCACGGAATAATTGACGTCTCAAAGAAAGAGAATCCTAAAGGGGAGAAAAGATAAAAAGTCTTGCGGTCTTTGGGGGAGGTAGAAAAGAAACAAGACTTCTCTTCCTCGAAAAAAAGGGGGGACGGGGTTTAATTCACACAAAAAAGACCCAAAAACCGAAAAAAAAAAACAAAAAAAATAGAGAAATAACAAAAACAAAAAACAAAAAACAAAAAATATAAAAAACTGACCCAGGACACAACAGAAGCAGCCGACAATACTGAGGGTGGGTCGTAGGGCGAGAGGGGCAGATTAAAGCGGGCGGGAGAAAAGTTGGAATTTCATATTTTCGGGGGCGCGAGAGGGACTGGCTTTTGAGTCCTAGTTATTAAGAGTCGCGGACTGGAGAGGGCTCGAAACTCAATGAGCGGGGGGAGGTTGTCATGGATACTAGG
>Ga0179593_1449107_pt1 | contig 10058 bp, 15 predicted proteins | sample CZODoug2_1_08_16_FD_185931 | JGI IMG/M metagenome (GOLD analysis project Ga0179593, IMG submission 185931) | Vadose zone soil fungal communities from Angelo Coast Range Reserve, California, USA - CZODoug2_1_08_16fungal (PacBio error correction) | ecosystem: Environmental > Terrestrial > Soil >...
TTCCGCCAAAGGAAAAATTTAAAAAAAACGGATGAAAACCAGGGGGGGGGGAAAAAATTTCCCAACGAGGGGAACCGGCCAGAGTTTCAAAATTCCGATTCGTGAAGACCGGAAAAGAACTAAATAATCGAGAAAGGACGAGTCGTCCATCGTATACAAGTGAAAGGGAGCCCGGGCAAAAAAACAAAAAAAGCCACGCAGAAAAAAAGGGAAAAAGCTGAGAGAATAAAAAATCCAGTGCGGGTGGGTGGTTCGGGTCGACCTACGAGAATAATAACGTGGAGGGGCCCTGGCGGGGAAAAAAGAAAGGGTGCTTATAAACAGAAGGGGGGAGGCCGAAGAGGGAAACACCGGAACCGGAAAATCAGTCAGAGAGTGTATCAAAGGAAGCAGGGGGTGGCTTGTTCGTGTTACGTATGGGTACCGTACTTAAAAGTAGTGTCCACGCCCCGTCAGTTGCGTGGAAAAGGACAAAACGTCCCGGCAGGGGGGAGACCAGGAAAGGCCAATTGGGAAAAAAGTTGATGCTGACTGGACGCATGTGTGCAAATCGATGGCCGCCGCGCCCCGTGTAAACAAGGCAGAAAGGGGAAATGAACTGGGGACGGAAGGCGGGGTGGGTTTATAGCTGTGAAAAATCCAGGTGGGGAAAGGGTCGAACCGACTGGCCTGCCCATTCAACTCCGCTCATCGTGAAGTCAAACAGGGAAAAACAGAAAAAAAAAAAAAACGCCAGTGTAAAGCCGGAACGGAAAACCGCATTCAAGGTAAAGCGGGAAAGCCCAAGGCAGTTACGGAGGGGGGCCACCGGTACAACTTGGGACAGGGCCTACGCAATAAAGCAGACGGCGAGAAGGTCAAAAATATGACGTCGGGAAGAAACTAGGAGGTCGACAAAAGGGGGGGGAGATGCGCACGGAAAAAAGGAGGGGCAAAGTATATGTGGTTGAGCTAGAACCAAGTCATCGATTCCGGGCAGGCGGGAAACTGACTAAATAAGAGTATTCAAGGGCCTCTGGGACTGGACTGTTTTCAAGAACATAGGCAAAACAATGGAAAAATTAGGGCTGAACATGGGCCTCACATGAGCATGGTCACGGCAGAAAAAAAAGGGAAGGGGGCTGAGCGGGATACTGTCAAGGAGACGGGAAATGCATAAAGGGGAAGGTTGGGGAGGGGGACAGTATTCCGGAAGGGTACGGTACAAGTCGGACGACTCCCCCTCAGCCAGAACGGCAGACCGAGGGGATGAAAAAAGAAAAGTGCAACGGAGGGACAAGCAAGGGGTAGGAGGTGGTCCCGCAAAAACGAAAAGGGACCCTCCAGCTAAGGGAACACAGCGCAAATAACGGTGTGAAGGCCTGTGTCCAAGAATCCGAAAACTGAAAAAACAAACATTTCAGAACCCCCAGGAACAATCCCATCTGGGATGAAAACATGGACCAGCTGTGCCCCAAGAGTGACTGGCACGGCTAACCAAAGGGGCAAGGATCAAGCCTCTAAGAGGGGACGGCGGTCCGCGCACATGGGCGACGGAAGTGTGGAGAACGAACACCAAAAATCGCAATAAGGTGAAGGGAAAAGTTAAGAAAATGGACCGCTGTGAGCAGCCGGCTTCCACGGGCTGGGGGGAAATCGGGCTGCACAAAAAGCAGAGAAGGACAGGGAAAAAGTTTCACCAGGGAGGGTCGGAAGCCCGGAGGTCCCCCAACGGAGTTCATCACGAAAAAAAAAAAAAACAATTATTGTATTGAACCAAAAAAAGAACGCGCAAAAACGTCGATGGTTTAGAAGAAGAAGCGACCGCTTTCAGTCCAAAAAAACTAATGAAAGGGAAATGGGGGAAAAGACTCAATCCGGGGAAAAAACTCGAAACTGGGCACCGCTGGAAAAAGTTTACGGAACATCGGGAACCTGCCAACGTAAAATGCGCGGGTTAGAGCAAAAAAAAAAAAATCGAAAAAAAGAGGAAGGACTCACCAGACCCGGTGGGAAAGAGTGGTCGCAGCATGTGGTCACATGGCAGGGCCACTAAAAAAAGCCGAAGTCAACCCTGCCAAAAGAAGGAAGAGGGGGGGGTGGGCGGGGGGTAAGGAAACGACGAGACCGCCCGGCGAGAAAAGAGGGGGCACCTCCCAAACATAACTGGGAAGGTTTTATGCCCGAAAGAAGCTTAAAAAAGCGTCACAGCGGGGAGGGCCGGGGGGGGGGGTCCAAAAAAAACTCACGACCAGACGGGGGCATCGAGCGCAAAACGTAAGCGCGACGAAGACTCGGTAAATAACACGGCTCTACTTCCGAAGAGGCGGGGCCAGTCGAAAAGAGGAAAAACAAAAAATTACGCAAAGCCTCACCCGAACGCCCGCCCAGGGAGCGGCAGCGCCACACCTCGCCTGGTGTCAGGTTCGGCGGACCGTGCCCAGTTTACGGGGGGATACTTTGATAAGTATGAAGGAACTTAAAGTGGACTGTTCAAAAACAGGGGGTCGTCCACTCACAATGGGGGGAAGAAGGGGAAAGGAGCAAATGAAAAAGGGGTTGTAAATTCATGCTCAAGGAAGGGTTATAATTAACAAGAAAAAGGATCAATTTTATGGGAAATGAAAAGAAAAGGACACTGGGGGTTTAGACTGGAAGGAGGGTGGAGGATTACACCTGGAGACTTGTACCAAACGACCGGACAAAGTCAACCGCGTAAAAACCACAAAGAGATTCGTACAGGTGGGGGGGCAATAAAACACGACGAGTGGGGAGCAAAAAACATTTCTTGGACCCTATTGAAGCGGCCAAACACGAGGATAGACGGACCTAGCATTTAAACTGAAAGGGGAAGAAGGGACAAAGCCAAAGGGGATTTGTACACAATAGCCAAAAGGAGGGTCAGGACAAAACAATATAGGCAGAAACAAACTTGAAAGCCAGCCAGTGCTGGTTGGGAAAAAACTAGGGAGTGGGGGGTGCAAATAGGGGAAACAATACGACAAGGGAAAGGGGAAATTGGGGGGCTCGAGCAAAAAAAAAGCGGCATCAGAAAAATCACAAAACACGTTTTGGGTGCCCCGGTTCCAATAAGAATCCTGGGGGTCCTCAAAGTGAAAAAAAATCTAAAAAAATGGGGAAAAAAAATCCCACAGGGCAAAAAAGGAAAAGAAAAAATACACGGGTCGGCCCCTTCTTCTCCCCGAGGAAACCAGAGAGAAGTTTGAAAGTACAAAGGGGGACGGAAGGCAGAAAAAAAAAAAAAAGTGTGAGACACTTTCCCGTTGATCAGGATCTTCACACCTGCCACGACCACCAGAGAAAGACCCCTTGCAGTGGGAAACTAGGGGGGGGAGACAGTATACTAATTGAAGGGAAAGGTCGAAGAAAAAAGAGAAGGAGGTAACGCGCGTGCAATAGGACGCCAGATGGGAGGCACACAAGGAGGTGATGAAAACCTGGGGGGGGCAGGACCGTTTCGTGCAAAAAGGGGGGGGGGGGTAAAATGGGGGGGAAGAGTGTGAGAAAAAACTTTCCCAAGTAGAGGTCAACGCCTGCCCTCTTGACCTAAAGCTTGGGGGGTGGGGGGAGAGAGGGACCACCGCCGAAAGGAGCCAAAATATAGATTCCGTGGACCAGCAACAAAGCGCAGGGGGTCCAATGAAGCTTACAAGAACGAAAAAAAACAAAAACCCCCATTGAGGAAAAATCAGGGCTCAAATGGTGGGGGGACTACCTGAGGGGGCAGATGACCTTCAAGAACCCACGCAGGGAAGGGGGCCAAAAAACAGTGCCTGGCGATCAAGGTCTAAAAAGAGGTTTATCGCCACAATGGACCAAAATTGAAGAAAAAAGCATCATGGGGGTAAAACGGGGTGGGGGAGTGGGGAAGGGCCAGATAAAATACAGCAACCAAAACGGCCCTCCTATTGAGTTGACTCTTCCGACCCATCTGGGGTTGGTGAGGGGTGAAAGGAAAAAAAAGGGTGGCATCCGTAAAACGGAACAAACCGTCAGCACACCTTGAAAGAAATGCAAAGTAGTGACAATAGGGAAGGGACCAAGCTCAATTGTGGGAGGTAGGGGATCACGATTAAAAAAAAAAGGGAAAAAAGGGACGACTCCTGAGGCAAAAAAACGATTGAAGTAAAGAGGGAAAACGCCCCCTATGAAAAAAAAAAAAAAATGCATCTGACAATTATGGAGCTGTTGACCAACATTTCTAGGGGGTGCTTGATCATTAACCAAAAAAAAGGGGAGGCAAAATGGGGGGGGAATAACTACACAAGCGTTAACTTGTGAAATATAGTCAGGTGGGGAAATGGTACGCAAAAAGCCACCCGGGGAAAAAGAAGGGAACAGGCAGGAAAAGGTCAAAAATGGAAGTATCCCTTTGGGCAGGGGGGGGAGAGAAATGGGGCCGCCTGAAAGGTGGGCCGGATGACCCTTGGTTGGGAACGGACGAGAGGCCCATAAGCAGATGCTAAAACGGGAGGGGGGGAACGGCAGAAGGGTATCGGCGGGTGGGGGAGGGGGGGGAAGCAAAGCCGGGTATGACAGGTGGGACAAACCCGCTGGCGCAGCAGGTGGATGTCGTCAAATGACCGGGGACGGAATGCAGCAAATCAGGGGGAGAAGGATTATCAAGAGAAGGGGGGGGGGGGGGACGGGTGGGAAGTGGGGACCCCTAGGCCTCCAAAAAAAGAACTATCGAGCCATTCAGACAGGCGCTGCATCGGCCCCCAAGGGGACCAAAGCACCAAAGAAGAGTTAAGAGTGTGCCATGAAAACAAAGTCGCATCGACAAAGGGGTTACCCCGTCAAAAAAAAAAAAACAGGGTGAAGGAAAGGGAAGCAAGGGGCAAAAAAAAGAGAAATAATATAAAAAGGGAGGACGAGAAGGAGATACTGCCAAAGTGCAGCAAATGGGAAAGACAGTTGCCAGCGGGCGGGTCTTGCAAAAAAAATCTCGACCTAAGGCAGGATAGAGCGAAAAAACACAAAGATTTGGAGGAAAAGGAAAACGCAGAAGAAAAAGTCCAATATGTAAGAATAGACAGAAAAAAGGAAAAGCCCTAGGGGCAAAACCAGGGCACCAAGGAAAAAAAAAAGTTGGAAGTAGATCGGCAAGGTTTATAATAGAGGGGTATGTAGCAGGTTGTTGGGCAGCAAACTAAGCACTTGACTTTCCAAAACAAAGGGCTGAGGGGAGTAACAGAAGGTGTGGGGAGAATGGAGAAAAAAGACGGGGGAGGAGACAGCAAAGGTAAACGAGTGGGTTGAGCCTTTGGTGCTGAAAGGGGGACGAAAAAGCGCGGCAAGAAGAACGGAGGTATGAATTAAAACGTGGGAGAGCGGCATAGGGGGGGGTCAGAAAACCACAAAGCATTACGTGATAAAGGATAAGGGGAAGGTGCTGCGGCAAAAAGAAGGGGTGATAAAACCAAAGGAGCCCAACATCTGGGGCTAGGGGGGGGGGGGAAAAAAGTAACAGGCCACGGCTTCCGCATCCACGAGAACGGTATCCTGGGTGGTGGACGTTAAGGCAAAAAGGGGAAAAAGGTGTCGCAAAAGCTGAGAAAAAAATGGGGGGGGGGGAATTCGAAAACACAGGTCAAAACCACTTTTCAGGGGGTTTTGCAGCGAAGACAAGAAAGGGGAGCCCTGAAAAAATAAGCATATACAGGTAGACGCAAGAATGAAAAGAGGTTTTCACATCCATGGGAAAAAGAGAGGGTAAATGGAGAAGCGTGGAAGGGAATTTACCATCAGGTCCAAAGGGGGGTTACAGGAGATCAAAAGGAAGCACTGCGTGCAAATCAGACGAATGTAGATACCGGGGGAATGGGGAGTCCCCCACCATAACCGGGTAGGAAAAAAAAAAATATAAAAGAACTTGGGGTGAATAAAAGAGAAAAACGGCCATGCCTCAGGGTGCCGCAGAAAAAAAGGGGCGAGTTTCAAGGGGGGGGAAAGGGAGGGCATGAAAGGGGAAGGAAAGGTTTCAAAAAGTAAGGCTAGGCAAGACCCCATTTTCAAAAAAAACAAGCAAAGGAGGAAAAGGGAAGGGGGAAAGATGAACAGCCTCAGGGGGGGGGACAGGGGTTTATTTCATGGAAAAAAAAAAGGGGGGGGGAATCAAAAACCGCAACGTTGTTGGGTCACACCGATGTCGTGGGGGGAGCAATTGGCACAAAAAGGGAGCAAAAAAAAAAAAGGGGATAGCAAGTGTCACCTCTAATCGGCAGTGGGAAAAAGGCAAGTAATGTGCTAGTGGTTTCTGGGTGCATGGGAAAGGGAAAAAAAAACAAAAGGAATTAACCAACCCTTGTGATCAAGACAAGTTGGGAGAACTGTTCGGGGGAAAGGGTGGAACCCTAAAAAAAAAGGGCGCGTGGCGGCTGGATGAAAAAAAGAAAAGAGGGTACCGAGTAAAAAAACCAGATGGGGGGGGGGACAAGACAAAACCCACAACCCCAATCAATCACCCAAAAAAACAACGACTTTCAAAAACCAAGAAAATGTGAATCCGGACGGGAAAAGTATACTCAAAATCCAATTCAAAAAAAACCATTTTACATAAAGTCAGCAAAACGGACTGAAAAACTCCCCCACCCGCCAGAAGCACAAAAGAGGGCCGTGAAGTGACTAGCCCACGCGTAGAAAAGAAAAAAGGGGGCCTTCGAAAAAGGCCCGGGGGCAACTTAAAAATAATCACCAGAAAAAAAAAAGCATAGGGTAAAAGTGAAATTTGGGTAAGGGAAAGAGACATCATTCTAAAAAGTCGACTGTGGGTCCACTGCAAAACGCTCCAATGTACGAAAAACAAAAAGTGTCTCGGCCGGGCACCCGAAAAAAACGCGAAAGTGGGGGGGGCGGGAGTAAGGAAATGGAGAAGGGGTGTGACCACCCGAAGTGGATGGGGAGGAGGCAAGGAGGAATGAAGGGCGCAAACAATTAAAAAGGAGGACGAAAGATGGCGGGCAAGGCCGCGAAAAAAAAGAAAAGACTTCCGAAAAGGGGGGGTGTAAAGGTTATTTGATTAGACAACAAGACAACAAAGGGAGTAGGGGCAACAAATCAAAGAAAAAAAAGGGGGGGCCTGGCAAGGGCTTGACCAAAAGGAAAAATATCAGATAAACATAAGTTGGGGGGGTTATGTTTTGTTGAAAAGAAGACCACGGGGAAATCAAGGGGGGGCCAGGTGCAACGTCTCATTGGAGAAAGGGCAATAATAATGTTGCGGAAATTGTAAATGGTGCTTCCAAAGCAACACGTTTCGGTTCAAACAAACATTTAAGAGTGGGGTTACGAGGGGGACCGCCCGGAGGGGGGGGGGGGGGGGAGCATACTTCCAGGAATACAAAGACAAACCCAAAAAAATTTGTTGTAGAAGAAAGAAAGGGGTGGAGGGAGAGTGGGATTGGAATACACAAGAAGGCGTATAACCTGATTAAGAACTAGACTGACCTTGAAGAAGAAAAAAAAATCCACTCAATAAAGTGAAAAAAAAAGCAGCGCATTACTCGACAAAAAGGTAACATAGAAGAACGCTGTGTCGACACTGGGGGAAGGAAACGATGGGAAGGGGAAGAAGAAAGGGAAGCAAATCCAAGTATAAAAAAGAAGCACGATGCAGGGAGCCCGCCCGACCTCCAAAAGGAGGGAAAAAGGGGGGGGGGGGGGGGCGGTGATTCTCATAAACATGTAAAGGGGGAGTACGAGTTGTGAAAAAAAACGGGGATGAACCAACAAAAAGAGAGGGCCAGTTGGCCAGGAAAAAGAAAGGGAAGTTGACAAGCCGAAGAGAACAGCTACAGAGTTCAACAAACAAAAACTGGGGGTAGGGTTGGGCGCTCCGAAAGATTTATGGGTGGTCAACTGGTGGAGTTGGAAGGGGTAACACGCCCTCAAGCAACAGGAAAAAGTTTCATCAAAAAAAAACACACTTTGAAAAACGCATGGGTCCCCCGGGGCCGACCTGGGGCCAAATCACCCCTATTTTCCATGAGTGAAGGGGCCAAGGGACGAAAAAAAGCAAAAAAACCTTCAGGAGGGCTCAAATGGAAAAACCATGAGGTCCACACCAACAAAACAACGGATGACAAAAAAAAAGGTGGTGGAAGATCTTCTGGGGCGTGGGGCGGCACTCAGGGGAAAAAAAAATCGATTGCTACCAAAGGATGCGAAAAAAAAGGGGCGGGGAGTTAGAAGGGGATCTTGGGTACTTTTGAAGGGGAAACAGGCAACGCTGATGGGTGGCCCGCTCGAAGCGCCTTTTTTTAGTGGAGCGGGACCGTGATCCCTTGGGGGGTCCACCAGAAGGAATTGAATTTCAGCAACAGGGTCAGTACCTTGCCAAAAAAACCGGGGGGGAAACTGGGCTAAAAACCAGTGAGAACATAGGCAGGTTCCTCGAGAAAAAATCGTGGAAGAAATCGAAAGGCGACTGCGCCAAAACGAACTCTGGGGGTGTTTGGCAGGCCAGGTAATAAAAGGTGGAAAGTGTAGTTTCATGGGGGATTGGAGAACCCTCAAAGAAGGGTTCCCCGGGGGGGAAAGGGTGGGTCTTCTCCAAGCCTTCGGGGGAATCTTGCAGCAGAAAAAAGCCACCCAGAAGTTCAAGGGGCTGGCTCAAACATACGAAGCAAAGGGGGTGCCAAAAGCAAGGGACTGAATATTGGTCCAGGGTTTGTCTCTGGAAGAGAAACCAGGAAAGAGGCACCGGACATAATTATATGAAGAAAACCTGATGTTTGCACTCGTTGCCACCACTTTTGCCGAGGAAGAAAAAACAGAAAGGCCTATTTCCGAAGAACTCGGTGAATGAATTCTAAAGGGGGGTGGGACCAGGCTTTGGTAGGGAAGTGACGATCATAGGAAAGAACAGTCAGAAATCTGTTGCCTTCTCGGGAAGGGGATCATGGCGGAACTCGGGCATACCTAAGGAATTGGAAGGAAGGTATGGGAAAATTCCTCGGTGAGTATTGGGGTTTGAGTGGGTCCAGGAAAGATCGAAACAGATGAAAGTCCCCAAGGGGAAATCTAACCTAAAACAATGGGGTAATGATAAGGGGTAACAAGTGAAGATTCCGTAGTACGACCAGACCAAGGCTGTTTTGGAGGGACCTCAGAAAAAAAAAGATGAAAGGGGAGGAACGTGTGGACCGGGTCCAGGGGGCAATTTTTGTAAGATTAGATGAAAGACCAGAAGCTAGCGGAAGGACCGAAATGAGTAAAAAAAAATTCGCAGTCCGGATCAGAGTTGGGGGTGCGTGCCCAGGTCAACAGATAGCACCAAGGACTGGGGGCACAGTCACAAGTAACAGGGACGAGAAAAAACTAAGTGCCATTCGTCATCTTGCCACAAGGGAAGCGCCAAGGGATACGTACGTTAGAAAAGGGACCAAGGACGGCCAACCCCGAGTAACCGTAAGCAAAGGTAGTTACCCCGGAAAGTGAGAAAAATGTCCGGATGAGACTGGAGGGGGAAGCTGTGTTGACGGTTTGACGGGCCATCGAAAAAAAAGGGATGGGCAAACCGCCCAACGGGTTAGAAAAGCGCAAGGATGTTTCCCCACCTCAGAGGAAAAAAAGTGAAGGGGGACAAGGTCCCCCCGACGAGGCCGTCCTTACCACGGGGGAGCGGCAGGATCCGATTTGAAAAAAAAAAATAAGTCAGGGAACAACACACACACCCAAAAAAAAAAACAACAATCAAAGGTAAAACAGCACTTTCCGGGTACGGAAAAGAGACGGGGTCCAACGGGCATCGCGGGGGGAAAACCTAAGAGGACAAAGGCGGTGAACAAAAAAGGACAAAGAGCAACTACTTAAGGGAATAAAAGACACGTCGGGAGCGAGGAAGGGATCCAAAGGGGGGGGAAGGGGGTTCGAGAAACAGGAGGGAGGACCTTGCGGTGAGCCACGCTATCCAGTGACCAGTCCAAGGGGGGAATGCCAGACTCAGTCAGACTCCTTGAGCAAAACACCAGGAGCCGAGGGAAAAAAGGGAGCTTTTGTTGGTTTTTTCGGTGGACGGGGGGGTTTTTGTGTCCGATGCAAAAAAAGTAAACGGG
>Ga0179593_1528817_pt1 | contig 10058 bp, 11 predicted proteins | sample CZODoug2_1_08_16_FD_185931 | JGI IMG/M metagenome (GOLD analysis project Ga0179593, IMG submission 185931) | Vadose zone soil fungal communities from Angelo Coast Range Reserve, California, USA - CZODoug2_1_08_16fungal (PacBio error correction) | ecosystem: Environmental > Terrestrial > Soil >...
AAAGAAGGCGCTGACAGAGCCGAGCTTGTTGCCAAAAAACATCGCCCAGAATCGGGAGGTGAGGGGAAAGGGTCACGAAAAACGGAAAAAAGAACCCCGTAACGAGATAGGAAAAAAAAAAGCACCCAATGGCGAGAAATGCGCCGCCAGCCAAACAAAGTCCGAAAAAAGAGGGGGGCGACGACAATTGTAGACTAGGAAAAAAGGAATACAGATACCGGCCAGTGCATGGCGAATTAGCAGGTGGGTCGCCCGAACGAAAAAAGATTTCACAAAAGGAGGGGGGGAGACATCTGGCAGGCAGGAGGGAGAAATAGAATTTTTAAGGAAAAAGGCGTGGCGCCGTTGACAACCTCAAAGATCAAGAGGGGAAAAAGGAAACCCCGGAGGAGGGGAATGACGAAACCGAAAACCCATGGCGCCTCGCAGAAAGGAAGATTTGCTCCCGCACAAGGAGGGGCAATGAGACGACCTTAGAGAAAGGGGGGGAATGCGTCATGTTCTTGTTACTGGAAGAAACGGGATTTGCCGTTCGTCACCCTGAACGTAAAAAGGGCCGGAACCGTGTCCCAGTTGAAAGGGGAAACCTCGACGAAGGATAGAGGAGGAAAATCCCCCACAAAAAAAAAGAGGGAAACGAAAGTTCGTCTGCGGGGAAGAGATATGATCGAGGTTTGATTTCCCATAGTACCAAAAACAAAAAAGAGTGGTGTGAAACGACGAGCAAGACAGCAGGCCGCGAACAGCTCTCTCAAAAAAGAGGAAAAGAGAGAGATGTGCGCGGCAAGGGAAAAGGGGCTCGTCGGCCAAAACGAGAAGGAAATACCTGACGGTGGACGAATCAAGATCGCTCCTGGGGAGGGAGAAAAGAGGGGAGTCGATCTGCGCAAGCTAGGGTTTCCTCCAGCTGATGAAGAAAGGAAACCTAAAAAAGGGAAAGAAAAAAAAGGGAGTGGGGCAAAAAAAAGGGACGAACGTCACAATTACGGAGAAAGAGAGGACATTAAGCATAAAAAAAAAACTTCCGGCGGCGCAAACAAGGAAAGAAAGGGGGAGGTAAGCAAATAGGAAAGAAGAAAACATCCTACCAAGGGGATGGTCGCGCCCGTCGCATCCGATGTGGAGGAATCAACTCCGTCCACAGGGGGGGGGTAAGGTAAGAGTCTCAGAATAGTGGGAAGGAGCCACTCTCCGATTTGAAAAAAAATCTTCCGGGAGCGGCAGTGAAAAGTTAAGGGGGGACAAGGGAATCAGTGAGAGAACAGGTGAAAAAAACACACCGAGATCGTTGAAAAAAGGCCCTGGATCGGCGCTATCAGGAGAGGAATGAAAAAATGGCAGATCACAATGCGAAAAAGAAGGCCGTTCACGGGGTGAGGGGATGACGCTTGGTGGGGGGGAAGGGTCCTGCCTCTGAACCGGAGGGTACAAAAAAATGTCCGAAGGGGAGAGGGGCCACTAATCGTGACATTCTAAAGCGGCCAAATTTCAGAACTAGGAGGAACGATAAGAACCAGCTCGAGAAGAGTTCAGCTTCCTGAGCTACGGGGAGGGAGGGAGTTTGTCATTTGTTCGGGGAGGGGGATCTGGAACCGTTACAACTGCTAATTCCAAGGAGGAGGAGAAAAAAAACCTTGATGGTCTGAGAGAGCTATACAAAGGAAGAGACCATATGGGGCCCGCGAAAAGGAGGGGGAGAGCGCAAGGGGAGACGCCACGAGGAGGCGGGAAGAGGGAGGTGCGGGCAACGAAAATCGGAGGGGGCGTCATCAAGTCCGCCTGGGAAGGAGGGTATCCCTGGGATTCCCTGCTCATCAATTACAGGAGAGATGAAAGTCCTTCGTTCGAGAGGCGCTTAGAAACAAGGCTGGAGTTCTACGAAGGGGCGGCCCAGCTAAAAAAACAAACGGAAGAGAGATCAGTTCCTCGAAAAGCCGTTCGACTAAAAAAGGAGCCGAGTCAGAAAAAAAAAAAAATGTGTAAATACGATACCTGTAGAAACAGAGAAAGTCCGCCGGAGGGGCGCCTTCGGCTGAGTGGAAAAAAGTCCGGCGCGGAAAGAAAAGAAAGGGGGCACGCGTTTTTGGCGACGCACGACAAAGTTGTCCGTCGGACAAAAAATCTACCAAGCTGCGCGGGACACGGAGAAAAGGGGGAAAGCCAACGATCAGACAAAGGGGATGAATTGTACGCAAAAAGGCCGTAAGCCAGCCTATGTGTAAAAAAAAACCACCCTCACACATCACGATGATAACCAAGGACAAGAGCGGACGCCGGTGTAAAAAAAAAAAATGAAGCGCCATCGCCCAGACTGAGGAGACCAGGGCCGAGGGGGTGGCCATAGAAACCAAAGATATTCGAGGCACGGCGAAAAACAAAACGCGCAGATGCCGAAAAAGACGCCGCCTAGAAAAAAAACCGCGGAAATGACGTGTCAGAAAAAGGCATTGTAGATCGACACGAATCTCCAGACAGAGAACGCGATATCTCGTCAGTGCGTGAGAAATGTGCAACGGGGTGGTTACGCCCGCGGGAGCTCTCCACGGATTCCATTCGGGAGGAAACTTCGTTCAGCAACCGGAGTTTGGGGAGAAATCCTCGGCAATCAAAAAACTGCAAAATCGCGGCGCGCTACCTGAAAAAAAAGGAGTTGATGAAGACTACCGGAGAGGGGGGGCTTGGCGCAGGAAAAAGAACGCGGAGGGCAAGGGACATTATTCCCTCCCTTGTAGGGAAAAGGGCGCCCGTCCGGAAGCTCCGGCGCGGAAAAAGGCATGTGCTTGTTACTATAGAGGAGATCGTCGCAGGGAAGGAAGAAGGACGTGGGGTGCCACATAACGGCCGGGGTTCCCAGTGAAAAAAAACTGGGGAAAAATCAACACTCCAAGCGCCAAAAGGCGTCGCTACCCCGCATTAGCCGAACGAATATGACCGAGTCTTGATTGAGGGGGAAGAAAAGGACGTGACAAGTCAGGAGCGACCCTATGTTGGTTGTTGAACTAGGTCAAGAAGGACAGTGCCGCGCACACTCTCGAAAAAAAGAAATCGAGAGATGTTCGCCGCACTGGGAGAGATAAACGTGCTCGTCGTGACAAAAAAGAAAGTCGCCCGGACGGCACAGGTAAAACGGTGGCGAAAAAAAGAAAGAAAGGCTACATCGTGGTTCGCTACTAAGTCGGGAGAATGGCGTTTGTGATTTGAGAGCGAGGATGTGCGCAGTCCAAAGGGAGAGGGAACTGGTCCGGATCACGCTTCGGTGGAAAAAACCTTCCAGAGAAAAGTAACTTGCTACTATGCCAGCCGAAAAAAGAACAGAAACAGGGACTATCAAAGAAGCAAGCTTCCTCGCAAAACATCAGGACCTACAAGGGGAAAAGGTCCTCTTGCCGCCGACAGCGCCGGGGGGGAATCCCGGCGCAAAAGAAATGGCACGGCTTCTTTCATCAACGAGAGTCCAGCAGGGGTAAGCGCCGCCGAAACGCCACGTAAAAATGCCCTTAAAATCTCACGACTGGAAAAAGGGAAAATATGCGCTCCGCCGAATGAGAAGGGAAACCTCGTTCGTAACCACCATCGTTGCCAATTCTAACCATTCACAAGATCATACTGTATTATCTGGGGAGGCAATCTACAATCAGCCTCTCCTGCCGTTCAAAAGACCGCGGGGGATGAAGAGGAAAGCGGCATTGCCTGGCATCTTAAAAAAAAAAAAAGGCTTTTCGCCGATTGCCAGGAATTCTCGCTTAAGGGAGAAGAAACGGCCCAAGAAATGAACTACACCTCGGCCCAAGTGACCGCGATCTGGGAGAGGGGCCTTCGGCGGGGGAAAAGGTCGCTCAAAAACCAGGCGTGCAGAGGGATTTATCATAGGTGGATTTGTCGGGGGGGGAAAGCGATCTTGGAAAACTGGCTTACCGGCAGAGAAGGACCCCGTATAGGGAAAAAGAAGAAACCATTGGGGCTGATGGTGGCTTGCAAAAGAAGCGCTCGTCCTATGTGCTCGGGGGGGGAAGAGTCGCGCGACGGAGGGGGGAATGCGACACAGGAAGATGAGAAAAAAAAAAGGGGGCGGGCCACGACTCGCGACGTAATTTGGAGGGGGGAAGATAAGCGGGGCGCTTCTGAAGAGGGGCCCTGACCGCTCCTGACATGCTGCGAATCAAAAGAAGTCTTCTACGCGGGAGGGGACAATAAGGAGAGGACAGACCGTGTGCAGAAAATCTCAACAACAACAACGGAGAGAGAATCAGGTCCGCCTGCACCCAGGGAAAAGAAAGAAGTGTCGAAGCAAGGGAGAAGGAAGAATGGGTGTAAAGAGGCAGCCTGTCAAGGAGGAAGAGCCCAGAGAAAGTCCTCCTTAATAAGAAAAATCGGCGCGATGTCGCTGGCCCGCACCGGAGGGGGGAGAAGAGACCACGCCTCCTCGTGAAGTGGCGGGGGAAGAACCGAGCGAGGAACAAGCGTGCAAGGACATATGAAAGACCACCTATACGAAAGAAGGTGAATTGTGAAGATACGGGTATCCGCCGAAAGGGAAAAAAAAAGTGTATGGGGTGGAATCGAGAGTCCCGGTACGACCACCTAAGGAAAAGAACATGTAGAGCAGAGCGGGGAGAACAGTAAAAAAGCGGGTGGCCAAGCGGAAAAAAAGTAAAGCGGCCCATATCTGAGGAGGGGAAAGGTCACGACTATTTCCAGAAAAAAAATATTCATGAAAAAAAAAAAAAAAAGGGGGAGACAAAAAGGACAAGCGACCAACAAACAAGAATCCACCGCCGAAAAGTGAAAAAAGGGACGCTGTATAATCTGGAAAAGATGACCGCGATAGCGGGGGACCCTTGCATGGTCGAGGGGGGGGGGAAACGGGAGGAGCAAGGTTTGTTAAGAAAAATAAGATCTGTTCTCTCCACTGATGTAAAGGAACGGGGCATCACTTCGTTCGAAAATTTTAAGGAAGAAGAGAGGGAGAGCGAAGGTGCACCTGCAAAGAGAAAGGCGGCGCTTACCGGACCTGCTTGACGCGTTGAGAAGGCCCAACGTAAGGGAGGGACGGGCGCGAACAAGGACGGCAAGAGGACTATTTGCTCCAAGAAAAGGGATCTGTTTTGCGCCGCCGGAAGGGAATTGTCAATGGTCCAGCAGGCAATGGGGGGGGAAGAATCAGAATGAATGTCGCGGGGGGTGCCGTTTCGTTCCCACAGGGAAGAAAACGAAAGCGGCGTATCCGGAACATGGTAAGGGACGCGCCCTTCATCGCTGGAGGGAAAAAAAAAAAAAAGGGTCGCCGACGCTCGTAGACGACCAAGAAAAGATGATCGAGTTTTGGAAGAAAAAAAAGGTCGGACCATCCAGGCGACCGGAAAAAAGTTTTGAACGACGAGCACGGGGAAGATTTGACATTGCAGCACCTCGAGATAAAAAAAAAACGAAGAGGAGGAAAAAAGAATGTGCGCGGACACAGAAAAGAGGGAAAAAAAAAAAACCACGAGCGGAACGGATGAGAACGGAAAAGAAAAGGGGAAATCCGGTGGCGAAATCCAAACAGGAAAGGAAGAAATGGGTCAAGACGAAAGTCGATCGGGCGAAAAACCCGGGGATTTGTCCTCCCGCGATGAAAGGTCAACTGGGACCCTGTTGAGGAAACCACGGCCATCGCGCAAACGGACAAAAAAGATGCCACAGCAGACAAGAGGAATAACACTCACCATGACGAAAAAAGAAAAGGAAGGAGCTTCCTGCAGCGCAAAAAAAGGAAAGGCGTGAAGCAAATCGTCCTCGGGGGGAAAAAGTTTGTGATGTTCACGGAAACGCAAGGGACGAGGTGACCGGTTTGCCGGAAGGAAACGCCGTCCACAGGCCTCGATCTGGGGCTCCACGCCGAACGAGGGAAAGGAAAAGAAGGAAAAGTCGCCGGGAGCAGCCAGAGAAGTTGCTGCGATGGGCAAAAAAGAAACACGATGACCGCAGGCGGAAAACCTCATTCGTTGCCATAGGAAGGGAGGCGCTATCGCTAAGAGGAGGAGGTGGCAAGAGCAATACATTCGTCGCACCTGCTCACTGCCGTTTCACGGGGCGGTGGATGACGCTTGGTGGGGAAAAAAGGGCCTGGCATCTGATCTCCAGGTGGGGGGGAGAAGAGAAAGAAGACTGACTAGTCGGGTTCTCTAGGGAAAAGGAAAGAAGGAAACCTCGGGCCCAAAAGGGCGTTTCGCTTCAGTTTCGGCGGAGAGGAGAAGAAACTGCCGTGCAGAGCCTGAAAAGGGGAAGAAAAGGGAGGTCATGTGGGAACCAGAATGAAGCCCTTTACACAGGGAGGTTCGGTTTTCGGCGGAAAGAACCAAACGGAAAAAAAGGAGGGTGGAACATCATACCAAAAAAGAAAGAAGGGACCTGCGCTTGTTTCGAAATGCTCGCGGGAGGAAAACTGGACAAACACGAGAGGCGGGCGAAAGGAAAAAAAAAGGGGCGGGCGGGCCAGCCCAAAAAACTAATCAGCCGCCGAGCCGTCTTAAGGGACGGAAAGAATTAGAAGGAAAAGAGAGGGGGGACACTCCATTCCTTTCGGACGGGGAAGCACAAATGGAGGGAGAACGGGTGCAGCGGCCCAGAGATCCTCTCACCGAAAAAGAAAAAGAGAGAGATCAGAAAAGAAAACTCCAGCATTGTCGAAAGCGAAAAAAGAGTGAAAAGAGCGCAGCCTGGATCAAGGGGAAAAAAGAGAAAAGGTCCGCCGGGAAAAAAAAGGAGAAAATTCCCGGCGCGATGTCGCTGTCCAACAGTTGGGCTCATCGCCGCCGAAAAAATTTCGAACCGAACACAAAGAAGAACAGACGCCGTGGTGAGTATAAAGCCAACGGAATGAAATAGGGGGAATGGTTAACGCGCCTACGGGAAAGACCAGCCGCGTTGTACGGGCTTAAAGGAAAGAAAAACCAGACAAATCACGATGGAAGAAAGAACATAAAAGGGGAGGAGCAGACGGGGGGAAAAAGAAATGAAGCGCATCGCCCCGATCGGGAGAAAGGAAAAAAAATGTCAAGACGGAAGTGGCCAGAGAGACAAGGAAAGCCATCGCGAAAAAAAGCTCATATGCCAGCATGCCGCCGCAGAAGAAAAGCGGGAAAAAGGTGGAACAAGGACGAGCATTTTAATAGGAAAAGAAAGAAAGAAGATAACCGCGATAGCTACCGGAAGATTTTGCACGAATAAGTTTACGCCCGCGTCATCTCGGGGAGGGGAAAAGGAGGGGACGGGGGAAAAGCAGCAGCGTTCAGCGCGAAAGAAAGGGAAAGGCACTCTGTCAATCGAAAAAAGATCGCGGCGGCGCTTACCCGGAGGGACGTTTATGAAGACGGAAAGTAAAAAAGAAAAGGAAGACGGAAAAAATCACAACATGCGCTGTAGGGGGGAAAAGCTTCCTCCCTGGACGTCCGCCGGAAGCTCCGGCGGCTTGAAATAGAGCTTGTGGACTGTCAAAAAGAAGAGGGATGGCTTCGCCGTAAATTGTTCAGGGTAGAAAAGAGGGCCGTGGGGACAAGAAGTCTCGGAACAGTGTAAAAAAAGGCGCTCCCTTCATCAGCTGGAGGAAAAAAAAAAAGAAACGAAGTGTAGCCGAGGGCGTCGCGACCCGAGTGAGACAAGGAAAGGATAAAAGCATGTTTGATTCGCAAAAAAAGGGCGTACCGTCTCATCCGTTCCGCTCGGGGGCGAGTTGACGTGCCGCGCAATCTCGAAGAAAAAAGGGAAAGAAGAGGTGGCGCGGCCTGTCCACACTCGAGACAGAGAAGGGTGCTCGGGAGGCAACGAGATGGGTCGCCCTGACTGGCAAAAGAGGAAAAGCGCGGAGGGCGGCTACAGCGGTAGGGAAAAAAAAGAGAGGAAATCGGTGGCGCTTGTTAGTGTGGAGGGGGGGCGCCGTCCGATGGTCATTTGAAATGTGACCCTGGGACCGGATACGACGCTTGAAAAAAGACACTGTGGAAAACGCACAATTACGGCGAACGATCCAAAAAAAAAAGAACCATGACTGAATGGCACCATGGAAAAAAAGCGCAAAACAGATCACGGTGAAAACAAATCGTCCTACTTGCCGCAAGGTGGGTGTTCGCCCGGGCGCCCAAGGGAAGTGAGGGGAGATTCATCAACGCCGTCCAGCAGTGGGGAGAGCGATCTTGCAGGTGTCAACGCAAAAGGTTTACGAGAGTGCCCCTTAAAAAAGCAGAAGAGCAAGTTTAATGCATATGCCGAAAGGGAAAATCAGTGAGAGAAAGAGGTACCACCTTGAAGTCGAACCATGCAACAGGGGAGATAAAGACGGACTGTTAGGATCTTGAGTGGCTGGGGGGCAAAAAGGGGAAGAAGGACCGCCTGCCGTTCACTGGTTAAAGCGGTGGATGTGACTCTTGGTGTGAAATTTGCCTGCAGCTGAGCGCCTGAGGGGAAAACGAGGAAATCGCACTAGAGAAGAAGGGGTTCTCTCGGGAAAATTCTACCTCTAGTCTACCCCTCGGCCAACGCAAAGGGAGGGGGCGGAAGCTGATTTCGTGGCACCATCTCGGCCTACAGGAGGAAAAAAGGAGAGGATCATCGTGATTTGTCTGTGGTCGGGGGGCTCTCGAGCAGAAGAGAGCTTCCGCCTGTTCGGAAAAAAAAATGCGGGAAAATTCACCGCCCTGGGGGAGAAAAAGAGTTGGCTTTCCTCAGAAGAAAAAAGGGACCCAAAAAGGCGCGCTCCGGGTCGGGAAAAAGGGAGGACAAAAGGAAGAGGGGGTCGAATGAGGCCAAAAACGCGATGGCAAAGAGACATCGCGCCGGAATGGGAAACCGGCGCCTTCTAAAGCGACTGAGCTCCTAAAAAGCCGAGAGGGAACGCGGCGCTTTCGACAGGGAAGGGGGGGGGGGGGCAAGGGTGCAAGGAAAAAAACAACGGAGTAGGAGACACAGATAGAGATCAAAAAGCCAGCATTGTCGAAAGCGCCGAGAAAGGGAAAAAGAAGCCCGCAACAGGATAGAGTCATGGCTCCAGAGGGACCACCGGGAAAGGATCTGCAGCAATTCCGGCGAGGAATGGAAAGGTTGTGCTCACTCCCGCTCCTCGAAAGGGGAAAGAAAGATCTATCAGCGACAAGAAAAAGGAGTAAGAAGGCCGTGTGGAATGTGAGAAAGCCAAGATCGAGAAAGAGGAGTGAATTGTAAACAGAGAAAAGACGTTAATCCCATCCGAGTTGTACTGGCGGAAAGAAAAACCTGTACCACAGACCAAATCACGAAAGAAAAAAAAAAGGCACAAAAGTTGAGCCGATCTGGTGGCCAAGCCTAACTGAAGCGGAAAGAAAAGAGGGGGTAGGGGGGTAGAATTTCACAAAAAAAACCGTAATCTAGATTGCAATCGCGAAAAAACAAATGGGGAATACAGGGAGACAGGCAAGAAATATCCAAACCACTCAAGCGGCGAGCTAGCATTGTAGATGAAAAAGAGTGACCGCGATAGAGGAAGAAGGGGGGGACCAGAATGTGGCAACGAAATGAACAAGGGGGGGGGATCTTTTCTCTCCACTGATTTAAAAACACTTCGTTCAGGCGCTCCCGGAGAGGGAGAAAGAGGTCAGTCTGAGGTGCGCCGGTGACCCTGCAAAGATCGGGGAGAAAAGGAGGAAACCCCTGCTGGACGGCGTGGGGAGGTAAAAACTTTCACATCGTAAGGAAAAACATCACAACAGGCAGCTGTCGGAAAAAAAGGAACACCAATGTCACCTTTATCTGTTTGTGGGGAAAAAAACGGAAACCATTCGTCATGTGCGGGAGGGGAAGAAAAAAAAGTGCAAAATCGTCGCCGTATTGTGAAGTGAGGCAAAAGGGAAGGTGGTGGTGCCCCCGAAACGAGAAAGGACCCTCGGCGCGCCCTTCATCGCTGGAGAAAAAAAAAAAAAAAAAAAGGGTCGCGATCGACTTCGTCGCGAAAAAAAGGTTGTTCACCGAGGTCAACCCGTCGGGGAAAGTAAAAAGGGAGGGGGAAAAGAAGGACCATAGTTGTGTGAACTACGAAAGAGAGGAAAAAC
>Ga0179593_1578659_pt1 | contig 10058 bp, 12 predicted proteins | sample CZODoug2_1_08_16_FD_185931 | JGI IMG/M metagenome (GOLD analysis project Ga0179593, IMG submission 185931) | Vadose zone soil fungal communities from Angelo Coast Range Reserve, California, USA - CZODoug2_1_08_16fungal (PacBio error correction) | ecosystem: Environmental > Terrestrial > Soil >...
AAAAATGAAACAACGGAAAAACACACATGGAGGGGAGGAGGGGGAAGTAGGAGAAAGCATTGCACAAGCCGCTGCGGTCAGAAAGAAGCGATTGCAGAAACAATAACGCCCAAAAACACAGGCCTGACACGAAAGACAAGAAAGACAACTGACGGATACGGGTTCAGACGTTCAGGAAACTGTGGACGGACCAAAGGATTGTAGAAAAATGCGGTGAGAAATTGGAAAGAAAACAAGGGGAGAGGGGGGAAAAGGTCAGGCCAGATCAACGGTTGCAGTGAATGAAGTGCAGAAGCGACCACAATTAAGTACGAAACCTTTGACCGTGCAACACGAACGACATGACCAAAGCAGTGAGCTGGGAAACGCAGGAATCGGAGCGTTCTCAGAAGGGGGGGGTGGCAAAGGGAGAGTGTGAGCCAAAAAAAGGAGGGGAAGAGAGGAAGTATCGAAGATGACGACCAAGAACACAAACCTTCGAAAGACACTCAAAGGAGCAAGATAGTCCTACCAATGCGTAAAGACAGAATAAGATGAAGACGGGTCACAGGGGACAGGTATAGAATCAGGGGGGCATAAACACATCATCAAATAAGACCCTAATTATAAAAACGAAAAGGATGGTAAGGGGAAAAGAACTGGAAAGAGCGACAACGGGGGGGGCATGACAGTGGGGCGGGGGCCAGTGCGTGAAACAATGGCAAAAACCCATGAAGGTCGAAGTCAAAAGGCGGGCGGTGTGGAAACATGTATGACGAAGTGTTGGCCGGTGGGGAGAGAACAGACCGAGGAAGTGAAACATGAGTGGAGTTGTGGTGAGCACAAAAAACACCGACACCGGTCAAAATGGGCAATCGAAGGAGAAAAAGGAAACCAACGTAAGAGAGACCCGAACACAGGAGAACCTCAGGGCGCGATCAAAATACACACAGAGGACCCAAGGGAAAAAAGAATAACCGAGAAAGGGGGAAAAAGAGCTAGGGAGAAGCTAGTATCAAGAAATCGGGAACACAGCGAAAAGGAGAAAAACGGCCAAAAATCTCGTATGGGCGCGAAAAAAAACTTGAAGAAGGAGCTTGCAAAAGCCACCTTACAAGGAAAAAAAAGAAACGGGGAGAGGATGTGACTCTATCACACAGGCCAATGAGGGAGAACACACAAAAGGTGTAAAAGCTACGGCTTACATGCAAAAAGAGCTCTGCAAGGAAGGAGTTGAGGAAAGATAACTGAAGCCCAAAAAGGATTTAACCGGACAAAATCAAAGAATAGAAGGGGGGATTAAAATGAAAAAAAGAGACTCAGGGCAAAAATACGCCGTGAATATCAGAAAGGGAAGTCGGGGAAACCAATAATCCGTAAAACACGAAAAAACCAAAAACAGAAATCACAAAAGATAGGTAATATAGCAATCAAAAGCGAGACAAGGTGTCCAGTCGGAAGAAAAGTAAGACCGGAGAGGGAAAAGAGGTAAAGGACAAGAAAGAAGTGGGGAGTAAAAAGAAAAGAATAGAGTAATGACCACTGGAAAAGAAAGGATAACGTGAAATATTTGGGAAAGAGAAGAAGGAATCTGAAAACGGGTAAAAAAGAAAAAAGGCGGAAGAAAGAGGAACACAAATGGAACACTAATTCAAAGGGTGATTTTATTGGGTAGCCCAGGAACAAAATGGGCAGAGGAAAGGAGAGACCACGCCGGTGAAAGGGAGTAAAGGGGCAAAGAAGGAAGGGGTTAAATAACTCACAGATAGGTGGAGGCATCGGGAAAAACACCGGACCTAGAGGCCACGGACACAGGAAATATAAAACAAAGGGAAAACAAAGAAGACACACTCAGGACATGTAAAAACAATGGAGAAATCAACGAGCCAAAAAAACATGTGGGGGGGGGGGAATAGGGCGAAAGGAGAGTTAGAACGGGGACCTGGGAAGTTAGAGAAAAAGTTGGCGCATTTAGCCGCCAGCAAGAGAAAACAAAGAAACTTATTCAAGCATGTGGAATTCACTCGCAGCGAACTACGGTAGAGGACCACTCAGAGAGAACATGGCCCCCCCTCCAACCGAGAAGTTTCTGAGGACCATGGACGGGGACGAGGACAAATCTGGCGGCAAAAAAAAGTGGTCCCGGGAGGCACAAGATAGTGCGTCACTGCGAAGGCTTGTGTCCAACCGAGGAAGGGAAAAGGAGGGGATATAAAAAAAAGCGAAGCCAAAAGAATTGGACCGGATCCTGGGAAGAAGAAGAAAGGTAGGGTCCGATATGACGGCGGACTCGGATGAGTCGCATAAAAAAGGGGGCGCGGGGAGGGGGGTGGCATTTTAGAGCAGCACCGGCAGGGGGTGAAAGAAGGATGAAGCATAGCTGGTCGGCGGGGTTATGCTCCTATAATACCACATTAACCGCGAGGGACAAGGCGGGGGGGCACTGGACGACCTAAGGGTCGTGACGAGAGAGCTGTTAGGAAGGGAGAATGCGTGGGGATTAAACATGCGCACAAGTGCGGAGTGGAGGGGGGGCTGCAGGATGCGGTTTGCGAACGGAGTGTTAACATCGGCGCGGGCAAACGGCGGGTTGATCATGTGGTCCGGGGCGCCAACATAAACATTTACCTTGTAAGGGGGACCTAAGCGGGGTACCGAGCCTTCTGTGTGGCACCATTCTGGTTACCACATGTTTCACTGTTAGTGCTCCCGTCCCTTCCTGATTCCATCTGTTTGGTGGTATACATTTGATCCATATTCTTGTTGGGGCTACCGATCCGCTTGGCGAGTTATTTACTGGTGGGTGGCTGTTACGTATCGGCATACTCCAGCTCGGGCCGATTTGCTCGGGTAGGAAGGGGGAGGGCCATCAAATGTTACAACGAAATCTCTCGCTTAGGGAACGAGTGACACGTTGGGGGACCCAGCCCCATCAGTCGTTCCGACATACAACTGGAGGGGAACAGGGCCAGGGTACTGAGGGAGTTGGGCACGCGATGGGTGTTACTTGGGGGTCGATGAGAAAAATATATTTGTTTTCGATCCCCCCCCTTATTTTAGGGGCCGATCGGGGGGGGGTGAGGTGGGTTAGGTCGGGTACGAGGTATTCACATCTAGGTTCGGGATGTGGTCGCGAAAGCCCAAAAGGGGGGAAAATGGGATTACGCAGGGCAAAATGAGCGGCCAATGGTTTATCGCGGCGAGAGGTTCCACCTGGCCAGGGAAGAAGGAAACGCAGGGGGTGGTTGAATACCAGGAGAATCGCTTGACATGGCGTTCCTTGGATTGTATCTAAGGAGGAGAGGGGCCCAAGGTTTGAAGGGGAAGGGGAGAGCCAAGAGGAGTCTCAAAACAGATATCTACATCAAGAACGGAAGGATTTAACTCTATATCTGGTGAAGGATCCAGAGGGGGCACGGTTGGCCAAGGCAAGTGTATAAGGCCTATTGATTATTAGGAAGGAAACGGGCGGAAGAGGCGGTTGCTTTCTCTATAAACCGAGAAAAGAAGGACCTGACAGGGAAAATTGGGGTGCCGGGGCACGAAAGGGGTGCTGCATGCCAAGATCAAGGACAATACGGCCGGGCGCAGTACAAGAAATACCCTGGGCCAGGGAGAGAGGCATGGAAGGTGTTGAAAAAGCCCACATTGGGTGCCGAAATTCACGCTGCCGGAACGGTCGAAACTGAATAGGGAGCAGCAGGAGGGAGTGTCAAAGCGAAAGGGGGAAAAAAAAAAAAAAGCTACCAGTGGATGGCCATCCTGGTAGGTATGATCCCTAGAGGGATAATGCACATTAGGATCGTAAAGCGGCAGGTCTATACACCAGGCAAACGGAAGCGTAGGATAAGTTGGAGCCGCATTGCAGACCCACCTATGAGGTGCAATCATTTAACTGCGGGAAAAGTGGGGATTGGAACCATTACGTACAGGAGAACACTCACCGCCTCAATCAACAAACATATCCCATATTGACGTTTCCAGTAACCGGGCGATACTGGATCTGACGGCGGCAACCGCAAGGGGGGTGGGAGGTCAATCCGATCCAGGCATTTCGAGGGCACGGCAGAGTCCAGATTCCGCTATCGAGCCAGCCGATGAGCTCTAGACACAAGGGATGTGGGAAAGAGAGATATATCTCGCCTGGAGCGAATCGAAAAAATGGGGGCCGCTGCTGGAACGGGGAGGGAATAAAAGAAAGGCTGTTCGATGAAAATGACGGACTCCCGAGGAAACCGGAGAAAGGGGGGGTTCGTCACCGGTGGAACGGGGGATTATGGAGTTGGAGGGTAATGGACCGAAAGAAAGGATTTCCGACAGCGAAAAGAAGAGATTGAAAAAGCCTCGTTGGTCATCCGGGCGATCCATCCACGTTATCTGGTTGAGCGGGGGAGAATCGGTGAACCTGCGCTGACGCATCAAAAAGGCCAAAAGGAAAAAAGCGGTGGCGGAGACAGTCGATGACCAAATTTCGACTGCAACCTTACTGGTCGGTATTAAGTGTCCGGCGGGATTGGCTTTTGAACTGGTTTAAATAGAAGGGGCTCGCCCTGCCAGGTGAGAAGGAGCAGCCGAGTCGATGCAGATAGGGTTGCCATTGCCGCCAACAGCATTGAAAATCCGCGGCGGTAAGTACATGGTCATCTGCGGGTAAAATGTATTCCATTGTGAATTCAGGGCAACGGTAAGGGAAGAAAGCAGGGGGGAAGGGAATAAATCCCCCTGATTAGAGAATGTATAGAAGACTGTCACCTACGACTAACTTACCGATGATTCGGTCACTAATTCTTAGATCTGGGTCTGGGGGAAGAACTGGGAAGGGGTTGAGGGAGCCATTCTTCCGGTCATAAGCCGTAAAACCCTGTGGCTGTTGAGATAAAGAGAAGGAAAACGCAAAAAGTGGTCACGTGAGTTGGGAACGGGTATTTTACCACGCGAAAATCGGATGCCAGCTTAAAAACAGCGCTCTCAGCTAGAGAAAAAGTGTGACGAAATCTGTGCCGGTGCAAGAACGCAAAAAAAGTGGTTTGTGGTGAGGGGGGAAACCAGCAGACGATGTGGCAAGACTAGCCGTAACGCTGACTCCCTAAACACCTGAAAGGAAGCTACAGCGATGAGAAAGCAAAGGTCTCATCGAAACCTAAACAATGCCCCCTATCCGAGGGCAAAGCCTTCAGGGGGAAACTCTCGATACTAGGCAGAGACGGGGCCGTCGCCCAGTGAAATGGTTCCATACGAGAGAGATTCCCATCTGAATTACAATACACAGATTCCCACATACATCTCGGGGGCTTCGCTACTTTGTCCGCCTCAACTGGTCTTAACAATGAACCAATAATCACGAGCGGACAATCAACAAACACGGGATCACCTAGAGCCTTACTGTGAGGCAAAGAACGATTGAAGGGGGGGGGAATAAGGGTAATATAGCGCGGGAAATGTCCACGTAGGTGGTTGGCCAGGCTAAGAAAAAAATGAAACGCCAGGGAGGCCATTGCAGGGAGGTGACATCCGAAAAGCATCCCTGCCATCGCTACCCTAAAAGAAAAGGGTCCATTGCACAATAAGCGATATTGATAGACGCCAACGGTCCGAGCAATGACGACCATGAGGGGGGGGGGTCACAACTGTCCCTTGGGGCGGTCCTTGGCAGGGGAAAAGTAGAAAGTGACCAGCCCTAAAAGAGGAAGGCAGCAGGCACGTGAAAAAGAAAACTTCCTCATCGGAGCGACTGGGTTGCGCAGGGGAGGAGGAAGGTACAACCTGCAACCAATACTGCGAGTTGCTAAAAAAGAATCATTAGAGGCAAGAAAGAGAAAAACATTGGGCATGGTCGGAGCCGCAGAGACAGAGGTGCGGCTAAATTCAGATGGAATAATCTCACAACCACAAAAAAATAGGAAAGAAACAATCCAAAAGGCCTGGCGAGGACCGGAAAAAAGAAATGACGGGGGGGCAGATGGAATAACAGGGGAGTACTCGATTTCTGGCGCCTGGAGCAGGTGGGTGGCCATGTATTGGGTCGCGGAAAAAGAAACAGTTCGCGAGGAAGTGGACGAGGATGCGCGAAGAAATTGCTCCGTCTGTTGACACGTACGAGATAAAGGCAGCAAACGAAACGGCAAGCGAAAGGACGACAGTCAAAATCGTAACGACCACCTGTTGGCTGTCAATACCGGGGGAAGGAATGTGGCTTGGCGCACCCGGGGGACGATGTGACGGGTCGGGTTGAGCACAGAGGGCAAGTGCAAGCCCGCGAGTGATCATTTTTTGCGGCAGAGCCAACAGAGCGAGACCTGCTGTGCGAAGGCGCGCTTAGAACAACCCCTTATTCAATTTCGGTGGGGTACCCACTCGCCACCACGTTAACCAACCGCGCATAGAATGACCTTGCATTCAATGAATCGATCATTCAAAGGGGGTCTGGTGGGGGCAGGCTGTTCGCGCAAATGGGTGCCTTTTGAGAAAACGTTGGAGGCTGTAGGGCCTGGGCTTTCAGCCTGCAAGGAGATCGACTTATGGGGAAAGGGATTGTCCACCGGTGGTTTGGACTCGCCATAGGAGGCGCGATAACAATCACAGTTACGTGAAAGAAAAAACAGGCATTCAGGGAGGGGAAGGAGAGGGGTTGTGTGCGTTCGATGTACCGTCGCAGGGGGTCTCCACTCTGGGGGTAGTGTGTGGGAGGGGTGTGAGAGGTACTCGGTAAACATAGGTTTCGTTGGGGGTGGTCAAGCTCAAAAACACCCACAAAAAGGGGAAAAACCATTCTCACCGGGAGGAAAGAGGTAACAATTTGTTCGGCACATCGAAGGGGGTCGACAAGTGTGGAGAGTACCCAGGAGCTTAGGTTTGGGGATACTCGCAACTCGACGGAACATTGTTGCATTGGAAGACTTAGCGTGCTCAAAGCCGAATTGGGGTTCCCGAAGCAGATAGGAAACGAAGAAGCCGGTGCAAGGCGATAGCACATTCAGGCAATGCGCGAAGAGAACGAATGTACAGTGAGCAAGGCAGCCGGTAAGTGAAGTCAGGGTTGGGTGGGGGGAAGGGAGATATGGCGAGAAAAAAATATTATCAAATGATGAAGGGGGTACAGTTTCCACCATCATTGAAGAAAGAGCACCGCTGAATGGTAGAAAAAAGCCGAAAAAGGGAATCTGGGTCGGGCAGAGTCTGCAATCTGACACATTGCTGTCGGACAGGCGGCAATTTGAAGTATCAAAACACGACTGGCAAGGCAGAGCCTGATGATGAGAAAAGGCCACTGTGTTTCGAATGCGGCGTTGCAGGATCGAAAGGGGGGAAAAGATCAGCTTGCAGGAAAAACTGTGGGCGACCGGAGCCACCGTGGGGAGTTACTTCGATCTCTGTAGGAGCTCTGATGCGTGGGGGGAAGTCGAGATCCAAAATCAAAGTTGAGGGGCCGGAATGAAGTTTGCGCCGATTCAGGAGAACGGAGGGGCTTTGCAGGATCTTCAGACGATCGAGTCAAATGACTTGAAAATCACCGGGAAAAAACACCCCCTTAGCAGTCTATCAGCAAAGGAAAAAAGTCGGGAAACGATTCCTGACATGCGAAGGGGTACCGGGGGGGAGACACTGGGTCATAAAAAGCCCAAGAGGGGAGTTTTCATCAGCCAGGGAAAGTTCCAGGCCAGCGCAACCATGAGCGAAGAGCCGAAGAAGTCTCAGAAATCAACAAAACGGAAGGGGGGGAAGGATATCGTCGGAGAGAATCATATTGACGCGCTGAGGGAAACTGGAGAGAGATGAATCCACAATGCGCGCTGGGCAAGAAGAGACCTGGGGGGTCCGCTCCAGAGACTACGGCAAAAGTAGAATCGTCACAGATGGGAAATCAGCCCTTGATGATGGAGCGGAGGAGGAGTGTGAGTTCGAACGGGGGGAAATAGACCGAAGAGGAAGGGTATTCAGTCGAAGAGAGCAGTAAATATCTAAAGCTAGGGGTCGTCCTGGGAGCAAACTCCATGGGGACGATGCTGGTTGGGGAGTCGATACATGGGGGCGCTTCCCTAACGCATCATAATATCGCATTATCTCCTGAGGATTAAAAGCTGGGGGATCGGAGAGGGAAAACAGTGTCGCCTGCAACTTACTGCTTGGTCGGTATTCCACGGACTCGAATTAGGCAAAGAGAGGAAGTCGAACAAGTGACAGGTAAGGACTCCTGGCAGGGTGGTGAATACTTGAAAAGGGGCAGCCTCGGCAAACGATGGGAAAGGGGACCGATTGCTAAACACAGCTGCCAGGACCGCGGGTATGGAAGGCACAAACGGTGGACGGTTAGGGCAGGGTGCAAGAGGAATGAGGTCAACGTACGGCAAGAAAGGTCAAAATAATGAGGACGGCCGGCGAAACCGGGGGGGTGGCCCAGCCCAAAAAAGAAGGCTTACAATGAGAAATTGCGCAATCTTACATAGGCATCTTGTCCCATTGACTGGAATGGATGATCCTGGAATCAATAAAAACCCCCAGATGACGGAAACGTAATCCGGACTGGGGAGTAAGAAAACAACCTGGTGGGGCACTATTTGAGTATAACTCGGCACAACGAAGGTGAACGGTATGAAAAAACCCACCTCAAATTGCGTAAGGGGCCCTTCGGAAAAACGGAGGGCCGCGATAGGGTTAGACTGCAGGGGGAACAGGACTTGCGCACATGGTGGGGTTGGGTGAGGAAGAAAACGCGAGGGGACTACAAAAGGAAAAGAACTCGCGAAAAAAAAAGAAGCGCACAATTCCTCCAACATCAGCGACCAAAAGTCTATCGGAACAGTAAAAGGGAAGGGATGCCCCCTTGAATGCAGCGTTTCACTGCAGCCGTGTTCAACACGTGGGGATGTTAGGCGACGAGTGGGGCTATGCAACAAAAGTGGGTCGATATTTCCGAAGAGGAGATGTCCTGATAAGAACCTAGCGAGAGGTCCGCCAAGCACTGCTATTCATGGAGGAATTGTCGGTGCTTCCTGAACACCAACTGAAAAGATTCTAGACAGAGGACAGAAGGAACAAATCACCGGAGCGTCGGAGGAACGGGCGCATTGCAACTGGAGGTAATCTCCGGGAGGGGGGGGTGGGGAGGGGGAAGCCCGGGCGGTGCATCACGGTCGGAGGTGGCGCCAGGCTGAAACAAGATGACTTTGCCATTGGCCAGATGGGCGCGCGCATCAGCACCTGCCACACAAAAGCACGGGGGGCGCCGGTGTAAGCCACGAAGGACCTCAAGTAACACAATTCGTCGGGAACGGGAAGATCAGGGCTACTGAGAAATCAAAGAAATGAGGCGCAATATGGCGAAAGAAAGAGGAGAAACACTGCGACATAGGTCCAAAAAAACCCAGGCGACACAAAGAACGCCCAGCTTACACGCAAGATGCAAAAAAAAAAAAAGAAAAGGCGCTCACTGGGCGAAAAAGCGCCGCCTAAAGTCACCCCCCACAGTTTCAACCATACTATCTCTCCTCCCCTCGTGCTGGCACCATTTCACGGATGGCATGCCAAGGGAAGGGGGTCTTGCGACTATTGGGGAAAAGCTCTGCACAAACAAAAAGGAAGTTTGGGAAAGAGAGAGGGTCGTCCCGGTCACCAATTCTGATACTGGCGATGACTGATCATCCAACTTGATGAAACGACCGGGACTGGTCGGGCTCAGAATGGCGCAGGTGGAGTGTTTTGGAGGACGGACATGGGCAAACACACCAGTGCGGGCGAATTGAATAGAAATAAGGGCTGCTGAAATAAGTGGCGTCGGGCCTGGCCACTGGCGCTCAAGACCACGCAGGGGTACCAGTTTCGAGAAAATGTACGAGGGGTTGAAGAAAACGACCCATGGTTAGGAGGACCGCCGCTGAATTTGGGCTAAACAATCCCCGTTCGCTTGGGAGGGCTCGGAGGATCAGGCGCATCGGCGGTACAATGGCGCCCGCGTTATTATCATTGAAGGGAAGCCTTACACATCCGAGAACTGGGACGGGAAAGGGCTAATCCAGTCTAATTAAAACCGCGGTCCCGCATCCGTTGCCATGGATCTCACAAGTTTACCGTCCGCGCGGAAT
>Ga0179593_1649289_pt1 | contig 10058 bp, 14 predicted proteins | sample CZODoug2_1_08_16_FD_185931 | JGI IMG/M metagenome (GOLD analysis project Ga0179593, IMG submission 185931) | Vadose zone soil fungal communities from Angelo Coast Range Reserve, California, USA - CZODoug2_1_08_16fungal (PacBio error correction) | ecosystem: Environmental > Terrestrial > Soil >...
GTAAGAGAAAAGGGAGAAGAAAAGGGGGGGGGTGAAAGCGATACAACCTTCCCTCTGATCTGCAGCGATTAGATGGGAAGAGGGGCAGGTCTCCAATTTGCCACAACGTTTGGAGATGAAAAGAAGGGGAGGAGCAGACCCATCTTCCCTTGTACTCGTGGAGAGAAAAGAAGGCGAGAAGGGGGAAACGGACGGAAAGCCTTACATTCCCGAATAAAAAGGGAAAAAAGGAAAAAGGGAAAAATCAACGATCACGCTCCGTTTGGATTCAGAAAAGGGGGACACGTATATATCGCGTCGGAGGGAAAGGGCGCGCCTTCGGGCCTCTAGCGCTGCGGCGCGAACGCGGCAGTATTCTCAACCTGTGGAAAGAAGAGGGGGGACGCAAACTACTGCTGACAACGTCACGTCGCGCCATCCCGTAATCAACGCCAATCTAAAGGCCTGACGGTTACGACGCTGATCCATCGTGGCGAAAAAAAAGGGGAAAAAAATCATCGCGGTCGAATCGGCTCGAACCTGAAAAAGGGGGGGAGCGGACTTGCACCGGAAGAGGAGTCCCTTTAGGGCCCAGCGTTAGGGAGAAAGTGGTCATCAATTCACGCTATTACGTGGAAAAAAAGGAGGAAGAGAAAAGACCGCGCTGCCTGTCCATCAGGCGGGAAAGAACGGCGTCTTCGATTTGGTACACCTCGGAAAGAAAGAGGAAAGGTTGCCGCTCCGGACTTCTCTCTGCGGGCGAAGGGAGTCGAATGACAACCACAATCTGGTTTCGTAGGGAGAGAAAAAAAAAACACATAATCACAAACTCTCTCCAACATTGAAGGCCCTGGGGGGGAAGTGCCACCCTTTCACATGATTCAAAGGAGAGAAAAAAAAAAAAGGGGGCGCCGACAACTCTCGGTTGGTGGGGGAAAGAAGATTCCGTTCGACCGGTCGTAGCAAAAGGCCTCAATCACCTCGCGGTCCACTCAGGTAGGAAACAGGGCATCAGTTGCAGAGAAGGGGGAGAAAAGAGGAAGCGCAGTCTTCGCGCTTTTCGAAAGGGGAAAAAGCTGCCAGTACCATCCATCTCTTGCCAGGCAACCAGATTTAAAAAGGGGCAGGCCCGCGTCAGTTCGTAGAAAAGGAAGAAGTTGCAATACTCGACGGCGAAAAAGTTTCCGCTGCCTTTCCCCAAGGGAAAGGTTCGGTGGTTTACCCAAGTGTCCCGAACTTATTGGTTGGAGGAGAAAGGCCCGCCCAGTACCGTTGTTCAGGCTTGTCTGAAGGAAGCCAGTTGTTCTCCGTACACAAATTTCCCGGAAAGGAAGAGGAAAAAAGCGAGACCTTTGGGGATTTTCATCCGGCCCAGGCATCCGCTTCCTTCGAGACCAAAAGTTGGAACAGCCCGTCCTGAGGTGTTCCATAACAGAAAAGATATCCTTGCTTAATTAATGAGCAGAAAAAAGCTTGTTTGGCTTATCCGATGCAGAGAAGAAGGGCGCCGGTTTAGAAGAAACTGGGAAGAGAAGATGGTCCTCTGTTTTATTTCAGATGGGTGAGACTTCGATGTAATCTAGCTAACCAGAGAAAGTGTGGGGTGGGGGGGGGGGGGGGAATCTTGAAATCTCTTACTTCTATAACCACCAGAGGGGAACCATCCAGAGACCTACATATTCCATAAAAGGGGGGAAAAAAAAAAAAAAGATCAAATTCAGGTTAACTCCGGTTCTCTAGAGAGATAGATTTCAAGCTTCATCAAGTAAAGAGGGGAGAAAAGGGGAGTCGCTTACATCGGAAGTCGGTTTGGCGGAAAAAACAGCTGGCCATGCACAACATACGAAGAAGAAAAAGGGGGAAGGGGACTCTCCACCGTCTTCCTTCTCGGGGGCTCCTTCCAAAAAAAAAAAGGCGCTCATTACTTCCTCAAATTGAGAGGGGCGCGTTTCTGGAACACCTCGGCAGGGGGGGGGGGGGGGAGACCGGGGTTCGAAGCTCGAGGGGGGTGCCTCCATCAAAGGTCCTCGGAAAAGGGAAGGGAGGAGGCGGGAACTTTTTTCGCGGCTACGACGAAAGAAAAAACGGCCTTGGATCGGGAAGGGGAGAAAAAGCAGTTCGGTATCAAATGAAAACTGGTAAACACCGACCCGAGAGGGGGAGGGACCGGCACGCCGGAAACTCTGTCGCCTAGTGTAGGGGAGGACAAAGGCACTAATGGGAAACCGAAAAACTGCGCTGCTCACGGCTACGACGCCGGGGGCAAATGAGATTGATGGGCCCGGGAAAGGGACCGCTCGTTAATACTTTCAAAGAGGGGGGAGAGGAGAGACCCCTCGCTGCCAAAAAGGGGGGCCAAGCAACACGATTCTGCCTACCTACCTGAGTTGGGGATTGAGGAATGCTACGACCATGTCGAACGGAATCGAGAGGGGAGGGAAAGAGGGCAACAGCAGCGATCGTTTTCTGCGATGTCAGGGGAGCGGCGAGAAGGGGAGGATTTGTGATTATGTCCTTTTCTGCGATTCAAGAAGGAGGAAAAGGTAACATTTGGTATCTCGCCCGAAGGGGGGGAAGAAAGAAGGGGCCTTCGCGCCTCTTCTTCTGTGATATAAGAAGGGGGGCGGGTTCGTTAACACTCTTCTTCTCCATTCAGAGGGGAGGAAGGAAGGAGGATCGTCAACTTATCTCTTCAAAAAAAAACATTGAGAAAAGTGCTCCGCAGAGGCCAAAAGAGGGAAAAAGGAGACGCTAATGGTCGAATTCTCTATTTGCAGGTGCAGGAAGAGAAGGGATCGAGCCCGTTTCTCCCGCGATGAGGGGGGAATCGATGTGTCGCCACGATTTAAAGCAGGGATTGCTGATCGAAGGGATTGAACTGTATTGGGCGCAAAGGAAACATTGACGCGGCTCAGGGAAAAAGAGTGTTGAGAATACTGGTCCGTCTGCGGGCACCGAAAGGCCGGCCCCGGATGACTTTCAAAGGGAAAAGAGAAGTCGTGGCGGTACTCGAGACTTAAAAAGGAAAGCCACGAGCTTCTCGTTGATTCTTTCTCGGCAAGGAAAACGCCACTTCTTCGGGCATGTAGGCTTGAAGAAGAAAGAATGACTCTTCTCGGTCCATGTAAGGCGGAAGGGGGAGACTTGGCCCTTCCTACCCCAATTGAGAAGAAAAAAAGTTGTGCACCTTGTCGACCGTCAACTACCCCATGGAAGAACTGCACGGGGGGGGGGTGTATCGCTTCAACCAATTGTATCGCGCTTCTCGAGTAACAGGGGTGGGGGAAAAAAAAAAAGGGGAGGAGAGAACGAAGAGATTTACTACTCACCCATTTAACTCGAGAAGATAGGAAAAGAGAGTATATGTCCCTCGTCAAACGGGGGGAAGGGGAGGAGGGGAGGTCGCCAAGGTGGCACAACTTGGAATGATCAATTGGATTAGGAGGAGAATCTTCCTGGACTCGTTGGAGCCAAAGAAGGGGGAGTCTGGTTTCCCACTAAAGGGTGGCCGGAGAGAAGAAGAAGTGGAGTTAGCAGGAGAAGAAAGGATAGAAAGAATCAACGGCAAGCTCTTTTGGATTAATCAAGGGGAAAAAAAACGCTATAGGATCGTCGTCTGCGGGGGAAAGGAAGAAGGAAGAGGGGGCCGCGAGCGCTCGCGGCGCGTGACCAGGAACGTGGAAAGCCCTTCATATCTGAGCCGGGAATGGGGGAAAAAAGGGCGCGTCGGCGTCACTCAGGAGGAAAGAAAGGACAACTCCCCACTCCCGCTCTTCTTTTCATGTCAATGAGAAGGAAGTTACGACTCTTACCCTCGTGGAGGTAAAAGAAGAATGATCATCATCTCTTGCTAGGGAAAAGGTTGGAATCTTTTTTCTCTTACTGAAAAAAGGGGAAAAAAATAGGAGGGAGTACTTGATGTTCCCACTCTTGGTTATAAGAGAGGGGAAAGGTTCATTGGTCATCAATTTTCTATACGTGAAGAGAGGGGGGGGCAGCCGACTCCCCCTCAGTTGGGGGGGAAAAGAGAACCCGCCACCATCAACTCTTGCTTCTATTTGTACACCGATTCAAGCAGAAGAGAAGAAAGTTGCCGTCCCGGAGGGCGCTCTTCTTTCCTCTATACCAATGACATTCGGGAAAAAATCTGCATCCCCTGCACATAATCACAAAAAAAAAAATCTGCCGCCCCATGTCAAGATTCATCAGCAAAGGAGAGTGTTTGCCGTAGTAATATGAGGAGGGGTAGGAGAAGGGTCGTAATCATTCCTCAGCACCTCGCAAAAGAGAGGGGGGCTGAGCCACAGTAGGAAAGAAAAGGGAGATGACTCGAATCTGACTCTGCAGCACGAAGGGGAGGAAAGAGCGGTCTATTGCAAAAGAAGGGGACATCCATCTCATGCCCATGAGAGGAAAGGGAAAGCCCGTCAGTTTCGCTCCACTGGGGAAGGGGGAAAAATAACGATAGGCGACAGCAGTTTTTTCCAGCCGTAAAAAAAAAAAAAGGGGGGCGGTGTTTACCCCAGCTTGCAAAGGAGAGGAAAGAACTGGAGTGGTTCTATATAATTCCAGTCAAAAAGGAGGGAGGGCCGACGTAAGGAAAGGGGGGAAGGAAAAAGTTCCCGCCAGATAAGAGGGGAAGGTCGGGCCATCCCATCTTTTCGGAACCAAGGAAAAAAAAAAGGAGACCCCGGGCTCTTTACACTCCTGTGTAAAAACCAGGGAAGCGTCGGGCCAGCTCTGCTCGTATATCTTGAGGAAACCCCCTTTCAGGAGGGGGAAAAAGAAGGGCGCGCCAGCCACTTTCCGGAAAGAAGGAAAGGGGGGAGAGAAACTGCTCATAAAACGTGAGTCGGGGGGTTGTTTCCTCCCCAAATTTACAACAGATGTAAGAAAGAGAGAAATTGATTTCAAAATGATTTAGTGAAAATCTATATATTAGAGAACGGGAGGAAAAAATCCGGTGACATCCCTAGACCTACCATTCTAAAACAGAGGGGAAAAAGACGGCTCAACTTCAGGGGAAAGAAAGAAGAGATGGCAAGCGCATCCTTACAGACATCTCTTTTGATAAGAGAGGTCGGAAGGCGGTTTTGAACCGGGATCTGGCCATGCAACAGACGACAGAAAAAGGAAAGGGGAAAAAAAAAAAAGAGCCACCTTCGCTTCTGCTGAAAAGCAGCGACTCCCAAACCAGAGGGGAAAGAAAAGAATTAATTCCTCCCGAAAAAAAACGACGCCTTTTTGGCTCGTGGGGGGGAAAAAAAAGGGGGGAGAGGACACTACGAGCGCGGTTTCTAACTCGCATGGGAAGGAAAAGAAAAGGGGGCTCGACGGCCGCATCATGCGCTGCAGGGGAGGGGGGGGGACCAGGCTACACTTTCTTTACGCGGTAGAAAAAGGGGGAGCGGGACGGAATTCTCTAGAAAAAAATGAATTCATCTAATTGTTAAGCTGGGGAACAAGGGGAACATGGGGACCGGCACGCCGGAAAAGGAGGGAGAAGGGGTGCAAGTCTACAAAGTCAGAAGTGGGGGAGAAAAGAGGGGGCCGCAAGGATACTACCATCCTCACTTCGTGAAATAGGGGAAAAAATGATGGTCCCTGGCATATGGGCCCCTGAAAGGAGAGGGATCATCAGATTCGATCAGAAGAAAAAAAAAGAAGTCGCATGGGAAGAAAATACCGAGTTGGCCGCGAGGTTGCTTGAGAAGCGAAAGAAAGGGGGAAAAAAAAGGTAGACGGCAACACGAGCGTTTTTCGTGCAACATCAGATCGGAAAAAGAGCAGATCCAGGAAGTTGCGTAGGGGGAGGGGGGAGGGGAGCCAAAACGCTTGTGGTTGTTCATTCGCCGAATGGTAAAGAAAAGGGAACCCCAGCAGAGCGCCCTTCCGTGACGCAAACGGGACACGAGGGAGAAGGGGGGGGTGTGTACAACCTCGAAGACTCGTTGCTGGTTGGGGGGGGAAGGAAGACGCGGGTCCGTGTCCTGTTGGGTTTTTCAAATCTTCACGTCATCGAGAAAAGGGAAAAAGGGGCCCGGCCATATCATCTGATGGACCCGAGGAGAAAGAATGGTAGAATTCTCTATTGGGGAGGGGGGAAGGATAATCCGCAGCTGGGAAAAGAGGATCAAGGGAGGGTGTCGCCACGATGTCGTTCAGCTTAAACGAAGGGGGGAGGAAAAAAAAAATCGCGACCCTTCAATCAGAGCGGAAGTTGAGGACGGGGGGAGGGGAAGACGCGCGTCAGCATTTGCGAACATGGACCAGAAAGGGATTTCAACGTTTTTATAATCCTTCCGCGGTCGAGGGGGGACGGGAGAAAGAGGGAAAAAAGAAAGGACACGATGACTTTCAAACTTCCCGCAGAGATCCTATATCGTTGCGCCGGAGAGAGGGGAAGCAAAGTCGGGATGAATCCAAACCATCTTGCTCGGTGATGAAAAAAAGGAAAGGAGATTGATGAAATCAACTTCCTTTCGGTATGGAAGGGAGGGGGGAAAGGAAGAACACTTCTTTTCACCAGATCGAAAAAAAACGAAAGAGGACAGGGAAGAGAGTCTGCGACTTGCCCTGCCACATAGAAAAAAAGGGGAAGGGAAAAAGGGGAGAAGGCAAAGACCCATGAAAGAAACTTCCGTTGCCGCGGAATAAGACAAAAAAAGGGAAACAATGGATCCGCTTCCTCGAGTCCCTGGGTGAGTCTGTAAATCTCTAGAAAAAAAAAAACGGAACAGAAGAGCTTGAAAAAAAGGGGGAAAGCGATACACCGTCCTCTGATCTCAGCTAGTATATGGGGGGGGCAGAGGAGGAAGGGCGCCAAGTGAACAACAGTGGGAATTATCAGGGGGGGAAAAAGGCGCAGACTCATCTTTTCCCGAAAAACTGGGGGAAAAGCCTTCTAGGGGAAAACACGAGGTGGTGAATACGGACGGAAAAGCCTTAAGGCAGGGGGCAAGAGCAAAAGCCGGATAGAAAAAGAATCAAAGAGGAGAGAGGGGGGAAGAAGGGAAGGTGATCTCGATAACGCAAAAAAGGGGGAAGAAAGGGGGAAAAAAGGAGCCGTGGGCGCGTCCTTCTGGAAAGAAAAAAGCGGCAGGATGCTCAAAACTGTTGACAGAAGAAAGGGGTAGCAACTGCTGACGCAGGGGCCGCGCCATCCATTATAAAAGAAAGAGGGAAGGGGATCGATTCAGCATAAAGACACTGGCCTGAAAGGAGAAAAGGAAAAGGGAACTTGATCATCGCGGTCGAAAGAGGGGGGAGAGGGGAAAGGGAAAAGGGGGCGCGGATGGCAACCTGCCCCCCCCAAAAAAGAAAAAAAAAAAAAAAGAGGGAGAAGAGATGCTCTGGCGGAGCACGAGGGAAGGGGGGGAAAAGGGAAGATCTGAGCAGGAAGCCGAAGCCAGAGTTTTTCACGAACCCCCAAAAGGAAAAAGGGGAAAACCCTCTTCCAGCATCTTCGCGAGAAGGGAGAAGGGGAGAGATGACCAAATGTTCCTAGGAGAAGGAAAAGAGAGAAGAAACTGCACATAATCACAAAACCGCCCAGAAGAGCAAGGTTCCAGATTCATCGCCAGAAAACTGCGAGGAGGGGGAGGAAAAAGAAAAATGATCGGTTTTTCCATGGGGGGAAGGGGGATAAGAAGCCCCTCCGTTCCCAAAAAGTCTCAGAACGAAAGGGGGGAGAAGGTTGCAGGCCGAGGTGTCTATGACTCGAAGCGGAGAGAAAGAGTGGCAGACCTTCATTCAGAGCGTAAAATAAAGGAAGAAAAGGAGCAAAAGGCCAAGGCACCAGTATTTTCACCCGGGAGGAGGGGAGGAAGACCCCGCGAGAAGAAAGGAAGAAGAGAAAGAGGCGACAAAGCATTTTCCCTCCTTGGTGAAGGGAAAAGGGGGGGTAACAAGAGGAACATTCGATGAATTCATTTGGACCAAAGGGGGGAGGAAAGAGCACATACCTTTGGTCCGCTTTCTTGAGGAAGAAAGGAAAAGGAAAAAGGTACCCGCCCGTATCTCTCATTAGTGTTACGGAAAAAATATTTTGACGGAACCCCTTCTCTTCCGTCGAGCTTAAAAAGGGAGGGGAAAGAAAAAAAGGGACGAACGAGCAAAAATGTCTTGGGTCAAAAGGGGAAATAAAGCAAGGGAAGGAGTAGACGTATGGCTCGCCTCCTACTTCCCGCAGAATAAGAAAAAAAAAAAAGGGCGTTCTTTCTTCTGTTTGCAAAGGGGAAGGGGGAGCGCCCCAAAGGACAAAACCGCCTATCGAGAATCAGAAGGGGAAAAGGATGCCTCTTGAAATCTATAGATTTAGAGGAAAAAGGAGGGGAAGAAAGAGAAAGACATACATTCTCTCCCAGTTTTTAAAACCACGAAGGGGGAAATTCAGGTTAACGCCGGTTCTCACGAGAGAAAAAAAAGAGGAATCGCTTGCACTCAATCTCTTTTAGCTCGGAGAAAAGAGGGGGGAGGAAACAAATCTGGCCATGCAAAAGAAGAAAAAGAAACAAAGGGGGGAGACGCAACCGTCTCCTTCTTATCAAGAGAGAATCAGGCTTAGCCCAAACCATCGTCCCGGAAAAGGGGAGAGGAAAGATATGAGCCTACTTGACCGACTCAAGGGGAGGGAAGGGGCTGGGTTAAAGAAAACAGTCTTCTAACGAGCGTGTTCGAAGCTAGAGGGATGGGGGCGGAAAGAAGAGGGAAGAAACCAAGTCTCTACTTTCCCAGGAATGCGAAAGGGGACGAGACAATTCTTGACGTCTGTAGGAAAGAAAAAGAAAAAAGAAAAAGGGCCTGGAATTCTCTCTAACCAATAGGGAGGGAATTCATCGAATTTTTCAATCTGGTAAAAAAAAGAAAAGGGTTTAACCTGGGACCTTCACTCCTGAAACTAAAGGGAAGAAGAGGGAAAAAAAGGAACCGAATTGGGAGAGGAAAGAAAAAAAAAGGACGAACCAGCCTCACGGCGTGAAATCCTTTTAGGTGGAAAGGGCAGATGGTCCCTATTAACCTCTCGTGATAAGGGTAGCAAAAAAAAAATGGCGGCGTCAGAATTCTATTCATAGCCCAGGGGATAGCCATGTGTCTCAAGGCAACACGAAAAAGGATGGGGGAAAGGAAGGGGGCGTGAGGAAAATGCTACGACCAGTTCTACAATAGAAAAGGAAGGAGCCAGGTGTTCCGTGCAACATCAGCTATGCGTTTTCATGGGGGGGGGAAAGGGGGAGGCAGATCCATCAGTTTGCGGAGAAAAAGGGAGAAAAAAGAGGGGGGTGTCATTCGACTAATGTGGCACATTTGGTAAAGAGGGAGAAAGAGAAAAAGGGAATTTCGCGCCTATCTTGCTGGAAGATGTAAAAAGGAAATTGGCTGTTTCGTGAACCGCTGCCTGACGACAGGAGAGAGGATGCCCTCGCTCAGAGAAAAAAAAAAAAAAGCTCCATTGTATGCCCTATGAAACTTCGGGTGGAGACAAAGATCCCTCCTGCGTGCCCTCATAACGGAAAGGGGGGGCGCGATGTGCAGGTGCAGTAAAGAAAGAAAAGGCGACCGATTTCTGTCCCGCGATGGGGGAAGGGTGTCCTCGATTTGGGAGGGACACAGAAAGGGAACGACAGGCACAGTGTCTTTATAGAAGGAAGAAAGGCGTAGTTGATACTGGATGGCGAGAAGGGAACCGAGAGGAGAACATTTACGCGGCTCAGAAAAGAGGGGGGAAAGAACGGAAGACGTACCGCTCCTCGATCTCTCGAGACCAGAAGAAGGAAAAAAAATGAAGCCGCTATCCTATTATCGGGGAAGTCACAGCGGGATGAAAAACCCAAACCAGGGAGTCTTTCGATCCTGCTTTGATTTGGAAGAAGAAAAATGTCGGCGGGAATGTAAGCTTCCGTCCGTAAAGAAAAGAAGCGACGGAAACTGTCATGGTAAGGCTCCCCAAGAAGGAGGAAAATACAAAAGTGATCTTCCCACTTGGAAAAGGGGGGGGAAAAAAAGGAAGTTGCCGCTTCCATACTACTCGCTGCAGATCGAAAAGGGGAAAAAAGGAAGAGGGCTGGGGTGAGTCGGAA
>Ga0179593_1758981_pt1 | contig 10058 bp, 9 predicted proteins | sample CZODoug2_1_08_16_FD_185931 | JGI IMG/M metagenome (GOLD analysis project Ga0179593, IMG submission 185931) | Vadose zone soil fungal communities from Angelo Coast Range Reserve, California, USA - CZODoug2_1_08_16fungal (PacBio error correction) | ecosystem: Environmental > Terrestrial > Soil >...
AATCGTGCGAAAGACAGCATACCGGACCGAGAAGAAGTGAAAGGCTCAAAAGACAAACCGATACCAACCCAGGAAAATCCACAACAGATGAGAGTGTTCTTCGAATCAGGGGAAGGGGGGGGAGAGGACCCTACTCCCCCCCGGTGGTGTGAGTTGGGAAGGTCTACGGAACGCCATGAAGGTGAGTAGAATCTGTGATGGGCAATCTGCTGGGGCAGGGGGCACGTTAGGCAACGCGAAAAATTTGAAGATTCGAAAAAAAAACATCGAGGAGGGGGTGGTAGAAAAACAGGTCTATCATCTGGAAAACTTGGACTTGGAAAAGTCGAAAAAGAGAGGGGGGGAGTCAAACCGCAAATCGGTCGGCGGAAAACAGCAAATTCAAAAGAATGGGAAAAATGCCGACTTTTTCGGCTGACTTGCGACGGGGGGGGAGTATCAAGTCTTTATGGGTTAGAGAGGGGGGAAGACAACCGATGAAGAATTCTAAACTCAAAACCCAAACAGGGGGAAAAGTGGAGAGGAAACTAGTAGATCAGGATACACGAGCTTCAAGCCGGGAGACGAAGAACACAATCTGGTTGTCAGGGTAAAAAATTCCCGGAGCCTTCCAGCTGTCATCTGATATATCCGTTGATCTGGTTAAACATGGGGGAAAATAAAACCTCTCAGAGGAAATGGCAAGGAATTCTCGTTACCCGGGGAACCGCAACCATCTGGAGCCTGGGAAGGACTTCAGGGAGGCTGTCCAGGACATGTGGATTTGTTGGATAGGAAAAGAAAATAAAACTTCGCAAAGATTTGGACCACCACTTGAAGCCAGTGCCCGGAACCAGCCCCTAAGTCGAGGGAAAAGAAAAAACCCTCGAATGCCATTGTTTCCTTGCAGCTCCAGAGCCCATAGGCGGGACAAGGAGCGAGGTTCGCTGGGCCGTTAAGAATTTTCAGCAGATAGCGTTGCGGGGAGGTCCCTATTCCGAACGGCGACGTCCTAAAGGGGGGGGAAAATCCAACTTGCTTGATCTGAAAGAATTGAAGAATCGGAACAGGTATTCAACAAGACAGAACGGGAGGAACTTTTTGCTGAAGACAGGTGGTCGTCGGATCCCCCTGGCTTCGCGGCCGGAAGGGAAATAAGAAGTCTCGAAAAGAAAGGGGGAAAAAATCCCAGTCCTCGAGTGGGCAGGCGAGCAACAATGTCGGGGTATACCCCTCCATCCAAACGAAAATTTAATGACGTTATGCAGGAAAAGAGAGAAAAGGAAGACTTTCTCTCTCTTCAAAGCAGGAGGAGGAAATCTGGGGGGGAAAAGTCACGGGGAAAGTCTGTTTCGAAGAGGGAGAGAACAACACGAACGGGAGTAAGTTTACATCTGGGGATGAACAACTTACGAGCCTTGTTTCTCGTCCGCGGCGGTGCGTTTTAGGGGGGGGGAAAAAGGTCTAACAAGTGCTCGACGAAACAAACGGAAAGAGTTTGGTCTTCGTAACAGGTAGAGGAGGGGTCTGCCATCAACCACGCTTGCGGCCGGAATAGGAACTCCTCAGAAAAAAAGAGTCCATACTATTTCTGATAAAAAGAGAGGAGAACAGCAGGATGGTCATGCTATTTAAAGGGAAAAAGAGAGGCCCTCTATTGTTAGTCTCGAAGAGAGTGGGAGAAGAGGGTGACTTTTATCGAAAAGACAAGTCCCTGGAAGAAAGGTTGACAGGGGACAGCATTCCCAAAGTGAACTAAAAAGAGCGGCTTCCTGATAATCAGCTAGGGAGGGGCTGGAACGGATAGCCGAGATCTACGAGTTTCGACGAAAACGGGGCCTCCTTGTAGCAGTCGGACCGGGGACTGCTGCTGGATGAGATTACGGAGCTGGGGAGAGTGAAGATTTCATTGTTCTTGTTGATACTTCTAACGGGAAAATCGGGAGGGGACAGGGCCACGCTTGGACGCCCGGCGCGATAGGGGACGATTGGTAGCATCTCGGCGGGGCAAAAGCAACCCGTCGAAGGGTGAAAGGAAGAATCGAGACGATTGTACTGGTGAGCCGGAAGATCAGGAAAAAAAAGCAAAGGCGGCACGTTCCATATCCTTCAAACAATAGGCTTGATTAAGGTCAGGAAGAGGCTTTTCACGGCGGACTTAAGAGGATGGGGGGTCCGAATCAGCGGAAAATCTATTTCATAAAAAAGGGATGGACATGAGGCTCTTACTTCTCCTTACTGAACTGAGATCAGTTGAGAAGAAAGGCCATCTCTTCATACTTTGTGGCTAAGGTATATTATTTCTATTTTCGGTCGGGGGAAAATCAAACTAATCTAATGAGAGAGTACTCATCGTTCATTACCGAAAAGTAATACTTCAAAAGAAGGATGGGAGGGTCTCTCCGTAGCTGTAAATCTCACGGTCAATTAAGAGGCTTTCCGCGAGGCAACCGCTGTATTGCGAACTATTGAATAAAGAAGGAGTGCATTCTATGGGGAAAGAGTTTGAAGAACATGTGAATCAGAGGAAAGAGGCAATACGGCAATCTGCCTTCAGGGGGACTGGTCGCAGGAGCCTTCGTGAAACGCTTCGCGAATTTTTAAGGAACGAAGAATAGAGGTCTCCTGGACAACAAAAGAAGAGCTATTGAATTGAAGCCGCCCATAATCCACTAGCCAACTGAAGCTAGCAAGTCAGGATAAAAAGATGGTGGGGCGATCGGGCGCTGCTGAGATACCGGTAGCCGGTGAGAGCCAGATCGAGTGTTGGGAGGTGCACCCTCGTCAGCAGGGGGGTGGGCACCACGTCGCGTGTGAGCCCCACGGTCCAAAGAAAGCGTAGCGCCGGACGTGAAAGGGAAAACTAAAAGCCAGCCCATAGAACACGGCCGAGGGACACCAGTCTTTCACCGTACGGCGAGAAAAAAAGGAGACCCCACGAATTAGAGCCTCGGTGATCCGCGTTTGAAAAACAGGGGGGAAGATAAACGCCGGGGGTGCGGTGCACCGATTACAGAATCCCTCTTACGTGTGGCGCGTTTGACACAAATAGGAACGCACGTCTCCCGCTGGGATGGGCCTCGACAGATTATTTAAAATGTAAAAAGCTTCAAATGGCCTCGAGCTTGACCTTAAAGAGATTTTCGAGATCTGGTGCTATACGGGTGGAACCTTCGTGGCTATCGATTACCGGGGCGCCGGGGGGGAAAAAACCTCTGCCGTAACTATAAAACGTAAGTAAAGAACTTGATCTCCCTATTATAAGGTGTGGTGACGTTGGGGAGGGACAGACCCCAACTTGGGCTCTACCATCCCTTCACGGTCCTTCCTGGGATCAAACCTGGGTTCCAAGCTGGATTTAACTGGCTTTGAAAGAAGGGGGGAAGAGCATCTTTCACTATATATATTCAACAGTCCAAGAAAAAAGACAGAGGCATCAATGAAAAGTTCTCCATTATCGCCTTTCTTCAACAGACAGAAAAATCTCGTAACATCGTGTAAGGGTGATGGATTTATTCCAGTCAGCACCATTTCCTGATCCAAGAAATGCTTGGAAAGCTAGAAGGGGAGAGGAATCATTTCCATGTGAAATCCCCTGAGAGCGAACGTCACAAGGACAGAAGCCTTCCCTTTCGGGGGACAGACGACAGGAACAAGAAATCTTCCGGTGAAACCCAGCAAAGGTTAGAAGTGATGACCTCTCTGGAAAAAATGACCGCGCAATACGTAAAAATCCTAGGGGACCGGTGTCAGAGGGCGATGAAGAGGCTGACCCCGCAGTACCCTTACTTGTGGGGGGAGGGAAAGGTCCGACGAAAACTTGCTCACGGTATGCCGGCCCCGATTTCCCAGCTCCTATAACACGGCGAATGGTGGGGGGCTCTCATCATGCGGAAAACCTCAATGGGATAAGAGCAAAATCTTTTTCAAGCACTTAGGTTCGACCAAATCAGAGAGGGGAAATCTTAAGAGTGTCTGGATCATATTTGAAGTTGGAATACTCGTGGTACAGGGATCACCCTTGAGGTGATCGCCGGGGTCTCCAGAAAAAATATTACCTCTGCTGTGGGAACCGCGGGAGAAGTAAAGGGAGATTGAGGGAAAAGTACGCACCAGCAAACCGCTCACGGCAGGGTAGTCAAGCCAGTCCTGAAGTTGTGTCGGGGAAAAAAAGATAAGGACTCGCATATCCGACGCGTCTAACATCGTTCCGAGAATTTCGAGAGTCCAGAGAAGGGGGGTGGTTACCCCCTGTTCTGGCAGATACGTCACATACAATAGGGGAACCCCCCCCCGGTTGTCTAAACCATAGAATCAATACGGGGGGAAAAATAGTGTGCCAACTTACCCGAAACCAGAAAAGCATACTAAAACCTAACGAGAAATCTTCCGCGAGGTCGAAAGACAACCGGGGGAAATATGTCCTGGAACTCGGTAACCGATCACGCCTCCTTTGTCCGAAAAGAAAGGAAAACGTTCCCAAAAGTACAAAAAAAGGTCAGCGAATACTAGCGGTAAGGGTTTCTAGGGTTGGACGGACCGTACCGTAGATGAGGAATACGAGGAAACTCATGTTTAGAAGCGAAACAAACAAAGGAAAAAAGAATCTAAAAACAAAAAGGTTTAACAGCCATCAAGGGAAAGACAGCAAGGGCAACAGCGGAAGGGATGAGGGGGAAGAACCTTCACCGCCCAGGCCCATTGGTCACGGGAAGAAGAAAACAAGCCAAGACAAGGGCTATTCCCACTTCGTATAACAAGGATCAAATCGAGTATGAGGAAAAACAAAGGTTAGAAGAGAGTAGGTGGCTTCTACGGTGGGGGGGGGCTGTAAATAGCGTGAGAGGGGGATATTTGAGGAGAGGTGTCGGGAAAGGCATTTCGTTTCTCAATCCGGGGGAAACGCGGGATTCGGAAAACGTGAAAAGAAAGGGGGGGGGCGAAGGTTTTTTCAGCTGTCACCGGGGAGGTAAGAAGAAGGGGCCGGGTATAAGTCACCTCCCCAGGTCAACATAAAAAAATGAGGAAGGCGCAATTTAAAGGTCTGCTCAGCGCGAAAGGACGGCGTTACACGGGAAGGGGTTCCAGGCCACGGAAGGGGGAAAGAGGGAATGGGGACGGCGAAGAGATCCGGAAGGCCTGAAATTCTGTGGTCGGGGAAGCGGGAAGAGTAACAGGTCCAATTGAAGGGGCGGGTTAGAACCCTGTGGGGGAGAAATGGCGGTTACAAGAGGACAAAAACCGTGTAAAAGAGGGCTCGGAAGGTATCTCTGACAGGGGGCCGTAACGGAGGGGGGCCGTTCACGAAGAGAAGGGGGGGGCCTGTCTTCGGGTATTTCCGCAGAAGGGAAGACTGGGAGGAGGAAAGGAAAACGACTTCTTCGCGGCGCTTGGAGATGAGCAAAGGAGGGTATTAGACAAAAGAGGTACAAGGCGTACATCGGAGGAAAAAACTGATAAAGCGTAGTAAAAGGGTGCTCAGAAGGCACTATTATTTCCCTCGAACATCGGGTCACCCGCGTACGGGTAATAGAAGAGGGTAGGGCTTAAACCACTAAAAGAATCTTTGAAACACTCGGAATGAAAATTTATCTGGTCTCGAAGCACGGAAGAGGGGGGCCAAGGTCTCTATCAATAAAGGGAAGAGTTTTGGGCCCTATCTATTCTGCACTGGGGGCTTAAGTGCCTTCACCTGCAACACATGTCCAGCTTTAAGGAGCCTACTGTCCGTCTAGAGAGAAATCAAAAAATGACGTGTAAGGAAAACGAGTCAAAGGTACTCTGAAGGGCGCAAGGAGTCTGTTTGACACCGAGCAGGGGGCGGGAGGGGGGGGGATTTTGCTTCGGTTAACCGGAAAAATGATGGTCCAACCGTTACTTTGGTTTTGGAGAGGATTGACTTGAAGGCGTGGTTTCGGCCAACGGAGACTAAAGAAATAAATCTACCCTAACGCGCCCCACGGGCAGGAAAGATTGAAAAAAACTGTAGCGAGCAAAAGTGAAATGTGCTTCACCGCAGAGAAACTTCGAGAGTTCCAAGCGGGGGAGAGAGGTAATTGGCTCCGGCCGCTGCGGAGAAATGGCGAAAAAGAGTGGAAGGATCTCCCTCTAGGGGTCCAGCAGATAAGAGGGGGAGTCAAATCAGAGGGGGACCTTCCGAGGGGAAGTGAAACGAAAAGCGGCGAAAAGAAGGAGAAAAACGGAAGAAGTGTATGTTTTTCAATACAACAAGAAGCCATTACGGGACCGAGGGAGAAACAGGGGACTACTCCTGTCGTTATGAGACTGGGGAAACATGGTATAGATTACTGACACCGGGGAACCAGAAGACAGAGCACCGCAAACAGAAAAAATCGGGACCGACCATGGGAATGGTGGAGGATGGCAACTCTCTGAAAGTCGGGAACGTTCCGGAGTGAGGACCTCTACCAGAGGCGACGTCACAGGAGTGCTGGGCTGGGAAAAAGGAGGAAAAAAAAACCTGAAGGTACCGGGAAATCGGTAGGCAACCGGGTTGAGACGGGGGGGTTGGAATCTGCTAGACAACGAAGCAGGATCTACGAACGAGAGGGCTCTCGATCTCCTGAGCAGCTAAGGGGGAAAGGAATGGGGTGGACGCGCGGGGGGGGAGACGGATTTGTTCACTCCGGCGACGTGGTCCTACGGGTTTACCTAGTGCTCTCAGGGAAGAAGGTTTAAACCAGGGACCTTTCAGGAAAAAAATCGCGCGGCTCGTCCGGCACCGGGAGATCAGCAAGGCCAGAATAGAAATAACCGAGGGATGAAATTAATTAGTTGGGGTGATATTTGACTTAGGCTGTTGGGGGACTCCGTAATCCTTAAAGAGAGAGGGGGGGGGGGGGGATGTCCACGAATCCTCGGAGAGTAAAAAAGAGCGGAAAAAAAGACAAAAAAAGAAGTTTCTTATAAGAATGACGCGGCCTGAGGCCGCCACCTTCGGTCAAGAAAATTCCTGCAGGGGGGGGGCAAAAAAGCCGCATCGAATTACGCCGGATTCCGCAAAAACTAAAGGAGGAAACCATAGGCCACCGGTAATCGGTACGGAATTGATGCCGTTCAAAAAGGAGGGGGAGAGACCATCGCTCCATGCGGTACGCAATAGTAGTTGAAATGAAAAAGTCGGAAAGGAGGCGGAATTATTCGAGTCAGGGGAAAAATGCTCAGTGAAAAGGGATGGGGTTCATCACGTCGGAGAGGATGGGGGGGAGGCTCCTGAACGCCAATTCCGATGAAGAAGTTATGTCTCGAAAATTTTGTCAAGAGCTGATCAGCAGCCCAAGGATCCCAAAACGAAAAAGACCTCAAAAGGGAAAGGGGGAAAATGACGGGGAAGTTTCCGCATGGTGGGAAGAGTTCATTTGCCCGAGAAGGGGGGGGTGTGCTTAATCTATCGGGACAACATTCCCAGTGCAAGGAAACGCTGACAGAAACATCTTCCTGGAGCGTCCGTATTGAAAACCCGAGATGGGACGATCCTGGGGGAACGCGATATCGGCAAGGGGGGGGGAGATCACGACCTCCGACAAGCAAGCGTCAGGAGATCAAAAAGAAAAAAAAACTCTAGTTCTCCTACGTACGCACTCGGCGAAATCAGAATATGGCACCCTAGGGACATGTAAAAAAAAAAGAGAAGCCGCCGAAGTTGAACTTCGGAAAACTGTACTCTATATCGAAACGCGGAAATCGATCTGTGCATTGAAGCCGCGGCTGCAGGCTCGAAGGGTCGAATGAAAACTTTCACTAAGGTCACAGGACATCCCTCAAGTCGACATGGACCTGCAAAGACTATGAAGGGTTGAAAAATTTCGCCCATAACCTGAGGATATGTGAAAAATAGAGGGGACATTCGGATGGGCAGTAGTCTTCCGGCCTCCAACGTGGTTGCTGGCATCAGCCAGCGTGCACTGAGAAACTTAACCAAAAGCCCAGTCTACGTGAATTTGTTTTGGTTTAGCTGAAGACACTGGGTTCGATGCCTAAAAAAAGAAAAAAGAGAAAGCAACATCTCGTCATGAAAGAGTGATTTTTTGGGTGTACCGCAACGGAAGAAAAGGGCCACCTACTCTACGGGTGTTTTTGGCTGACTCTTCGAATGAGCAGGGCCCTGGAGAGAGAAGGTGTAGACATTTGCGAGGCGAGAAGAGGGCATAAACCGCATTTGAAAGGTTGAAAAGGTTGAAGGGGAAGGATAACGAAGGGAGAGAAACAGGGAAAAGAAAACAAGGAAGGTCGGATGAGTCTGGAGACTTGGATGTCGGGAAAGTGCAGAGCCAGGGGGCAGTAGATTGCGCGCGGTGAAGAAAAAAAGCGATTGCAGCAAAAGTCATAAGGTAATGGAGCTGGGGGAAGCGCGGTTAGCGGCGTCAGGGGAAGAGGCCTAATTTGAACCGCTTACCTCGCGTTCCAGAAAAGGCCCGCGTGCGGTCGAAAATAGGATTGGACACCGGCAGAACGGTAGGCAGACGAAAAAAATCAAAGAAGCTAAGGGGCATCCCTGTGAAAAGATATGTCTGCACGACCACAGTAAGTTAAGTTCAAGGGGGGGGCGTAGAGGTTGCCGCGCCCTCAACGTAGAATTGTTCGGGGCAACGGGAACTAATCATTCAGGGAAGCAGCCTTGAAAGTGTTGGGGATACTAACTCTTACCATGTTCATATCAAACCACCCCTAGGGAAAGCTATGAAGGAGCAACTCGACAGAGGGGTTTGGTCCGGAGAAGAATAGACCTTCTTGGAGCTGTCGGGGAATTTGGGTCTTCCTGGCTGAATGTAGATCTGGGGATTAAAGGGAGGTCCCCCCTTCCTCCCTATCTAACATATCAAAAAATTAGCGTCATTTCACAAGCACCCCGCATCGTGTTTGCGTAGCCACCCTATCGTTGATCATGGAATCTAGGTCAGGGGATAGGGGCCTGGTACCTACTTCAGATCGTTTCCTAGTTTCGCCTGCGCGATAGAGGAGGAAGCCGCGCTCCTATCCAGAAGGGTGACCATAAGGGCAGTCATTTTATTTTCCTGTCTTTTGTCTGTGCTATTTTATATACTACAATTCGACTGTTTTTCCGTTGGTCTTTTTGGGGATGATCAAACTCTCTCACCCTCTCAGGAACCCTCGTGCACTGTCCTGGAAAAATCAGCCAGCCAGACCAAGCGGACTCAACCCTTGGACGCCGAAAACTAGCGGCATTTACCAAGTTCGTTGGGTTAATCGTTTCGAGTTGGGGGCCGATGGGAATTGTCTAAAAAACATCCTTAGGGGGGGGGGTTTTCTTAGGCCCCTTTCCGTTTGACAAAAAAAGATTCGCGTTTTCCCTTTTGGATGTACGATTCGGTTTAAACAGCTGTTCCTTTGGGGAGGGCAGAGTCGGTCATTTTACCGCGTGCCATCACGAGCAATCTAGGAAAGACTAACTACGTGTCAAGACGGGAAAAGTGTTCTTCTGCTACAAACCTGGCCGCCGTCCAAGGAACAACAACTGGCCCCTCGCCCGGGGTAGACGTATGCACGCCAGGGGAAAAAAAAAAACCAACAAATCCCAATGTTGTTTGGCATGGTTCGTTGGGGGGGGCTACGTTGGGGCGGGGGGGCAGCATCTCTGAGGGACGTAGCCGTCTGGGACTGCTGGAAAAAGGAGAGGTGGGCTCTGGGTATAACACCGTCCTTTCTTTGTTAGAGGCTCCACGTAGCTCCTATGGCCCCCCCATGGCATTGGGGCAGGAATGCAAAGATCGGTGTAAAACGTGGAGTGCACATTCAGCGGATTTCTTCTCAAGTCATTCGCATGTGGAGGACTGTTCGCACATTGAGATATCATTAAAAATCGATTTTGTTCCGGTGTTTTTGGAGTTTTTGTAAGAAAATCCGGGTTACTTTCTTTAAGGCAACTGGGACTGGTGAAAGTTGCAATAGTAAGATAAACCTGGGGTTTGGCTTAGGTAGCGGGCGACATTGGACGTCAGTGCCGGTTTCTCGCAAAAACCGGGCCTTCGAACTTGGAAGTTTTTCGGGCAAGTTTCTTATGGGGGAGAGAAGGGGGGATGAAGGAGGAAGAATTATGC
>Ga0179593_1280049_pt1 | contig 10057 bp, 7 predicted proteins | sample CZODoug2_1_08_16_FD_185931 | JGI IMG/M metagenome (GOLD analysis project Ga0179593, IMG submission 185931) | Vadose zone soil fungal communities from Angelo Coast Range Reserve, California, USA - CZODoug2_1_08_16fungal (PacBio error correction) | ecosystem: Environmental > Terrestrial > Soil >...
ACCAGAAAGGGTGACTCCCGACGGAACGATGTTTGACAAGGCCAGGGATTCGGGACCGACCCGTCGATGAAAAAAGGAAAACCGCGCCGGGCCCTAAAAGAAGAAGAAAAGACCATCCAAAGTTCCGGAGCTCTTGGGAGTCAGGGAAAAAAAAACCTTATAACCGATCACCACGCCGGTCCGATAGGACAAGAAGGCTCCATGCCACGGAGAAAAGGTCCAAACTAGAAGCAGGACTTGAAAAGGAGCGGCGAAGGCAAATTTTTCTGAACGGAGGAGAGAACGCCATGCCTACGGAAGGGACTCTGCTCGGAGATCGTCCTGAAAGAACAGTCGAAAAAGACTGGCAGCGCAAGAATCGTCGTGAGGGGACTGTGAAATCCAAAGGGTGCTGGGGGGTAATCTAAACTACAACGAATGGCGGAACAGCCGCTGGAAAAAGCGCCTGCAAATCCGGGACTGACGTTGATGGGTGAAAGGGGCAACACCTTCGCACTGGAAGTAAGATGACACCTGGAAATAAAGGAGAACAAGCGAGATCGACTTGAAAGGCCGGCAGAGGACGGCGCGAAATCGGTAAGAGAAGAAAATCCAGTCGTCGAGGATGGCAAGAGTGAAAGGGAAAAAACAGACTGCAAAAGAAACACGGCTGTTCGGGCGGGGGTTCATCTACAAAGATGATCCGCCCATAATATGAGTCCAATCAACAACGTCCAGGACGCATGAAAGACAAGCTGTGATCCACCTGGGGCAAAAAATCCAAGATGGGGAATCGAAACCAAAAAAAAGCGCCCAAGCGACTATCAACCAGACTCCGAACCAGTGGTCGCTGGGGGGGGAAGGGGCGGCTGGCATCCGCCACCATTGAGACAAACGGCCCTGAAATCTAGGTGGAAAGAGGCAAATCCTTCTGACACCTCGCGACACGTCAGGCTAGAAAAAGAAAAGGTCCCCAGGGTCGAGTAATGGATCACTCAGGATAGAAGGAAAAAAAAACTGACGTTCATACTTTAGAGGGTGAACCGCCGAGGGGGGGAAAATTCTCGCGCGAAAAGCACAGTTTGGGTGGCTGGGAAAATTGGGGCGGAATGCTTCTTGCCGCGCGGATCAAAATCGCGGACTCGCGCGGCCATTCAGAGGGGGGGGAATATCTTAAAACATCCAACAACCCATGAAAGGTCGCACCCAGGACGCCAGCTGTCGGGTCAGACGTCCTTGTAAGGAAGGGGAGAGCCGATGGGCCGCATTATTGGGCGGCGAGAAAAAGGATTGAAAAATAAGTACCATAAAAAGAAGGGTGGAATGGAATGGTGTCCGATTCGGTCCTGACCAGGGGAGCGATTTAAAACACGGGAATTGCAGCTAAAGAGCCAATAACCTCGCCCGGGAGTCGTAAGTAAAGCGCGCTCAGGGAGGATTTTCGGCAACGAAATTAGAAAGGGATAAAACTGAAGAACAAAGACAAAGTGGCAACCTCATGGAAAGCAGCCTGACACAAAGGCCATCTGTTGGGGAAAGACTGTTAATAATGCAAAACCGCCGAAAGAGGGAAGGCTCAAAGCCTCGGAAATTGACATGTCGAAATATAATCTACTATATCCAAAAACAAAAAACTGGGGAAAAGAGAAGGAGGAGAAGGATTAACAAAAAACTGGCAACAAACGCAAAGAAAATGAAAAAATCGAGGAAAACAGGGTCTGAAGGACGCAGATTAACAATCCTGAACCAAAGGGACTGCGCGGTTGGGGGCAAAGAACCCTAGGTGCAACGCTCGCAGTCGTAGAGCAGGGAAACAAGGGCGGGGCCGACATCCGGAGCGGGTCAAAAGGAAGGAAATCGGGAGGAAGGTCTTCGGGAGGGGGGGCAGGATGACTTACAGCAAGGTGAAGAAAGTCTCATGGGAGCGAGACAGAGGCAGGGAAACAACTACTACTACAAAAGCAACGCGGCCAAGAGAGGCTTGAAAATTCCAAAGCAAGATGACAGAAAGATCTAACAAAGAGAGCGGGTCGCAAAAGAGAGGGTCCAACCGGCAGAATCATACTCTGGACGGGGGGTCTAGCTCTAGCTACTGGGGGGGCCGAATAATGGGTTGCAAACTAGAAGGAAGAAGAAAGTTCGAGGTGGCGGAAAGCGAGGCAACAATCACACAGAGGGTAAAACTTAGCTGGGAGCTCTTAAAAGGGCCCTACTGTTCTGGGAAATCTTACAATGTAAATCAGGAACTCTCTGCACTGGAAGATCAAGCAAAATTAACAAAAAAAGGGAGCCGAAACGCGAGTCTAAAAAAGCGGGGTTAGCAGAGGATGGTGGAAGTCGGTTGAGAAAAAGGATCTCGATGAACGTTGTGAACACGAATGCTCTGGGGCTGGTAAAGGCAACCGCAGAAATGGGTTCTAGTGGGTAGGGGGGAGCGCGGCAGAACCCAAACAACGAAATGGGGGTCTTCGTCGAAGCACAAATCTTGGGCAAGAGGGGGGGAGGAGGTCGGCGCCAAAAGGGCCGTCACGGGTACTGAAAGGAGATACAGGGGGTTCGATTTCGTCGGAGATACTACGGGCAAGGGGCTATTAAGCAAAACCGTGCATCTGGCGAATAAAGCGCACGATCCGACACACCGGCAGGACCGAAGGGACTGGGGGTCCAAGCTCGAAATGGGGGAGCCCCGTCTCTTCCACTGAAAGGAGCTTCCTCATTCGCCTTGGTCGACCTAGGGAAATGCAAGGTGCATCTTCTGTCTAAGCCAAATTAGGTCACTGCCTATCAAAAAAAGCCGCCCGGCATTAGGAATCCAGAGAAGTCTGGGGCCAGGAAAAACCGGGGCCAAAAGAATAATTCGCTTTTTCAGCGCATTGGGTGAACCTATCGTAAGGTGAGGGAGTCGTTAGATTTGGAGGGGAACTAACTCCAGCCATGACAAAGGAGGAGGAGCGATCTTTCGGAGGGGAAAGGGGCAAGAAAAAATTCCGCTCCTCGAACAAAACGATGTCGGAGATCGCTTCAAGCTTGGACCCGAAAAATTGAGGGTTGAAACCCTGCTCAAAAAACTGGCAGATCGAATTTTCGGGTTACTAAGGGCTTTGTCCTGTTTTTCCCGCCAGAGGAAAAAGACATAAAGTGTGCGCGACTGGTTGAAGGCTACCTGGGAACTTCTCAGGGGAAGAGAAAAGAAAAAAGGGGAAAAGAGCGAGCGCATGGGCCGAAAGTGAAACATCGAGGACATTTCGAGACAAAAAAGCTGTTATGGTCAAAAGCGAGCAAAAAGGAGTAAGGAAAGAAGAAAAGAGAAAAAGGCCAGGAGTTTGAGAAAGAGTCCTTTTTTTGTGTACAAGGTGCGGGGAACAGGGGGACCGCCAGAGGAGCCTGACACGGTCGATGAAGACAGACCCCAGCTGCCGGTCCCATCAGAGAAAGCCTCGGCAGCCAGTCGAGGTTATAGGGGGGGGGGGGGGGGGGGAACGCTGTCTGGCTTACCGATAAATTCACGGAAAAAGACGTCGTCTATACCACGAACAGGAGAGTGGGCATCATGGCAAAACCGAGGAGTCTGAAGCTTGAGCGCGCGCGCTAAGGACATTGGGATCTTACAGAAGGAACGGGTGAAAAAAGAAAAAGCAGGAAACGAAGCGCCATGGAGAAAACTGGGAAGGGGGGTCACAGTCCAAAAGGAAAACGAAACGCAAAATCGGCGTAATTGGCATTTGCGAAGAGTGAGGTCGTACAGAGAGACACGTGCGTCACAGCCGGTCGGGAAATAACTCAGGGCAGACAGGAAATGAGAGGAAACGTAGACGACTCTGCGACCGGAGAAGAGAAGGCAAGGGGAAGAGAAAGGTATTTGAGTCAGGAAGAGCGGGAGCTAGTGCCTTAGGAGTCTTAGACATCAGTGGGACAGACTTGTAGGCCGGAGGATGGTGAGATCGGGAAGCCGTATCCGCGTGAAAAATGCCTTACGTTGAGGGGGGACATAAAGGGAGTATGATACTCACGAAGAAGATAGGAAAGGTCAATAAAGGGAAAAGCCGATCCGAGGTAAAGAAAAAAGACTCGTTCAAGTACCCCTGTAAAAAATCAGATCAATAGAAAATGGCGAGGGCGACGCAGAAAGAGACAGAAAGTCGCTTCTCGGAGAAGTTCAACGACCAACCAAAACAGGTTGAGGGTACGGGCTCACCGTGACTCGCAAAATAGGAGGGAGTGCTAACCCTGCACGTTTCTGCTTGGGGAGAAGGGAAACTTATTCAAGAAGGCCGAAAAAAAAGAGGCGAAAACACTTCGAGGTAAAAAGAGGGGGGGAGCGTGCAAAGAGATTAGAATCACGAATGGGCGAGCTGGGGGGCGCTGTGCGCCTGGGCAGGACTGCCCGCAAGGCCATCTGCTAGAGACAACGACATGGGTGAATCGTCCCCTGAGATGTCGTTGAGTTTTTCCTCGAAGAACTCGACTCAGAGCGGAACAGGAGGGGGAAAATCCTAGGAAGAGGGCCCAAGTCATGACTTCCTCTACCACGGAAGCATCGGGGGAAGATCTTACCGAGGAGGAGAGTTGCGCGTGAAGATTGGGATCAGGAGGGGGGAGAGGAGAGGATTATAAAGGGGAGGTTGGAAGTTACACAGAGGGTTGGAGGGGGGGGAACTTTTGGATGCAGCGAATCGGCGCATGAAATGGAGCGATTTCAGTTAAGGGGGTAACAAAGCGCCGCTAAATAGAAGGGAGCTCGTATGAAAGATAGACCAGAGAGGGGAGTCCTATCTGCTGTCTAGGTTCTTCAGCCAATTTCTATCCTAGTTGCACCGGGGGTATTGAGAAAAGATAAAAAAGGCGCGGAACCGGTTGGTCCAGGGGGAAAAAGATCAGCACCAGGAACGAACAAGGCTGTATCAAAAGGAGGAGTCGCGGTTGGTGCAACAGGGGGTTTCATTGTTAAGAAAGGGGAATCGATATAAAGAAAAAAAAAAAAAGGGATAGGGAGGAAAAAAGGAGAAGGGGAGATATTTAGAAAATGAGTGCAACCGGGGAGAAAGAAGATCTCTTTTTCTTCCACAGTTCGAAGCGGAAGGAGATTAAAAAAGGGACTACAAAAGGGCCTAGCAAGCGTGGTCAATGACTCCCTCTGTTAAACTATTCGCGGAAGGTGCTTATAAACTGAAGCATACATCGTGAAAAAAGACCGGCATTTCAAATTAAAGAAGTACGGCAGTCATTAGAGTACATGGCATGCTTACACGGGGATTACGCGCAAATCCGTAAAAGGCGACGGAGAGGTTAAGCCGCAATAAAAACCAGAAAGGGGAGGGGACTTCTGGTCAATTACAACGGATCATATCCTATCCAAGAGGAAACCCAGAGCCGCGCAAGAGATCTCCCCGAATATATAGAAGATGGAGCCGTGTCTATCTGAAATGGAATGAAACTTTTGCAGCCTGAGGAGTAGGGAGACAACGATAGGCCGCTCCGGGGGGGGAGTTTCGCGAGATCGGGACACAGCTTCGAAAAAAAAGAGGAAACGGAGAACAAAGGGGGCAGGGTCGCCTCTATAAGGGCCGCTCATGCGGGGAAAGTCTGAACATGGGTGCCTACCATGGATCGATAAGGGAAAGGGATAAACAGATGAGTTGGAAAAATGTCCACTTTTCGACGCTCTTTCTACGGGCCACGGGGGGATCCCCAAGGAAGGGGGGAAGGGTTAAGGGGAAGCTTCAATCACGTGAAGGTTTAAAGGGGGTCAACAAGAATGGGCGTTCCGGGGGCAGCTTAAAAAGAGGGGGCTGGGGGGGTGGTATGGGTCGTTTAAGTGATCGCTTGCGACGATTGCGAACTAGGCGGTGGCGCTCTGCGGAGGGCAGGGACGATGGAGATACAGCCCAGGGTGCACTGCCCAGAGTCCCTATTTGACCTAGGACAGGGCTTTTCTTTGGAGGGAGTCAGAGGGGACGGCGAATCTCTTTGTCCGAAGGAACATAAACGAAACCGTTTCCGGGTTAGAAGAGATAACAGACAGAATAAGGGGTCATCAAGGTCCTCAACAAGGGGGGACGCTCGACGAATTTCGGAAAGGTAAGAGGACTAGGACCTCTGAAGATTCACCAATCTCCTAAGACAACAGGGCAGTAAGGTAGGGTTATGGAGGTGCTCAGGTCATAACGGTCGTTCTACTCCTATCCAACGGCAACGGGGACATCCTTAAAGAGGCTCAGCAGGGGGGAGATCTAGGAACGCCGCAATAGTAGGGAAAGCGAAAAAGGACGCAGAGATAAGTCGAGTGAGGCGGGACATTTTGTAAGGGTAGACTTCCAAAAAGGGCGAGGGGGGGCGTTCTCCACTGGGGCACGAAGGGAAGATCTCGGGAAGGAAGAAAAAAACATTGCCCACACGAACTGATAGAAACCTACAGGGAAAGGTTGAGGAAGGAAAGTTCGGAAATCGATGAGAGGGGGGAGAAGAATGTCTGGGGTTAAAGGTAGAAGGTTGTTCCTCGAAATAGCGAAGAAGGAGGGGGGAAAGGAAGACTGGCCTTAAAGGAAACTAGGGTACTTTAGAGAGGGGTAAAATTCTAGAGGAGGGATACTTTTCCCAAAATTGGAAACAAAATAGGGGAGGAACAATTAGGGGCTCACTAAGTAATTTGGATACGCATAAACAAAAGGATATGGAAGAGAGAGATGAAGCCAGTTCCCTCCGTTTCCGGCGGAGGGGTGGAGGGCCAAGTGGAGGAAAAGGCTAGTAAAGACCTTAATCCGAAATTCCGGCCTATAAGAGGAAACAGCTCGGCCCTACGCGAGAACTTACGAGAAAGGTCTCGAGGAGAGGGAGGGGGCGGAAAAACAGGAAAAAAAAAGGAGGAAAAATCCGTAGTCTATCACAAAGAGCAAGGAGAGGGAAAAATGAGGAAAAAAATCTAATGCTTGGGAGGCGATCTCTAGGAACAGGTTTTGGCGGAAAGACGAAAGGCGGGTAAGCCTCGGAAAGTAAGATCGAGTATACGGTGTCCGGGGCTACAACGAACTGGACCGACAAGCAGCCACTCAGTCGTTGGAGGGACGAAGAGTGGCGGGACGAAACCGAGAGCCCAAGGAAATGGCGTCCCAGCTTCTTGAAGCGCCCTGTTGCTAGGAAGGGGTGGCTCGAATACCGTAGGAAAGGTGAAGACGAAAGATTCAAGAAGGCACAGGGAGGCGCCGTCAACTATCGGGCATAAGAGTCCGGGAATAGGAAGGGTCTGAATCCAAGGTAGTCTTTAAAGGGAAAGAGGGAGAAGAGTTGGAGAGGGGAGTATCCTAGAAGGCAACTAATGAACTTAGTTGAGGTTCAAATAGCGACTTATATAAGAAAGATGGAATTCCATAAAGAAAAGGCTTTTATAGCGGAAATGAAACTAGGGTCCTGAAACTGGAGAAACAGGACACGAGTGAAATGGGGACGAAGGAATCTAAGAATTCGCGAGAGCGTCCTCTATACGACCTACCAGAGAAAAAAGGTGTCATGTGGCAAGGGATGCCCGTCAGCTGAAGAAACTGGCGGCGGCAAAGGTAGTGTATCATGGGGGGACGGGCCGAACACGATATTCCTGCCGGAATTTCACAAGCGCGGTCAGTCCGTCGTCTAAGAACGACGGGGTAAGGGAACATCGGGATAATGATAACCTGATCTATCCTTCGGCAGTGACAACTGTCATCCTTGACCGCGTGGGATGCAAAAATCGAAAAAATCTCCGTTTGTTTTATCTGATCGCTTGTAGTGCAGCTAGTGACTAGCTAGAGACGCTACCTAGAATTAGCGTCTTCCACGTATCGTCCAAAATCTTAAAGAAAGAAGTAATGCCATATCGGAGAAGAAAGAAAGACCTAGCTTGTCGAGACCCGTTGTAATCATGAGTGTGAGGGAATTTGGAGCATGGAAAGGATCTATATCAGGGGGGAAGGGAAACCATATCCAAGTGTTCGGGTTTCCGCGGAGGGGGGGGGGGGGGGGTTGTATTAGCTATCGGGAGCATGCGCCATCTAGCGAGTTGAAAACGGGGAGTCAGAATATTGGAATCGGAAAAATCAGCAGACATCGCTTCAATTGATCCTACTCGGACGTTGCGCCACTTAGAGAAGAAGGGAGGACTCAAAAGTCGAGGAAGCTTGGGTCCACCGTGCCTGAGAAAGCCGAAGAAAAAAGGAGTCCTTCCTTTTGGGGGTCAGCCTTTTTAAGGACGCAGGCCCTGCATACACCATCAGGGAATGGAGCAGGTTGACAGGTTTCATTTTTACTAAAAATATAATCTAAAGAGCAAATCTACAACAAAAAAATTAGAGGGGGAGGGAAAAAGGAGAGTATAGTAGAAGTGAAACAATGAAAAAAAGAAAAAAGGGAGGGAAAGATATCAAGCAGGGTGTTGGAAAGAACAACTGGGACGTGGGACGGCTGGGCGGGGAGATTAAACAGTGAAGGCTCCCAAAAAGGGGGGAATGCAGCATTTTTGCAAAGGCGGAAACTGGGAAAGAACCGAGTGGAGGGAAAGAAGCGAGAAATCAAGAGAGGGGCACAGGGGAGCGATCATGAGAGGCATCGAGCCGAAGAAAAGAGGGGGGAAAGGTGTAAAAGAGAGCAAGGAACTGGGTCAATGCTAAGGAAAGAACTGTGAAGCTATCCACCAGAAACGTCTATGTCTGGTAAGGACACAAATATACTAAAAGAAAAAATCCATCTTAGTCCCAAGACGACCGAAGAAAGAGACCTACCTCCAAAACCTTCAAGTCAAAAGAGGGAGGCGGGTCTAGGAGAGTATGGGGTCATGGTACGGTTGGGGGAAGCTGGGGAAGATTTGCAAAAAGAAAGAGATTATATCTAAGGAAAGTCTTACAGAGAGGAAAGAAGCTGCAAGGCGCGTGATACCGAAAAAAAAACGTATGAGGGGAGTGATAGGGAGGGGACTCCTCTGCGGGGAAAATCCGGGGAAACGGAAGCACAGGAAAACGGAGTTCAAATATAGAAAGGGGGGGAAAGATCCAGAGGGACAGTCTATAAACAAGGGGAGGTGCTCAGGAGAGAGATGAGCGAAAGCCTTCTTTGGAATAGAGGGGAGTGAGGAAAAAAGGAAAGAACGGGTAAGGGGGAGGGGAAAGGGAAACAGGGGGTCGACGCTTCAAGGTTGTAGGCAAACCTGGGGTGGAGGAAAAGGGGGGGAGGGGGGGGGGACTATAGGGACGGACGCGTGACCAGCACCCAGGGACGCGGAAGGGGAGAATGAACTAGACTAGTAGAATGGAGAGACAAGGGTAAGGAAACACGATGGACTCTAGAACGAAGGTCTTTGGGGGACTTCCTAGGGGGTCGGGCGGAGAATACGAATGTAGAAGAACCCAAGGGAACGCCGGCATGGTCGGGGCCGAAGAACAATACGGCGCTCCAAAACCGGACCATCTGCGGCAGCTTTTCGTGCAGGCGAAGGATAAACCTTAAGATGGGAAGCGTCGCATGCATTCAACAGAGAGAGAAAGGGGGGGGGGAGGGCGGAAATAAGGTAAGTCTGAAGACTGGGAAGGAGCAAGGCCTCCGTCGTTAAGAAAATGCCCAAGAAAAAGCCGGGCCGGGGAGTGGAAGAGTCAAGGCCGTAAGTCTTTTGTCCTACAATTCCTGGGCGAGCGCCCGCAAGCAAAAGGGCCCGAGGGGCGGTTCAAGGCCAAAAATTAAGACACGGAAAAGATGGCGTGTCAGGAGGGGGGAATACTTTGGGATCTGGGGTAGAACACCTTCACAGAGTGAGACGAAGGGCGGGAGGCGCGAAGAAACCATAGGGACTGTTCCGTCCTGGGCGCCGAAAAAACTGCTTGAGGCAGATCTAAATTAAAGGATGGGGGAAAAGGAATGACAGTCAAACTCAGCGCTTGGTGTCGTAATAGGCGTGGGGGCAAGGTCTAAGAAGGTGGGTCCATCAATATCGGAAAGTGAGAACCTCTAATACGAAGGAGTCAGGAGGAGGGGCGCTGAGCCCGTTTTCAGAAGTAACGAGAAAATCTCTGTGACCGCACTTTTCAAACCTCGTATTGAACATCTGCTAAAAAAAAGAAGT
>Ga0179593_1285357_pt1 | contig 10057 bp, 16 predicted proteins | sample CZODoug2_1_08_16_FD_185931 | JGI IMG/M metagenome (GOLD analysis project Ga0179593, IMG submission 185931) | Vadose zone soil fungal communities from Angelo Coast Range Reserve, California, USA - CZODoug2_1_08_16fungal (PacBio error correction) | ecosystem: Environmental > Terrestrial > Soil >...
GTCAAAAGTTGCAAAGCCTAGATATTTTCGTTGTAACCCGACGGGGGGGGGAAAAGGGAAAGTTGAGCTGGCCCAGCAAAAGGGGGGAGGGAATCCCGGCATAACCTGCATTCCCAGCGAAAGGGGGGGGGTTTTGCGTTGCAAAATTTGTGGAGGGAGACGAGCAAATTTGCGAGGAAACCAGGTCCCGACACAGCCGAAGAGCCTCCCTCGTCGAGGCAAGTGGAGACTGAGGGTAAGGGCCACCGAAGTGCGCGTCTTTCAAACCGAGGACAAGACGGTTCGATAGCGTTTGGGGGGTTCAGGGGAGGAAGTTAAAAAGTGGGGAAAAAAAACTGGGTTGGAAAAAGAAGAGGGGGGCCGCTCAACAATGCCGAAGGAAGATCCAAGAGGCAAGGGTTGCCGTAAAATTCAGGGATCAAACAGGACTCTTTGAGGGAGCAGCAGCACGTACCAGTCTCCGGCCAGGGGAAGAGTCGGAGGGAGGCAAGTTTACCTAGGCAAGTTGAAAAAAAAAGTTACACGCCCGTCAGCGTGGAAGATCAAGAGAGTAACTTGGCTTGGAAAGGGCGGAAATGGAAAGGGGGGGGGGTGGGGGCGGGTCGCCGAAAGGGGAAGGGCTAAAGGACTGGCTAAAACTCGTGGGTCAAAGGTTCACAGGAAGACAAATTGGAATCGAAAATTGACACCGGACAGAGAGGATAAAGAAAAACACCGGAGAAAAATGGAAAATGCGGAAGGTAAAAACATCCCCAATACTGTCGACGTTTTCATCTCATCGCGGAGTCCAAAAAATCATAAAAAAAAAGTCCGAAGAATGAGGGGGGGGGAAGAAGAGAGGCTGACGAAAATCCGTGGGGGAGGAAATTTCAAGCGAGAAAGGACTTGGGGGGGGGAGGGAACGTAGCACGTGGGGCGTTAACAGGAATAGGGAGGAAAGTAAACATGGGTCTCAAGTGCAAGAAGGGCTGGGGGAAGAGTTCAGGTCGAGAACACTTCGAACAAGCGTAGGAACCGCCCGGCAAAACAGGGGGATGGCCGGAAAGAAATCAAAAATGCCCTCTCCCCGGAAGACTGATTCAACGCGGAAGAAGGCTGAGGGAAAGCCAATGGGGGAGAGGCGGCGAAGAAAAAAGGGGCCGCGGGGGGGACAAAGCGCCTCAAAAAAAGGGTTCGAGGATATTTTGACGGAAAAGGGGGGGGGAAAAAAAAGAACCGCTGAACATTGGAGGATAATGGTGGGGGGGGGTGGGGTGGTTGGGAGGTGGACGAAGCAGAGACGGACACGTTTCAACCGTGGGCCTGAGGAAAAGTAAATCCGGAAAAAAGGTCAGCGTCCGGGAAGGGCCTCGGAAGTGACGAGCGGCTAAGATTGGTAGCCATAACTTTACTTTTTTTTGCCTTCCGTTCGTAAAGCCGGTTCAAAAGAGTACGCTAAACTTGAGGGGGGGGGGGAGGCCGGAGGCGGCGACCAAGGGACCCTTTTTGAAATATGGGGGGCAAGGACGCCGAGAAAAGGAAATGACAGTCGGGGGTAGGTTTAACCGTTCAAAAGGAACGAGGGGGAAGAAAAGGAGACCACCAGGGGGCGCGTAAGGACAATAGGGAAGGTCTGCCACCATAGCTAAAGAAATTAGAGGAGAAAAGACACGCGTAAGAAAGGGAAGCTCCATAACGCAGTTGGAAAAGAGGAACACGAGGTCGAACGCGATACCTGCCAGTAACTGAGCCATTGAAGAAACGAAAATGACATGGGTCTTTAAAAGCCCGCAGAAGAGAACAACGGCGACTGGGAAAGGCTGTCCAGGAACGGGTTGTAAAGGCTCGATGAGCGCGGTTGGGGTGAAGAAAAAAAGGGCAGCCAAGGAAACTTTGTAAGAAACTGCAATCCACCGGTTTGGGAAGGAAGCAAGGGAAGGGGGAAACGGGGCTTGGACAGAAAATTGAAGAAAGGCAACCGGTTGACGTGGGAAGGAGTGTGAGAAGTAGTTGAGACACTTTCCTCGCTGACGAAACGTGGTGGTGAACCAAAGCAAAGCCCGATAGCCGCGCACCAAAACATTCCGAAAACTGCAGTCAATGCCGGGAAAATTCAAAAAAAGCAACTTCCAAGAAGCGGTGGGCAATTAAATCAAAAGAAGGAGGGGTTGAGACGGGGAACTAGCTTCTTTTGTTCCTAAAAAAGAGAAACAAACTGAGGGGCAGAGAGGGGGGAGGAAAGGGCAAGCGAGACCAAGAGGGGGGACATGTCCGGCGATTTACTGGTTTATGCGGTCTTTCAAGGAAAGACATCGACCAAAGGAACACCGCAGTTGAAAGGGAGGGGGTTCGGCGAAAAAATCGAGTAGAAAGAAGACTGGGCAAGCAGCAGCGAACTTTAGGGGTTGGGAAACCACAGGGGAAGGTGGGGGGGGGTTGGGGGTTGGGGGGGGGGGGGCCTTGGGGGGGTGAGAGGGGGGGCGGGGGGAAAAGAATTGAATTTGAAGGGGACGCCTGTTCTAACCTAATTGAAACAAAGTTCCCACTCGGCGCTTCAGGGTGAAAAAGAAAAAATGCTGGTTTCCAGGACTATAAAAAAAAACTTTGGGGCGTTTTTTATCAAGGGAAGGTTTTTGAAAGACAAAATTAACGGCCAGGGAGGGGGGGGGAAGAAAGGAGGGGGTGGGAAGAGACGGAAGACACAGGACGGTCGCTGTTGCGGAATGAAGCGTAAGCTGGGGGACGATCTTGGAAGGAGGGGGAGTGCGAAGGTTAAATGAGGAAAAGGTGGAAGGTTTCCGAGGGGATGTCGATGAAGGCTGTAGCGAAATTGAGGCACCTATAGGGTAAACATCTGGTCACGAAAAAGGAAGGGTTGGGGGTTTGACCTTCACGTAATAGAAGGGTAATTAAAAAAAACTAAAGGAACGCCCAAGGGAAAGTGCGGGATTTCGTTCACTGAAACAACGAGATGGAGGGATTCAGGAAGAACAAAAGGCTGGTGCCAAAATTAGGAGACAACCATAACAAATGAGGATCCACTCAAAAAAGGAACACATCAGGGTCGTGAGAGGGAAAAAAATATCTTCTCTGGATGGGGGGGGGCGTCTGCAAAGGCCCTCATAGGGTATGGGAAAGAAAAGGGGAACCGCAAGCAGGGTCCGGAACATTCTGGCGCAAGTGGTTTCGGGAATCGCGGAAAAAACGAAATTCAAATAAGAAAAAGGTTTATCGAATGCGGAGTTGAACACCGATTGGGGGACCGAGGCTAGAAAAGCCCACTCAAATGGAAAGCGGCCATGAAAGCACTCAGTTTCGAATTCTGGGGAAGGCGGCCTCTTTAGTCGAGGCGACAGTAGTCAAGCAGATGGGCGAACAGAAAAGGGGGGGGTCTTCACTTTTGGGGGTAGGTGTCGAGTAATAAAAGGAGCAAAAAAAAAAGGATTAAGGAGAAAAAGAAGAGAGATACAGTGCGCCAACTACACAAAAAGGAAGGTTGCAGAAAAAAATATTGAGTGGGGTTCGACCAAAGGGAGACTACTGCAAAGAGAAAAAATACAAAAAGGCCATGAGGGCAAAAGGTGAAATTCTTGCCTTTCGGGGGAAGTGGGAGGGAGGTCCAAAGAGGACCAATTCTTTTGGACAAAAAGACCGAAATTGCGAAATGTTTGGGCGGGATTGTGAAGCAAAGGGGGGAAGAAAGAAAAAAGGCCTGGTGCGGCCAAAGAAAGGGGCGGTGAAGAAATGAGGTGTTAAAATCCATTTAGGTTAGGACGAATGGGAAGCCCCCCACCTCCCCTAGAAACGCTCAAGTGCAAAGCTTCTGGGTGTAAGGTTGGCGGGGGAGAAGAAGGGGGACCTGGTGTTAACAGGGGGTCTGAACCAGCCGGGGGGGGTAGAATACTGACTACTGCCAGCGCACCGTGCGCCCAGAAACGAAACCGGGTTACAACGTGGGAAGACGAAAGAAGCAAGAAATTTGGGGTAATCTCTAAACGTGAGGAAAAAAAAAAGGAGGGTAGTCCCTCTGAACTAAAAAAGGAAGAAATCCGGAGAGTACAGCCAAGCATCGACATCTCCGATCAAACAGCACTTGGAAATACAGTCAAAGAAGCTACACGGAGGAAAGTCTTCACAATCAAAAAACCGAAATCAGAAAGGCGTGTGAAAGGAAAATGTCACTCGTGAAAACCCTCCTCTTCCTCTCCAGAAAACCCGGCCCCGCCGACCCTGCTGGGATTGCCAAAACCTATGCTCAACCAAGGGAAAAGGAAGTCCTCGGTCAAAAAATGCGGTTAAACGCAGGGTAGAAGGAAGGTGGCGAACGGCGTGCAAGCGTGTTCGCTTCGCAAATGACCCCGTTCAAAATTGAGGGGAAAAAAAAAAAGAGACAAAAAAAAGGGTCGGACCCCACAAGCAAGGTTTGAGCTGGACACTGCGGGGGGGAAAAGTGTCGGACAAGGGCTATTTCGAGTTTTTCCGCCAAGAAAGAAATAAAAATAAAGGAAATAGGGGGAAGGGGGGCGGGTCTTAAAGCTCCCTACGCAAAAGAAAGCGCGGGGGAAGTGACACGCAAGGGCTAGAATTGCACACTGATCAAGAAAGAATTTATCAGTTTTGGGGGCTTGGGCGTCTGGGGTCAGGGGAACAAACAGCCGCTCGGATCATCTAACAAGGAACCACGTGCCGCTGACATTTGCAAACAGAAGGAAGGGGGGGAATCCCGAATGAAAAGGTTAAAGCAGGTGCAGGAATTTTTGGAGATCTCTACGGTCTTGGGTCTTTCCACCACCCGAAGGGCGCGGTCGAGGAACAGAGGCGGGGAGAAAAAAAGGAAGCAAAATAAGAAAAGAGGATCTTCAAGGCAATCAGCGGACGCGGACAGGGAAAGCAGGAAAAAGATTGGGCAGTTTGGATTACAAAGGGAAGGGATCTGAGGGGAAGACAACACTATCATCATGGAGGTTCACGCTCACGGGCAAAAGGACAGCTAAGTTTGGGGGGGGGCGAGGCGCTGACAAAAAAGAAAAAGGGGTCCCAAGTTCCGGCCAAAAGACGAACTACGCTGGAAAATGCGTGGGGGGGAAGAAATTGAGAAAATTTCCTAAGGGACCGGGTTCATAGGGGAGGAGACGCGGGCATCACAGGTCACTTAGATAATGTCGTCGCAGCAGGGTGAAACGAGAAAAGGGGATTTGAAAGAAAAAGGGGGCCGGAAGAGCGGAAACTAGCCGAGTAAAAGAGAGAATAAGCCCTTTGCCATTAAGGTGCGCGCGTCATGGACTGACAAACAATAAAAGTGGAGGAAAGAAAAAATCCGCCGAATGACAAAAACAGAAAAAAAAAGAGACGTCACGTAACAAGGCTCTTACAAATATTCCAACAACGCCAGTATGGATAACAAGCTAGAAAAGGAACACAGAGAGGTGACAATGTCTAAGTGAGGGAGGACCTTACCTCAAGCTTCCTGCCGAAGTGACAATGGGTCACCAGAGGAGTCGTAAAAAGCCAAAACTCACCCCCAAAACACCCAAAATCAATCCTCGACTCAATAGGGGCACGGTTCTGTGGTTGAAAGGGGAAAGTTAAATAATTCCGCTAAAAGGGGGAGGAGAGAGGGGGGAGGCAGCGTTGATTTGGAACCGTAAAAAGGACAGAATGGAAAAGCCGAAGCTAGTAGGAGAGTTGATCCTGAGGTCAGATTGGCATTTTGTGGAAGGTCGCGGCAATTACAATGGGGGGAGGGGCACGGGCTACGCAAAAAGAGGAGAATGGGGACTCGACCGCCAGAACGCCGCCGCAAAAAGAGGACAGGCCAGAGAGACATGAAAAAACGAACGACAAGAAGTAATGTGAACGCCACCGGAACACGCCGCAAAGGTGAAGGAGTCTCTGCAGTGCAATTTCATCACGATTTTCTCGGAAGAAAAAGTCAAAGAGGGTCCCGCTGACGGCAGAGAAATGAGGGGGGGGGGAAAGGGGGAGATTGCGACAAAAAAGAAAGAGTGGGATGGAACCGGAGCATTGATCAGGGCGACCAAATGACGTGAAGGGTGAGGTGGCAGCAGGCAGCTACTATCTGCAAAAAAACGTCCGGCAGAGAAAAAAGGCTGACGTAACGGCGGTGGGACAGAATGGGGAGCTCGCCTCAAAAAAAAACCCAAGAAACATTAAATAGGGACATGAGAAAGACTCGAACCACGCGTGGGAATAGTTCGGGAGGCCCAGGGGTAGAGTGTGCGCACGCTGTGACGAGTCGGAAATCCATAGGGACAATTTCTTGCTACCGGGAAGCAACCCAGGGCCGACCGCTTCCAGGACGGTGAGAAAAAGGAGGGGGAGAGATAAGAGCGAGATCAAGTACGGCAAAGGTGACGCTCGGCGAACGCAAATCGAGATTGCGTTATCGGAATGCTTTGGAAACAACAGCAGGAAAGCAGGAGTTTAAATTACTGACAGACCAAAAACGGGAAAGACGCAAAGTGAATTGAGGAAAAAAGGGGGGGGAAAAAACCTTAAAAACCTTCGGTGGAAAGGGCGAAAGAGGAAGCCTCAGTAGTATGACGCTGCGAAGAGGCTGTGAGGGACAGGTGGAAGCGCCAATTTGGCTCGGAGCCGACCCAAGATTGCAAGGGACGACAAAAACCCCCCGGGAGCTGGGTGAGGGGAGATACGAATGGAGGAAAGAAAACGGACATGGTTCAACACGGCAAAAACAAAGAAGGAAGACGCAAAGGGAAAATAGAGAAACAAAACAACGGAAGCTGAGGGGAAGGAGAGAGGGCCACCTTGCCAAAAGTATGTGTCACGGTTTACCCCTCAGGGGGTTGAACCATGTCAGGGGAAAAAGAAAAATCGCAAACCTTGCGAAAGAAACCGGCAGAGAAAGAGGAAAAAGGGGTTTGTGGGAGCAGGGGAAAAGGGGTAGCGAAAGGAGCAAATGAATGCAACTGTCCCCTTCACAGCCGAATCCAACCAGCGTCATAGAAGGGGAGTCGCGGCAGGGTAAGGTACAAGATGAGCGGCCCTTCCACCCCCAGGGAACGGGGGAGGAAGAGAGATTGGTTCAGGAAAGTAATGGGAAAACAACCGAAACTTTGGGGGGTGCAAAATCATCTGTTCCGCTAAAAAAGGGCAATGCCGCCGCCGCGCCCGCCGATCTCAAACTTTGAAAGTGAAAACCGAATCTAGAAGAGTTATCTCGGAAACAGAAGAAAGGAAATCCAGTGGTAAAGCGGGGAGAGAGAAAAAGTACCAGCGTCCGAAAAAAAAAATTGGGGGGTAAACAGATGGATGAGCCGGTAGAAAAGGAGATCCACCTGGCATCGGGAAAGAGTGCTCGTCTGGAAACGATGAATGGTCTGGTCGGACCGAAGTGGGAGGCGAAAAAAGGGCAACGCGTGGAGTGGAAAGCAAAGGGGGGGAAAAAATTGCCGACGCAGGGGGGAGAGTAGAGGACTGCAACGAAACCCCGCCCGGAGGGGGAGACCTGAGCATTCGTCCGGAACTAAAAAAAAGCTTCGAACACTTGTGGTAGCGCATCGTAGAGGAGAACCAAAATCCCCTGGAGGAGATTCGGCAATTGAAAGGAGAGAAGGGTACGAGAAAAGCGAGAGTTTGAATTGCGGACAGAAAAGGAGGAAATGTGGGAGAGGTTAGGTCACGGTGGCTGTTGAAAAGGATTTGGGAGGAGGCACGATCGGGGTTTCTCCTATAGCGGGGGCAAGAAAGGGCTGGAAGGGGATGGGAGTTCATGTCGATCCTAAACGCAAGTCGCGGGGAAAAAAAAAAAAGCACATGGGTAGGGAAAAGAAGGGCAAAAACTGCAAGGCGGACCCCTGCCCGAAATAGCAACGCTCCTACTATAGGACGGATTTCAACGGAAGTAAATTTTCTCGGCGTAGCCAAGACAAGGAGGAACGCCAAAGCGCTCCGGGAAAAAGGGGAGGCGTAAGTTGTCCTAATTGGTCAATCAAAACCTAACCGCTGACCGATGGGGAGAGAGGAGTTTGGGGGGGAGGGGTTTGTGATTGGACTACTAGAGGCGTGCAACAGGGGTACGTAGGAAGCATTGAGGGACCATCTAAGAAGCTTCTCACGGGGGGCCGCGAGGGACGCATATAAAATCGACGGAGGGGGGGGGGGGAATCATTTCGTAAGGAAGTGTAAGGCGACGGGCGGGACGGGCTGATTTTGGCGCAAGAGGAGGATGTTGTTTCAGAAAATTTGACAGTGGGTTAAATTGAAGAAAAGCTCACAAAAAGGGACGGGGAAGGTTAAAGAAGAGTTTTTGAAAGGCCGGCGATGTGTGGACCTCTATGTAGGAAACAAAAAGCCGCCAAGCAAGCTGATAGGGAGGGAACACCCTGCGATAATCCGAAATCAGAAGAGGTCCGTCGATGCCAGCGTAGAGAAGAGAAGGGGGGAAGACCAGTAGGCCAGGGGGCAAATTGAGTCAAATAACGAGTCCAACGCTGAAGTCTGAGGGGAAAAAAACGGAAGCCGCGGGGAGAGAATGCAAGGGGGGCTTTGTGAAGAGAGAAGGAGGGAAACAACGGCTCTGGGAAAAAGCAACGAAGCTGGGGACGTAAGGAAGAAGCCGGTTTTGATCAGGGAGATTCAAGAAAAATGTCCGCCAAGGGGACAATCCAAAACGGGGGTGGAAAAAAGAAACGTGAAGAGGGGAAGAGGAGCGTGTTTCAATGAACGCGGAAGTGACCGTGAGGTGGTGCGCGGGGAGGGGGATCGGGAGGTAATCGAGCGAACTTGATGGTGGTGAACAGAAATAAACCGCGACGCAAAAACAGAAGGGAAAAAGGAAAATAGCCGGAAATTCGAGCTTGGAAATCCCCTAAAGGATTTTTGAATGGCCTACGGCCACTGAGTTGGGGAGATGGCCGCTCGGCGGGGGTCACTTCTCAACATCGGAAAACGACAACTGGCCGGAAGGGAGGTCAGGAAAGGGTGGCAAGGAGAGAAAGGGGAGTGAAGGAAGAGAGTTACTTTGGAAAGGGCGAAGGAAAAAAAAAAAGAGTGACCCACGCGCCCACCTATTAGGCCTGAAGGGAAGTTGATTTAGGGGAGAAAGAAAAGACGATTATCGAAGAAATTTGCCAGCAGAAAAAAAAGTGGGGGCTGGTTTGTGGGTACGCACCTTCCCTGCGGTTTGTGAGAAAAATTTAAGGCTTTTCCTACAGGGGGGGAATTTTGCGGGGAAGAGGTGGGAAAATAAGTACCCTACGGACACGTGAAAAAGAGGCAGGAGGACGCGCGGGAAAAAAGCGGTTGAAGAAAGAGGAGGCTGTGAGCAAGGAGGTTTGGGGAGAAAGAATGGAAGGACGGTCGGGTGAGGCTATTAAAAAGGGAGGTTTTCCCTAGGAATGGCGGGAAACGCGGCTGTTGAGGAGGGAAGAGGCGTATTTGACTAGTCTGGGGAGTGGGATAGTATGTTCAAATCGTCCCACGTTTGTCATCGCATTGTGTCGAGGGCTGGAGCACGATGTCGCGGAAAGAAGACGTGGTCCTCAGACGGGTGGGTTTTGACCTCAATGCCGTCGAGGGGAACCTTAAAAAAACGTGAGGGCTGAGTCTCTCACCACGGTCACGGTGGGCGGGGAGGGCGTCACTGACGCGCGAAAGTATGAGGGGGAAGGAGGGAAAAAACATGTGGGAGGGGGAAACAAAATATGCGAACATTAAGAGAGCACCGCAAACGTCCAAAACTGAGGGCGCGCACTTTCTCTGTGACTCAGGCGGTTTTTAGGCCTGCCCATAAAACACCTCATCACTGGAAGGGAAAAAAAAGACTAGAGGACCGCCTGGTTGGGCAAGAAAAATCAAAGCGCAAGGTGTCGGAACAAAAGGAGATTCAAATCCCTCAAACCTTGGTCGCCATGGCGGAGGGGGGACGAATTGGCCGAGCGCAAGAAAAATCCCAACCGGAAAGGAAGAAAAGGGACTTGGGGGCGAATCCGCAGGCGTACTCAGGGATAAACAAGGGGGGTCGCAGGTAAGGCGCCTGGTCGCAATAAAGAGTTTTTCTGCAATTCGTTGTGGGTATGTTTGGGCGAAACATTTA
>Ga0179593_1349102_pt1 | contig 10057 bp, 10 predicted proteins | sample CZODoug2_1_08_16_FD_185931 | JGI IMG/M metagenome (GOLD analysis project Ga0179593, IMG submission 185931) | Vadose zone soil fungal communities from Angelo Coast Range Reserve, California, USA - CZODoug2_1_08_16fungal (PacBio error correction) | ecosystem: Environmental > Terrestrial > Soil >...
TACAAAACCAAAACTCCAGCACGTTGTGGATGGAGGAATAGGTAACAGCTACCAATGATGCAATTGGGATAGGAAGTTCGTAGGTGGGGGGCGGGATAAGCATCTCGGCAAGAGGGAAGGAAATTTTTTTCCAGTGAACGGAGTTAAACACAGAAGAGGGTCGAGATGCAGGTCACTCTAAAAAAAGGAGACGCCGCGAAGAAAAACATCAAAATGAACGAGGGGGAGTTATTTGTGTGAGAAAGGAAGATATTGCACAGAAAGGCCAGGCTTATGAAATATCCGCATACAGTAGTTAGAAGGGTGAGGATCGAACAAACTGAAAAGGATCAACAGAATTCGAGGTATCAAAGCGGGAGTGCATAAGAGGAGAGCAAGAAGGCAGCAAAAGCGGAAAGGACGGAACGAGGCTAATGTGAGTAGCCCTGATTAACTCACGTGGGGTGGCAGGGTAAAATCAGGATCGCAATACTCGCGGAGCCCAAGGAACAAAAAGGGAAAAAATATTGGAGGACTTTTTAAAGAATGGCGATCGAGACGGTACACTTGGGCTATCCTCGGACAGGGTGTTTCGCTATCGCTAATAAAAAAAAGGATGAACGCGACTAAAGGAAAATATTGTGTAAAGGCTGAAGAGCGCTTCGCAGTAGGAACAACAACGCTCAAAGAGGGTCAGGAAGGGGAGTGTTAAAAATAATAAAGAAAGATAGCAATAACAATTCGCTTGAGCGACCGGCGCCTGTACGGAAGCGTGGAATCGGGAAGGAGAAAAGTCTGGGGGTTCCAAAAGGAAGAAAGAGCAGGACAAAGAAATCGCTCCATAAAAAAAAATCAATGGCTCTCAAAAAAGAGGAATCAGAAGACTTCGTGAACTTCTCCGTTACAAGTAAAGGACGCTCCGACGTGTCGGGCACTTCTCAACTGCTGAGAAACTTGTAGAAAACAGTCACTACTTCGGGCGCTTGAAGCGGAAGCAAGTACAAGGTGAAGGGGGGCGCGCGAGGCCCCAAAGAAAAAAATAGAGGGGAATCGGAAAGTCGAAGGGAAGGCCAGGGTGAACTCTCGTCCCGGGAAAAAAAAGTCAAAAGGAAAATAGGTAAAGAAGACCGAGGTCTGCCGTCGGGGTGGTCTTCTTCAAGCAAAGAAGGGCTCAAGGGCCATTGTACCTAACCGGAAACCGAAAGCCAAACGAAAAAAAAAACACTTTAGAGATCTCGCGCGTGAGGATGTGCGGAACTAAGCGCCCATGAAAAAGCTCGCTGCCCGCGCGGGAGAAAAGCGCAAAAAAACCAGGGGCTGGGGTCAAGTGATGGACTAAGAGCCGGCCAGGCGTCATATAACATTGCGGAAGAAACGTAGAGCGTTGAGTGAGTCGGGGAAAGAACGGGGGGACATGGACTCATAAAGTCAGAAATTCCGCCCATTCAGAAACTTTTTTTGATGTTGTGAGGTAAGGAGAGGGGTCACCGGAAAAGAGAGGATAAGGTTCTCTCCTGGCGAGGCAGCATTCAAAGGCAACGGGGCGTGTCGAGGTATTGTCTCCGAGTAGGATGGTGCGTAAAGCTCTAAAATGCCGCCTCTCAAAGGAGGACTAGAGGAAAGGGGCTTCTAAGCAATCTGGAACACGTTTTTGCGCGTGAGGGGGAAAGAGTATAAATAACGACCAATAGAAGCCGACTGAAAGGGGAAAGAGGTTCACCAGGAAGGTAGATACTCCTAGCAGCAGACAAAGTGAAAATCTTCTCAGCCGAGAAGGCGAGGAATATAGGTGGAGATGCACCGCGCTACTTTTCAGGGAGCGAAAAGCGGAAAAGCGGAAAGGGGGACAAGATCGATAAGACCAGGAATTTGGGGGGGAAAAAGCGGGCGGAAGAAAGTGGGTGGACCTTTGTGGGATCCGCTGAGAACCACGGGGAGGGGCCTGGAGAAACTGAGATCTGATCAAAGACAAAAGGACGCGGCAAACGAATGCTTAGTTTAAATAAAAAGGGGCAATCTGGCTGAGGGAGTCCGTTAGGCAAAATCACAACGGTTAAGGGAGGGGAGGGAGGGTTGGACTTCGGGAAGCGGTACCACTAGGGATACTACAGAAAGAGTAGGGCGGTTAAAAAAAGGGAGGGTTCTAGAAAAAGGAGTGTGATAAATCCAAAACGAAAAAGGAGGGGAAGATCTGAGCCATAAATAGAACAAGGAAAGCATCGGGTAATTAGATTTTTTGGATGCGGGGTGGAACGGAGAAAATGGATTGGCTTTCATTCCATCCATGGAGTAAAAACTTTGACTGAATGGGGAAGGACCAAAAATTAAAATACCTGAAGAGAAGGTTGAAGAAAAATGACCTTATATCAAAAACCCGGCAGGGAAACCTTGAGCAGCTTCAAAACAGACTTATATTCGGAGAGGGTTGAAACTGCTCGTGCTTAGAGTTGGCCGACCGGAACATGGGTGGCAGGGCCTCAAAACAAGCCCTTCGACGCTTTGTGGATTGAAAGAGGGGAGGCGACTGGACTTTACTGTTTTTAACAGAAAAAAGCCGCAGGGAAGGGGGCCGGGCGACGACTGGAATAGAGACAAACAGGAGAGAGATTCAAGAAGCAAGTAAAAACGTGACCTGGGGACGGGTCAAAAAACGGAAACCAGCGCCACATTTTCAATCGGAAAAAAGTAGAAGAAGGGCGGGGGTGCGAAAAATTGTGCCCAATGAAACCACAGTGGTGGGCACACAAGGAACACAAGAAGAACTAAGTTTCTTTGGCAAGCTGCGAACTGGCAGGAATCGGCCGAGTTTTTGTTTGGTGGAATCCCGGAAGAAGCAAGACAAGTAACCTGATTCGGACGAATCGTGCATGAAGGGAACGAGCCCAGAGGGGAGTTTTCGAAAAAATGGGGATTTCCGTAAAGGAAAGCGCAATGTTAGTCCCTAACTGAAGACCTCATAAAAAAAAGGTAGGGGATAGAAAGTAGTTGCCTAGAACTGTCGAATACCACAGACATGAAAAGCTTGGGTCGTTGTCGGGGTTATGAAAGATTCCTGTTAAGTGACTATCAGAACTATCACAGGTGAACCGCTGGATTCGGCCGGAAATCGGGGTATGGCCTCTTTGACCTGGTAACTGGAATCTCAGTCGAAACAGGGGGTTGAGGGTAGTGCTTCCCTCAATGCCGTGGGGCCACAGCCTTACCTCAAGAAAAAGGGGAAGGAGAAGGGGGGGAGTACGGAATGTAAGGGAGGGGCACCGGACGGGACTTGTCCCAGAAAACGTTCTAGGAATTGTTGTCACGAGAACCTCCCAGGAACTTCTGTCAGGCCGTAGGGGTTTACCAGACGAGACGAACCCTTGGAATAGGCCTACGACGGTGGACAAGAACTGGGGGCAAACATGTTACTTGTCAAGATCCTATAACGCCCGGATGGGGAAAGCAGAAAGGGAGAGCGCAAGGCCTTTCAGTTCATAAAAACATAGCCTTCCTCTTTGAGGAGGGGTACTGTCTGGGGATTAGACAGAGAGGAAGTAAAAAATGGCGGGTCAGAGGAGGATCGTCGGTAACCTCTTGACCCGGTCGAAATATATTATCGGGCTTCAAAAAGAAACACTTGCTGGGGAATCTGTCAGAAAATGGGGAGAAAACCTTTTCATTGGTTTGACCGCCCTCGGAGAACAATCCTACTAGGGGGAGCCGAGACAAGCCATTCGGAAATTAAGGGGAGAAATCGCTAGGGAGAACTAGAGTAGGGTTACAGATACTGCTAAAACTTTCCCTAGTAAGACAACAGCAAAAAAACAGTTGAGGGAAAGTTCGACAACATGCTCCATATACCCCCGGAAGCTCGTCGGAAAAGGGAACTAAGAACGAAGACCGATAAAAATGGCAAGGGGCTTAAAGAAGGGACAAACAAGAAAGCCCAGCTTTAGGGTTTATATCTTTGGGGATGACTTGGGGAAATGCTGCGAATTTGCGCAAGAAAGCAACGGAGGCGTCTTATGATACTAAGAGAGAGGGTGAGGGAGGGAGAGGCATTCGAGGCTGTGCGGCTTGAAAAGTATATGGGCAGTCGGGAGTCAGAATAAGAAATCAACGGCAGACGCAATAAACTACCAGATGAGAAACTATGGGTTGGGGTAGGGTAGACCTCAAAGTTAAAAACGGGCTGCACATATCCAGATGTCAACGTTAGAGATTGACTCTCCCTCTACGGGGAACCCTTGACAAAGATGCTGTCGAGGCTCACATGGTAAAAAGTCAAACCCAGTAGCAGCAGTGAACGCTGACTACACTGAGAGAAAAGGGAAAAACGTTAAAAAATGTGTAGCTGCAATCGTAGGATCTACGTAGAGTTGGACGGCGTTAACTGACTTGTCTAAGGGAGGGAGGGCCGGACGACCGAAATACTGGGAGGAACCCTTCCGGCGATGGAATCAGTTAGGGGAACAGGAGTTGGGCGAAAAATAAGGAGAGGCGGGAACAGGGATGAAAGCACCAGAATCTTTGTGTTCGGGGGCATCTCGATTCAGGGAGACAGGTAAAACAAAAAAAATATTCCGTCCTTATGCACGACTAGCACCACGGAAAGGAAGCGGTTTAGGACTCGCCGACGAAAAAAAAGTCTCTAAAACAGGTGGCGTATCGGAACGGAGGGCTACCAAGGAGGACGCCATTCGTGTTCTGGAGAGGTAGATTGTCGAAAGAGAGTCCGCGAGGAGTGAGAGTGGGCTCTTAGAGTCCAAAGAGCGACTCAGGGGGAGGACTAAAGCGAAGTTCCTGACACGGTTAACAGTCTGCTTCTGTCATCTCTCCGCCTGAAAGGTGAGGAACTAGGATTGAATAGACTTGGAATAAGCTAGGTCAGTTCGATGAACTGAAAAAACCCAGAGTCTGAGGATATATTTAAGAGGGAAGGGCCTTGAAGGGACACGTTCTCAAACAGTGATGAGAACAATAAATAGGTAGAGATGGTTAGGGAGTTTTATTTAGGTCCAGATGGGACTACGACCTTAGAAATGGGTGACAGGCCCTGGAGGGTATTGGGCCTAGGGAAAAGAACCCCCTACACAGCTACCAAAGGGGGGGACCCCTGGACTTATTTTTCGCACGCCTAAAGGAGAAGAACAATCTCTCTCAACAACACAATAGTTCTTCACCATAGAGATTGATGTTCAGAGAAAGAACGTTTTGGTCATGTGACGCTCCGCCAGAGACAAAGGGGGAGGAGTGTGAGCGGGCGCGAGGGGGATAAAACTGGAACAAAGAAAAGGGGGGCAGGTGAAGGGAAAAGGATCGTGAAAAAGCAAAGATTGTCCGAGAGGCTCGCAAACGATATAAACAGAAAACCACACAAAGATTAAAGATTTGATTATTCGGCAAAAACTTCTCAAGCATAGGTAAAATATCCCAGACTATGTTACTGCGGGACCACCACAGGCGATTCTCCTTCCTTCAGCAGCCGGCAAGCGAAAGCAAAGGCGTCGAGAGGCGCGGTCCAAGCGAACGAGTAAAAGGAACTAATGCGAGTAGGGGTTGCGTTGGAAGATACGTGGTGGGAGAAAGAAATGCATCCGAGATGACGGTCCCATCGGGAGACAAAAAAAAACTAAAGGCGAGACGAAGCTAGGAGTGAAAAAAGATCTTCCAGGTGAGGAATTGGGTTCTTCTGGAGGGAAAGTATGGGTGAAAAAATGGCAAAAAAGTGCCGGAATATTTTGGAAAGGGCGCGCGCCAATACCGAAAAGAAAGGGGAAAAAACAAAAACGGTTGATTGCGGTGCCGGGGGAATTCAGGGGAAGCCGACAAGACCCGGGAAAAACTCGAGTGAGGCCCAATTCGGGAAAGGGAATAAGCGGGGGAGCGCCGAAGCATGGCCGAGGGGGGGGACCATCGAAAATTCGCGAAAAACCGCGCAAGGGAAACTCCGGCAAATGAATAACGGAAAACCTCGAGGAAGAGTGACGGGGAGGCTATCCCGGGTGTACTTTGAGCTCAGAAGTCGGCGGCCACGGCGGGCACGGTGCGCGGGGGGAGGAACGTCTCTGTGAAGAAATTTCTAAAAAGAGTGGGGGTGAAAGTTCGCGTGGGGCGGTCCCCGAAAGAAAGGAAAGCAAAAGAAAGCGGGATAGAAGTAAGCAAAGGTTAGGACCGCTCAAAAAAGCAACTAACTCTTCAAGGAATACTTGACGCGGGAATTTCTGGGAGAGGACGGGGATTCGGCTCGTCAGAAGCGCCAATGCTAAGGGTCACAAGACGAAAAACGCCCGGGAGACCGCAAGAAATGGAAGGAGAAGAAGAGCGGAGATTCGGGCCCCTCGAGGGTCAAGCCGAAAAAACGGCAAAATCTCCAAGCCGGGGAGTTGGGGGAGGGAAATAGTTTTGAGGCCGAACTAGAGGGGGAGGCACGAAACGGAGAGACGTTTTCGGGAGGAGGGGAAGGAATTCTGGAATAGGACTCGAAAAGGCAGAACGCCGCCCAAAAACATTGTTGTGGCAAAGGTGGTAAACCGGGGGGGTTGTCGCGTAGGAATCGAGGGCTAGTGGAAGGGGCTCCAGTACCGAAACAGTCGAGGTGGGAGTGAAGACAGGAATGTAGGGTGGGGGGATAGGGGGGAGCCCTCTAAAGTAATAAGGAAGAGGAATGTGTCGCCATTGCAGTAGCTTGATCACTGTTGCCTATTGGCAAGGGAAGAAAAGAATCCGCACGCCAAGCCAGGGGAGAGCGACGATGATTTAGAGTCGGAATAGGGCATAGAAAAAGTGCAAAAAGCGAAGTATGACGGTATGTACTTACACAAGGAAAGGAAAGCGAATTGAAAAGAGCATCGGGTGGAGGAATCGGCAGGTTGGCATCGAGGGAAAAGAGGGAAAAGTATATGGTGGGTCCTCCGCTGACGAAAACAGGTCTGAAGGAACCGAGATGTGCGGGATCAGGCAAAAAACCGGAAGGGAAGGGTGCCCGATGTTTTGGAAAGACAGGTAAAAGGCGGTGGGGGCGTGGCCTGAAGGATTAAAAGCAACCACGGTACGTCGAGGGTGAGAAGGAGGAAGGCTTCACCATATGGAAGAGATTGATGGCTCAATCTCGGGGTCGGCCTACAAAAGGCGTTGGCGAACAGTAAAGAAACGAACAATGTCTTCTGTTCGCGAACATAGGAACCCAGGAACAAAAAAAGTGTAGGGAAGGTTTGCGGGAAGTGGAAAAGGGAGGCGGGAGGACGACTTAAGGCCGTCGGTTGCACATTGACAGGATAGAAAGAAAAAAAACAAAAGGAAATTCTCCTATCAAGAACGGAAGCGCCTTGTTAAAAGGAAAAAAGTCAGGGACGCGTAAAAGGCGGACTATTCTCAAAGTTTCAATAAAGAGTAAAATTTGATATGCGTTTTTTACTGGAGCGGGAGTATAGGTTGGCCGCAGAAAAAAGGTTTGGGGGGGGAAAAGAAATTAGCCAGAAAGGGAAGCGGGGGTGGAACGTTGAAACTGGTGGGGGGGGTCGCTTTTCTTTCGTTGGTGAAACGCATAAAAGAACCGGAAAACTGGCCGCGCGGGAATCTCTCGCAAGGATCGGAGAAAAAAAAGAGAGGGGAAAGTATCAGAAGGATTCCGCCCAAACTGTATAGTAAACGGAAGTAAAGACACTATCCCACCCGGGTTAAAAAACTGGGAAAAAACAAGAGAAAAACGGGCGAAGGCCTAATAAAAGGAGTGGGACTTCGGCACCAGCCTAACCCGAGCAAAGGGGACGAATGAATGATGGAGGGAACGGGTAGCTGGCGAAGGGTTCGGGGGACGGGGGGGTCGGAATTGCTATAAAGTGATGGTAACTTAATTATCTGGACGGAGGATCTTATTGCGGCGGAGGGCCGGAAAGCATTAAGGGGGTCAACCATGGCACCGAACTTAACCATCTGGCACGAACCGATCGTTGTCCAACCAGACCCAAACGGCGAATCTTTACAAATGTTCCCTGGAGGTAGGAGAAAGCAACCCCCGGGGAGTTGTGTGGGTGAGGAGGGCCCTTTACATCTTTGGGCCGAGAAAAGGATACAGAGAACGCGATTCTCGCGCATCGAAGAGGAAGGTTTTCCCAACGAACGAAAAAACAAGTGCTAACCGAAGCCCTGACCAAGAATGAAAAAACATGTTCAGTTGAAACAACAATAAAGAAAGTTGAAAAGGTGGATCTCACAAGAAACGTCAAAAAAGTCCAGCCCGTGGTTGTCCGTCCGCTTCAACAGAATATCTTCCGTGCAATCAGGATCCCTGGACAAAAACCTAATGGAGATGCATTCGCGGAGAACTCTCGGAGGAATGTCGGACCACGTTGAAGAAATACAGAACTTCACTTGTGTCGTTCAAATAACTACATCATATAAGAAGAGTCTGGGGGTTAAAGTGGGCATTTTGAAGCTGGCCTTCTAAAAAGCAAGGCTTCGAAATTGCTGGGCTCAAGCAAAAGCAAGAAGGCCAATCAGACAAAAAAGGATCAGGGGGGGGGGGGATAGCGCGACCAACTCTTCTAGGGAAAAAAGTCATAAGTGTATAAGGGAGGGGGTCAAAAGCAAAGCATCTACTGCGGCGGTCAAATATAAATCATTAGGAAGGGGGCTGACTAGCGGAATGACGAGAGAGACTCGAGGGGCAGCTAAGAGCCCTGGTTTTCCCTTAGAACATCAAAGGTGTTGACATGGGGCGACATTCTGACTATGGAGATTCCTCGTAGGACAGAAGCAATCAAAACGTCGAGAAGGAGACCTGCTAATACCGGGCGGAACGGGCGGAAATGAAAGACGGGGAAAAAGAAAAAAGAGTGTTTGGAAAAAAAAGAAAGGGGTCCGACAGGGTGTGGGCAGCGTGGGACCATTTGTTCTCGCTAGAAAAGGGAGAGGGGAGTTTAACTAATAGTGGGAGGGGGCTCGACAGGAGGGAGTTGCTACAGTCAGTGACTGGGGGGATGGTGAAGAATTGAGTGAGCATAAATAAGACCGCAGACGGGAGACCGAAAGAATCCGAGAAATCTTGGGGCGGGGGGTGTTTAGGAGGAAGGGAAAATCCGGGAAGAACGAAAGATATATCCGATTGACAATTCGGAGGGGGGGGACCTCGCCACACGGCGAACACCTTCCATCACAAGGACTGTGGGAATCCTTCACTGAAGTCAAAACACAAAAGTCAAGTAACCCGTGATCTCCTTTCACGAGGAAACAGAAGGAAAAAGGCTTCAACAAGGGATCCAAGGGAACCTCTTAACTGGCGGGAAGTACGGAAATATTGGAGTTTTAACTAAAAGGGAGGGGACTCAGATGGGAGCGCGCGAATCCTTCGTAGAGGAAATCGACAGGGGAAGTTCGAGGCCGAGGAAGAAACTCAAGACAGGAAATAAGGGGGCTCGGGAAAGGAGACTTGATGATGCGATCCCGTTAGGGTTAAATGAGGAACCTTCCCAACGGCCAAAGAAAAACGATAGGGGTGTTGGGCTGAATCGCGAAGTCAGACGTGAAATATGGCAGTGAAATTTAGCATGCACACATCGGTGGTCTCGAGCGAAGAACACAACTGAGAGACGGAAATGGGGCCGATTAAAAGCCCTGGAGCTTCCACAAGAGGCGCCCATCGAGTTCATGTAGGGAGTCTTGTCTTCAAAGAGTGAAATGGTCGAACATAACACCAATGGACATAGAGGGGAGAACCCCGCGAACTATCTTCAGAAGAGGGTTATCCTCCGGGGAGATCTCTAGGAAAAGGAACTGAGGTCTTTGAGGACTGACTCGGGTGGAATGTAGTGGGGGAAGAAAAGGTCGACCCTTAAAACCCTGGAACAGAGGCTTGAGAATATTAGGAAATAAAACCTGTTTGAAGGAACTGGATTCACCAAATCCAAAAATTGGAATTTGTTGAATTGCGTTGGGGGAGGGAGCTTAACGGGGAGAGGAGGCGCAATAGCTCGTCAGAGAGGGAAGGGCAGTAAGAACAGAAGGGGGAAGAGAAAGGGTTCCGCCCCGTAAGCAACCCACAATGGTGAGCCACCCCTTGGTACAGCATTAGAAAACCAACCGGAAGGGAGATGAGAAG
>Ga0179593_1397600_pt1 | contig 10057 bp, 7 predicted proteins | sample CZODoug2_1_08_16_FD_185931 | JGI IMG/M metagenome (GOLD analysis project Ga0179593, IMG submission 185931) | Vadose zone soil fungal communities from Angelo Coast Range Reserve, California, USA - CZODoug2_1_08_16fungal (PacBio error correction) | ecosystem: Environmental > Terrestrial > Soil >...
TCCATTTGAGTCTGCCTGCTTCAATCTGCCCTCTCCTGTGAAGGATGAGGCCGAGGGGAACTGGCACAAAGAAAAATAAATTTCTCTTGGTCAAACGTCTTAACCTGAAAGCAAAGAGTGAAAAGCCGGAAACAAAACTTTTGACATTACTTCAAGCGGCTAACGTCCGGAGGGCAACCGCCTGTCCGGGCCGTAGGGCCCATGGAAAAAGGGAGCTGTACGGCTCCTGGCAGCGGAAAAGAGATGATCCATCAGTCTCGTTAAGTCCGACTAGTGCCTGGGCAAGTAGACAGAAACCGATTTCACCATGATGTCTATGTTTCAATCTCAAGAAAAATTGTATGAGGAAACAGAAGGGCGGCAAAAAAACCCGCTGGACGCAACTCTGAACACTAGGCGCTTTTCATTATCAGAGGGTGGTGTTGGGGAATGTGGTTGACAGTTAGCTTGGCTCTAATCAAACTCAATCTTGCAGTGATCAAATCATCGAAAGAAGGGCGACCCACCTCTCATAGAGGAGATGTTGACAAAACCATATCCCTCAGCACCATGGGGCGTACAAGCGCGTCGCACAAACCTGACACAAAACCGAAAACGGCAGTTCTGAAGGGAGGAGACACACTTACAAAGGGACAAGGCACCAGAGATGGTAGAGGTAATGGTAACCAAAAGAAAATAAAGCACGGCACTGGACTAAACTAAAAATCTCGCTGGTCCCGCGAAAGAAACACGGAAAACATGATCGAAGAAAACCGGGGAGCGGCAACCGCCCGGACGCAAAACCTGGAACATAAGACCAGAGGAAACACAAACAAGGGATGACTATTAGAAAAACACGTGCTTCGAGAGAGAGTCCTCCGGCTAGATTGCGCCGACGGCGAACGACTCAGAAATTCGGGCCTTCTGGGTAAGGTAGTATAAGGAAATCGGGGGAGAAATAAGAAACGAGATCATGGTCCGCAAAAGAAATTCGAAAAGTAGGAGCAGCCCGTAACTAGAACTCGAACTCAGTACTAAAATAGCGTCAAACGTCTATAAGGCGAAGAAAAGGGTCCTCAACAAAACGGATAGGAAAGAGGGGCCCTGCTTAAAGGAAATTTCCCCCCCCTCTATCAATCAACCAGAATGAAGACCAATTTCCTAGAATGAAAGCAGTGGCGGAACACGCTGAATCTTCACCAAAGCAAATGTATGAGAAGGGAAAAGGAGGACACCAATCGTCAGATTCAATGCCGACCGAGACACCCGCGTCGAGGGAAAAAAGAGAAAGTTCTCCTGATGTAAAAAGAAAGAATAGGCCTTTAACCTATAATCCCTACGTAGAGCATGCGGCTAAATCCCTCACCACGCTCACAAGCGCGTTGAGATCATATTGGAGAGCTCGAAGTCACACGTAAGAAGATGCCAAAAAAAGGCTCCGAAAAAAATATTCACAGGGCGTTCAAGCATCCAAAGACAATGAAGGAAAAAGTTCTTATGTAGTTTTCCCTCAAAAGACCGGTACGAAGTCATTTGGTCATGCAGGACTGAGCTCTGCGTCAAGTACTTAAACTTGGGATGGAAAACTACTGAAAAAAGAAGGAGGGTATCTTTCGAATTAGAAGTAACCGCCAACGGTAGTCTTTGTCATCAAAAATACGGCCGTCATAATCCGGCTTGGGAGAAAAAGGCGCGAACAGAAAATCAAGTCTCTTTTCAAAAGAAAAAAGGCATGAAGGCCCTTCCTATACACAAAAGGGAAAGAACAAGTAAAGTGAAATTAAGATGTGGCTGAAAAACGACCTAGAATTGACCTAAAAGCACTGTTTCGAGAAACAAAAAATAGAACGAGACGCCGCCGTATAGGGGCGAGATCGGACGGCTGATCGAAGAAAGAGCAAAATCTGCAATGATACTACACGACGCTCTGAAGAAACAAAGGGATATCACCAATTTCAACTCATCAAAGAGCGGCGAAGAGGATCTTTCAAAAGGTACTGATTTTAATTCAGGAGGGGGAAAAGGGATAAACTCTACCGGCTGGTGCGGTATACGATCACAGGAACAAGAGATCCGGAGAATGCAAAGAATGTGCAGCGTGGAGGGCGCGGTGCATCCAAAAGCACTGCCCTTAGACTGATGACACTCAAAGCGTGTCCAGAGCAACGGGAAAGTCGCTTCGGGAACAAGGTTTCGCGAAGAACGGCTTAGAGCTTGTGAAAAAAAAATCGGCCCAACAGCTGACCCTTGCTAGCTTCAAACAGCAGAGGCACGCGTCAATAAGGGACTGAATTATTTCACCGAGTGGCAAAGAATGACGGCAAAAGAAAGGTGCGGTAAATGGGCTAAGACACGAGCGGGAACGTTTTTGGCATCGAAGAAAACCCATGAAAACTTATGTGCTCCAAGTTTGGGAGCGTCGTCTCATGGGCAGGCTTCGAGGGGACTTAGTAAGGCAAAAGGCAGGTACAAACCCTAGATGAGCTGCCAGATCTAAAGAAAGGCAGGAAAAAGGAAACCCAAACATTTGAATTGCCAATGTCTCGCCCATAACACCTCGTCCTTTAGTCACACGCTCGTGACGCCGGGCGTGGGAGAAAAAAAAAACCAAAAAAAAAAAAAAAAATTATTCACGTGTTCAGAGACTGTTTGAAAGTTAGGAGGAGGGGGAAGAGGTCGACCTGGAAACCATCGCCACGCAAATAAAGAAACACAACCGGTCTGAGACGTGGTAGCCCGGAGGGAGGCGATGAAAGATTTCCACGGAAAAGACTACTGTTGAGGTCAACGAACACGAAGCTCAAAAAGAGGGGGAGGGACAAATCGTCCACAAGCGTCAAAAAAAAAACCGCCGTCTTGAGAGGAGGCCTTTATGCCGGAACTCTGAACAATGCCACTGAGTGCCCTGGGTGATTCCCAAAGGGATAAGGAAAAAATGCCATGATGAAAAAAAAGCACATCTAAACAAAGGAAAATCTGCAAACTAACTCGTTAGTAGTGGGTAGTCGTTACGCGAAACCCCAATCTGCAGCGGAGGGCAAAGGGAATCCTCTTGGGGGATGCTTGCTCATTTGGGGAAGCCACACAAAAACCGGAAATCGCACGTTGAGGAAGAGAAGGCGCGGAGGTCAGATTAAGGAGGTTATGAAGCGTATGCGGTGTGGCGGCAGTGTGCGTGGGGCAGATGGGAGCAGAACCCGCGAAAAAAAACCACCGAGGAAGGTCTGTCAGGTCTAAAACCTACCGTGGCGGTCAGGAAGAAGAGGACTGGAACTTGGAGTAGAACTCTACCAAGCCACAGTGGGCCCTGGAACGAACCGGTGCAGATGGGATGGTTTCCAGTCACAGTCAAAAGAGAGAACTCGATACAAATCAGGTGGAATGTCCCGGCGGAGAAAGGATTGCAAAGGAATCCGAATCAATTCCAAAAAAAAAAAAGAGTACCGGTAGGGGAAGCAACAGTGCCCGGCTTAATTGGATGTACAGAGGATCAGAGCCCGCCCTGAATCGCTCTTCCTTCGGAATACAACAAAAAGCCACAGCCTCCACGGAGGAATCTTGAAAGCCGTTGGGAATCGGAACATTCGCAAAGGAATCGGCAATCAAAGAGGAAAAGAAAGAGGTGCCCGAGGAGACTCGCGAAAGTAGAGAAAGGCATAGAAAAAACCCCTATAGCCCCCCCCGATCGACCCCCGAAATAGCGAAAGGCCTGATAGAAAAAAAACAAGGAGGGGGACAGAGGGGAGGGCGGGTTATGTGTATGTGGGTGAGAGGGGGGGAGGGCTCTAGAAATCGTCAGTGGGCCTAGGTCTGAAGAGGACAGAGGGGTCGAGGAGGGGGGTAAGAGGTGAGGGAAGTGGAAAGGGATGCGAGTTATTCAGCGGAAAACAGAGGAGAAAAAAAAACGCCGGGAGGCCCGGGTTGGGGGGGGTTGGTATTAACCCTATCTGAGAGATTAAAGGTCAATTAGTTCATCGAAGGAAAAAGGAAACAGATAAAAGGGAAACCGGTGGCAACGCGAAAGTTTTGGGGTGGAAGGGAAAGTCGGCTTACAAATTGGCAAGTCCTGTCTGCACGAAATGGCAAACTTAAAAAGGATTTTGTGTGAGCAGCTATGACGCAGCTTTTCGGGGAAAAAGGACAAACAATGCAGAAACGTTGCGGGAAAAGGGGAGGGAGGTCCCAGAGAAAAAAAAAAACACAAGGGCGGACGAAGAGGGTTACGCCCGCAAACTAGCCGTCCGTCGCCCATACCGGGGGGAAGGGGTTGGAGTGAAAGGGTGTAGCGGGAGGAAATCGGCTGAGCAACTACGGGGGAGCTAGAAAAGGAGGGGGGGGGGAGGCGGGGGGGGGGAACGTCAGCAGGAGCCGGGAAAAAAAACAAAAAAAAAAGGGAAGACAAGGGGGGGCGCTACTGTGCCTCTAAACGGCGTCCTCACTAGGGTGAAGAAGACGCGGGCTGCTCGGGGTATCTTAAGCATGGGGCAGCATATCCAAAAACTACTACTCTTCAGAGGTCAGGGGCAGATTGGGTAGTGGAGAGATGAAAGAATCCACTCGAAAGCGGGTGGAAGAGGCTTTGTTAAGGAAGAATCTTTGCTATCTACAAATGTGGGGTCAGATCCAATGTGGAAGAAAAGGAAGAGCGCGGGAGTCAAGAAATCTGGTAGAAGGCATCAGGCCGCCAAGGACAGCGAGTCGATAAAGATGTTAGAACAGAAATGCCGTGGAAAAGGCGGTCGGCAGGGTTAAGCCAAAGGGGGGAAAAGTAAGGGAGCATCTAGCAGAACGTCACTACGGAGGACGCAAAAACAAAAAGTAGAAAAATTATAAAGAAGGGGGGTCGCGGAATCGCGCGGGTACTCCGGAGAGAACTCGCTACTAAAACAAAGCGCGCTGGACAGGGGGGCAAAAGACGCACCGAGGCGAGGGGGGTTGGTCTGGCGAAAAAAAAGTCCCCCGCTTGAGTCAGCTGGGGACACAGAGCTAGTGTAGGGAGACACCTGAAAAAGGGAACAAAGACAAAGGCGGGACTTAAAACTATCTCATCGTGGGCGGATAGAGGGGCGTCTGTTGGGAACAACTGGAAAAGTGTTCACGAGCCTCAAAAGCAGGCCTGGAGACGACGATGCCACTCAAGACTCCAGGAGACGAAAATTCTAGAGAAGCAAGCGTACTCAGCGCGGGGAGGGAGGGGTCGCTGCAAACATTCCACCGAGGTCTTACGGGACTCCAGTGGACAAGAAAAGAGACGGGCCGAGCGCAGCGACGGTTGGACAACAGCCTATGAAAGTAAAGCTTCATGCGTCTTCAAAGCGGCCGAGAACTCAACCAGTCAGCAGAAAATAGGAGAAGAACAAGATCAGAAGCCGTTTCTGAAAAAACCATGTGGGGGCTTTCAAGCCAGCCTGCAATTCTCTGTCACTCGAGAAGTATGGAAGAAGAATCAGCAAAGAATGGGCCTGCACAAGAAAAAGAGACCCGAGCAAAATAGATGCATCTGCGACCGCCTACGCAGATCCGAGGATAGAGTAACATGAAAAGGGATCCGTTTCAACAAGGTAAAGGAACGAAAGTATACCTGAGTCGAAATAAAAAAGTACTCGATCTCCCTGACGCGCGAGAGGGAAAGGGTGATCGCCAGGTCGTAAGGAGAAAAGGTGTATCGGCCGCGGAGAAGTAAAAAAGGCGAAGAGCCCTGGTGAGGGGACTTCGCAGCTCTGTGGCTTAGGAGTGGGGGGGGGGAGAGAACGCGCTTCTGTCTGAAAATATAGGGCTGCACAAAGAAAGGATTGGTTGGGGAAAGGAAATGGTGAGGAGCATCGGGGAGAAATTCCAGGGCCTTTCACCCTGTTTGGTAGGCCCCGCTAGAGTGTGGTGTATTCGCAGTATGGGCGGCGCAAAGCCGGATTCTGCCGGAAAGCTTTTGGAAAAATATTCTGGGGGAGAAGAAAAAAATGCGCTAAGTCCAGAGTAAATTTGCCTTCGTCGCGGCCCAAGTATGGGAGAGAATCCCTGCAATGACCTGGAGGACATTGTACAAACAGGAAAGAAATAGCAATGGTTTAGCCGTCTTAAGGCTCGTTACGATACTGAGACGTTCGCACTCTTCTAAGGAGACAAGGTGTGCTAGGTCTATATCTAAGAGAGAGGGGGAAAAATCGGAAGGTTCAAACGGGGGATGGCGTCGCCTGAAATGTACGATCATGTCAGGAGATATAAAAGTGGCCTACGGGGCGTTCGGGAGGAGTGGAAATCAGGCGAAAGAGATTATTAAACAAAAACACTGTGAAGCGGGAAGCTTACAGGACGAAGTGATGACGAGGCCGTTGGAAAGTTAGAACGGAGAGCCTGGTACGAGGAGGTGCAAAAGATGAAAAGTCAGCCTCAACTAAAAGAAGGAAAAGAGGAAGGTGTTCGTTATCGGGACAAAAATGAGCAGGGGAGAGGGAAAAAGCATGGCCAGTGTTCGCTAGAAGGCCTTGCCGAGCAGCTGGGAGGAGAGGGGCGGTCAGTATATGCTGAAGGAGGGGCGGGGATAACATCACGAACAACCTAGGGAGAAAATTTTCGATGGCGACCATATCTCATTATTTTCGGCGAGGGGAAAGGGGAAGGGAATCGCCATTACATCAGCGAACCATTTGGGGGGGATAAAAAGAGGACGGCTGACTATCGCAAGTCGCGCTTCCACTGAGCCTCATGGGGGATGTGAGAACAAGTTGGGGAGGGGATGCGCGGACTTTCAGAACAAAGAAGAAGGCGTGCCGCTCCGAGAAGAGAGCCCGTCCTTTTTATGGAAGTAACCAAGCTCTGATTTAAAAAGAAAAAAAAGCGAAAATATGGGAGGCGGAGGGGGAATGCGAGTGGTTTACATTGTTCGGGTTGAGGTCAGAGTAGGCAAGAAGGGAGGAATGCTCTGGAGTTTGAACCACGATGCACCGCCATTCTACATAACAGGGTTGAAAACAGAGAGAAAGATTACTGCGGGGGAAGCGAGGTCTTTTTGAAAGAGAGAATCGAGAGTGGGACCCGCGTTGAGAATGGCAGGTCACGAACTGACGGCGAATCTGACGGGCTGACTTGCTCAAAGACGCAGGAACAAAACCAACGAACCAAATACGAGGGACCAAGCGAGGTCCATCGGGTGGGGGGGACCAGGTGTCACTGGAAGCCAATACACCGGTAACTATGCAAGGACACAGAGAAGATTGCGGAACTCGAGGAAACCTTGAAAGAGCAGGCGACGACCTACGGGACTTCGGCGTGGGAGAAGAGTGGCGGCCGGAAGAGGGGGGAGGAACTTTTTCAAAGGGGTAGAGGGAAGTAAAGAAAGGACCGGAGACGAAGAGACATTGCCGTCAACGTAACTCAAATTCCGAATTTTAAAGAGGCGGGCAGGTACGGACGCGGTCAAAGAAAGGAATGGAGGTTTACCAGACACTGAAATCAATCCATCATGTTTCCTATCGTGGGCAACATCAAACCATCAAAAAAAAGAGAGTGAGAAACACAACACCTGTAAAGGAGTGGGGAAGAAGAAATGAGAAAAGAACGAGAGGAGCGCATCAAGACCGTCCAAGGTGAATGACAGGACAAGGGCAGTCAGCCATCAATTGGGAACAGCTGTTAAAATCGGCGTACCTAAAACCTCTTTCAAATACGCTTCCTCAATTTTTGGAAGGTTGGGAACGGCAAGCAGGACGAGGGAGTCGATCGAGCTGTAGAAGGTCCCAAAGGCAAGCGGAGGGGGAAAAGCTTCAAGATGATTCAAAAAAACTGTCGAGGTCGTCGCCGTACCTTGAAGGGCGAACAAAACCCGTTAGGCCATGGATGGAGGCAGCCATCGTCCCAGGGGGAGAAATCAGGAAAAAAAACCCTTGTGGCCAAAAAGAGACCTAGCCTGTGCATCAATCGGGGGGGGAGGTGGTTTGAAGGATCAGGGAAAGTGGGAGAAAAACAAGTGAAAGAGGAAGAAAAGTCAGCGAATCAGCACCAAAAAGCGCGAAAAAAATCTCGTATGGGAGGGGGAGAGAAAATAAAACGAATACAAGACTAAACGCGCCACTCTCGCGGAGGCTCAACCTGCCACAAAGGGCTGCACTGCGTGTAAAGAAAGGTCCCCGAGCCCGAACGCCTATGGGGAGAGCATGTAAATGGCCGACAAAAAGGAGAATAGCAGCACTCAGAGAGGGGGGGGTCCACTACATCGGATTTGGGGGACGAGAAATAAGGCGGCTCATTCGCGAGAGCAAGCTTCACCGTACATCACCGCAATCCGAAGAGAGCAATACAAAAAAAAGTGGAGCAAGGAACATAACAAAAGCAAAACCCTTCCGAAGATCTAAAAAATGACATTCTAAGACGATCCCATTAATTCAGCCTCTAAGGGAGGAAAGGAGGGGGGGATCCGCAAAACCAGAGGAGGACCAAAAGAAGCAAATCTGGTCCACACTCCATCAGAAATGGAGAAGAAAGGTTGTCGATGATATGGCAACCGAAAGCTCCAGCAGAAAGCCTTAGAAAGCAACACCAAAAGAAGGGAGGATCAGTCCATCTGAAGAAAAAGGACCCGTATCGCATCAAAGGAGAAAAAATCGCTCGATCACTAACAAAAAATAAAACCCATTGCCTCATCAATAATCTGTGTAGGCTGGACCGAGGAAAGAACGACCAAAGAGAACATGTATATGAAGAAGGTTTAGATCAAAGAAAAAACTAGGAAGAGTAGAAAGAGAAGCAACACCTGATCGTAGGACACTGCGGGGTAGGCCGGGACGGAAGAAGAAACCATCTAAGCAATACGGACCGGGAGAGAAAAGACTTTGCTTGACAAGAACTTCTACGCACAGACCGCAAAACTTGCTATTACAGCAGGGATTTAAGTGATAACTATGGAAAAAAGAGACCCCGGCCGCACGCCCAGGCACTGCGCGAAAAAAAAACATGCCGCCGTATGTGAGGAAGGCTTCCAAACCTTTTCCTCCTGACAGTCAGCGTATATCGGGAGAAGAAAAAGAATTGAAGGCTCGAAAAAGAAGAAACAGCCGGAAGGGGCTTGCATCAAGGGAACAACCACGAAATCGCAATGCACAAGCCGTTCCGCAGAAGCCGGCTTAACCCCATAACAAACCAAAAGATCAAACGGAACAAAAAAAAGGCAGAAGGGGGAAACTAATATACCACCTGGGACTAGCCAAAAGGGAAAGAGATTATCGATGATGAAAGAAAGAAAGCGGGCAGAGACAGAAGAGGAGGGGGTCTATAAACAAAAACCATCCCTCACGCACAGAGGTACGAGAAAGAAGTCACCAGATAGCTCAGCCTAACTAGAAACCTGCCTACAACGAAAGAAGAGAGAGGAAAAAAAGAGAGAAAAACAATTTAGCGGAAAAGAAAGGCGAATGCTTCAAGGTAGCGACGGGTGATTTAATGAGACGGGTGACGTGGCAGACCAGGAGAAAGACCTGTCGTTAAATCGATTACAAAGAGGCTCTTGTGCACTGTCTAAGAAGGAGAAAGTAAGGGACTGCAGTGGGGCTAGTGCATCCAAAAAAAGGAACATAAATGCCCATCAGAAGGCAGGCCCGAGGCGCGGCTGGAAGGAATTTTCCCACTCATAAAGGGTAGACTGAAAAGATCTACCAGAACAAAGCAGGACCTGTAAATGGGAGATTCAAAAAAAAGCGATTTAAAACCCGCGCGCTACAGAGGCGTTGCGGGTAACTGGCGAGAAAAAATAAGAAAAACCGGGTGGAGAACCGCCCAAAAAGGCGAACGTTGATATCAAAAGGGGGGGGAAGCTGAAGCTGCAGGGGGACGGCCTAACTTGAAATGATGTATTGCCTCATAAACAACTTCCCGGGTCAACAACGCAACTTCAGTAAAAAAAGAACTCGGGAGAAATTAACCTCGCGAGTTTTCATTTCGCGCATGGGCTCTCCTAAACCTCGCATTGGTAGAAGACTCTGAAGGGGGAAGAGGAAAAAAGACCAAACAAGCGCGGAGGAGGGATGCCCTGGACATCGAACAATTGATGTAGTAGATCGTGAGCGCGGAACCTGGGGGAGAACCTAAA
>Ga0179593_1404841_pt1 | contig 10057 bp, 20 predicted proteins | sample CZODoug2_1_08_16_FD_185931 | JGI IMG/M metagenome (GOLD analysis project Ga0179593, IMG submission 185931) | Vadose zone soil fungal communities from Angelo Coast Range Reserve, California, USA - CZODoug2_1_08_16fungal (PacBio error correction) | ecosystem: Environmental > Terrestrial > Soil >...
GAAGAAAATAAGCACAAGAGCCAATACAAAAGGATCCACCCTTGGCTGGGTGGTAGCCCGGAGAAAACAGTTACGGGGGGGGAGGGGGAGGCAGAGCAATCACCCCTTTGGTTTTTTGTTTTGGGGGGTCAAAAGTGGAAAATCAGGGATCTCAACAAAAAAAAAAAAAAACGAGAAAAAAGAGAAGGCGGGGACCAAGTACAAAGTCCGAAAAAAAAAAAGTAAGAACTGCACAAAAGAAAAAAAAAAGAAGTAAAGGAAAAAAACCGCTCAAAGGCAACGGGATCCAAAGCCGAATGGGTGGAGTTGGGACTTTACAAAAAGGGAGGGGGGGGGGCAAGGGAACACGAAAGAACACGGAACGTGTCGTTCGGAAGACGGGAAAAAGAAACAGACAAAGAAACGGAACACGGAAAGGGAAAAAAAGGGACTACGGGGACGCAAAAAAACACGCAGGGGGCGTTGGGAACCCGCCATAAAGAAAAAAAAGGGGGAAACTCAGACCTAGGGGGCGGATCAATGCCAAAAAAAAGTAAACTAAACAGAAATCACTAAAACTTCTTGGTCAAGGAAACAAAAAGAAAAGTCACAATATGGCTACTTTGGAACGGGGTAAGAGAACACGTAAACTGCTCATCCTATGAGAATACAAAAACAAGAGAGCGAAAAGGGCCAAAGTTATGGGGTATCGACGGTGGGTCCAAACTATGGAAGGACACGACTTTTAACAAATTTCTGAACAAGGAAACACTAGGGGGGGTTTCAAGTGGTTGTGGCGATTAAACGAATAAAGACGAAGCAGATTGACCCTTTCACCACGCCTGAAAACAAAAAAAAAAACCCAAAAAACCCGAAAAACCGGCAAAAAACTGGTGGGGGGGAAAAAAGACCAAAAACAACAACTCACCGCACAAAAAAAAAAAAACTCCAAAAAAAACTGCCTTCTTGGAAAAAGCCTCACTCGGAGACGGGGGAAGCTCCAACACCTTACCGGAGCAAGCATTTCACAGCAACAGCAGAAATCAGACCTCGGCAAAAAAGCACGAAAGGAAATTTGAAAAAAAGACCTCGGGGAAGGGGGAACAGCACCGGAATGGGGCAACTCAAGACCGCAAGAATCAAAGGGGAGGCAAATAGCCGCAGATAGGATCCCGCATCAAGGGTAATGCAGGGGAAAAAACCGTCGTAAAAATTCAGATGACCGGAGAGATGTGGGGTGGGGGAAAAAGTTGGAAGACTAGTATTTGAAGTAGGCTAAATTCAGGGAAAATACCCACTTGAATGAAAGGGGCTGGAAAACCAAAAAAAAAAAAACCAGGGCTGAAGCAGTTGGGGGAAAAATGCGTAGCTTGAATGGAAGCTTTGGTAAAAAGAGGATCAAGGGAAAAACGAAGAAAAGGGCAGGGGAAAGCGCGGGGGGAAAAAAAAAAAAGCAAGACCAGGGGGAAAAAGTTGCGGGGGTGACAGAATGAAAAGGGAATGTTTGGAAATTAAAGGACGAGGGGATCGGCCAGGAACATGGGAAGGCTCAGATAAATAAACACATTCGGGGGGGGGATAAAAAGTAAAGCAAAGGGAGGATAAAAGTGGGCTCCACGAAAAAAACCACGACCAAATGGATTGAAGAGCAAGGAAGGAGGTGAACCAGTCACCCGGCGGAAAGCGGGGGGGGGTAACGTGGGAAAAACAACAGGGGGGAAACTCGAAGCAAATTCCTGATGTTAGGGTGGTGGAATCACGAATGGGAGACAACCAAGGAAGCCAGATCCGGTCAAAGCGCAAACCGGAAAAGCCAGTGTAGGCGCGAAATAAGATGCGAATAAAACGGAAAAAAAAAGGGGGGAGAAAAGGAAAACAAAAAGGGGAAGCAAAGGGGATTGCAGTTTAGAAAAAAAAAAAGCATACAGTGGCCCGCAAGGACAAACCTAAGTAAACCAAAAAACCGTTCAAAAGATTGATAGAGGGGGAAAGCGCCAACAAGAAATCAGCCATAAAAGACTCGAGGCTTTTTCAAAAAAAAAAGTTGAAGGCCCTCGGATCAATGGAACTTCAAACCAGACGACGGGGAACGTTAGAAGCCGGAAAAAAAAAAAGGAACCAATAAAACAGCCGTGCCAACAGCAGGGGGGATGGGGACGAACGTGAAGCACAGAAGATGGATCGTGGGGGGGCAAAAACAAGGAAAAAAGGAAAAAAAAACGTAAAAAAAAAAGGGGAGGCAGGGGGGGGGGGCTTTTGCGGGGGGTGGGCATGAAAAGAAGGGAACAGGGGAGGGGTAGTCCGGATATAGGCTAAAAAAGACAAGAGGGTAATAGCAAAAACCGGCAAAAAGCAAATAAAAGAAAAACAGGGGGGGTGGAAATTGCAAAAAAGGGTACGTATTTCACGATTCAAAAGGGAGGGCAAGTAAAAGAAAAAAAAGAGGATGGAAATGTGGGGGGGGGGAGGGGGAAAAAGGCAGGCGTTGGAATAAGCATGGGGGCGAAAGGACAGCATCTGTTGGGGGGAAGGGGGATGTAGATGGGCAAAAAAACTCGGGTGAAAACGGCGGGGATGGGCAGAAAAAAAAATCTCTCCAGCTGGGGAACGAAAAAGATGCCTGGGGTTGAAAACGGAGCACCGAGGAACCTGCAGGAGGGGGGGGACATGGTTGACAGGGGAAGGCCAGGGGACCTCATGCCAAGGAAAAAAAAACAAAACATAAAGGGGCTTTTTTCGGGGAAAGAAGAAAAACAGTACAACTACGTGGGGGGAAGGACCCATTCGGTGGGACGGGGGGGTTTAAAAAGCAGGGGAAACACGCAACATTGGGGAGGATGGAAGTGGATGGGGACATTGATTAGAAGACGAAGGTTTAGACAAAAAAACAAGCGAAGCCGCAGCTCTGGGGGGAAAGCAAGGGGGTTGTCTGGAACCGGGGCTGCAGGGGGAGGGGGAAAAAAACCGGGACGGTGGTTAATGTAGGGGAAGAAGGAGCGGGCAAAGGAGTTCTGCCTATTGCAAGAGTCCACAAAAGTGGCGGGGCCGCAAAAAGCCAGGGGGGGAAGAAATGGAAGTCGAACAAGATGGGGAAAAAAAAGGGGGGACTTGGGGGGGACAGCGCGGCAAGGGGGGAACACAAGAGAAGGACCTCAGGAGAGAGATAAGGTGGTCGCGACGGGGGGGGGGGGGGGTGTAAGGGGGAGCAGAAGCCCCACGGGGGGGGGGGACACAAAATAAAATCCTCAAAAGAATGAAAAGGTCGGTTAAAACTACAAAAAAAAAAACAACGTCAATAACAAGAAAAAAAAGGTGAAACAGTCAAGGGAAGGGAAAGGAAAAAAAAAAGTCGAGGAAAGTTTCCAGAAAAGTCAAAGGTTTTTCGGGAAAAGGTTGAAACAAAACGAAAAACCTGGGGGGAAAGTAAGCCTAAAATCAAACCAGCGAAGAAGAAAAGGTGGGATTGATCTCACAAAGGAGTGGGCTAAAAGAATCAAGTAAAAAGTGGAAAAAAAGTCACACAAGAAGAGGGGGTTGGGCTGATTGTGAAAAAAAAGGAGGACACAAGGGAACGCTCCATGCCCTACATGGGTTGGACGCGGTAGAAAGGGCAGATATTAAAGAATAAGCTGAGGACCCCTTAACCAAGTGGGACAAGGGGAAAAAACCGGGAACAAAGTTCAAAAGGGTGGGTCAGGGATAAGGGAGGGGGAAAGAAGACCGGGGGGGGGAGCCTTAAAAACCGCGTGAATAATGGGGGGCAAACCTTTTGATCGGGGGAAAATAATACAATGCGAAACCAGCCATCAGAAAAAAAAAGGGGGGGGGGGGGGTGGGGCAACGCGTTGTTTGGAACACACCCAAAAAGAATGGAGGGAAACATCGGGTATGGTTTTTTACCAATGACTGGGAACAATAAAAATCGGAAAAATGGAAGGGGGGGGGGAGGATTGCGGCAGTCTCTGACCGGAACTCTCGCAGGGGCAGGGTTGGAAAAAGCGGTGAAAAAAAGCCATCAGGAGGTCAAATCTTTCACAAAAAGGGGGTTGTTTCCGGGAATATACGAGACGGGGGGCAAAAAAACCAAAATAGGTCCCCCTGGGGACGAAAAAAAGTACAAAATAAAAAAACAAGCGCGTTTGGGTGAACACTCAAGAGAATAACAAAACATAAATCTTGCAAGGGGGAAATGAAAAGGAAAACAAAGAACAGGTGAGTTGGGGGGGGGTTGGAAATTGGGCCGAACTCTAGTGGGTTGGGGGGTGGGAAGAAAAAAGAGGGAAAAAAAAAAGACAACACAGTAACCAGAGTCACGCAAAAAAGGTCGGCCCAAAAAAAGGAGAGGGGAGGGTGCAAAAAAGTGCATAAAAAAAGAGATTTTGTCAAAAAATAAAAATAACAAGGACAAACCTCCGGTCACCTCACCAAGGGGGGCCAGAAAAGGCCGCACTAATTGTTCAGGGGTGGGGGGGGCTTTGTCGCTTTTGGACAGGGACCACGAGTGGGCAGGAGGTTCAGGAAAAAAAAAACGGGCAGGGAAATAAAGGCAGGGACATAAAAAAAATAAAGGGGGAAATACCGCAAAACTGCTGGTGGTGTGGACCACAACGTGTGTTACAGGAAGGGACCAAATCAAAATATGTGCCAAAATTCAGGGAAAAAAAAAGAGGAGGCGTGAAAAAAAAAAACAAAGGGTGAGGTTTCAAAAGAGGGAATAAAGTTAAAAGGAAAACGTCCTGACGAAAGACAGACTAAAATGGAAAGGGAAGCGGGGGAGAGTTAAACCCGCGATCTAAAGGAATGCCAAGGGGATAGGGGCAAAAAAGGAAGAAAGGGAGGGTACGCTGTAGCAGGGGCGGTTGACACAGAAAAAAAAAAGAGGATCAGCTGAAAAGCCAGAACTGGGACCTTGATCCAGAGGGCCAATAAGGTCAACAAAGAAGGCAGGGCTTGTCAGGGAAAGCGAAAAAAAAAAAAAGGCTGGGGAACAGGTAAAATGGAAAGAAATCAGGGAGCACAAGATTGCAGCAAAGGGGCCGAAACAAAAACCGAACAGTAAAAAAAAAAGAAAAGGGGCCACAGCGACATCACTTGGTCCAACTTAAACAACAAAACCTGGGGGCGGAAAAAGAAAAAGGAAGCAAAAATTTGGGGCAGGGGAAGAACCAAAGTGAAGGGGGAGGGGAAGGGGGGGAGGGGATATCTGCGGAAAACACCTGATCCCACACCGAATGAAAAAAAGGAAAAAAGGATGACGGGAAGGGGGGGTCATGGGACCCCACGAGGAAGACGGTCACGGGGAAAATTCAATGGCATGAGGAAAAAGCAAAGAAACGGGGGGGGACGTGATCTTGTGGCAAAAAAAAACCGGACCGCAGGGGGGGGGGCCGAAAAACAAAATCAGGTCAAACAACACCCCCCCCCCCCTGCTTCTGGGGAGCTTCAGGAGAAGAAGACAGAAGAAAAGGCAGCGAAAGAAAGGACAATAGTACGGGGACTCACTCCTAAAAAAGCGGGGGTGGGCAAAAAAAATTAGGGGGGCAAAGGGGACCCAAAGGTGGGGGTACAACAGTTTGACCATAAAGACGAAAAGAGTCAACTTCGTGTTACAAATATTGGGGTGTGGGCCAACAAGGGAAATCGTCGGTCAGCGATGAAACGAAACGATCACTGAAGGAAGAATGCGGAAGGGGGAGTGAGGATGTTGTCGGCTGGTGTGGGGGGGCGCCACATATGATGATTCCTGGGCTGGGTAGGTGACAGGGCAGGTGACGGGGGGGGGGGGTGGGGGGGGAGCTGAGTGGGGGGCATGGGGAAAAAAAGCTGGGGAGGGGACAGGCCAGCCAAAGGGGTTAAAACGTCACCAGGGACAAAGAGGACTTGTGAGGTGTCCGGGGAGGGGGGGAAACTTAAAAGTCTGCAGTGGCGTCTTGTCATCGGCCGAAAATCAGGACGGCGGCGCCGGCAACTGGAAGGGGGTCTGGGGTCTGCAAAATGATCTGCGGAATTCAAGGGCAACGTTCTGGGGGGGTGCTGGGAGGAAGGGGGAGGGGTTTTGTTGGTGTGGGTTGGGGGGGGTCACACCAAACAGTGGGAGGGGTTGGGGTTGGGTTTTCAAATGCAAAAGTGGACGGCGACAACGATGGGAGTTGCAGGTAGGGGGGCTGAACGAACCGCTGCAACAAAAAAAAAAAGAATGAAACCAAGCAGGGTGGGCCTCGGTGTCACACAAAAACACATGGACCCCACGGTCTGGGCACTGGCCACCCTTGCGTCACGGGACGTCAGTCGATACCATAGAACTATGCCGGGGGGCAACAAAAAGAAACGGACTGTCACAAAGGGGGGGGGTGATCTTCCTACACATAATGAGGGGAGACGTTTAAGCAGATTTGTTTTCCTGTCCCAAGCGTTCACAACCGAGGCAAACCACCAAACGGTGAGAAGGCACATTCCAGGGACAAGGTGAGACCAAGAAAAAATTGGGGGGGATGGGGACGGAAATTTTGGGGGATCGGGATTGGGGGGGAAAAGGGGGTCGCGGGGGAAAAAAAATGTCCACTACGAGGAGGTCGGTGGGAGGGGGTAATGGAGGATGGGGGTGTCAATGGCGTGAAAAAGCCGGAGGCAAACATAGGTGAATTCGGGTCAGCCAAAAAGAGAGAGGGCAAAACAGGTGACAGTACTGGAAAGGGGGATACAGTGGGACTGGCCTTGGAAAGTGGTTTGGGGTGGGTGCGGACAAACTGGGGTTCTTTCTTGGGGGTCTGCGGATCTTTTTTTTGGGGTTTTGGGTGTGGAGGGGAGGGTGCACACGGAAATCAGTTTTTGTAAACAATGGCAAAAAAGGAGCGCGCGTGGAAAACGGGGGGCCGGGGATGAAAGCGGGAAGACGGGAGGGGGGGGAAAAGTCAAAAATGAAAAAACACAAAAAACGCTGGTTTGGTCCGGGGCAAAGATCTCTCAGGCAAAAAAAAAACCAACACAACCGGGGAGGAGAGAAAAAAAAGGGAAAAGGAGGATCGGGAGAAAAGACCAACGAAGGGGAAAACAGGGGGGGGGGGGGAAAAGACAATGGAAAGGGGTCCAGGACGGGGGGACTAGCGAAGAAAAAAAAAGAATAAAAGGGAGGGAGCAGGGACACAAAAGGGGGATGTGAACTGGGTAAGACAAAGATTGGAAAGCACGAGGCACGGGAAAGTTATTCGGAAAAAAAAAAAAAGGAGGAAAAAAGCCACAAATGAAGAGCAAAGGACGAAGGAACGGGCAATAATCTGGGGCACTGGGGAAAAAGTTAAGAAAGCCCGGGGGGAAAAAGGGTTACCCAGGGGAGCAAATGAACCGGGAAAGAAAACAAAGGCTGAGGGCCCAGGAACTTACAAGGAAGAAAAAAGGATGTCAAAAAAGCAAAAATGGGGCTACAAGTGGCAGGGGAAAAGGGAAGGAGGACAAAAACGGGGCAGCAATCCTATGGAGAGGAACATCGGCGGGGATGAAAAAGGGCAAAGGGGGGGGGTTAGAGAAAAAAAGAGTAAAGGAAGTGGGCAATGTGGGGACCGGTGCGAAAAGAAGCAACTAACAGTTGGAAAAGGAAAGTGTTGTGTAGGCAGCGTGAGGAAAAAATCATAACTAAAATCAAAGACTGAACCGCGTTCCAGTGGCCACTGAGGAAAAAAAACCTAAAAAAACCTCAAAAGTTTTGGGTGGGGGGGGAAATCAGAATCCAACATGGCCGGAAAAATCGCACAAAAAAATAATAACAACTCCTTAAAGGGAAGCAATTCATAATCAGAAGGGAAATAATGAATCAAACGAAACTCGAAACGTCGGGGAGAGCAAAAATCAGCAAAGAAATAAAAGCACCGGCAAATGGAAAAAACTAGCATGGATAAAGCGGACACGGCACCGAAAGGAAAAAAACTGAAACTAAGTCCTCCACATGATTTGTCACAGACAACAAGGTCTAACCAAAAACGAAAAAAAAAAAAATAAGAAAAAAGAAAAAAAAAAAAGCCGGAAAAAGAAGTGAATCAGTGAATTAGGTTCGCGTACAGATGGGCGGTTAAAAGAAAAAAAAAATATTGAAAAAAAAAAGGGGAAAAAAAGAAATGGTTCGATAGAAGAAAGAAATCAAAGGGAACCCAGGACAACCGAAAAAAATCGTGGGGGAGAGGGAGGAAGCGTGTGGTCAAAAAAGGGAAAAAAAAAAAAGGCTAGCTTGACTTCGAAATGGCGGGGACAGGAAGAGGAAAAAAAGGGCCCACAGAGAGAAGAAGTTGACAGGAAAACTCTGGGGAAAAAAAAAAGAGGGGAAGGGCCAGTAAGGGCACTGAGGAAAAAGGAACAGAAGGGGAGTGGGAAGTGAATAAACGAGGAAGACACCACCAAAACATGAGGGACCCTAATAGGGACCAGGTCAAGGGGGCTCAGTGGAAGACACAGTGGGAAAAAAAAGGGGCAGGCTCCAAAGGGGGGAAGTTAAAAGTAGGGCACGGGGAAAGGCAGGGCAGGGAGGGAAAAAGGGGGGTAAGGGTGGAAAAAAAGAAATACGAGGGGGGGGGGGGAATCTGGAGGGTCCCAAAAAAAAAGTTTGAGTGGGTTGAAAAGCAACGAGTGCCAGAGCACAAAAAAAAAAATGATCCAAGAAGAAGAAGTCACCGCAAAAAAGTAAACGGGACGAAAAAAAAATAAAATAGGGGGGAAACGGACCCATGGATGAAAAGGATGGGATCGGGACAATGCCGAAAGCCCGGAAAGAGCTGGGGGGGGAAAACAAGAAGCATTGTGGGTGTAAGAGAACTACTATCCAGGAAAGTGCGAAAATTGGGAAAAAAAAAAAATCGCGGAAAGAGAAAAAAAAAAAAAACAGGGACTTGATCAGGGAAGGGTGTCATGATGGTCTGACCCGAAGATGAAAAAGTAGGACGGAAAGCAGCCGGAAATTAAAAGTTAAAAGGACAGGAAAAAAAAGTGACCAAGAAAAAAAAAAAGAACTCTGCCCAGGGGGGGGGGGGTTTCCCAGAGGGGGAGATTCCACGCAGAACAGGAGGTATCTTGGCCAAAAAATCGGAAAGCACCACGAATTTGAACATTGGGAGGGGGGGGGGGGGTGGCAAAAAGTGAAAAAAACTGAATTGAGGTACCGGGAAAGAAATGTAAAAGGGGGAAATTGTAAAGAGAAACAAAAAAAGAAAGGCAGAGGTACACCAAAAAAAAAAAAGAAACGGGAGTGAAAAAGAACGAACTGTGCGGTAGGGAAGGATGGCTGGCCAAAACAAGAAAGAAGAAGGCAGTAACAACAACCCCCCGACAAAAAATCAGTGATGAAAAAAAGGGCGGTAAAGGGAGGCCGGGGGAGAAAAGCTGTGTACCCGGGGCGGGAGGGGCCCGAGAGTGGTGATGGTTGGGTCTGTGACGCCAGGAAAGCGGGGAACGCGGGGGGGGGACAAGAAAAGGCAATCAGAAAAAAAGAATTTGGGGCAAGGAAAGACGAATCTGGGAAAACCAGAAGACGCAAGCAAAAAACATTTTACGGGGGACAACTGGGAAAGAGAACTACCAATCATACCACGGTGGGGGGGGTCCACTCGGTAAAAACAGAAGAAAAAAAAAAAAAAAAGGGAAACGAAAGGGGGGGGGAACGGGCTGGAACGACGCACCAAACATGTGGAGAGGGGGAGGTGGTCAGTGGTATTGGAAAAGTCATACATTGGGGGAGGAAGTATAGAAGCAAAAGCGTACAGGCAGGAGAGGGCACATATGAATGAAACAAAAGGGGGGAGGCTTCGGGGACAAACGGAAGGGGGTGGGTTAAGGACCCTTAACCCGAGGGGGGAAGGAACAAAATAGCAGGGGGAAAAGGTTGCAAAGGGGGGAAAAAAAAATTGCGGGGGGAAGACGCGGAAAGGAAAAGTGGGAAATTCAAATGGGAAATAGGGACAGGGGGGAAGGACTAGCACAGAACAAAACTAAGAGGAGAAAAACAAGAGGGGGCTAGAAAAAAAAAATGGGGGAAATGGGGGGGGGGCGAGAAGTCCCGTGTGGGCACGAGAAAGGAAAAGACAAAAACTTGACTGGG
>Ga0179593_1458092_pt1 | contig 10057 bp, 10 predicted proteins | sample CZODoug2_1_08_16_FD_185931 | JGI IMG/M metagenome (GOLD analysis project Ga0179593, IMG submission 185931) | Vadose zone soil fungal communities from Angelo Coast Range Reserve, California, USA - CZODoug2_1_08_16fungal (PacBio error correction) | ecosystem: Environmental > Terrestrial > Soil >...
ACCTCATGGGGAACGATACGGACTGCGACTCATAAGGGCAAGGGTCTTTCTTATAAGTTGGAAAGGGAAGACTATAAGGGGGGGTCCAAAAAAATGATTCTAATCGGACGACCATACCTTGCTTCACGGGAGGGGGGGAAAAGAGGAAGAAGGCTAGGATTCAACATCTGATATTTAACGGAAACCAAGCGGTATGAGGAAAAAAAAGAACTGAAAGCCTCACACGAGGGGTCCCACGAAACAAAAAAGCGTTGGGAGGGATAATCCCGATGGTCGCGATCTGGTTCCTACAAAATCTCACCGAGAGGAAGAGAAAAAAAACTAGTAGAGGAAAAATAAAAGATTCGGAAAGAGGGAGAACCAGAGGCAAAGTTGGGAAGGAGAGAACAAAAAAGGTGGCGGGGGTTTTGCGCATAGATGCCAAGCCTCAGTAACGCTAATCTTTGGGAGGAGAAAAAACAGGTCAAATTTTTGAAGCAAACAAGTTGATCTTCACCGGGAAAAGAAAAAAGTCACACGCGGACTTAGGGAAAACAAACGAGTGGCCTCAGTGCCTGGGGTAATACTATTAAAGAAAAGGAAGGGGAAAAAGTGGACTCGAAAAAACCAATACTCCATTGGAAAAAACCTGAAAGAAATGAGCGAGACGGTAGAGGAATACTCAAAAAGAAAAGAGATTTCTTTGAGCCCGCTTCCGTGATCAGGAAAAAGGAAGGAAAAAGGGGAAAGGGATAAAAGAGAGCCGTCCGGCAAGACGAAAAAGCGACACTCCGATTTTTGAACTAGCCTTGGGGGGCAAGAGTGGAGGGATATTCGCTTAAGCGGGGGAACCTGATTCTCGATATCGCCCGGGGGGAGAGAAACGACGGGTAATGAAAGAACGGACTTTTCATGTCCTAGGGTGTTTCTAAGGAAAAAAAGGTGGAAGAGGGGGGCTGGAAGGCAAGGGGCGAAGTAAAGATTGCTATGGACGTAGGCAACAGCTCTCTACTTGCGGAGGAGGAAAAAATTAAAGAGATTCCGCAAAATCCGAACCTGATATCGCGGAAAGAGTGGCTAAGAAAAAGTAGGGTGTGTTGAGGGAACAATTAAAGTCGGGAAAGAGTTTGGGCCTGCCAAAGAAACTGCGGTTGCAAAAAAAATGATAAGGGAAGGAACGGGATCTAGTCGATTGAATAGGCCTTCGGCGGGATTACGGCTGTCACTTGGAGGGGGGAAGAGGGGAAAAAACGTGTCGCGAATAACCCGGCTCGGAGGCGAAAAGTGTAAGTCATTGAGGGGATGAGGATGCAGGGAGGGGGGGGTCTCACAACAGACCGTACCTTTTGGAAGGGGGACAGGGGGGGGGAAATGATAAGAATAATTTAAATTGTACGGTCATGGGGAGGGTTAAAGGTGAAAGGCAATTTCAATCAAAAAGTCCCTGCCACGCAAAGGAAAAAGAAAGAGGGAACACATACTGACTGCCAACCATCAGTCTGTGCAGAAAAAAAGCCAGAAATCTCCCGACAAGGATGGAACCGGAAAAATTCCTAAAACACGTACGGCAATGGACGACCGTGAAGAAGTAACTCCCCGTCTGAAGGGGAAAAGATGTCAGAAGATGTTCAACCATCTTAACTGGTGGAATACAAAATTCTTTGGAGGGAAAAAATGGAGGAGAGAAACATAATAGCAAAAGCTATTGGAACACCCTGCAGTGAAAGAAGGGGGGGAATCTTCACGAAGGTAATATGAACTCCACAGGAAGTCCTTTTGAGAAAAAAGGGAAGAAAAACGAAAGGGGTCAATACGAAATGAGGTAACCACACGCACTCACCCGTTGAAAAGGGGGAAAGAGAAGTGCAAACCGCTCAAACGCAGGCTGCAAAAGCCAAAGGATAAGTTTCTTACTTCCAGAGAGTACAATGGGGGGAGGACCAGACGGGTGCGCAGGAAGAAAGGAACAACTGTTTCGGGACTGAAGCGGAAAGGAGAGAAGGGAACAGAGTCAAAAACAGGCATCGGGTGTGGAAAGTGAAAAGCTAGGGTCCGCCGTCCATCTTTCAGTAATAGGCCACCTAAAACGCTTCAACACCTCGAATGAGGCACCCGAACAAAAAGGGCGGGGGAGGGAGGGTCTTGATGACCCATAATGAACTAACGAGACATACAACCAGCGCCGGCAGACGTGGGTTGTCGGGGAAAGAGGGGTCAGGGGGGGGGATAGGGGAAAAAAAAAATAAGTCCGGGAAGGGTCTACCTGTCCCTCCCTAAATGTCCGAAACCGAAAAAGAGGGATAGTAGAGTTCGGGCCCATGACACAGGCTCGGTAACACTCTCGGAGAGAAAGAGGACGTGGGAAAAAGCGCAGGAGGGATATGTGATTAAAGTCGGGTGGGGCGGTCCCCAAGGGTATTCATCAAGAGGAAAAAAGGAAAAAAGGGTTCTGGCCCAAACCGGGAGTATGAGGGGAAATTAAATTTTGGTCAAACGAGAAAGGAAAGGTCTGCACTGAAATCGACCGGGTTGGGTTTTCTTAATCCAATCCTACTTCTACCTTACGGAGGGGCAAGGGTAGGGGGGGGGGGGGGGAAAGGGCAGTAAGAGATTGGCCGGGTCTGATGACCTGGTTGCCATCAAAAGAAGAAAAGGGGGTTCAGAGGAGGGTGGTGGTGTAGGAGTTGAAAAAAAAACGGCGCTGCAGGAGCCCAAAATCTTTTAGGGGGAAGGAAAGGAGGATGAAATGACTGGCTAACTCGGTTCTCCACCAATCAGATACAAAATCGAGAGGAATAAGAACGAAAAAGGTCGAAGATAGTGGCACGAACTTTATGAATCCAGTTCTAGAGACCTCCCCAGGACGGCAGAGGGGGGAAGGAAGAAGGGGGTCGAAGACGTTGACAAAGGATTCTAGACTGGAGTTTCGGTCAGTACGGGAGAGACCAACGAGAAGGAACCTTAGTTGTGCGGTCTGTTATAGCCATAGTTAATAGGATATCTCAAAAGGAGGGGGGAACAATCGCATTGACACCACTCGGCAAAGTATGACGTCGCGCCGGAGAAGGGATCTGCGAAAGAAGAAAGAAGCACTCGGTTTTTGTTGGACAAAACGGTTACTGGCCAAGGGAGAGGGGGGGCAGGCGATATTGCCATTAATAGTATACGCAAAAAGGGGTTTTAACGAAAAAGAAGGAAGAAACAAGGAGGAAAAAAGGGAGGGGGTCCAACTCAAGAAAGGATCGCACATGACCGGTGAATCTTCTCCCAGGGCGGAGGGAAGGAAAAAGTCTATGGGCGAGGGGGAAGTACGGGGAAAGCTTCAAAGAGCACGGAAGTGAGAAATCGTTTCTTCCGAGAAAAGAGAGAAAAACAAAAAAAACAAAAGTAGGGAAAAAAAGAGGGAAATCTCCGAAGCGCACGAAGCAATGACTTTGAAAGAGGAAAAGAAAGGATAGGGGTGGAAAATCGGCAATTGAAAGCTAAAGCCTGTCCTTACAAGGGTCGAAGGAGTCGGAAGTCGGGCTGACCTCCGGACTGAGGACACACACTCCCAGAGGGGGGGAAAGGTGTCATAACAGTTCCGAACCGGGGCGGCGTATTGTGGTCATATCAGAAAGAAAAAAAAATCAATGTGAAGGGAGAAACGTTCGGACACAAAAACCGAGTTACGCTGCAGCGAGAAAAAAGCAACTCAAAAGCACGAAAATCTGAACGGGGAGAAGGGAAGCATGTGCAGAGAGTTATTAAGATCTAACGAGGAGAACAGAACATAAAAAACACATAAGGAGGCTCGAAAGCGGACGGACGCAACAGGCAAAAGTCGATCCGGTGCTCCCCAGGAAAGCGAAACATCTAAGAATGGAAAAAGAAAAGGGACCATTTGGGGGCGGGAGAGAAGCTAACTTTTTTATGGAGAGAGGATGGAACAGTGCGAGGAACGGGAAGCGTAGTTGTCCTAGTATTGGCACCAGATGAGAATAGCTATCCACAGTCAAGAGAGAGAAGGACGATGAGGAAAAAATAAAAGAAATGGCCTCGATCCGATGCAAGGTGTTTGCAATAAGAAAAGGGGAAAAAAAACGGGAAAGAGGGGGAAACAAATGCAGAGCGTGCTGGAACAGAACCCCGGCCTTGTGATAAGCAAGGCCAAACCGAAAGATACAGTCGAAAGGAGATTGTGGGGGAAGGAAAACAACAAAAAAGTCAAAGCCGATTGAAGTGATTACATTTTGAACGTAAGAATCAAAGGGTATAACCAGAAAGATCACTGCCTGACAAAAACCCCGATTTTTACAAGGAAAAAAGGAAAAGGACGACGACGTGAATCGAATTACCTCAGGGGGGGTGGGTCCACCCCCACTAAAGTATATAAGGAGGTGGGAGCGGATTGGGAAAAACGACACATCTATATTCTCTGGTGGTAGGCAGGAAAACTAATGGATGGATAGTCAGAAAAAGAAAAGAAGATGGGGATTAGAAGATTTTGACATACAATCATGGGACGAAACGTCGAGGGAGAGGGAGAGGGAAAAAGTTTATTGGTAACAATCACGAAAAGGGACCCTACTTTGTAGGGAAGAGAGAAGAGGTAATAGTGAGGGGGACGTTGCCAATAGGAGTCAAAGTCCAGAATTTTACTGAGTGAAAAAGGGAAAAGGTAAAAAGCGGCAGGCAGTGTTACCGCAAAGCAATTGCCAGGACGAAAGGGACTCAAACTAGCCGTTCAGTTCAACCACCGTACTCGGGGAAAAAAAAGCTGGAGAAGGGAAGGGAAAATGCTAGAAGTCCGGTGGATTTGGCAGCCCGCCGTAGGCGAGCTCCGGGAAGCAAAGGGGGGGGAAAATAGAGAAAAGGGGGAGTGTCGGAATGGTGTAACAAGTTCTTAGATTCATAAAAATCAATATGCTGAGGTCAATTCCGCTAGGAAAAAAACCAACACCGAAAAGCAAGAGGGGGAAAAAAAAGAGGAGGATGGGGCCGAAAGACCTTACCAAAGACTGGGGGACATGCACATTCCGAAAAAGAAGTATGAAAAGAGTTGAACAAAAGGGCGTGTTTCCCATTCCACGTTCCACCCCCTAGGTGCCGTCCGCTTAGGAAGGGGAAAAAAGCCGATGGGAATTCGTTCAAAACAGAAGGATGGTAATGGACATTCAGGGGGGGAGGGAACGTTAGGGGCCACGAAGGGGGGATTCATGTTGGCAGGGACGGCAGAAGAAACCATTTGCAGACAGGGAAAATGAAAAGAAAAGACCCCTCCAAAGGAGGAGAGGAAAAAAAGGAAAAAGAAAAGATTCCTGACGTCGCACCAAGGATAAGCACGCTTAGCGAGCACTAGTAAATAGACGAAAAGAACCTGACAATAACGACGGGGGGAGGTAAAAAACGGTTTGGAAGGAAGAAACCAGACACCCAAGCGGGCAGAAAAAGAAAGAAGGGAAGCGAGGAGAAGGTAACAGATGGCGACAACACAGGTCTTCGGGGTCATTAATCAGCCTCTGTCACATGCAAGCCAAAAGAAAGGGGGGTGAGACCAGATGAAAGAAGAGTTGAGGAGGCTTTGAAAGTTAAGACGCAGCAAAATAAAAAAGAGCGAAAGAGAAAAAGGTGAGATTACGGACTGGTAGGCTACCCGCGAAAACAAAAGATCTACCCGTGGATGGCGTCACCCTTCATGGGGGAAAAAAGGAAGGGAAAGGAAAAAGGAAACCCGGAGAGTTAGAGGCAAAACGGAGAGAAACGAGATATCGTGACAAGAGGAGAACTCGACAGTGGTGACAAAAAGCAGAAGCGAAATCCTGCGGAACGCTTGCTGAGGAAGAAAAGAGAAAAATCAAGCGTCCAAGAAGAGCAAGAAGGGGGATGAAGAAATAAAGTGCGGGAGTCAAAGAGAGCTCAGGGAAATCAAATAAGAAGCCTCCCACTTCTCTTAGGGATAAGGAGCAAGGCATGGTTGTCGTGTCTAGAAAATGGGACATAAGAGCAAGAGAAGGAAAGATGGCAAAGCAGAAGCACAGTGTTTTGCTGAACAAATCTGTGATTTGAGGGAGGGGTTAAAGAAGGGAATACAATGAACGAGAAAAAATTGGGGGGGGGGGGCAGTTGGTCGACAACCACAAGATCGGGGAGTTGGGAAAAAACCTACGCAATTGCAGAAGAAAAATGAGCACCGCCAATGTGGCTGCCTTTAGGCAGAAAGACATGCAACTTGCAAACCGGGGAAAAGGGAAAATAAGAAAAAAAAACCAAACAAAAGAAGAGGGAGGTGGGGGTTTTACTAATCTCCAAATACAATTATCGTCATAAGGGGAGGTGCTTGTCGAACCATAAGAGAAGAAGAAAAAAGAAGGGGGGAGTCAGGGACCCGAAACCGCCGGAAATGGAAACAAAGTTGCGACTGCCTGTAAGGACGGTTTTTACCGAGAACCTCTTGGTTGACGAAAGAACAGCTCAAAAGATGTCCGAGCTAGATCCTGGAGTGAAGAGAATCATGGGTCAATAAAAAACAGGGGGAGAAAAAAAAGGGGAGTATCAACAGCTTTAAAAAACCTACCGGGCCAGGAAGGGAAGAAGCAGGAGCTCAGTTGTTAGCCATATGAGAAAGGAAATCAAATCAACAACAACAAAAGGAAAGGGGGGCACTCTAGGCAAAAAAGCACGCGCTCGTAATGGTCACTGGTAGGTCCTGCAACTGGGGCAACTCAAGGGTATCCTATCAATTGTGTGGGGGAAAAATGAAGAGGGGGAGGAATAACAAATGAAGCTTCAACGGGAGCTGTCAGGCCAGAAGCGGGATCGTAATTAAGGAGGAAGGAGGGGGAGAGTGTAAAAAAAAGAGGATGGCAACAAAAACGGACAGGCAGGCAGCAGGTTAAAACGAGCCCGCAGAGGGAGGGGGGTGGGTAACTGATCAGAAAAAAGGCCAGGCAAAGGAAAGAACAGTGTTCAAGGGCAAAACGAAATGAGGACTATAATTGATAAAGAAGGAATGATAGGAGAAAACGAAAAAAGAGAGGACGGAATGCACACGAGGGGCGGTGCCTGGAAGTGGCAAACATGTCATTGGGACAGCATGGGAGAGATGCAGCCCTCTTGCGAAACGGCCAGCTCGTGCGTTGAAAAACCAATTGAGGGCGTCTTTAAAAAAGGGGAAGAAGGAAAAAAATTAAGTGGACAAAAAAGCCCCGAGCCTGTCGCAAACCGGCGTCGTGCCCGGCTTAAGAATCCTCCTTAAATTATAGTAAAAAACCTGAGGGAAACAATTACGACAATCATAAAAAAAACCCGAAACAACATGGGGAGAAAAGCAAGAATATAGAAGTGGCGGAGTCTGGGAAGGAGAGTGAGAAGAACGCTAGTGGACTTTGAAGCTGTGCGCAATAAAAAGGAAAAAGAGCATCGTGGAAGAGACGGTAACGAATGACAAAAGAAAGCGTCTAAACGTTTGACAGCGAGCCTTTTTGTTACCTTCGCTTAGAGAGTCCGAAAGGTTGAGGTCTCTCCTCTGGCAGGGGGGACAGACAAGAACGGAACTAAAGGGATGGGAAAACTACTCATGTCAAATCCCTGAAGGTGGACAGAAACAGGGGAATCGTGCTTCGCAGGTCAAAGGAAGAGTGAGAAGGAGAGAAGATCGAAAAAAACCTTCTAACTTGTCTCTTATACCGAGGATTATGGGAAAAAAGTGAGATTGGGGAGGAAAGAACCGCAGCAGCACCGAAACTCTGATCTAAAACGGAATGCGCGAACACTCAAAAGGGGGGAGGAAGGGGAATCCAGGGAAAAGAGTTTCCTGAAAACCGCGGACAAACCACTGAGAGGGGGTCCTTAAAGAAGACGAATGGAAAGGGGAAAAGTTCGGGAGTCTCGGAGAAGGAGCAGAGGGGCTGTAGGGGGAATTTCAAAAGAGGACGGGGACCTGGAAGCACCAGCCGGCTCGGGTTCGTTTTTGGGTAGAGTGGAATACGCGCTTCTCGAGGAGAGAAAGGTATGCGAACTAGGAACGTACGTGCGTGGACGGGGGGGGACTAAAATACCTAATATTTTTAGAGGATGGCTGGGAGGGTTCACTCCCGGTGGGCAATTTTAGGACCTAACTAAAACCCAAATGCCCCAGAGGGGACACAAGAAAGATGGGAACAGGAAGGCAGAACAAAGTCTGTGCAAATCTAAAGACGCGAAGAAAAACTTCAAAAGTTCCCAAATCAAGGGGGAGGCAATAGGGAACCGTGAGAAGGGGGGGAAGCCGGGTAAGATGGAACGAGTTGGAAAAAACTAAAGGGGAAGAAAGATGTGGGAGTAAAAGTGAACATATCCCCAAATAATATCTGCTTCATTCGGGTCTGACACGTCAAGGATGAGAAGGGGGGGGGGGAGGCCAAAGGAAGTGAAACTCCAAGGGTCCAGGTGAAAAATAAGCCTAAACAGAAGGGGGCAAAAAAGTAAGAAAGGAGTTGAAACGCTGGGAGAGACCTTTCACCACAATAAGCCGGGGGGGGGAACGACAAGGGGAAGCTCAAACAGAGTCAAAAAGGAATGCAAAGGCAGTTGAGTTTCTTACGGCCTGAATACAGGACGAGGTGGGAGGGAAGTACGGGGGGGCGCACGGAAAAGCGTGCAAAATAACGTAGAATGTTCGTACGACGGAAGGACGAAACTCGAAAGCAGAATAACTTAAATGCGGCACGACAAAAATGTGGGGGGAAAAGGGAAATAGGAGGGGAAAAACGCGTAACACTGTAAGAAAAGAAAATCGTTGGAAAACAGAAAACTCTTCAGCAAGCATGTAGGAAAGCAGAATAAAAAGGTCACCCTTGTCGTAGAGGACCAATAGCAACTGAAAAGACAGAAACCGCTCCGTCAGAAGGGAGGGGGATGGAAAGGGTAAAAAAAAATAACAGTAAATTGTCCGTGGGGGGACCATGCCTTTGGAAAATAACCTCAAAGAGGGGGTCCCGACCGAAAACAAAAGGTTGAAGATCGTTGTACAAAAGAAAAAGTAACAAAGCTCTGGAATCATGATCTGGTCACGGCCCACGAAAAGCCGAAATTAGGGGGGATGTGGAGGACGCAAGTGAGTTTGCGGTCAACTAGTATACAGTTCAAAGAAATAAAAATTTCTGGCTGCGAAAAACTGAGAGGATACGTGGTAAACCGACAGAGGTACTTGCAACCTTTTTGAGAGGTACCGTGTTGGTTTGGGGGGGGGTCAGGAGCCCAAAAAAAAACTCCGGCTCGAATTCGTATCCTTTTCGTGTGGAACTTATGAAGGGGGGGGAAGGGCTGGGCTGTTAAAGACGAAAGAAAAACTATGGGGTGGGACGTTCGTCGGTGGGGGAAAATAGATTGAACAAAAACGGCCTCGCGAGGAATGCCCCAAAAATGAAGGGAGGTTGGCAACGACGAAGGAGGCGATGGAGGGTTCGAAGGAAGTCCGGTACGAGTTTTGACTCCAAAATAAAGAAGACAATCGCGAACGAAGCTACCAGGGTCAGAGAAATGAGGTGGGAAAAAGGGAGTAAAAAAACAAAAAAGGACCGGTCGTACTCTCTAGAACCCCAAAGCGACGGGATCGTGTGAATTTCCAGGAGAAAGGGTCGCCGCCAGGGGGACAGGTGTTGGAGGTGCAATGAGGGTAGAAGCAGGGGGGACCTCCGGAGAGCCGGACTAAGATTAGGGGGGGGGGGGGGAATCAAAAGAGAATAGGAGAGAAACTGGATTGAAAACCAAAAAAGAAATTTCCAACCTCTCGGCAAGGAAGTAGGAAGAAGGAGAAAGGAATCGATTCCTAAGACGCCGTTAACTCGGGGGTGTGTCGCAACGGGTTACGGGGCCAAGGGGAACGGGGGAGGTCTTATTTCCCTCAGGGAATAATGGAAAGGAGGAGGGGGGTACAAATTAAATGACCTTCAAAAACAGGGGCCAACTCAGAAAGCGGTAAAGAAAAGGACCGGTTGGCACGAAAGAGGAACAAGGGTCGTACTGATGGAGGAAAGGGAGAGTGGGGGCGAGGGCCAGAAAAAGGGAACGGGGAGATCAATCAACCTCACACTTCATTGAGAAAGAGTGGAAGGAT
>Ga0179593_1516973_pt1 | contig 10057 bp, 13 predicted proteins | sample CZODoug2_1_08_16_FD_185931 | JGI IMG/M metagenome (GOLD analysis project Ga0179593, IMG submission 185931) | Vadose zone soil fungal communities from Angelo Coast Range Reserve, California, USA - CZODoug2_1_08_16fungal (PacBio error correction) | ecosystem: Environmental > Terrestrial > Soil >...
AAGTTAAAATATAATAATGGGGGGCTCTTTGGGGATCTCGATCAATTTCCAGGAAGCGCGGGAGGGGCTGAGGGGGGGAAGTAGTCGTCGGGCTTCTGAGGGTCTTTGGGGACGTGATAGGATAACTTCAATTAGCAAAGGAAAAAAAAAGGGGGTTCTGTAAGGAATAGAGAGTCGCGCGAAAGACCGTGTAGACATAGTCCTTGAATAGAAGCGTTCAACTGGGATCAGAGAGAATCGGGAGAAGGGGATTATAAAAAAGTTACAAGTTAGGAAGAAAGCTATGTTTATCAGGTTCTCCAAAAGACATCTTGTCCTCGAGGAAAGGGATTATCTTGTCGGGAGCGACCATACCGCTGATGTAGAGAGGGGGCTTAATGGTAGGGAAAGGGCTTGAAGAAGAAACTTACGTTAAGGGAATTGTGATCCCAACTAAAGAAAAACTTTTAAGTAATGGGAACCATTAACCATGCGTCGTGTCTAGAAAGACGGGGGGGGACCTTTCTTGGGAAGGGCCACATAAGGATCCAAAGCGAGGGAAAGAGGGTGGGAAGGCGAAAACTAACATTCCTAAGGAGTTAGAGTAGGAAGGATGACACCCTATCAGGAAGAACTGCCGCGGCCGGAAAAACAGTATTGCGAGAAAAAAAGGACGTTTTGTTCTAGGGATTCAGGGGGGTTTGAAGAAGTTGCGATGGGGGAGGGCAGATAGATCTGTAAAGGGGAAGGTGTCTCCCAAGCAACGAAGGGAAAGAGGGGGGTCACAACATTCCGGAGGGGTAATCTAGCGGGAAGGGAACAAAACGATCTATTCTCAAGGGGGAAGAGGGGAGGGGAAAGAAATCCCTCCAGAGGGTTCCTCAGAGGTTATCACCGACCGAAGGGGAAAAAAAAAGAAGAGGAGTATCGATCCTGAGGCGATCTCTCGTCGACAAACAAAGAAGTAATCTTATCTCAATGGTCGCGAAGGGGTTCTTTCAGGACTTCAGGAAAAAGTTTATTCTTGCAGGGGAAAAGTCTGGAGCGAGGGGGGGGGGAGAGGTTTTATAAACGGAGAACGCCCGAGGGGGGCGCCAGGAAGATCCTTTCTTGGGTGGACCATACCATCGGGGGATCCCTTGACCAAGGCACAAAGCACACGGATTGGAACCCCTCGGTATGGTTGGAATGATATAGAGAAACACAAACAACTGGAGTGAGTATTAAAATGGAGAGAAAAGAACCAGGGAACTGGTTCCAAGGAGGGAAACAGACCTCCTCTTTGAGGAGGAGGGACTTCTTTTCTAAGCAGATGAGATACACAAGGAGAAAAAAAGCACCCGGGCCTGAAGAAGAAAGAAAGCCCTATTCAGGGGGAAACAGAATTTCCAGGAAAAAACAAAAAGACCCATCTGGGGGATTCGGGGGGAGAGGACTATCATTGTAACTACTAAAAAGATTGCTAACAGAGCGAAGGGGGACCCTTTTTAGGGCAGGAAGGGTTAACACTAGAGAAATCTTCGGGGGGAAGAGGCTGATCCAAAGAGAATGCGTCCTTAATCAAAGAGAAATTGGGAAAAAATATCCTTCTTTCTGTGTCGAAGAAGGAAGGACCCCCCGTGGGAGTCGATCCATTAGAGAAGGAAAGCGACATGAAGGCGTGCAGCATCGCCCTAAGAAAGAGAAGTGGTTTAGAAAGGATAATGAAGGCGGAGCTGGAGTCTTCCCGATCGGGGGGGTAAAGTAAAGTCATCTCGAAACCATGATTCAGGGGGAGGGGGGACTCTGGGGATAGAGGGTCTCCGAGGGAAGGCAAAACTTCCAACCGAGGATCTAACTAAAGATTTTTCAGGGGTAACAAAGGGGAACCGGGTTTTATTGAGGGCGATAAATGATTCTGAAAGAGTACTTTGGTCGGGGCAATCCAAGAAACCTTCCGCAATTACTGAGATTCGAGAAAGGAGATATGGAGCTTTTTCAGGAAACAGAAAACCTTCGGAAGAGGGTCCAAAAGATTTATATGTTGGCGCGACCAAGAAGGAACTCAGAAGGGGGGGAAAGAAGTTCGGAAAGGGGAGGAGAGGAAATTCTGAGAAGAGCCGGGAAGGGAAAAAAACAAGGGAAACTGGGGGGTGGGAAAGGGACTAATCCTAGGCGAAAATTGTTCTCGAAACAAAAGGAGACATTAAGGAAAGAAAGCTACCGAGGAATCACTGCGGGAAAAGTCCCGGGAGAACGAAAAGGGGGGGGACCAACGAACCCTCCCGATTAACCTGAAGTCAACAGAGGGCGTGACTCTAAAGAAAAAAGAGAAAAAAAGAGATGAAAGAGATTATCCTCGCACTTGAACAGAAAACAAACCTTGCAATCCCAGTGTCGAGGCACAATAAGGAAGGAGAATGGCCATTGGGAAATTTCATAAGTAAACTCACTTATACGTGTATCTCGAAAAGAAAGAGGCCTACTGCTGCGGAAATCCCCAAATTCAGAAGAAGAAAGAGCAGTCGTTCCGGAAAGGATACTCTGGGGGGATTGGAGAGAAGCTCGTTTGGGAGCGCTAAACTTAGAGAGAAGGCAACCTGGAGGTAAATCTCTAAGGGAAAAGATGGGCAAATTCGCGGTGAAGAGAGGAAACATTTTTAGGGGGGTAGAAAAACTGGAGGACCAGGAGTTTTTCGGAAGGAAAAAACACCAACGGGGGGAAAGGGGGGGAAAGGAAAGAAAATATGAGAGAAAAAGATGTCTCATTGGGGAGAGAGACAAGTTAGAGAAAAACCTGACTGTTCGACATCGAAAGTCTCATTATCCTGGTCAGGGGGAGGAGGACTTTTATCCACTGGGGGAGTCGGCAAAAGCGAACGAATTGTGTTGAAAGGACCCCTCTGAAGGAGGAAAAACTTCGCCGAGAGACAAAAATGGTTGATCTCGGGAAGAGACATAATCTGCAGCTGACGTGTCTATACGGAAAGAGATGATTAGGCCGATCAAGACTAAAATTCTCGGGGGGGAGGAAAAGGATCTCGGGGTCACGTTCCAGAAAGGGAGCTTGTGGAGGGGGGGGAAGAGGGATGCCTAAGGGAATTCGGGTGCTGATTGGCCTTAGGCGTCACGGCTTTGAATGAAAGGCGTCTTAAATCGGTTGGGGGAAAACAGGAGAGAAGAACCAGGTGGAAGCTGCGGAAGAAACAAGAATTTGAGGTTCCTTTATGGAAACGGCTCGAACAGTCCCGGGAACTAGTCTCGAAGGGGAACATCTGGAAAGGGGTGCTTATGGAGAAGGAGAGGAGCTGAGGAAAGGATTTTCGTTGAAGAGCCCCCCTTAGGAACGAGGTTTTCGGAAAACGTCCACCAAATATTCCCGTTGGACTCTGCCGTGAAAGAGGGGGGGCCTTAGCGGGGCAGGTGGGGGAGGAGAACCCAAAGCCTGGGGGAGAGCGAAGGGACTACGCGGGCAAAGAGGAATCCAAACAAGTAAATCTGAAGGGGATTTTCGTGCCCAAAAGACAAGCCACTTGTGACGGAAATTGGAAAACCCGGAAATGAATTTTCAGAGGAAGGGTTTCGACTTCAAGTACCAGAGGGAGGGGGGAGCACCCTAAAGAAGAGCAAATTCATCAGGTATGGAGCGGAATTACACAAAAGGGGAAAATCGCAGGAAGAAAAGCACGTTGATGGCGGAGACCACCAGGCACTTTGTGCTCGGGGGAGGGGACTTAGGGGTTCATTGGAGGGGGGGGAGTTAAAGGCTGCGAGATCGAAACTTACCGGCTGGGCGCGAACCACGAGGGGAACATTAGAAAAGGGTCTCACTCCGAGGAAGGGGAGGAATGCGATCGGGCTGGATCGGGGAAGACGTGACGAGGAAGGAAAGAACAACAAAAGTGACAGAAAAAAAATTTCGCTTAGGGACGATGATATCCAGTATTCCAAGGCGAAAGGAACACCGGCCGCCGAGGGAGACAATGTGATCTCCTGGGGGGAGCGCACCATGGGGGGGAGAGGCCCGTAGGAAAGATTGAGACTGAGGGGGGGGGAAGAAGAACGGCTAGTTCTGGGGAGGAAGTCGTTAAGCTTTCTAGCGATATGAAGCACGCCGAGAGAAGATAGGCCTTTACTTGGGGGACAAAAAAAAAATCCCTGACAAGGGGTCAAACAACAACCCGGAGGGGGGGGCTTGGGGAAGGGAAAAAAAACAAGGGGAAGGTCGGGGAAAAGAGAGATCATCAAGCCAAGAAGATTTCTGACATAATGTGGCGGAAAGGGAAGAGTGCTCTGTTCTGGAAAAAAAGAAAAAAAAAGGGGGAGAGGGGTCGATGGTCGGGCGTTTCAGAGTGAGACAACACGACAAATAGAAACAAGAAAAAGGGAGACGTCAGATCACGCTGAGAGGGAAAATCATAAGGGCCTGACAACAAAAAAAAAGTTCTCTACCATATGAAAGGACAATCTTCTGAGGGGGGGAAGAGATTAACTACTGCGCACTAATACTACCGGCATCTGAAGGAGGAGGTTAGTCGGAGGGGAACGATCGTAACTCGGAGTCCCAATCTGCTGGAGGGAAAGCTATAGAGGAGAAACGGCATCCTCGATCGCAGCTGCGGGGGAGAGAAGAGGAGGAATCTAAACGAAAAGCAATAAGAAGTAAGGACCAGCCTTGAAGAAGGAGGATCTCTCGCAAGTATAAACATCGGGCAATGAATAGGCGAGGGAAATCTCCCGACGAAAGAGGGGGGGAAAGAGAAACAACGCCTGGGGGCGAAGCAATCGGAGAGGGAGACTTCTTATAGAAAAAGAGGTGTCCTGCTATCTCTCAAATTCTTCAGGGAGGTGTTTCGCGGGAACCTCCCATCGATTGCGGATTTTGGGGGCTGAAGGGGTCAGGGGAGTACTAGGGGCATCCACAGAGGGCTTGGTTTGGGGGAAAGACTTCACCTGGAGGTAGGGTGTTCTACGACAATGCCGAACTGAGAGAAAAACGTTGGGGTTCCAGAAGGAGAAAAACTCTTTCACCGAGAAGTGGTTGACCATTCGAAGACATCCCCGATACAGCAAACCCCGTTCGGGCCGAGGGCTTGAATAGTGGTGGTTGCCTCGCCGAAAAGCCTCTCAGAAGAGCCAGAACGCTCAAAGTCTCTTCTATTGTCCGGGCGAGGAGCCGGCGGGCGAGCCCATACAAAGTTCCAAGAGGGGGGAAAGACTAAGCCTATGCAGAAGGGGGTCGCGAAAAAAAAGGGAGAAGAATTCCAGAAAAGAGTTGTGGGGGGGAGAGTTCAGGATAAAGGGATCTCTGCAACGACGCGGTAACCCTCAAACGGAAAAAGCCAACGGAGAAAGGAAAGTACGTTGACGCTAACGCAGCAACCGGGAAGAGAAAAAGCCCGAGGAAAGACCTCAACGAAAAAAAAAGAGTACGACCAGTGAGAACTAGTTGGAACGAGAAGAGGAAGGAACGCCCCGGATTTGCAGGAATTACCCCATGACATTATCGGAAGAAGCCCAAAAAGGAGGGATAAAGGGTGCGAGAAAGGGGGGAATTGTTCGGGGCGAATTTCTGGATCGCGTGGGGAAGTCCTATTGGGGAAGGGGGAAAAACAAATCTGAGAGGAAGACAGGAAAACGAAAGCTTAAGTCCCAACACAGAAACGCACCGGATGAGGGAGATAAGAAGGTCTAAGGCGACGAACGGGAAGAAGCATCATTTCAGGCCCTTGGTACAACGTTCTATGAAGGGAAAAAAAGAGTACATCGGGGCTATGTCCAGAGATTAGGGGGGGGGTGGACGCACGAGTCGGCATTTGGAAAAATAGCCCGGGGGGGAAAGACCAAGAAAGGATGAAGAGCTTCGAGGAAGGAGGTTTCAGAAGGGGAAAAATCGAGAGGTTGGGAGGGAGGAGAAGCTACGAGCGTGGTTCAAAAAAATTGCAAAAGATTCGCCCAGAGTGAAAGAGAGAAAAGCCACGCCGCCTACTAGGGGAGAGTCAGGCCTTCGCCAGCCTTGTTCCGGGCTATCGGAAAGGAGAAAGTGATGAGGCAGATCAAAGAGGGGGAAAGAGAGTTTCGTCAAGAACTATCTCCGAAGTGAAGGGGAGGGAAACGAGAATCTTCATTTCAAAAGGAGGGTTCTTCTTTGGGAACGGAAGTGGGCTTTGCGGCTGAGAGGTCTTAATCGGTTGAGAGGGGGGTTTTAAAAAGAGGCTTACAAAGAGTCATAGAAAACCAAAGTGTCTTAGGAGGGGGGGTTAAATTCAATTCGATATGGTGAGAGACGACTCCCTTTGCGGATAGGGGCTTCTCGGGGAAAAGAGGGAGTTTATCGTGGGGGGGAGAAAGAGCCGATCTCGCCGGGGGGAAAGTACTTTAGTTGAGACGGAAAAAAAATATGTAGGTGAAAGATCTCTCCACCAGATCCTGAAGGGGGCTCTGCCGGGAAACGGGGGGAAAAATCTTGTTATGGGGGGATTGTACAAAGACACGCCGGATTAGATTCCTCGAGAACTATGGAACGCCAAAGGAGGGAAAACATTTTCGTAAGAAAAAAGACACAAGGTTGACGTCAAGAAAACATGAACAAAAAGTGGGGGGGAGTTAGAGGAAAGAGGGCCGGGAGGAAAATAATGAAAAAAAGAAAGAGGGGGTTGAGTTTCAAACCGTCGCCACACGCCTGCAGCATTCGGAGCTGAAAGGGAAAATTACACCCGAAGGACGGAACGTCTACTACAGCCAAGAGAAACACCAGAAAGTTTGAAGGAGAGGAGGGACCATTTCAGGGAAAACGCCCTTCATGGGAGATGGAGGCTTATGAATGCGAAAAAGATCCGATCGAAAAGGAAAGGATAAAAACGAAGGATATATGGGCACACATTCGGGTTATATTTTGCAGAAGATGCTAGAGGGAGAAGGTAGAGATAAGACGGAGAAAAAAAAAAATGGAACTCTCTGAGGGAGGGAGGGGTCTCCAAAGACAAGCAGCAACTTGACGACACACCAGTCGCGGGGAGGAGGGAGCGTCCATGATACTAGCCGCGCGAAAATAAGCAGAGTGATCTACGGGGGGAGAGGGGGGTGAGGGAAGACTTCTTCATTTGCCTCCAAGAGAGGTGAAGGGGAGCTCGGAGCCCCGGGGGCTGCGGATATTGTGTCAGGGGGGGGGAAGGTCTCAGCAGGAAAAGAAGAAAAGACTCATAGGAAGGGGTTTAGAAAGAACCACTTGCCGCAAACCCGAGAAGAAGGTGGGGTGTTGGAGGGAGGTGTATTCTCTCGAAAAAAAACTTAGTAGGATTGGGGAAGGAAGAGGGGGAAAAATAACAGAAACCCAAAGAGTGCGGCCGTAAAGGGGGAAGGTTCTTGAAAAAGAGAAAGTGTCTGTCGTGCCACATCTCAAAAAGGGAAAATCCAGAGAACTCCCTCTCAAGCAGGAGAACCTATCTGGCGGCCAGAAAACCAACACCATGGGACTCGGAACAGGGGGATACTCCTTCCGAAAGACTCTCGGTGGCGGAATATCCTGGAAGCATCGAATGGGGGAGAGGTGTAGGCTTAGGGGGGGCAGCGTAACCTCGCGAACCTGTAAAAAAGAGTGAGGTGCGGGAACTCGAGGCTATCCCATGAAGAAGAGAGTAATCTCAGGCGGGAAGAGCTCGAGGCGAAAAACGAAAGTCTAATGGTGCTGGGTCTTGAGGAGAAAAAAAGATCGGGACGGTAAAAGAAGATACTCCGGCCGCAAAGCCAATTAAGGGGAGGAAAGAGAAAATCCATCGATAACATCGATCCCAGGCAAAGGGGTCTGGATAAGAATCCGAGGAAGGAGGGGAGGCAGCTGGGTCCTTCTATCACTCACGACCAGCTTCTGGCGTGGGGGGGGATCGGTAACCTCCAAAAGCAGAGTACAGTTTGCATACTGAGGGGGGAATCAATAAAAAGGGGCCGAGGCGAAAAAAGGGTGGAAAGAAGGGGGTTCAGGATTGGTGGGCGACAATTCCTGAAAGAGGCAAAAACTTACTTTGCCATTCCGACAAAGCGGCAATTCCGATCAAGGAGTCCATAATGCGGTAGGAGCCCAGAAAGAGAAACCCCCTTTCTTCCGAGGCCAAGCGGGGGATGGTGGAGACCGCTATAAAAATAGAATAAGGTTAGACCTAATCGGAAAGAGTCATTCGAAAGCGGAGAGGGGGAAGGAATGGCATTGGAAAAACTATATATGTCGACAGATTTTCGCGGACGAAACCATATGAAAGGATGAAAACCTCCCTCAAACGGTGGGTTAGTGCGGAGTCCCTGGCGAGGGTTACAAAAGAGACATAATAATACGTACAGAAGGGAAAACGAAGAGGATGAATCCGCGAATCCAAAAGTTGGGGATAATGCGCTAGGGGGTCTACATTTTTAACCGCGACAGTTGCAGTGGTATCGAAAAGGAATGATCGTAAAAGGGGGGAAGACGACTTCCTAAGCTTAAAGGTGAAAATTCTGCAGGGAAGAGCATTTGAAAAGCAGATTTCAATGGAAACCCGCTTCGCTTTGCAAGGGCGCCCAAAAGGAAATCGGATGATCCTGCCATCATGCTGAGAGACTTTTCGGAAGAACGAGAGGAAGGAGATTGGGAGGGTCTCTACCAGCAAAGCCAATGCCGACATGGTTTCACGGAAGAGAGATCCACAACAAAAAGAGAAGGGAGAAAAATAGTATATCAGATAGGGGCAGAACTAGAAAGGGAAAAGTATGCAAACGTAGCGGAAGGGAAAGTCTCCCAGGCTTACTCATGAAGCACTTGTGCCGGAGAGAAAGAAAGACTGGCGTTGTGGCGGGGTCGAAAAAAAAGATCTTGGGGGGGGGAAAGGGCCCAAAAGGGCCTAAGGAGAAAATACTGGGGACTTGAAGGAGATTTTTATCCGCAGCCTTCTGCAAACTTGGCGAGCGGCACGATAGAGTTATGAGGAAAAGAAAGAAAAATTGGAGGCCGGAAAAAAGGGGGGATATCTCGAAAGAAAGAAAGTTCACAGAAAGGGGTTGCGTTTTGCGGGAAGAAAAGAAAGCGCAGGCAAGGGAACGGTTTTAGGGGGGCTTCAGTCGTTCTGCTGAGAAAGGAGTCTGTCTGTTTAAGGAGCACACTGAGAGGAGAAAGGTAAAGTGCTTCGCACGGAAAAAGTGGACGGTAATTTCCTGCGAATATGGGCGTGAGGCGAACCGACCCTTGTCGCACTTCGTCGCGGAACAAAAGACTGGGTATCTACCGGGCAGTATCGCGGATATTCTAAAGGGGGACCCGTTTTGCAGAGATTGAGAAAGTCGCGAAAACCACATCCGCGGAAAGGGTTCCTGCGGCCTGGCTTTGTCGGGGGAAGATGGGAGAAAGACTCTGGAGAAAGGGGGGAAAGGATATGGGCCGTTCTTTCCGGATCCCAAACTTAACTTCGTTTCCTTCTGGGGGGTCTTACCACCAACCGCCCCATGCGTCAGGGGGTAACCCCTGAACCAAGGTGGGAGCTGCCAATAGGACTTGAAGGCAAAAAACTGGAAGAGAGGTACCCTCGCAAACCAAAAATGCATCATTTTCTGAGCTGATAGAACACCCGATCGAAGGATAAGTTACGAAGCCCTTGAGGTCTATAAGAAGAGTTTTCTCCGAGGATAGTTTAAAGAAGTTCAAAATTTCGAGCTCTTCGGAAAGATTGCGCGAGGAGGGGGGGGAACCTGGCTGGGCGAAAAATAGGAATTTTGATAAAGTAGAACACAAGGGACAGTATAATTGCGAAAGGCAGCGATCGGGGCAAATCTATAGAGGGGGGAGAAAAGATGGTGGGACGCGCGAGGAGATATTTCTCCGCCCGCCGCAAAGACTACAACCCAAGGGATCAGTTCAGTAAGGGAGGAATCCTGCCGAGCGCGAAGCTCCTATGGAGTAGGACTCGAAAAGGCGAATCAAGAAACTTCATAAAAGAAGGCTTTATCCTAATGAGACTCGTCTTCGCTGCGGGGTTCGTTCGGTTGCGGCTCAGCGGTGGGAAAAGGAAAGAAATAGCAGACAGAGTCCTTGTTTGTCAACCAGACGCCGGAGAAACTTGTACCCGGGAAAGAGGGG
>Ga0179593_1593615_pt1 | contig 10057 bp, 15 predicted proteins | sample CZODoug2_1_08_16_FD_185931 | JGI IMG/M metagenome (GOLD analysis project Ga0179593, IMG submission 185931) | Vadose zone soil fungal communities from Angelo Coast Range Reserve, California, USA - CZODoug2_1_08_16fungal (PacBio error correction) | ecosystem: Environmental > Terrestrial > Soil >...
CTTTGCGACTATCGCGCGGGAAAAGGAAGGGACGATTTATCGCCCCCTTTGAAGGGGAGAAAAAGAGGGTGATGCTCTTTCCTATTTCATAATAAAGGGGGGTCGCCTTCTTATTTCTCAACGAGGGGAAGAGCGCCGGGGAAAGGGAGGGGGACTAAACGACCAAAAAATCTGCCTGCCCATTATGGGTTTTAGGAAAAAGGAAAGAAAAAAAAGGGAAAGCAGGTTGAAGGTCGTTTCGTAAAAGAAATAGGGGAAGAAATAGGAGAACGTTTCTTCGCAAGTGTCTTGGCCGTCTAGAGGAGGACCGGTGGGGGCCTTTTGTATGACACAGTAAAAAGAAAAGAAAGCAGCCTCAACTGCTCTTCAGAGGGCGGGGCAGAGTTTTCTCGAATCGGGGGGAAAAAAAAGAACGGTTCAAAGGCTCGCTTCGATGCGGAAGGGAGGAGGCTAACTTCGGAGGTTTCACAATCATGGGAAAGGAAAGGGGGAAAAAAGTCCGGTATTTCTCCTGTGTGGAGGGAGAAAGGAAAAAGAATAAGAGATTCCTTCCAATATGAATCATTAAAGAGAAGGAGACAGAAATTTACACCTTGTCCCGCAAGGAAAGGGGGGAGGAAGAAGGAAGTGGTTTCTCTTAAAAATCGAAAAGGAAAAATGGAACCTTCTCCAGGGAAAGGGGGGATTGATTGGGGTCTCATTGAGGAGAAGAAAGGAAAAATTAGATTTCTTATTGAGGAGGCAAACTTCACAAAGGGGGGGGATGGAAATGCATTTTGGGGGGAGGAACAGGGGGCTTCGAGTTCTTCTATGAAAGAAGGGGTGTTTTCAGTTCTTTGGGAGAAAAGGGGAGGGGAACTGTTCTGATTCAAAAGAAGGGGGGGGGAGAGAAAGTCTTTCTCGGCTTTAGACAAGCCCTTCGGACACTGGATGGGGGGGAGCTAAAAACGCGTGGGGGAGGGGGAAAAGGCCGTAATCCTTTGAGGATGGCCATATCACTCGCGAGGGGGAGGGACGATTTTCTATTGGAGGGAAAAAAGAATCCGAGTTATCGCCTTTGTACGGATCTTGGAGGGAGGATTAAGCAGGAAAAACAAAACTCTGTTAAAGGAAATTCATGAAATTCATTTAAAGAAGGAGGAACGTGTTTCCGGGCGGGAAAGGAGAGGGAGAAACTACCAATTATCCTCCGAGGGAATGGCGTTACTAATTTTCTTGACGAGGGGGTCAAAAATTAAACGATGGGGGAGGAAGGAAGGGAGAACTTTCCTACAAATTGGGAACTTCCTAGGGAAAAGAGTGCGGGGGTTTTTTTTTTAAGGGAAAAGGACCTTAACTTTGAGGGGGGGACGCGCCGTTTTCTTTGGAGGGGGAGGTGCTATGCCGACAAAAGGAGGAGGGAGTTCCCCCCGGGGGAAAATTGGTTTACCGAGTTTGGGGAGGGGGGGGGGAAGTGAAACCTATCTTGGGAAGGGGAATCCTCTTCGGTTGGAAAATCGTCCGCTTGACGTAAATCGCGAAAAAAAAAAGAAAAAAAAAATGGAAGGGTCGCGATGAGCCAGAGAAAGGGAAGGGGAGCTTGTTCTTCGAGAAAAGAACAGGTGTTTTCCCTAGAAAAGGAAAGGGGAAAGAGGAGGAAGCAGGAGGCGCCCTCCTGCCTCCGGGAAAGGAAAAGGGTAATCTTCCTCAGGGGAGGGGGCTCCAAAGCGAGAAGGAAAAAAGAGAAAGCGGGGGCTCTAAAACAAAGGAGAGGGGAAGGTTTTCATGTAAACCAAAAGAAAAGTGGCCTGGGTGTATGCGTCAAGGAAAGAAAAAGGAAGGACTGGGTTTTTCTTCCGACGGAAATGGGGGGAAAAGCACAACTTTTTAAAAGGGAAAAAGGAGCGGGGCTGTACTGCCCCAAGGAGAAAAAAGGAATTGGGCCGGTGGGGGGAAAAAGGGGGAGGGGCTTTTTTCGAAAAAAAGAAGCTGGGCGTCCTCCTGGAGGAAGAGGAAAAAAAAAAAGAAGGGGTGGAAGGGGGTCCTTCCCACCGCGGAGAAGAAGAAAGAAAACACCCCCCTTCTCTTCTTACAAAAGGAAATAGGTGGCTCCGGAACAGAGGGTGCCCGTCCCCAAAAGAATGGGGAAGAAAGAGGTGTTTTTTTCCGAGGCGAACGCCCGGCACAAGAAAAAAGAAGGAAATTTTTATCAGGGGGGGAAAAGGGGGACCTCCCTCGCCGCCTCATAAGCCGTAAAATGTCTTAATGTGGAAAAAGGGAGAAAGAAAGACCAGGTCGCTCTTCAAAAAGGGAAAGAAAAAGAAAAAGGGTGCTCTTCCGTGGCCCTTTGAAAATAAAACATTCCAAAAGGGGAAAAAAACACAACAGAGTTTTCTTCGCACAAAGGAAGGAAAGGGGAAAAAGAAAACCGCTCTCTCCTGAGGAAAAGGGAAAAGGCGGCGCTTTATCCCGAGCGGAGAGGATAGGCAAGGATCCCCCGGAAAGAAATCGGGTTCTTCTGTAAAAAAAGAGGACAAGCAGCGAGCAGCTCAATCTACGGAAGAGGAGAAGAGAAAGAAAAGCGCGGGGACGATCGCATTCTTCTCGATTTTGAAGAGAGAAATAGAGAAGGGGGACCACTAATAGGAGTCAAGGTCGTCATCCGCTGAAAAGAAAAAGAAAAGGGGCAAAAAAAATTTACAAAAGGGAAAGAAGCTTCGAACTTTTCAGAAGCACAACTCCCGGGAAAGAAAGAAAGAAAGAGTGACCGAAAAAAGTCCGGCGCTACAGCGAAGCAAAAAAGAAGTCTTGGTGGGGAAAAGAAGACCAAGGCAAATTTTTCTGCAAAAGGCTCCAAGAGAAGAAAGGAAAAAAAAAAAAGTAAGCCCCACCCTGAACAGGGAAAAAGCGGAACCTCCCTTCAAAATTCGGAAAAAAAGTCTTCTTTAGAATGGAGGGAAGAGAATTTAAAGCCTCCCTCCATCGTGGGGGTTTTTTCCCGAAAAAAAAGAATTCCGAATAAGACAAACCTCAAGGAAAAAGAGGAAGGAAAAAAAGAAAAGGCCTCTTGTGAGAGAAGCAAGCGCCACCCAAGAAGCTCGATCTCTTTTTCTAGGGAAAAAAAAGAGAAGGAACTTTTCACAGGGAGGGGAAGGGTCAAGGTCTATCCCAAAAGAAAATCCCTTCCCGAAAAGGAGAAAAAAACGACGACCTAAATTCCCGAAAGGTAGAAAATCCTCTTTAATCCTAAAAAGGAAGAACCCTCGTATGTCCCATGGAAAGAAGAAAATCTCCCGAAAAGCGGAAGGATAAATCCTCCCCTCAGGGAAGGGGGACACTTGGAATAAAGAAAGAGGATGAATGAGCGGGTCCCTCCCCCTTCGAAAAAAAGAAGGCCCCAGGGAGTGAGGAAAAAGGGGAGGTGTGTTAAGGCTTCTGCTACTTGGGGAAAAGAAAAAGGGAAGGGGAGACTGGCGTACAACAACAAAGGAAATGCTTACATTTGTTTCGAAGAAGGAACACGCCGTTCCTTTTGCTGTGAAAGAGGAAAAGAGAGGAAAAATTTTCTTCCACTTTCTGCGGAAAAAAAAAGGAACGGAACTTTTTACCGGAAGAGGAAAGGGGAGGAATGTGAAACAACACAAGGAGGAAAAAATAACACCGCATAAGAGAAAAAAGAAGGGGACGAGCACAAAAGAGAAAAAAGAAGGACCCCGCTCCTTGGGCGTCAAAGCGCATTGCGTCGAGGGAGGAGGGGGGGGGGCACTCAATTTCACATTCACAGGAAAAGGAAGGAGAAGGAGCAAATTCTACGGCCTGAAAGGCCAACGTAGCTTCAAAGGAGGGGGGAAAAAAAAAAAATTCAAGTAAAGGGGCAAATTCCTGCGATTGGGGGGAGGGAGCGGCAACTTCTCCCGGAAAAGGAGCGTCCGTCTTGGAACGAGAAAGGGCCAACAGTTATCATCGGAGGGAGGGAAAGAGGGAAAAAAAATCCTCATCTTGACTTCGGCGAAAAAAAAAGAGAAAATCTACCCTGGCACAAGGAGAGAAAAAAAGGAAGGGATCTGCACAACACGTAGTGAAGGAGGAGAAGAAAAAAGAAGAAGAGGGGAGCTGCCCTTTCGCCTTGTGAAGGAAAGGGGAGCAACTTGGAAGTTCTCGTCCTTGAAGAGAAGGAAAGAAAAAAAGGGGAAATAATTCCCGGAGGGAGAAGGGAAAAGGACATTTATTTATTGTCCCCACGATGTCCGCACGCGGGAAAAAAAAGAAAGGTTCCTATCACGGGGGGGAACTAAAAACTTACAGGTGCGTATTTTTAAAATCGGCAGAGGGGAAGAAGTTCTCTTTTCCGTTGAGGGAAAAAAGAAAGTTTCTAAATAAGAAAAAACGGTGCCCCTTTCGAGAGAAAGAGGAAGAAGAGAGGACCCATGATGCAAGAAAAAAAAAACCATCACCGCGCCGCACTGGGGAAAGCCCAATCGCGGTCCCCGCTGGGGGAAGAAGAAAGGGGGAAAAAATGGAACGCTTTCCCGGGAGGAAGGAGCCAGGGGACTTCTTCTTGCTAAAGGGGGTTTCCACAGAAAGAAAAAAAGAAGAGCTTGACCAAGAAAAAAGTCGCTGAAGGGGCGGAAGGGGGGGGGTCGGGATCCTGCGGGTGTAAAAAAAGGGCCTTTCCCAAGAGCCTCCCTTACGAAGGAGGAAAAAAAGAAGAGGAAACTGACCGCATTTCCAATGTTGTTGGGGGAAAGAAAGAAAAAGGGAATTTTTTTCTTTCAATATCGTCCTCCCTCCCAACCCAAGACCAGGGAAGAACGTGTCTGCCTGGGAAGGGGGGGCATAGGGTCCTTCTTTCTTCCCGAAAAAAAGCGGAGTGGCCTTCTCTTGCTTTTGTGGGGGGGGGAGAGGAGAGAAGGAGGCCTCAGCAAAACTGTCCCTCCTGGCGGGGGGGGGGGAGAGGGGGGGGGGGGCGTTTCTTTCCGGATTCCCAAAAAGGAGATCGTGCCCCTGAAAGGAGAAAAGGGGTGCGTGTCGCTTCGGAAGGGGGAAGTGAGAAAAGGGGCGGGGTGTCCTACCGACGGAGCCGGTCAGGGGGGAGGGAAAAAAGGCTGAGGAGTTGCAGGAGGGGGGGGGGGAGGGAAGGGGGGATGCAAACGATGCCGGAAAGAAACGTTTGGACGGAGAAGCTTGGTTTCTGAGGACGAAAGGGAAGAGCAACAAACTGGGAAAATAAGTTCAAAAAGACGCTCTTCCATTTCCGAGGAAAAGGCAAAGGAAGGAAAAGAAAAAAAAAAAAGCGGGAAACGCTGAAAAAAAGAAGGGGAGCTGTTTTGGTCCGGGAAAAGGGCGAGGCGCCCGTGGAGAAGAAGAAAAGTGGCCGTTTGGGGGAGGGCGAATTGGCCCAAAATCGGTGTTTTTTGAAAGGAGGGAAGAAAGGACTGGGGAGGCCCGAGGGGAAAAAGGAGAAAGGGCTTTGTCCAGGAGGGCCCTTGAGGAAGGAAGGAAGAATGTCCCTTGGTGGGGAAAAAAAGGGTTTAACGATTTTTTGGTCTGAGGGAAACGATCGGGGAAAAAGGAAAAACGTGGCGTTTTCAAACCGATAAGGGAAAAGGGAGGGAAAAAGGAAGAGGCCAGTAGAATGCGGCTCGACGAAGAGGGGGGGAGCAGAGAAGGGCGAATGGGAAGAGGGAAGAAAGGGAATTCGACCAGGTTTTTTCCAGAGAAACATCAGAAGGGGGAGAATCTCTGTCGTCCGGGGGGAAGAAAGGAGAACTATGAAAAGCCTGGAAGGAGAAAAGAAAGGAGAAAAGGCGCAAGAAGAGGAGAGGGGAGCTTTCAAGCGGAAAAAGAGAAGGAAGGTGTGATTTAAACCGGGGCAGGAAAAGAAGGGGCCTCAATAATCAACGGGGGGGGGAAGGGAGGGGTTTTTATTCTCTCTCAGGACGCTTTTCCTTTTGCGAGTGGGGAAAAGAAGGAAACTGAGCATTTCTTAAATGAGCAGGAGGGAAGGAGGGAAGTGACCTCCCCCCCCCCTTACTAACCGAAAAACCTGCCCTTGGGAAGAAGGGGGAAGGTAGAAAACTGAAACCCCTCTGGGAAAGAAAGGAAAGAAGACTTTCAAACTTCCTCCAAGTTCCTCTAAAAAAGGGAGCTCCTCTCTAGAAGTATGCAAAAAAACCCCTTATTATGGGGAGAGTATTCACTATTTGAAAAAAATGAGGGGGGTTGTAAGGAAAAGAAGACGTTCTTCTTACTCAAAGAAGTCATCTTTGAAAAAAGTAGAAAAACATTTCAGGGGGGAAAGTCATTTACAAAGGGGGAAAGAAGGGGGTTCCTGCAAAAAAGACGCGTCCTTCCGCATCTCCATGGAGAAATGAGGGGGGGGAGGGGTCGAAATTATCCCGGTCATAAAGAGAGAAGGAGCGGAAAACTTTCTTCTCTGCAGATGGCTCTTCCTTGGCCTTTTTAACAGGGGGGGGGAAACACTTCCCAAAGGGAAAAAAAAGGAGGTTCTCTCAAAATTCATTGAAAAGAAGAGATTTGCCGCCGTTAGGTAAGGAGAAAAGAGGAAGAAAGGAAGCAAAAGTCCTAGTTCAAAAAAGGAAAGGAAAAAAAAAAAAGAACGACGATCTTCTAACCGAAAGAGGGGGGACGAAATCAAGGAACTCATCGACCTCGCAAAAGAAAAGGAGAGAAGAAGAAAAAGCATAGTCGAGCTGCATTCTGCGAGGAAAGAAGAGAGGAAAAAAGATGGATTTACAACTAAGATGAGTACGGGGAGGGGGAAACCGCCTTCCAATCCCCAACTCGTCAAAAGGGGAGGGAAAAAGGTAAAGATCTTCGAAGGTTGAGGAAAAAAAAAAGGAAACATCCCCTTGCGGCGGCCAAAGTAAGAAAGCATCCATCCAACCCAAAAAAGAAGAGGAAAGAAAAAAAGGGGAAAACAAAGGCGGCATGGCTCCAACGCGCAAGAGAAGGAAAGGAAAGAAAAAACTCTAATCCCGTCAAGAAAAAAAAAGAGGCATTCCGTTACCTTCTGGAGGAGAGGGGGGGGGGGGAGTCATTTTTAATATCGCAGCAAGAAGGGGTGGGGGTCCTCGCTTGAAGAGCGCAGAAGACAACTTCAGAAGGGAAGAGGAAGGGAAAAAGATCAGCGGTTTTTTGCAACGAAAGAAGAAGAACAATCAGGCACAACTCGAAAAACAGCCTTCCCCGTACTGGAAGGGGGAGAAGGGAAATGCAAGTTCCTCGAACAGGGGGAAGAAAAAAGAAATTCCCGAAATCGAAAGAGAACGCCGATCCACGAATCCCGAATAGAAAAGAATAGTGACATCCGGAAAGAGGGAAAGAAATGTAAAACCCGCGGGGAATCACGAACTCGAGAAAGAAAAGAAATAATCAAATCCTAACTCTAAGGGGAAAAGGAAAAGAAAGACCCAATCTAGAGGAAAAATGCGAAAAATCCCCCCCCTTTCCCCTTAACAGGGAAGGGGGAAGGGGGGGTGGATGGACTCTTCGTAAGGGGGGGAAGAAAAAAATCCTTGCTCACTTTCTTACAAAAAGAAAGGACATTTTTTTCATAGCAAAAAAAAAAGGGGGAAATGAAGCGTTTCAGGAAGCTTTCTTTTTTTAAGGGAGAAAGGAAAAAAAAAAAAGGAAGCCCGAATTCTCCTTTTTTCTGGAGGAAGGGTATTTGGTAAACAGCGAAAAGAAGAAAAAAAGGAAGAAAATGAAACTCCCCTCGCCAGGGGGAGAACCCGAAGGCTCAAAATCACAAAGGACCTCTGGCCCCTCGCTTGAGAAAGGAGAGAAAGGGAGGCGCCCCAGATTTACTTTTCATCAAAGAGGAGAAGGAGAACTTTCAGATCGAAGGCAGGAAACTATTTTTCGCTTAACGTCCACGAAAAGAAAGGAAAGGAAAAAAAAGCGCTCCATCCGAAAATGAGTCAAAAGGGGGGGGAGTTTTTCGCAAAGTGAAGGTCATGCACAATAGGGGGGGCAAGAAGTCGACGCTAATCAATCGGGAGGGGAAAAGGGAGAGGCTTTCATCATCCATCGAGGACGGGCCGCATCTAAATCGAAACGGGGAAAAAAAAGAAGAGAAGGAGTATTCCGAAAGGTCCTCACCACAACAAAAAAAGAGAAGGGAAGAGAGAAGAAGCATCCTCTACCTAGAGAGGGACGCTCTTGGCCTTTTCGGATGGGAAGGAAAAAAGAATGAGAGAAGGTAATCATGGATTCGCAAGGAGAGGAAAGGAGAGAAAACGTTCCCTTCCTTGAATGTCAAGAAGCGGCAATGAAGTTTTTTCACCTGAGAAGGGGAAAAGAAAAAAAAAGAGACGGAGAAAATGAATTTTTCGGAAGGGGAAAGGGGGAGGGGCTTTGGAAAAGGGTGGGCCGTTAATCGAGAAGAGGGGAAGAGAAGGGCGTTCGAAACTGCAAAGTAGGGAAAAGAGGGGGGAGAGGTTCCCCTTTGTATGACCAGAAAAAAGAGCCGCCACCAAGGGGGGGAAGAGAAGGGTTCCACCAAGCGCTCGGCAGAGGGAGGGAGGGGGGGATTTTTAAGCCTTAGGAAAGGACGTTCGATTCGGGAAGGGGGTAGGGAGGTCGGATGGGAGAGGGGATGAGGGGTTCCCCACATAGGGAAGTTGAATCCAGAACCCTTTCTCTGTGGGGGGAGAAGGAAGGGAAAGCGTGGGGTATGAACCTATCCGAGAGGGAAAGAAAAAAAGGGGGAAGAAGCGTCCGGCTTTCGCCATATGAGGTGGTTTGTTCCTCCAGTGAAAGAAGAATGGGGGGAAGAAGAAGTAGAATAAAGAACAAAAAGCCCAGGAGGAGGAGGGTTTCGCTTGGCGTAAAAGGGTCGTATTTCCTTCAAGGGAAGAAAGTGATGAAAAAAGGTGTTTGTGGAAGGGGAGGGATTCGAGTTCGTCAAAGAGGGTTTTCAGTTGGAAGAGGGGAAAGGGGGAAAGAAGGAAGATGAGGGAGATTCCGGCAGTGAGGAAGGGGGAGGGAAACCATTTTTCGCGCGAAAAGGGTTGCGTCAGCAACAACGGTGGGGAGGAAAAAGGGGGGGCAAGGGGTTTTGCAGGAAGGGCCAAAGTTCGTGGCAAGCACGAGAGGAACTGCTTGGTTCGCTGAGAAAAGGGGGGAAGGTTAGTGACTTAAGAGAAGGGGAAGGTGGAGTTCTTCTAGAGCCTGGAAGCAAGCTTCTGGAGAGGGAAAAGGAAAAAGTTTCAAGGGGAAAAAAGAAATGGTCTTCTTCTCTTTTCCATTGGAGAGTGCTCCTCGTTCCAAGGGGAGGGGAGGGGAAAAGGGGAACCCTTGGAAGACGAGAATTTGTTCTTGTGACGAATGGGGGGGAAGGGGAGCCCCTTGCCTACAATTTTGCCGGGGGAAAGGGAAAAAAAAGGGGCTCGTTTTGGGGAAAGGGGGGGAAAGGCCGCCTGACTTGAAGCAAGGGAGAGGACAGGGCTTTTTGTCGAAAGGGGAAAAATGGGAGGAAACTAAAGAATCGTCTGGAAGGGAAAGATGACCTTGTTGAAGAAACGGCTTACTAATTTCTAACGATAAGGGGAAGAGCCTACGTACAAGAAGGAAATCAGAATGCCGTTGAACTCGTCCGCTGACTTAAAGAGAAAAAGAAAAGGACAGATTTATGTGAGAGGAAGGGGGAAGAGGAGGATTTTGCTCTCCCTGATGGGAAAGGAGGGAGGGGTTCCCTTTTTTTCAAAGGTCGTGTTTCGATCTCTTAGAGGAAGAAAAAAAAGTCAAAGCACGGTCTAACTAAGAAAAAAGAAGAAAAGGAGTCCTTCCTTTCTCGCTTGAAAGGCCGAAACCTAACCGGAGAAAGAGAAAAAAGAGAAGAGAATTGTTTAAGAAGCGAACACCTCCTTTGGGAGGAAGGGGGATGGAAACCAGTCCACCAACGGGAAGAAACGTGGCTGTTTATTGCTCGAGGAAAGGGGGGAGGGGCAGAAACTAAGGGGGCTATTTGTAGGGGAGAACGGTCCCCTGGCCAGAAATTTCGGAAATTAATCTGCGGAAGAAAAAAAGGAAGGAAGGACCACCATGGTACAAC
>Ga0179593_1623752_pt1 | contig 10057 bp, 16 predicted proteins | sample CZODoug2_1_08_16_FD_185931 | JGI IMG/M metagenome (GOLD analysis project Ga0179593, IMG submission 185931) | Vadose zone soil fungal communities from Angelo Coast Range Reserve, California, USA - CZODoug2_1_08_16fungal (PacBio error correction) | ecosystem: Environmental > Terrestrial > Soil >...
GGCGGGACGCATTTCTCTTACGGGTTGGAGCGGTCGGGACGAAACCGCTGTGCCAAAACCCATCTGTCGGGTGAAGGGCAGTTCCTTGGTCAGGAATAATTATGATTGAAGAAGGCTCGTCGAAAGAAGTCATGAAAAAAAAAGAAAAGGATTGAAATCCAAAAAAGAGGAAACCCTTTACAATGGAGGGGGCAGGAGCAACTCCGCGCTGGGGAACTATCAGCCACCAAGGGACTGAGCCTGTACAGGTTAAAATCAAAGATTCACTTACCGGAATTGAGAAAAAGAGACTTTTGGGTGGATTACGTGAGAGGAGGGGGATTCTGGTAAACATGGATGAGTCATACGTGGGGGAGACTGGGGTGTATCTTCTCCGCTTACGGGTGAGGCAAACAGGAAATGAGTGACGCTCACGCTTCATCGTAGAAAGTAACTTGGTTGTCCGGCTGGAACTATGGGGGGGCTTTCATAGGCAGTCGATGGATGGCGGGAGGGGTCAGCAGGGAGAGTCAGTGTTTGTTGGGGAACGGGGGGGGGACGGGGCACCGTCCATGCTGAATGGGTGTTTCTGTGGAGAACCATTCGCTTTTTGTTGGCTCTACGAAATCTCTGGGCTTGGCAGCGATCTACTCTCCAAACGCCCCCCGGTGGGGTGGATCAAACGCCCGACTCCAAAGAGCGGTGTCAAGAGGAGCCTGGGTACGGGGGCAGAACACACTCCCCCAGAGGAAGTGTCAGGTAGAAGGGGCGCGGCAACCAAGGGGGGCCAGCAACCGCCTAAAAACGGGAATGAGGCAGAGGCTAGATCTTTCAGGAGGTGCAAACGGGAGGGGGGAGTAGACCGTTGGGATCCCCTTAAATAGAAAAAACAAGGGGTGGAACCGGAGCCCATGAGCCAAAGGAGTATCTATTACCGCGGAAGATACGCTGGGGGGGGAACGGGGAGGTGAATCCATAATTGGGGGGGAACTTCGGTAGGGATGGAGGGGTCGGGGTTAACAAAGGATCAAAAGGGTTGGGCTCCCTCCGGCGGGGGCTTCATCAACCCCGAGCCCGTTGAAGAAGAGGAGAAGAGATGATAACTACTCTCTCATCGCAACGACCCGAGGGGGAGATCATGCTCAGGAAAACCGGTCTCAGGCAAAAAAGGGGTAGGGTGAAGGACCTTCCATGAGTGGGCCTCGAGAGCCTGGTAGGTATCTTCGCGCAGAGGAAAAACCATCAAAATGGGTCGTTTAATACATGAGAAGATGACCGGGAAAAGACGAGGGAAGCAAGGGCAAGAATGGTGTGGTGTCAAAGAGGATCGAGCAGAAGGTGGGCCAGGGCTAGGAGGAAACGGCTGACAGGGAAAATCCGGCCTCATGGAAGGAGGAAAGAGCTTTCTAAGGAAGTGACTGAGACTCCCCCGGGGGTGTGTCATCCAGTCAGCCATGTTGGGCCACGTCTCCCAGCTGGCGGGGGTCAAAACCGGCTTCGTTGTTCCGGGGAGAGGCTACTCGTCTCAGAAGAAGAAATCGGTCACTCCCATCAAAAAATGCGCACCTCAAGGATTAACAATTCAATCAAACTCCTTGATAAGGAAGGAGCCCGCTCATGCAAACGCAGTATCCTCGAATCGCTAAAAGGGGAAAACAGAGTGATTGATATAACTGAATTAGTATTTATGGAGAGGGAGGCGCGAGCTGTCATGGAAAGGGAAAAGGAAGGCCGAAGGGACCGCGAAAGAGGCACCATCGGGACCTAAAATTTCAGGGGGGCTTAAAAGGCCCCCTCCGAAAAAAAGGTTGCATGCGTGGGAAACAAAGTTGGCTATCTAACAGGCGCTTGGAACTTTTGTTCCTTATCCAGGAAACCAAGGAGGGGCACACTCATAGCCCAGGGGGTTCCAAATTAAAAGGGGGGGGAAAGGGCCAAAAAGTGAGTCAAGGTAAAAGAAAAAAAAGGAAACAAAGATTTATAATCCTCAGTTCAAACATGTGAAAGGGAAGCTATAAGTATCACAAAAGAGGAGTCTGAGCCGAAAAATACGGGGGGCAGGTGTCAAAATGCTGAGGGATGGGGGTTGCAGGGGCTTTAGGTGAAGGAGAGAGGAGATTGCAACATTGGTGGTGGGAACAAACCTCAAAGGGGGAAGAAGGGTGGAATAACAGGGGTTACATATACTTAAAATTAAAGTGCGGAAGTGGTGGACTCACTTTGCAAAAAAGTTTTTTAGAGGGGCGCGGGGAAGACAAAGGATGGTGGTGCGAAGGGAAAAGGGGGGAACGCAAGAAAAATGCAGGGAGTCGTCCTCCATTCGAGGAACACGGATGATAACTATAATAAATAAAATTATATATCAAGACGAGGTAAGGTGTTCGATAGTGGGTGGGGGGAGAGCCAGAAGGCGGGCTCAGACTCCTGCGAGAGAGGGAAGAGGTCTTCCAGAGGGAGAGGGGTCCGACGGCGAGTGGAGAAAAAAAGGGATCCTTTGGTGAGACGGGCAGGAGATTTCCATTGCGAACACGAAAAAGGAATCAAGGTTCGGTATGAACATAAAAAAAAAAAGGCCAAAAAGTCGTTGTCCCATCCGGAAGGGGGGACTCAAAAACTTCACACTGAGACCGGCAACTCTGAACGGCTTACCGAAGATTTCTGGAGTGTCGGAACAGAGTTAGAGAGATCCCGGGGGGGGGGGGGGACAAGACGGGAAGGAGACAGGGATATACAGTCTTTTCCAAGGGCAAAAGGATGGGGGGGTGGGGTGGGGTTTTTAGGTAGACCCATTTGGGAGGTAAGAGAGGGAAGATACGAGAGGAGCACTTAATGATTATGAGGGGGCCGCAACAAACCTGGGGGGGAAATAAGGAGCGGAATGCGAACCCGATGAAGTAAGTTTGTAAGGGGGTTACTGGGGCGGAGTATTGGAATGGGGGAGTCTTGGGGGGGGGGCCTCTGGGGGTGGGCGGGGGGGGGCGGGGGGGGTGGGGGGGGGGGGGGGGGGGGGGGGGAAAGGGGAAGGTTCTGGGACAAAACAAGCAGTGGGGCGGAGCATGTTGAGCCGGGAGGTTGATGGAAAAAGAAGTCGAGTGGAATTTTCCGACTTGGAAACGCTAGGGAAGTCCTGAATAAGCGACTAAGCCATGAGAGTACGGCCCCGGGGATTGGAGACGGGAATGATGTCAAACGAAGAAAGTAAAAAGGGGGTGCCAGTCCTGAAAGACGAGGGCCGTCATTTCATCAGAGAACGGAGTTTGAGGACTGGCTTGCACCAAGGGGTGGGAACCCGCGCGCGTCGGGAGAGGGAATCGGGTTCTGGTGGGGGGGCGGTTTTTGAGGCAGGGACGAAACCGTTTCTACGTTCATCAGCCTGGGTGGTGGTGTTAGTTTTATAAATAACGTGATAGAGTATATCGGAAGGGGGGAGGGATATATCTGAAGTGAAAAATTGATAAAAAGAAAGAACTTCAAGAAAAGAGAGTGGGGCAGGAGACCAAACCCGTAGATTCAACCTTCTAACAGATTGAGTCAGGATTTCCGAAAAATGAAAAGTAAGTGCTTCTGCAATAGCCGCTGGAATGGGAAAAGGGGGAGGGGGAGAAAGGCAAGGGGATAGCGCTCAGCTTTGGGTAATCAAGCAGAGGAAACGTAAGCGAAAATAGGCGATTGTTGGGGGGGAGGAACGAGCTCCAACGCTCGTCATCAATGGGTGCCAAAGGAAAACAGGGACAAATATTGTCAGTCAAAAAAAGTCCTTTAAGGGGGAAGGGAGCATGTTCGTGAGTTATAAAGACTTGTGCTTCTAAAAAAAGGGGGGGGGACATATTCAAGTGTTTTAAAAAAATTCGAGGGGGGTCTTCAAGAGGGGGGGGAGTAAATAACTGTCTTATGAGTTCCAACAGATTACCGCGCCTAGAAAACAGGTGCACAGAAGAAAGGACAAGACGATAACTTGGCCGGGGGGGGATGCTCTGCTTATGGGTTTAGCGTACTCAGGGTACGTGGTAGGCTATGAACCGCAATCTCTAGGGGTTCCTTCAGGGATGACTCCAAGAAGGAGTTTATTAAAATATAGATGTAAAGGCTCTCCTCGGGTGGGGGTTGCGTTGATTCAATGGTCGGTGAAACAACGGAGAAAGGGCGGGCCGCCCTTCCCCTGTCCGAGGGCCGTTCTTGATGGATGGGATAAAATGGGTCGTGCTATGCTAGGTCCCCCAGGCATTGAAAAGGAAAAAAGAACGTAAACGACGCTTTTACACCAAAGGAACGAACCAAGGTCAAGGCCATGTAAGAATGGCAAGGGCGAAAAAGTTTACTACCAGAGTGGCGAGACGCGCCGGGTTATTCACTGTAAGGAAGACCAGCACCGGAAAGGGAAAAAGAAGATGAAGTGGTTCCGGGCGCAGCAATTAGCTCTCACTCAAAGTGGACGTCGGAGAAAGAGAACCCAGCTTAATGGAGAGGGGATAAAAAGTCTCGGGAGCGCCCCACAAGCTGATGGGGGACCGCCTAAGAAAGGAGAAAAAAAACGGTGTCTCCGGGGGTGTTTCCGCGTGAAGATCCAACGGCAGACGAGTTGGAGATTGACTTGAAACCTTACGCATGCCCTAGAGACTGGGCTTAGATACTGGGGGTAGAAATATCAGGGGGGTTTTCCCTGAGCGAAAGGGGGCCTTAGTGACGACTTCTCAATTTTGGAAGGAGAATCTCCTTGGGGAGGAAAGAAGCAACCATTTTAGGGGGGGAAAAAAAAAAAAACCAACTCCGTGCAGGGGCTAACAAGAGGGGTTTATTAAGAAACAAACAAAAAAAAAAGAACAGGACCAATCGGGGAAAGTCAGGCCGAACTCTCGCTTCAAAGGGGGGGAAGCATAACTGTCAAATGGTGTCAAGAAATGATCAATTGGACCGCGACTTGACGCTGACGGAGACGTATGAATCTCTGCGTAGTAAAGAAGTACGCGGAAGAACCTTAAGTTAGAGACTTTCTCGATGCACTCAGACAACAATAGGTGTGGGGAAGAAAATAAGGTAAAATCTACCGTGAGGGTGGAAAAAGGGGTACCTACTATGTATCCCATCAGCCTTCTTGGGGTAGGTCAAAGAAACGGTCACCGGAAGGCCAGTCTTATCAGGGTATCAGAGAATCAACGGGTCTCCAGAGCTCAAGTACATACAGAACCTGACACTGGGAGTTACTCCTTCGAATTAACCACAAAGTCTCCATCCCCCGGTGGGTGATTAAAAAATAGACAGTTGCTATCGCTCGCCTAAAACCGTGGGAAAATTCACGGGAACAGGCAAAGGGAGATTGACCTTCGATCCGAAGGGGAAGAAACTCGCCAGCACGAAAAAAGTATTTGTACACAGGCTCTCTCCATGGTTCAAGAGTGTCTAAAAAGGAAGAAAAGAGGCAGGAGCGGACTGCCAACCAGAGTTGCCGAGGAAAGTCGTAAATGAAAGGGGGGAAGGGAACATCTCCACTGTATTTAAAAAAGGGGCATCTGGGTCAATGAAACGAAAAAAAGTGAAAGCGAGATGAGTCGGGAGCATGGCAATAACAAGCGAATAAAGAATTATCGGGAAAAAACTCTCCCGACGGCGGCCGCGCCTATGGAAAAGACAATCTAAAACTGGCTCCAACGGGGAATGAAGCACGAAGTTCCGCAAACATATTATCAGCGGGGGAAGGGACAGCGTTCGATGATAGGGAAAGAAAGTGGGAGAAGTTTATGGGGAGCAATAGGGCTGGGGGTGCCTGCCGGGGGATCCGTGGGGGCCCAGGAAACCCCTTCGTAAGTCCTCGGACAACTGAGAAGGTCCTTTGCTCGCCGTGCGGCACAGGAAACTCCGCTTGGATGAGACCAACTCCTTTTCGAGAACAGCTGGGGCGACGAGGGGGACTTTTCACCTTTACAAAAAAAGGGGGTGCTCATACGAAAACTGAAGGGGGAAAAACTGAAAAATTAGCGCACGCGACTTTTAGTAACAAAAAAAAAAGGAAAAGCAAAGGGGAAGGGAACCTCAGGTCAACAGTTGAAAACTAGATCAGTCGGGGGGGACACCAACTGAGGAAGCAATAGAGAGTCTAGAAAAGAGGGGCCAGGGTTCACATTCGTTCGGGCTACTGTGTGAAACGGGGGGGGGGAGGGAGAGATAAACGGAGCCTAAAGGTTTCAGATGGGGGGGGGGGTTTTAAGGAACCCGGGGGGGGCGTGGGGGGGGGGGGTCTTCGGGTTGCGAGGCAAGGGGTGGTTCCCGGGGGGAGGGAGAACCTCAAAGAAGGGGGCGCAGAACTAAACTCGAAAAAAGAGTTTTTACACGATTTGAAACAAAGCAAAGGGTTGCGTGGCCAAAGCCGGCGGGCCCAAGGGCAATTCACGAAGAGGGCATGAGAAGGGAAAAAAAAAGGATGGGTCTTCATCCAGGTCATGAGAGGACAAGGAATTGTGATATCATAGAACGGATTGTAAGGTGGAGATAGGAGCCGATATGAAAAGCCGTCGTAACAGAAGCCTTAGGGAAAAATTCTTAGGTGCCTCTGTCTGAAAAGCAGGGACGGGGCGGTAGGGTTTATTGAGCCAATCCGGTTCGGAAGGTGGCGCTTGCAGGCCAGGGGGGGGAAAAGGAAAAAGTAGCCTTCACGCAAGGGGTCTGGAAAATGAAAAATGCTGTCTGGATCTTATACAAGCCAGAGTGGCGTCAAACAACTTCTAAAGAGAGAAAAGGAAGGGTAGCCGGCAACAAGAAAGGAGGAACGCTCTTACGGGAGCCTTCTTCGGGGACATGGAACAAATAGAAAGCGTCCTTGTCAAATAAATGTCAGCCTGGAGAGGGGGAAGAGCAACGGTTCCCCGTTCACATTATCGGGACCGGGTGAGGGGGGGGGGGGCTATTGGGCGCAAAGTGTGGGAAGGAGAGGGCGCAACGGTTATGGCAGGTACGCAACCAACTGGGTTAACGGGGGGGGAATGCTCAGAAAGGAGACTCACGGTGAAGTGAGTTTCTAGAGATCTTGGGAAGGAGGGCTGCCTTACAACCGGGAATATAGAGGGTGAATTGGGGGAAAAAAGAATGTCGGAGCAGGGGTAAGAACTTGGGGGTTTTACAAGATGGGGAGACCAACATCCCGTCCGGGTGAAAATGGAAAGGATTTTCCGGACGGGCAAGGAGGAAGTCCTGAGTCAGGGAAAACGGACGGGACAGATTCAGTGAGAAGAAACCGGTTCCAAGGATGGGGCCTGGGGGTCCTACCAACGATGAAAACATTACCGTGGGCCGTAAAACTCGAAGGGGGGACCTGGGGATCTTACGATGGCCAAAATAGGGGGGGGGTGCGGAGGAAAGGGCGCCCTAGGCCAAGGGAATTCTTTTGGGGGGGGGGAGTGGGAAGAGATAAACCATCGGCATCGGGGCAAGAGGGCAGCCCGGAGTGGAGTGAGAATAAGGTGCAGAGGGAATCATAGGGACCAGGGGTGCTCCTCGGAACCTTTGCGAGCAACAAGGGGGGGAAAGGGGGGGGGGACGTCAAGTGAGGACCCAAAAAAGGAACACAATGGATGAAAAAGGTCTTGGGGAGCATGCGTCAAAAACGACATGAAAACATATTGATCTTGGGGGAAAGGGGGTAGCTCAGCCGAAAAAAGGACGGGAGACCGTCCGGGAAATGCAGCGTTGCGAGAGTAAGCAGCTTGTGGGTCGAGAAAGAAAGAGACGCGCCATAATCTGTTTTGAACATAAGAGCGGCAATCACCTGGAAAAAGGGGGCCGTCCGGAGGGCCAAAAAGAGGGTGTCCGTCGGGACGGGAGGGGTGAGAGGGATGAGTTTCACCTGTGGGGGAATAAGAAGGGAAATTTTGATAGTAAAATGTAGTTGAGGGTCAGGCTCTGGGAGGGGGGGAGGGAAAGTCTTTTTTCGGGGGGAGTCAAGGTCCTTGAGGGAACTGAGGAACGATGAAGGAACATAAAAAAAAGATTCCCAGGGGACAGAAAAAAAAGCTAAACCTTTCCAACAAAGAATACCTAAAAACAGCGGGATTTGGTTTCCCGACAAGGAGGAAGGCAATAAAGAGGGGCACCGGGGCTCAAAAGGTTTCATGGCGCCGAAAAAAAACGTGAAAAGATAGATGAAAATCCATCGCCGCGGTTAGAAGATTTCAAAGAAAAAGTGACGTAAAAATCAGGTCCACGAGGGGCGGGAGGGTGAAAGTTACCTCGGCAGCTTCTTCCTGGGCGTGGCTGGGGAAATTAAGCAGGTACATCGTCGACCCCTTAGGGAAAGGAGGCACCGAACACCGGAAAAAAAACCAGGCTCCGAATGAAAGATGGCAAGCCAGGAAAAGCTGGGTTACTTAGTCAAGGTGGTTAGTCGGGAGGCGAGGAGCAGTTGAAACAGACTACTCGGTGAAAAGGGAGGGGAGGGGGAGGATGTTCATGTAAGGATCAAGGTCTGTCTCGCAGTTTCTATGGGATCGGGGACAGCGGGTGATTGATCCTTCAGGGGTCGGTGTAGCGCCCCAAAAAGAGGGGGAGCCAGGAACGCGGCATCGGAAGTTCTCGTTTTGTCCCGACTAGGAAAAAACGCAGATGGGACAAGCAACAAGCACGTCTTGTGGAAGCTGGGTTTGGGGGTCTCCAAGAGCCTTTCGGGGAGCCATCGGAAGGGGGGGGGGCCGATATCTCCAGGTTACGTCTACCTCAGGCGTCAGACCAAGGTTTTTTTCCAAACGAACAAAGGCCGGTCAAGGGCGCCAAGGGGCAGTTTTTATTCTCTAAGAACGCCCAACGGAAGAAATTCAAGATGCGGCGGCGCGGATGAAACAAAAACGGGGGAAGCAATCGCCCTCAACATCGGACAAGGATGCCTACGCGAGCTTTGCAGAAGGGAACGTCTATTCTAACGGAAAGAAGTCCCCGGGGGGATGGCTCAATGGAAGGGGTGAATGAACAGGCTACAGACGGAGGTCTAAGACGAAGGAATCATAATACGATGGGGGGGGAAAAAGGAGAAAGAAAAAAGGGTTTTCACAGGGGAGGGCTTTTTCCATCTTTGGGGTTAAGAAAACTATTTCCAAAGGAAACATACCTACAGGCTGGGTCTCCCTCAACCGGTCAGCCGTCTCACTAAAAGAGGACCTCCCTAGAAAAAGAGAGAGACTCTCATTCTCCAAACTACCCTTAACCGGGGACTCCATCCGTTCTCCGCCGGGAAAACATTTTTTTGTATTGCAAGGCCAATAAGCTGAAAAAGGGTCGCGTCCAAACGGGTGCAGAGGGACAAGCACTACTCACGCACAAAATCAAGGGGGATTTACCTGAAAAAGGAGAAAGGGAAAAAAGAAAAGCAACTAGGCAGAGAGGACGAACCGGAAGTATTTTAAACTGGAGGGAAGCGAGTAAAAAAGCCCAAGAAGAAGGCAGTCAAAGGGGAAACAATCCGGCTCCTCCGCAGTGCCAGAGCTCATGGGTGGGACGGCATCAAAAGAAGGATTTTTCACCGGGGACTCGTCTTGGTCCAGGGGCCACGGGGTCGCAACGGCGGTCAGCGCTTCTTGAGGGACCTGAATGGAGCCAGTCCGAAGCAAGGGGGGTGAGAAAACCACTTTCGTCCACGGAAGGCACTCGCAGTTGGTATCCAGCGACAACTAAAGAAGACTCTACGGCTTCTATCCCAGTTCCTTCTGAACAAGGAGATCTCAGACTCGGGGGGAGAGAAACATACAATCTAAAAGGAGATAAATTAGGTATATGTATTGATAGTTATTAATTGCGCGATAGGGAAGAACGAATGGCCGAAACCGGAAGTCCCCGGCGTCCAGAACCTACCTTCCCTAAAAATTCGGTGCGGAAAAAAACGGGCGGCCACTATACAGAGTGGGGTGGCTGGTCCCCAACACTTTTCTATAAAGGGCGACTTAGGTTGTCTATCCAGGGAAATGTAGGTGCCACTAAATCGGGCCAAGTTGGGGGTACACAATTCCCATGGAAACGACGAGAATTTCCAAAGGGCGGGGGGAAGAACCAGCAAAATCCTTAATAGGGGGCAAAAAGTAAAAGGTAAGGGTTCGGAGAGCTC
>Ga0179593_1278953_pt1 | contig 10056 bp, 15 predicted proteins | sample CZODoug2_1_08_16_FD_185931 | JGI IMG/M metagenome (GOLD analysis project Ga0179593, IMG submission 185931) | Vadose zone soil fungal communities from Angelo Coast Range Reserve, California, USA - CZODoug2_1_08_16fungal (PacBio error correction) | ecosystem: Environmental > Terrestrial > Soil >...
AAAACTAAAAAGGGTAAAAACTCGGGAGGGACTAATCAAAAAGCAAGGAGGCAGGAACCAGCATCCCCCTTTAGGAGGACAAGAAAGTGAAAGGACTAGTAGGCCCTCGGATAAGGAGGGAGGGTGAGAGAAAAACAGGGAGGATGCCAGGGTTGGGTGAGAAAGTGGCGGAAACGGAACTTGGGGGAAAGAAAAATGGTCAGTAAAGGGGACGGGAAAGTCTTTTATGACGGTCTTATGGAAAAAGAGAATACGGGAAAAAGCACTACTAAATAGGGGAAAAGAAAACCATGTGGTGGACATCTTCGAGGGAAGGAACGGGGGAGGGTGGGTATCAGTCTAATTATCAAACAACGTTTACGTGATAGAAGGATAAGGTAACGCGGCCGGGGAGGCAGGCGAACGACGCCAGGGGCATCTGAAATAAAGTAAGGAAGTGGACGTCACGGGCGAAACTAAGCCAACGGGAACGGTCGGGTAGAAAAACAACATAACGCTGGGATGGCGGTCATGCGGAGGGGTCTAAAACGTACAAAGCGAAAGAGAGGCGACACGTACAAAGCTACAGAGAGGGACAGGTCCAAGGCTGTCACAAGGGAGAGGAGAGACAGTAGAGCAGGGCGGCGAGAGAGATTCAGTAAGAAAAGAAATAAGCGGTAATGAAAAAAGGTTTAATGAAGGAAAAGGTAAAAGGGCAGCAAAAAACGGCGTCATACAGGGAATGATAAGAGGGAGTTGGGGAGGGTAAAAAGGCAAAGAAAAGAAAGAAAAATCGAAAGCAAAGACGAGGGCGACCACCGGAAAAAAGTTAGGGAACATGAAAGACAAGCCCGCCATGCAGGCAGGAGAAAGAAAGCGAAAAGGAAGGTAGAGAGCAGAGGGTGGAAAGAATTCTGAAAAGAACATCCAAACAAAGAGGGGGAAGGAGTGTGGAGGAGTAGAGGAGCACATCGCGGTGCTCTCAGCTCAAGCAATTGATGGTCTCGAAGAAGGATCGAGAAAAGAGGGCACGGGAGAAAGGACTAATAAAGAATTCCAGTAGGAACAGGGACGGATAGAAAAAAAGAGCCAAAGGGGAGGGAAAGGCCGAAGGGGTCTTAGTCGGCGAAGGTGACTCAGGTTTGACAACAGTGAAACTTACGGGCCATCAATAAAGAACAGAAAGGGGGGGGGTGGGGGAAAAAGCAGGATGACTTTGGGAAGGGAAAACAACGGAGGGTACGAAAGTGGGGGGAGGCAAAACGATGGGTATGGCTTAAAGAATGGGATCTATAAACCGAGGTAGGGGGGGTGATGCAGAAAAAATAGGGAAGGACAAAGGCTCCGTCAATCCAGGAGAAGAAAGACGAGAGGTTGGGATGAAGTACGAAGGGACACCTGGGAAGGGGGAAGAAGAAAGAAAAATGACAGAAAGGGTGCGTCGAGGGGGAAATAGAGAGATGTATTCAGGTGACATGGACGAATAGAAAAGGGAGAAAAAGGTGCGGAAAAAAAAAAGGGGGGCTCGAAGCAAAAAAGGAGAGGAGGACTGTTAAAAAATTTGGCCGTGCGTCAAAAACCAAAAGCAACGAAAGATGGCAGGAAATGGCAAACTTGTGAAAAAGGGCGGAAAGGGGAAAACAGCGAGATTTACGTCGGGGTCCCGTGTCGGACTTGCTCGCATGGTACGAGAAGCCCGTCGGCGTGGGAAAGGATCGGGAGAAAACGCCAACGAACAATACAAAACTGAAAAACACCGGAAGGAGAAGAAAAGTAGAAACGGCGGAGAACTCTGCCAACCGGCCTACTCGTAACTTCAAAAACGTGAAAGAAAAGGAGGAACGTAGGTAACACGGAACATGGGAGGGGAGCTGTGAATAAGGTGAGGAAAGAGACAAAAGATACGCGTGGCGACATAACCTGGCGGTCGGGGAACGGAGGGTCACAGAGTCCGGTGCGGTAATATTACAGATGGGAGTGGGGTGGAAGATTACGGGAAAATAAGGGGAGAAAAAGTGAGTGCTGGAAATTCGAAGTGAAGCGAAAAAGAGCGAAGACAGGTACTTTGATCGGGACTGCAGCCTGTAGGTGCACACGTTATTCACGAAGAAGAAAAAACCAAGGTAAGAGAGAGAAAAAAAAAACAAAAAAACGTAAGGAAGGAAAAGGGAGAGAGGGGAAAAGGGGGCAGGGGAGAAAAGAAAACAAAACGGAAAAGACAAGAGGAAAGCGGGGTTCAACGGAAAGTCCTTGGGGAAGGTGAAAACGCCTACAGTCAATGAGGATCAGCCGAAGGAGAAAAAAAGGGAGGGGGAAAGGACAAGCGAATGGACGACACTACGAAGAACAAGAAAAGAAGAGCTCAATTGACCATTATTGACGAATCAGACTGCCATGGCGGGGGGGCAGACGACCATAAAACAACGAAACATGTGCAGAGAATGTGATGGAAGGGTCCAAGAAAAAAGGGTGTGGAAGTGACCGAAAGGGACGTCGGAATACGGGCTTTTGGGCAGCAACGAGAGAAGATAAAATCAAAGGGGCGGGGGAGTCAATGGTATGGCCGGCGGGCGTTAAAAGGTAAAGCGGAATCCACAAGAAAGGCTTCGTGGAGAAGAAGCAAAAAGAGGAAGGAGAAATCGAGGAGGAGGGGTGGGAAAATTGGAAGTTAGGAAAAGGATTCTAAACAGGAATCCATCAGAGGCCTTTTCTTTTTGTGCGGGAGAAGCACGAAGAAAAAGAAGACAAAAGGCCCCAAGAAGGTGCTCGGGGGTGAAAGTCGGAAGGAACAAAGGTGGAACGGCGAGTCCAGCGGGACAGGAAAAAAAAGGGGCAACTCAAAATGTCGTAAATGAGGGCGACAAGGGGGGGGGGGGGGGGGGGAGGGGGGGGGTGGGGGGGGGGGAAGGAAAACAGGACAGAGAAAAAGGGTCAGGCAAAAGGCAATCGACCAAAGAGGGTCATAGGGAGAGTTTAGCACGCTCAATTTTAGTAGTCACGTATTAAAGGAAGAGCCGAAGAATATCGTATGTGAGTCTACAGTAAGGAACGGAAAGAAAAAACAACTGGTTATGCCACAACAAATAGAAGCCGTTTTTATGGACACAAGGAAAAAAGAATTACGACCATAGGAACATACAAAAAAAAAAACAGAGAAAAAAGAAAAAAGTTGTACATAAACAAATGAATAGTACTAAACAGAAAGGGAAAACTGGACTGAGAATTTAAAACTAGGGAAGATGGTTTCTGAAACAATGGCTGAAAAAGAAAAGGATCAGCCAACAAATTCGCGTATCGTCCGCGTGGTCAAAGGGAACTCAGAAGTAAGGGAGAAATCAGAGACTGAGAAATATAATTGAAATTAGACACTGGTATCACACAATAGTTGAAAACCAACCAGAGTAGACAAAACGGAGGGGGTGCAAGGCTAGGTTTTCGGGGACGGAAAACCGCAAAAGAAAGGGAAAGTCCGATTGGAAAAAAGATCCGAAGGGGAAGGAAGCGGAGGGGGAAAAGACGGATAAGAAGGTGAATAACACGGTGAGACAAGATGAACTTCAGGAAACACGATTTCTGGAGTTGAAGCTAAATAAAAAGAATGAAAAACCGGGAGGAGGTAACGCGAGTCCTGCATTTAAAGGAAAAAAATGAAACGGAAAAGAGGTGTCAATTTAGATGGGAGGATGGGAGGAGGAAAAGGAGTAGACCGCTATACCACCGATTAAGAAGAAAAAACAGGGTGGAAGACAGAAACGGGTCTACGATGCAATCGGCAAACCCTGAGTGAGGCGCGCGACTTTGTAAAATAACAGAAGAGGAGAGAAAAATTCACAAAAAAGGAGGTGGTTGGGGAAAGAAACGAGGATGCGGGAAAACCATCGGAAATGACGGAAGTGAGAAAAAAACGCAAAAGTCTAAGTCGGCCGGAAGTCCATAGAATCAAAAAGACAAAAAAGTTGTAGGGATGGACAAGCTCAGGAAGGTCAAAGGAGCACCCAGTCAAAGTGGACAAATATCGCGAAAAAGAGGGCAAAGGGGTTCAGGGGAAGTGGCGGTCGGAGGGTTCAAATAGCTTACGAGCCAAACGAGAGAGGACAATAGAAAATTCGGTACCGGAGGTGGTCAAACTTTAAGGGGAGAACCAATCGTAGAAGGCGGTTGAAAAAGGGGATATTTCGAAAGAAGTGCCGAAAATACGCGCGGGCGGAGAAAAGGGGACAATCAACAACACAAATTCACGAACGAACAGGGAGGGAGGACTGCAAAACACAAGGGGGAGTAGAAAAAGAGCAGCAAGGGGGGAGGCGCCAGGGGGAAAACGGAGACCAAAAACTAACGCAAGCTAGGGAGCAACGCGCAGGCAAGAAGTGGAAACAGTCCAATCGGTTGAGGCAAAAGGGAAGGGGAGTAAACACAAAATGAACCTTTGAGCAGAGGGAAGAGGGAAAACGGGCACTCACAATACTCGTACACTAAGATCATCCTGGAAATTTACGACGGTCCGGAGAGGAAAGGAAGGAGGTCGGAGATAGGAAAGGTTCCACAAGCAGGCGGGAAAAAAAAAGACTGGAGCCTGGTAAAACGCACCGGGCAAACCGAGAATCACATATGCGAGGTCGGGTGAGGGAGAAAAAGTAGTAATGTGGGGGGTAATAAGGGAACAAAAAAACACGGGAAGGGCAGAGAGGTCCGCGGCAGTGGGCAGTGGGGAAGGACAACGGGTCTGAGCGAAAAAAGTGTGGACAGTCCATAGAAAAAAATCCATACTGACAGGAAAATAAAAGAGGAAGGAAGCCAAGGAATCCGGAGGAGGGCGTGCGCTTATATCAGAAGATGCAAACAAAGTCCTAAGGAACGGAGAGTCAGACAAAAAAAAAAAGGGGAGGAATGGAGATCGACAGAGGGGGACGAAAGGAGGAAGTGGGGGAACACAGCACTCCTACATCTTATGGCATTTTTCTCTTAAGGAGATTCGGGAGGGGGAGGGGAGGGGACGGGAAAAAAAAAAAATTCATGTGAGCGGGGAACCAAAAGGTAAAAAAAGAAAGCAGAGAAGGGAGGCATATAAAGGGCGATCTTGAAGAAGAAATGCGAGGTACCGCCCCCGCAAGGAAGGGGGGTGATGGGAAGAGGAGGAACACCATTTAGCGTAGGGAGGAAGAAGTCTCGGGCACCGGGTAGCGACGTATAGAGTTAAACCGGAAAGGGGGGGGGGCAATTCACAGGGTCAGAAGATATGGGGAGGAGACGGTGGGGGTGCAAGACGGCAGAAGAAGGAAACGGTCACAGCAGAAAGGGCAACCGCTAAACTGGATAACAAATCGTGCATGGCTCGGGCGGCAAGGACAATCTAGGGGACGGCATTGACGGTGGAAACAGGACAAAACCACCTGGACAGGTGGTACTTAGTTCACGGGACAGAAAGTACACACAGAACGAGTAGGAGACCGGGAGAAAGAGCATGTTGAAAAATGTCTGGGGCAGGTTTTGGAAGGGGGGCAAAGTAGATCAGATTAAGGGGGGACAAGAGTCCCAGAAATGGGTCCTGAACGCCGAAAAAAAAAGGAAAAAAGGTTGCAAATATCTAGGGGAAGGCCGGAAAGGAAAAATAAAGAAGAAAAAAGGGAAATATGTTAAAGACAACAAGGGAACAGATGAGAAGGAAGGAGAAGAAAAATCCGGAAAATACGAAGGAACGTCCCTGGGTTAGGGTCTAGGACGGTAGTGAAGTGTAAGGCCAGGGAGAGAAAGGGAAAGAATATCTTGATGTAAAATCACTTTTAAGGAAAGTCAAGAAGGATCGGGAAATGCCGCTGTGGGAAAAGACGTGGGGGGGGGGGGAAGGGGAGGAATATAGGGCTGCATCAGGGGAAAAGGGGAGGGAAGGAAAGAAATACAGAAACAACTACAGTGCCATGTCTTGGACTGGAAAGCACTTATCGAGGCGTAGCCAAAATTAAGAATACAAAAGAAGAAGAATAAAGGAAAGGTCTGGGGCGTCCAAAAGAGGTAAAAGAAAAAGGGGCGCGGAAACAAGCGAAAGAAACTCTGTAATTCGAGTCAATTCGGTCAACAACAGACGCAGGCACCCTACCCAAAAATAAAAAGAGATTATGCCCGAAACCACACCTGTAGAAGAAGGGTGGAGGCCACTTTCTTGCCGCGATAAACAATTCCCGCCTCTGGAAAGAGCGGTCCACTTCTTAGGTACGAGCTGGGACAGGATGTTGCTCAGAGAGCTAAGATCAAGGAAAAAAAGTTGGTGGGAAGGGGGGAGGAAACGACAAGGGAGGGGGTAGCTCTCCACTCCCTCAAGAGACTCTGAGAGAAACAAGGGAAGGGATCAAATACCAGGAATAAGGGTAAGAAAAGGTAAAATGAGAGAAGTGAGGGGGAAATTTCCTGAGAGTTTTGAAATCTAGGAATTGGGGGGACAGAAAAAGGAAAAAGAGGTGAAAACCGAGAGCAGACAGAGAAAAGGGCATGGTTGATCCATAGGTCTTCAGTAGTCACAAAACCGGCAATTACTATTGTTGATGTGGAAAAAAAAGGGTTGAAGAGTGGGCGGTAGAGAACAGCCTAGAAAAAAGTTGAAAGTTGGGGAAGGAGAACAGACTAGTCTCTGAAATTTAAAGGAAGAAGAAGCAGAGAGTGTGGGGGGGGAGGGAGAGGCCAGGAACAAATTTATAAGCAAAAGGGGGAGAGTATCAAAAAAGATTCACATGGGCGATTGTGGTGACAAAAGCTGACCTTGAAAAAAATAAAAATTTTAAAAAGGCTAATAGGGGGGAAATGGATCCTAGAGAGGGAAAAGGAGGGGGCAACAAGCGGGGCATTCGACTAGGGAAAAAGAAGAACGAAGGTTAGCAGAGGAAGCGCTGCTGCAAACAGCCCAAGAAAAGGAATGGCTGTTGACGGGAAGTTGGAAGAAAGACGGGGGACATTATGGAACACCAGATAGAAGAGGGAAAAACAGCCCAAAAACCCCCTTTTGGTAGGGAGTGCATGGCGAAGCAAAAGGGAGGCGGAGAGTGGGGGAAGAGGAGAGGGAACGCAGGCAAGAATCCAAATAGAAAAGAACGATGGAAAAAATCGCTCAGTGCGAAAACAAAGACGGCATCGCACACAAGGGCAAGGCAACATTCCCAAAAAGGAAAAAGGAATGTAAGACGAGAAAACAATAAAAGTTCAGTATTCCAGGGGGGGGCTGTTCCACACAAAGCGAACTAGCAGGGGTGTGCTAGAACGAAGAAGACTGTCCTGACAGGAAGACGAAGAGGGGACAGGGTAAATTTCAGGAAAGTTTACTTTCCACAAGAAACTACATGAAGAAAAAAGCGGCGATCGAATGGGAATGTAGACGGGAAAAGTAAAACAAAAAAGAAGGACTGTCAATTTGGAGGGTCTGGCCGTCCTGGGAGATCGGGGGAAGAAACCAAAGAGGATCTCACAAACAACACGAGGAGTGACAGAGAAAAATGAAAGGGGAAAGTTGGGGGAGGAGAGAAGCAAAAACGAAAAGAACAAGGGTACTGAAGAACGGGGAGCAAAAGGGGAAAGGGCGAGAGGGGGGGAACTAAGACATGTACAGCGATCAGAAGAAGGAGGAACTATGTGGGGAAAGGGAAATCGAAGAAGAAAAACAACTAAAACAATGAACAAGAGTCCGAGAGACATCGAAAGAAGCATTCAAAAAAAGTAGGGAATTCGTCGATTTACAGAACGCCATAAAACGCATCCAAAACATGGGTTCCAAAGAGGGGTTGGAGAACTCCCTTTGTGGACGGGGCGGGAATCGTGACGCCTGGCAAGGAGTTTTCCGCGCCAGAGCTGAGAAGAATCTACGAGGGTGGGGGGGGAAAGTTGCGAGGGGGGAAAGGAGTGAAAGAAGCTTAACAAGAGAAAAGGGCATGAGAAATGCAAAAACCAAGGCTTCTAAATCTCAATAAGACTGGTGGGAAAATAAGTAAAGGATAAAAAGTGAAAGAAATAAACCTCCATCAGAAAACTGGGCAGAGGGGGTTTACGACGCAGAGCACCTACCTTGCACCAGAAACCAAGGAAGCCGTTCTCATGGGTTGAAAAGACGAAGAAAGAGGGGGGGGGAAAAAGCATTAGAATTTGCGGAACCGGCAATAAAATGTAGAAGTCGCCTGTGCAAAAGAAGAAAGGAAAAAGATCGAAGGGAAAACAAGAAAGACAGCAGACTTGATTGAACGTGTTCAGCGAAGACGCAAGGGAGGAAAATCAAAGACGGTACTGAAGAGAAGAAACAAAAAGAAGAGAGGATTTCCAACGGCGTGAGCCAGAAGTTGGAAAGGAAAAGGCATAACCAAATAAATATACGTTAGAGACAAGAAGGAGTATCTAAGAAACAATTACACAGAGGGGAGACTGGGAAAAAACGTAAGAACGGTGTAAAGCGAAATAATACAGGGCTCAGAAAAAGCAGATTGAGAGCGGAAGTGGCTAGAAGGGGAAAAACACGAGCGAGGGGACAATGACCATGCGTCTCAAGGCACCGGAGGCAATGCCCTTCGTAGAAAAAAGGGAGGATCCGAGGAAGAACAAACCAGGAATGGGCCCTGGAACGTCGGCTGGGCGAGAGAGGAGGGGGGGGGGATAAAAGGAGTCCTTGGGAAGAAAAGCCCGCTGTCAGTTCCCCCAAGAGAGACGTCGTGAGAAGAAAGAGTGGTTGGCGAGGGGATAGTAACCCGCCAAGACGACGGGAGGATGTGACCGACCACTGACGGCAGGAGGGGAAGGGGAGTCCCTGGAGAAGAGAAGGGGGTGGAAACTTGGGAGACCGGATTGGAAGAAAAAAGTCTAGGCGGGCTGGGCGTGGGGACGAAATAAAGGGGTACGAATGAAAGGAGGACGAGGTGCAAGTGGAACAGAGGAGGGGAAAATTGGATGTCAAAGATGGAAAGAAGAGAGTATCATGTATGGTGCAGGGCGGAAGAAAAACTGAGAGGGGAAAAAAAGGGACACAGAAAGTAGAAAAGAAAGAAAAGGGGGATAACAGAACGTTACGCAGCCGGGCAGTGACGTGTCCCCAAAAAGGGAAAAGAGGGAAAAGGAACATATATATAAGCAAATTAACAAAAAAGGTCGGGGGTTGTATAACGCTGCAGAGTTACGCGTACAGACGTACGAGACCGTTAGAAAGATGAAGGAAAGAAGAGGAAAGGAGATCGGCCTTAAAGGAAATCGCAGAGAGAACGTTGCAGAGAATTAAGAAAGGGAGAAAAACTAGGGAAGTGCACTTCTCGGAAGAAAAGGAAAGGTTGGGAGTGTCAACCTTGCATCGTGAGGGGACAGTATCAGAACATCAGAAACTCTTGACAATAGGCCGGTAAGTTACTCTGCCTTGAGGACCAGGAAAAGGGGGTTCAATAACAAACGGGGGATAAAAGGTCGAAAAAGACGCCGAAAAAACCCGCGAAAACTGTCAATGCCAAAAGGAAAGGGAAGACGAGCAAAACGAAGATGGGAGTGAAAAAAGGGGGAGGTCGGAAACTATAGCTCAGGAGGAGACCGGGAAACGGCGGAGAAGGCCTCGTTACTGAAAAGCCCTAGCCACTGGAGAGTGGGAGGAAAGGAGGGAGGTGAGGACGGAGCAGGGTAAAGAAACACCACTTGTCAAAGAATCGATGGAATGAACTGGGAAACGGGAGCCAGATACAATAAAAAAATCCGAGGACCTACGAAGGGGCGCGACGGGAAAGTGAAGCCTTCCGTTCAGGCAACAAGAGAACCGTGAGTTTTCCAAAAGGAGCCGGTCGAAAAAGAAAACGGCTAAACAGGGGGGAAGAAAAAAGATGACACAAGTGTGAAAAAACGTGAAAGACACCAATCAGCATTCGGCACAGCGTGGCGGATAACAGAGGCGGTGCTGTTTTGGAGAAGGGAAAATGGGGTACGGGCGGGAGAAAGACTTGGTTTTCCGGACAGTCAGAAGAAGACTGAGAAAAAGAAAAAGGATGAAAGCTAAAAAAAGGAAAGACGGAGTAAGAATGAGGCGTCGCTGGAGTAAACACCAACGGAGCGCCGACCAAGTACGGCCACACGAAGGAG